>TARA_R110002003_G_scaffold126_15_pt1 | contig 27683 bp, 29 predicted proteins | sample TARA_R110002003 | Tara Oceans TARA_R110002003 (sample SAMEA4396441) | marine metagenome | biome: Westerlies Biome; feature: [SRF] surface water layer (ENVO:00010504); material: water (ENVO:00002006), including particulate matter (ENVO:01000060) such as... | depth 5 m | reverse complement strand
TTTTGGCGTATATATAGGACATTGAAGTTATCCAGAATTGTGGTTTGTTTTCTGTTCCATGATGTAGGCTGTATGTATTTGCGGCATTATTGCATTATTATTGGATGTACAAAGTGCATCGAAGGGATCTTGGAATCAGTATTTTTGTTCAACTCGAATAATAGCAGTGTCTATCTTCACGCATTCTCACACATGCATCACATCTACACAGTACACTGAATCTATACACGATACTGGATCATTCCATTCTGTGCAAAGCTATACTTTTGCTGCTGCCTGGGTATATTCAACTCTCTAGCAGCCACCCATTCCTAAACTCCATCCCATTCCCATATTAACCGCCATCGCTATGCAAAACACATGTATACCGAGTTCAATCCTCCCCAAACACCACCCAGCTCGAGCGGCCGAGTTTCAAATCTCCATCTCCTCACAGACACTCGCCTCCTAGTTGAATGCATTGGGCGGTAGACTGGCGAGCGACGCGGTGAAGAGATCGCTTGCTTGTTGCAGATCCCAGCTGCCGGCTTCCAAACACTGGATGGCAAACTCGCGCGTGAGGTTTGTTGCTTGCTGGACGAAGGCAATCATCTCTTCTTTCTTCTGCTGTTCCTCCGCGCTGATTGGTGCGGCCACGAGCTCAGCTGGCTGCGCGGGAGGGCCCATCTGCTCTGCGGGGTTGTTTGGCGCGGCCATGGTCGCGTTGGCTGGTGCGGCGGGGTCGGGCCGGACTTGTTTGTTGTTGAGGATGCGGAGCTTGGGGAACCAATCCGTGAGTTCTTCTTCCCAGTTGGGCTCCGGGAACGGATCGACGATGAGGTGCTCGAGGAACTTGAAGCGGTTCTTCCAGGGCTTGAGAGGTCCGAGATTCGCGAACTTGTTGCCGGAGAGGTCGAGGTTCTTGATGTGGTTGAGTGTCTTGACGAGCTCGTAGATGACGTTGAGGTTGGGTACGTTGTTGTTTGCAAGCGATACGCTGTCGATGGCTTCCATCTTCTGGCCTCGCTCCGGGAGCATCGTGTCGATGACGACCATGAGAGCTGGGAAGAACTTCTTCTGAGTCTTCTCGCTGTCGAACATGCCGGACTTGCGTACTTCTTCGTCAAGAACAATGCTGGAAAGATCGAGAAGCTTTGTGTTGGCATCGTAACGGCGTCCTAGGAAGCCTTCAAGGAGTTGGAGGGTCTCGCTTTTGGCTTCTTCGCGCTGGGGATCTTGAGTTTGGTCATACTGTTGACGTTGGTCTTGATAGGAACTGAAGGGTTGGCCGGCACGTCCTCGACCTCGGCCACGACCGCGTCCACGTCCTTGCTGGTAGTCGTCACGGTAACCATCGCGGGCATCCGTCATAGGCATTTGGTCGTCAGATCGCTGATTTGGCCGAAAGAAGTCTCCGCCACGGCCACGGCCACGTCCACGTCCTCCTCTTTGATAGTCGTCACGATAGTCCTCTCGGGTGTCTACCATGGCCATGTCGCCGTCTGACTGTTGCTGCTGGTTGAAGAAGTTTCCACGGCCTCGGCCACGGCCCCGTCCGCGAGGTCCTCGAGGTGCTGACATGATGTCTGTTGACTGAGATCTACCCAAAAACCGTTAATAGTGCTCAAATTTGGTTAAACAGTGCAGAATCAATCAAGCTGTGGTAACGCGAAGTGCGTGCTGCATGTGGTTTGTGGCAAGCGGAGGAAATGGGATTTGATGCCTTTTACGAAGTTCGAGTGCAGACCTCTGGATGGCCCGTGCGACGCTAAGCCTTAGGCAACCTTGGTCGTGATTGCCTGGGACACTCGACCAAACATTGAAATATAGACTAAATACACAATAGCTCATAAATCTAGACATCTGCCCGTTGTGAATTCCCCGCAATAACTCCGTTGCGCCTGGCACGATGACGACCTGTAAATGCACCTTGCCCTGCTGAAAGAAAATTTGCTCATCCGCTATTCACCTACTGCGAGTGCAGCTTCTTGATCTTGTTCACACCCTCATATAGCGCGCGATCGACTGCCGCAGCCACAGTGAGTGTACCGCCAATTACGGCGCAAAGGCCTACGAGGAAACCCGAGAAAGTCTTATCACGCACTTCTCGGTTGATGACTTTCATGGGCGAGATATCCTGGTCCCTATTAGTATGATTGAGGGCGTCGAGATGAGGACTCGATGACTCACGTATGAGAAGAAGACACCTGGAATTCCACCTTTGGCGTGAATTCTCTCCTTGTGCCCCTCTTGCTCGTCCGAACCGCCCTGTAGACTCCTCTTATGGCTAGTGACCGAGTATTGATGAGTTTCGATGCTACCCTTGTAGTTTCCATCAATGGTAGCACCAAGAAGTTCGTCCTGCTTGTTGGGTCGTTGGGCCTCCTTCTCCCACCCAAGGGGTAAATAGGCGGTTGATACCACCTTAACAAAGTACATGAAATTGAAAGCCTTCTCATTGGTGACCTGTTCGGTGTTGTCAAGAGGGTTGATGTGGTGGTTGGTCCAGCCTCCGGGACCGGTATTTTGGTGTTTCTGCTGCATGTCTGAAATGACCACGTCGCTCAATTGCGGGCCGAACCGGAGATGGTGGATCTTGTGCGTAAAAGTGTGCGAGTATTCGTCCTTGAAGTAATTCTCCAAGTCGTGAACGTGCATATTGCCAGTGGAGAAAGACTTTCCAGGGGCGATGTGAAAGTTACCGACGACCTTGTTAACCTTGATACTGCCCTCGAGCCGGCAGCCCTCTTGTCGCTGAGCGTCGAGGTGCTCGGCGTAATGTTCGCGCTCGCACTGCTCCACCCCCTCGCCGCGACCGAAAGACCAGGATATCGAGGCGTATGCGTCGCGGACTTCGTCGCAAGTATTGCAGCAGCCGGCCTTGATCGCATTGGTCGGCGCGGGCGCACCGTAGCATTCTCCGCAGTAGTCGGGGGCAAGATGTTGGGCTTCGTCCTTGTGTCTGCAACATTGTGAGCACCTGCATTCGTCTTTACGCTAGGCAACACAGTTTAGGTAGACTTACAAATCCAAAGACGTGGTCGAGAGAACGGTGCTACCCTCAATCTCGGGACTCAGTCGCACTTTGTTGATGCCGTGTGTAACACCCATTTGCAGCTCTCCCGACACATCCATGACATCGAGTGTGAGCAGTTCGCATGGTACCCGCGGGAACGTTATGTTCAAGCTGATCTCCATGCGCTCGCCTCGCCCCTTATCCACCACCAATTCCGGCCGTACTGTGACCCGTCTGTAGTCTGCCCACTCGCCCCATGTTAACCAGAATATTACCAGCAAGCTCACGATTGTGACAACGCCACCGGATGTGGTGCGCACGCGGGCATCTTCGACCGTCTTGGTAAAGGCGTCGAGCCTCGTGAACCGCGATTTCGCCGGCATGTTGGCGCGCTACCACAGCAGGGTAGTTGAGAGCCCGAGGTTGTGGTGAAGCTGGCAGCGATGCTGAGGGTTGGAGATAATCGTGGTGTATTTACTTCGGGGTGAGACCGCGGGAGTGATGCGTGGGTTGAGAAATGTCTCGGTACCATTCAAGCTCTCGATCGAGGTCGTTGGAGCTCTGCAGGCCAATTGCGTTTGCGATAGCCCCCTCTTGCTGGCAGTAATTTAGTGAAAGAATGTGTAGCACCAGTCGTGCTAAAGTCGCAAGATCATTGTACAAGAGAAGTGAACAGAAGCGTGCAAGACAACGCGTGGACGTTGCGACACTCGGCTGAAGAGGCCAGATGGAACATCTGTAGCTTGACATTACCAGGATTGTGCATTACGCTAGCACGCATTCGGTGGAGGTGCATATGGCGCACGTGGCGTCAACCTCGACAGTCACGACTTGTGTGAAGCATGGCAGACAATACACCAACACAAATGGTCAACAGAGTTGAGAATTCCCATTTTGTCATTCTTGCATTATCATAAGCTGCATCGGACCTATCTTGTCCCACCCAGGGCCCATCTGGACAGCCTACCCGTTGCGTTCCGGAACATCAATGCTGATTTACGCTGCCCAGGCAAATGATGCCGAAGATTCAAGATAGCTCCAACAGGTACTGATCGAGTCCCATCACACCCAAGTTATCCAGTCTTCAGCTCTCTCAGCCAGAGTCTGTCGCGCTCAGATGTTCAAGGCTTCTCCTCCAACATGACTAGCTCACAGCCACGACCGACCAACACCTTCGCAAACTCTCTCTCAAGAGCTTCACGATAACAATCCGGTATTGAAGAGGACACGGCTGCCTGCCAAGAAATATATACGCATTTCAATCCATGCAACTCTTGCATCAAGTGCAGTAGCTCCATCAGCGGCAGCTCCTTCAACCTCACAGGGTGTGTCTTGAAGTCCCGCTCTCGTATGCGGACTAACAATTCTCGAATTGCGTTGGCCTGGTCGGGCCCAACGATTGAATTCTTCAGGGCAAAATGAAGGCCCTCGGTAGTGCCCCAGAAGGTGTTGAGCGTGAATGGCAGTAGCTTGGTCTCCGTGTAAACTTGACGACATACTTTAAGCAGATCGAAATGGCGATCTGGGTAACGCAAACCGCGATAGGAGGCGTGTTTTGGTCTCAGCGTGACTCGAAGACGCAGCGTGACTCAATTTTGCATCGTGAGTCGAATGGAGTGTTTGAAGCCTATCACGTAGCCACCCAGAGCGTACTCGTAAATCTTGTTCCGCAGCTCAGCAGGAAGGCGAAGGAGTGGAGAGGCTCGCTGATTGCGAAGAGATCTGCTGGGATATTAGTATGGCTAGTTGACATAAGTCTATCTGAACACTCACAATGCTGTGAGAGGATGAAAGTCCATGGCTGTTGATCCTGAGTTGAGAGTTGAAACAGAGTAGATCCAGGGCGTACATGGGTAGCGTGAAGAGGGAAGAGTAGGTTATAAGTATGTGGGAGCAGTGCAAACGTGAGAAGAGATTAAGTGAGAGACTCCGCAAGTGAGAACAGGACAGAGGTGACGTCCCATTGGAGCACCCACGCTCCTTCACTGCACCAGCCTCGACCTTGATGCTATCAATGTCTCCATTTTGCATCATCTAGGTAACACCGGTCTATGCCTACCATACCAATTAATGTATGTAATCCCTCATCCACTCGAACGTTATAACATCTACTGAGCGAGCACACCCCTCAGCATGCTCACAAAGCTCGGACTAAGTTTATACAGCTCCTCAATCTGCGGCTTCTTCGGTTCCCCTGCTTTCCGCCTCAGCTTCTCAGCCGTCAGCGCTCGCTTCTTGCGTTCTGCCTCTATCGGGTCCGCGATGTCTTCATCGTCCATGTCTTCATCGAAGTCGGAGTCACTGGCATCGTCATCGAGTTCGAGGTCTTCTAAGTCGAGCTGTAACATAGTTAGTATGGAGAATCTCAGTGATTAAGCAATCAGCACATACCTCGTTCAGTCCGAAATCGCTTGACTTGAACCCAGCCATGCCACCCATCATGCCATCAGGTTCGTCGCCTGCACTCGCCATCTTCTGTCTTGTCTTATCTGAGTGCCACTTCTTCCTCGCTGTTTGCCACCTGATCAGACTATTGATCTCTTTTGTGGCTTTGCGCTTATCGATCAGACCCGAATCTATGGCGCCCTGGACCAAAGCGTTCATGTCAAGCTTTCCGCCACCTCCAGGGCCGTGCCGTAGGAATTCGAGGATACCCTCCAGCCAGCCCATGAGTTGATCAAACAAGCCGTTGTCGTGAAGGTGCACTTCGTGGACGAACTTGTAGAAGTTGTCCTCGTGCCGTGCACATAAGTCTATGAAAGCTTGTACTGTCTGATTCGGATCTGCTGAGATTTCCTGTCGCTGGCAAGCATCGATAGTCTTTATCGTGTCATCGACAAACATTGCGAAATCGGTAATGCTGTTGTAGACGTTGGCAGACTTGTACACACGAACAAGCGGTTCGTAAAAGATCGTGAAGAGGTCTCGGAAGAGTTGAAGAGTCGTTGGCTGCTCCACGTTAGTCCCAATGGCCCGCATTGATGGTTACCGATTACTGACCTCTTCAATGATTTGCAGCATCATCAGCTTGTCCCGCTGCCGCAGACAAAGCTTGAGATATTGCTTCAAGTGCGCAAATAATTCCGCGCCTTGACGGAACTCTCTATCGATTGGCGGTGTAGCACTCGCTCCTGTTGTGAGGTTGCTGCGACTACTGGTCTTCCTGCTCAAGCGACCTGGCCTGGTAGTCTCTACTGCGTTATTCCACGCAACATAAGCATTGAACACTTTCTCAATCTGCTGCGAACTCAGCTCTGGCTGGAAGAACTCTGATCGAAGAACAGTAACCACGATGTCGACATTGTCGTTTACCGCCTCTGCCCGGATGACATCTTTGACCGCCTCATCGGCTTGAACAAATGCTTTGATCTTTGCGCACAAAACGTCGTCTTTGATCTTTGTCGAGGCTAATGTGTCGATTGACTTTTGTACAGAGTTGACACCATCGTGGATAGCCATGCCAAAAATTCGCTGAAGTAGCGACCGGGCTCCAAACGGCTGTGCAAGGAAGAGATCGAGAACACCACTCATGACAGCGGCAGGATTGGCGATCCTGATTACATTCTTGAGCACACCGTAGGGTACCAGAGAGTGTATCCGTTTCAGCTGCGCAAAGAGTTCTGGTGAGTTGTCCTCCGCGAGGAAGAGGTGGTAGATGGTCGCAGCGATTTCTATCCGTAACCATTCCGCAAACTTCTGGTACTCGGGCTTGAGCTCTCTAATGGTGTTTTTCGCCTTGATCTCGGCGAAGAGGTTTGTAAGACCGTTGGCCTCTACAATCTCCCGCCTGAACTTCTCCATATGTATGTCTAGCTCTGCAGCACGAGCTCGTGCTACTTCGTAAAATTGCTTCTGCTCTTGTATGCGTTTTGCGTCCATCTCCTCTCGCCTGTGGATGTCTTCCATCTCTTCTTCGTTTATCTCGATTGGATCGTGGGTGAGGAAATCGGCCATCGCATTCGACTGCGCGATTCTTTCGTTCTGAAGGAAGTTACGAAGAAACGCTCGGAGAGACACCCGCTGCTCTTCTCTATAGAGTTTTCGTGGCTGTTTGAAAGCCAAGTTTTCACCCGAGGCTCGTGGAGATCTTGTCTTTCCTAGTGACGTCTGTGAGCTGTTCCTCTTGTGCCCACCACCAAATATGTAGCTTCGAAGACCACCTCCGCCACTGTTCTCATATGGTTCTGGCGCCGGCTCCTGCGTTGATGACGAGGAGATGGAGCTGACATCATCATCATCCACACTTGACAATTGCAGAAGGCCGTCCTTTTTGTTCTTGCGCGGAAGTGGAGGAAGAACCTTGCCTGGCAACTCGAGACGTATGCGTTTGTGTAGTGCGACGAAGTCTGCATATCGCCGACCGATGTAAAGGTCTTTATCCGCGCCCTGTTTTACACGGACGAGGTACTCCTACAAGTTTGCAGTTAGTTGGACACTTGCCCTGCGGAACGGGGGTAGTAACTTACCGCATGGGTGTGATATCGCAAATGTTTCTTCACAGACGTGGTCCGTACACCTGCAATATTGACATCCCAGCCATTGATAAAGTGCCCACTCGGCGCATTCATGGTAAGTCCTTTCTCGTTTGCTTGTCGGTCAACGATTTCCATTTCCGCAAAGCGTATCCTCTCCTCGTAGCCCGACGCGGTTGGGACACCTGAGACCATCATGAGTTCTACCAGCTTATGCGCTTTCAGTGCCAGCTTTCTCCGCTTTGTTTCTTCCAGCCGGTCTTCGGACGAGGATATGTCTTTGCTCGCAAAGGACTCGAGAAACTGTCATCGTCTCCAGTCAGCTTCCTTTCTACCCAGTTCATGTCCGGCCTCAACGTACAACTTGGAGCTTGTCTTGCCAGAATTCCTTCTCCTTGGCCTTGTCTAGAAATGGGAAATTCCGAACATGGTGTACAAAGATGTAGCGGAGGAGTGGTAGTTCCGAGTCCTCAGGCGCAACCTCCCCCGCCTCTGAGCGGAAGGGCGCACCGAAGCGTTGCAGGGCGGTGGGTGTATTGAGCTCGGAGATTTCATATTTCGTCTGCTGGGAGATGAGTTCGCGCTTGAGATCTGCGCATTCGTTAGTGCTTCTTGTGCTTCACGGCATCAAGATGGTGCATACAATGCTCCTGCTTGCCGGTCAAAATAGACCCGTCCGGCGGCACCGACATCGTGGAAAACTTGGAGAAAGTTGTATCTGCTCGCGACGGAGCCGGTCGCTCTGCGCCCGTAGCATTGGGCTCGCCAAAACTTGAGACTGGAGGTTGGGTCGTCATGGTGGTAGGCTCTTCAGCGCCGTTGAGCTTGATGGAAGGCGGGGCGTTGGCGGACATTATGTATTACTAGGGCAAGGCAGGTGCTAGAGCTGTAGAACGGAAAAGAGAGGCCGCAGGGTATGAGGACTAGTACACAAGATCCGCGACTAGGAACCCTGTCGTGGTAATGTCGACGCGTGTTGAATGACGGAGCTTGACCTGTGGCTGCAGCGCTGCTGCTGAGGCTGAGGCGCGCGTGGGTGCCGAGAGGAAGCAGGGACAAGAAAGAGGGCTAGAAGCGGGTCCCCGAGGAGAAGACACGGCCGGACATCTATTCAAGGACGACGAGTTAGGAGCTTGTCAGCGTTGAAGCAAGAGTGGGCGCGTGTAAAAGGTGTGGCTGTAGCATGCGGTGACGCAGCGTGCAGGCAGCGAATGATGGCGCAGGCCGGCCGAGCAAATCGAAGTGCTCATCAAGGGCTCCACAAGGACACCACGGGCAGCCGCACGCACGCTGAAGGAAGAGACGGCATGCTTGCGTGCTTGGCGGGTTTTGGCCTCAAAGCATTCATCGGGCTTACACGCATGCGCTGAATATCCTGCAAATGGTAGGTACGACGCGAGCCCCTACCCCTCCATGGAACTATACCGATGCGGTCATCGGTGAGAAACACCATGGCCAAACCGCAAGCGTCAACCGTCATTCTCAACGCCTCCCTTGGCAGATAATGCGAGCTCTTTCTCGCAAAGAACAATCTCTCGTGCATGTGCTCTGGCCACAGCCAAGAATATCTATCTCGTCGCAGGGGATGTTCTACTATTCTTCACCTAAATGTACCTTGGCACTAACACTTGCCGCCACCGCATCCGCAACAGGACATCACAGCTCTCCTGACAATTCGGATTTACGATTTTGTTTACATCTTCTGAATCTACTTGCACTATATGTACAAATACATAATTGAAGATGATGAGATATGTAGCAGTCTTCAGAAACGCCAGCCGAAGCATGCCCTGAGAAACGAATTGCAAGGCAGGCAGAGACAGTCTTGCGCAGATCGAAATATACCCATGCTAACGCCAGCCCTATGACCTAGTCACACAGCGCCTGGTAGAGCGCCGGTGACCAACGTCGCTGGGCAGTGATCACAAATCCAAATCCCTGTCAGCAGTTAGTAATTCAGCTCTCCGCTTCCACCTGTGGAGACAGCATCCAAGTCTTCGTAGCTCTTGATGGAGCGCCCTTGCGTAGACTGTACAGGGCCTGGCCCACCATCGCCGAAACGCGGCGCACCCGGCCTGCCTCCACGTGGTGGAGGGGTCAGGCGACCGTTGGCGCCGTTAGGTCGGTTTCGACCGTCTCGATTCTGCCTGTCATAGGGTCCGGTTCGGTTGTTGGTGAAGCGTTGTCCACCTCGTCGCAACGGTCCGGATTGATGACGATCATCAAGAGGAGCGTTGGGATCCCAGTTGCCCATGGCAGGGTTGAACATAGCACCCATATTCATGCCGTTCCCCATGCCGTTGTTTGGCATGCCCATGTTCAGGCTGGCCAAGTTGAAGCCTCGAGGAGTGCCTGTAGCCTGGACGTGATTGCCCATAGGGAAGTGGCCGTTACTGTTGGCATCGCTTCGAGACGGAGCGATGTGGGCAGGATCGACGACATATGCGTTGACAAGTCGGAGCTACATCGTGTTAGCAATCGTTTGGCGCTTGGAAGGGAGACTACTCACGTCTTTGTGCAGCTTCTCAAGCCACTCAGGATGGCGCTTTTCGACGTGCTTACGCCAGAAGTGCTGGCCCTTGAAAAGCTTTGTGCATTCTGGGACTTTGCAGCGCCATTTAGATTCGTCCTCCTGCTTGACATACCGTGAGAGCTCATCCTCGATTGCTTCCTCTAGAGGCTTGCCACCCAGCTTTCGTATGTCAACGTTCTCGGGCTCGAGCAACTGCAGAAGCTTCTCCTCGTACGTCTTGACCCAATTGAAAGCTCGCTGAAGTTGCTGCTGGTTCTTGCCACTGATCTTAATGGGCTTCCGCTCCTCGACGGGGCTGTCCCCATTATTCTCCGCGTCGCCTTGAGTTTCTTGCTTGCGATATGGGAAGGGCTGACCATTGGCCGTGGCCCTAGCTGTGGCTTTGGCAGCGGTCGTCAGACTAGCACGAGGGCGACGAAGATGTCCACCTGCGCACTTGCGGATCAACTCGTGAACGGAGTCGCTCTCAAACACACAGAAGAAGCAGAAGTTGTGGACCCGTCGCAAGTACTCAATCAGAAGATCGAGCTTCTTCTTCTTGACCAGAAGCTCCTCATCATCGACTTCGTCGTCAAAAGAGCCTTCATCGTCTTCCATGACTTCGTCCTCGCCTTCCTCTAGTTCCTCCGGATCACGTTCCTTCTTTGGAGGCGCGGGAGCGTTCGCCGGAGGCTGGAGCCAGCCTTTCGAACGGAGGTCTTCAACGCGTTGTTCGACTTTGGCAACTCCGTCCAAGTCCGCAAACTGGTCTTCGCGATTGGTCTTCAGTTCGCTGTCAAGCTTCCTGACCAAACGCTCGGCCAGCTCCAAGTCACGTTCAATCCGCTCAGGGGCGGAGAACAGATCCCAGAGCGCCTTCTTGCGAGGAGCTGCAGGAGGTTCGTGAATGCCCACATGGCATGTGAAGTTTCCACGGACCTCGTCTATGACGGTTTTGCCATTGAGAGCCTCAAGAGCCTTGTGGGCAGTACCTTGTGGGCTCGGCGCGGGCTTGTCGTCGACGGCCCCATCTTCTCCGTCTTCGTCGCGCCCATCGCCACGATCGTCAACAACCATCGCCTGGTCATCGCCAGGATGGAGAATGACCCATCCAATGCGATGGCACTTTTTGAGCGGATTAGGATCGCTCATGCTGAGCCACTTGAAGCCGCCGGGTCCATCTCCGAGGTGCTCCTTGCAGAATTCTTCGACCTTCTCGCGATTGACAGTAGGCGCAATCGTCTTGATGAGCAGGGTAGGCTGGAAAGCAGATTCGTCTCGGATCTCGCCACCTTTGCAGGGTAACAGATCGCCTACGCCCAGAACTTCGTTGGCAGCTGTTGTCTCGCCTTCTTCTTTCTCGACAATGCCACCAGCTCCATTGGAGTCGTTCTTGTAGATGCCCTCGAGAGTAAACTCGTCAAAGTATCCCTCATCCAATTGGCGCTCCCAGTCGGCGTATATGCCAAGTCGATACTCCTTCAACTTTTGCTTGAAAGCCTGGTCGTAGTCCGGATCATAGCGCTCCTTGAACCATTCTTCGCTCTTGTGTTTGTCGACAAATGTCTTAGCCATCTGCACCTGCAGCTTCTCCTTGTACTCGTCGTAGGCGGCTTGGATCTGTTCGCGTTCTTTGCCTCGCTCCTCGCGCGCCTCGCGCTCGCCCTTTAAGACCGGTTTCCTTCCACCGTTCTTCGCACGCTCTTTCTCCTCCTTAATGACCTGTTCAACACGCCACCACTCGGCGAAAAAGTTGAAACCGACCTGGTATTCAAGTGACATTGGATTCGGGATCGGATTTGTTGTGTAGGTGGGAGTGAAGTTATCTTGACCGGGAACATATCGATCTATGCCGGCCTGTACCGGTGGCGGAGATGAGCGTCTTCGGTTGCCATCGCGGCGAGGATGATCGTAGTCGCGGGCGCGGTCGGGCTGGTACCGATCGATGTTCTGGGGTGAGCGCGAGCGCCGTCGGACTCTACGATCTCCGGAGCCTTCGTAGCGCATTGTCAGTTGATATTCGGAATGATTGGGGAGTCACAGTGAGGTGCGTGGTGTGCGCAGGGGGAAACCACATCATGAGGGGCTAGTGCTGGAGAACTAGCAAGAGTTGCAGTCGCCAGCGCCGTTCGTGCTTTCACGATAGCAAAGCGCACGCTACAGCTTCCACAAGCGACCAAGTGAGGATTCGATGACATGACTTACCTGGCGAGCGCCTTCTGTACGTATCGGCTGGTGGCCTAGAGTCCTCCCGAGTGGCACTGCGACCGTTAGCATCGTTCGCGCATGTAATTCAGGTGCATCCAACATACGTATAGGAGTCCATTGCTGCAGACCTGTGACCCGGTCGAAGGTAAGCGATGTGCGGATAAATGCAACAGTTGAAGGGCCGAGGCCAGTGCAGCTCAGTGAGATCGAAGGATGCGCAGGGAGTCGATCATCGGCAGAGCGCGTGAAATGGCTGCTTGCTCAAGGTCGCGATCTCGCCAGGAGACAGGGTGGGTGGTAAGCGACAGACAATCAAGCCGGGTAGCTGTTTGCCATGAAGGCCTCGTGTCAGAGAGAGGACAAATAACGAATGGGACAAGGGGGCGTGGAGTTAGCAGAGACAAGAGTGAGCGTAAAGAAGAAGATGGCAAGAAGATGACAGCGCCCGATGCGATTGACCGCATGCGAGGCGCGCCGGGAGAAGAGAAGACGTGAGAGGCATGGTAGCCGGCGGGAAGGCAGAGCGCAGCGGCGCGCGGACAAAACGTGGGAGCTATGAAGATAGCTCTACAAGGGGAGAATTACCAACAAGGGGCAGCGAGAAGGACGAGGGGCGGCGGCACTCACGATGTGCTGAAGAGTCTCCAGGCCCACAGATGATGCACAGTGGAGAGAGTTGGAGATGGGGAGGCTGAGGTCAAGTCGCGGCTGGAGACCGACTTGAAACGGGCCTAGGTCGCTTCAGGGCGGAGAACGGCAAGTGGGTCGGACGCGTTGGACTCGTGATGACCGGCCGAGGAACCGGCGCATGATTGGCTGCAGGATACCGTCGAGGTCGACAACTTTGCATCGCATGAGGTCGCGAGACACTTTTGGTAGACTACAAGAACTCGTCCATGGGCCTAGTGACCGAACATACCTGCCGCGATTTATCTTGACGCCTGACAGCTGTCTTAATTGCCAGTTTCAACCATGACGACCTACATCCCGAGTCTGACCTTACCGAGCTTTCTCTTCAGCAACCCAGCTGCAGCGATACTGCTTCCTGTAGCTTGCGGTACTGCCATTGGATTCTCTATTAGCCGTAAGATTAGATGGATGGGCTCACGTGACCGTTGCTGACGACATACAGCCAATGACACACAACAACAATACCGCACGCTTAAGCAGCCCCCGCTGCATCCTCCTGGGTACGTCTTTGGACCCGTATGGACTGCTCTTTATGCTACCATGGGCTATACCGCCTACCGAGCGTGGACGACTGGCGCGACCTCCATTAATCCCGAGACTGTCGCCCTTGCAAAGCAGGGCGCAACTCTCTACACTATTCAACTCGTCCTAAATCTCATGTGGACTCCACTGTACTTTTCCCTCCATCAGCCAATTGCTGCAACGGCCGACATCCTTGCCCTTGGCGGTACGGTGGCCTATCTTGCCTATATTTGGGGTCAGGTTGACCCAGTGTGCGGTTGGCTGTTGGCTCCTTATCTTGGCTGGCTCAGCTTCGCGACTTACCTATGCGTATGTTTATTTGCGGCGTCACCGGATGATGGACACAATACTGACAAGCCCATAGGTGGGAAGCGGCCACCTGAACAACTGGGACTTCAAGCAGACTCCAACGAAAAGGAACTAGCCCGATCGAGCCGTGCTTCACAAGAAGGTAGCTTTGCACCGAAGTCAATAAGAAATTCAATTGCCAATGGCTTCCCATGTGTCAGACTCGGTTCTAATCCAGATAACGAAGCGTCTGAGCGTGATTTTACTGGCATGCCGAGACCCCCTGCTCACTCACGTTCTACACTCTTCCAAGCACTACGCTTCCGCACATTCACACGTTTAAGATTTCTATCGTAAATTCGTACTTTCTGGAAATGATGAATATGATATAAGAAGGGATCGATGAAGGGCCGGAGTACGAAGCTGGCGTGAGGAGATGATGGATGTGAAGTAAGAGCGAATAGTGGACATGGCGGAGCACGAAGGACGGTAGTGCAAACACGGCTGAGCAGACACATGCGAAGATGGACAGAGCCATGCAATAACATACGACCTGGGAATAATCTGGCCAGAATATGCCAGCTGAACCAAACCTACTTAACACAACCCATCCCTCAACCCCTCTGCCTCTTCTTCTTCTCCCTCTCATTGACATTCTTCTCCCTGCCCTCCTCACCCTGAATCTCCGCCACCAACCGCCTATATTTCTCCTCATACTTGCGATCCTTATCCTTCTTCTCCTTGAGCTTCTCTCTCGCAATGAAGTTCGCGTCTTTCCTGAGCTCTCTGAGCGCACCCTTCTTCTCTCTCTTGTACTCCTTCTGCAGCTTCGCGGCCTCGGAGCGCTCCTTGTCGGGGTCGTAGTGCTTGTTGGGATCGAAAGATTCTTCGAATTTGGGAACGCTGGATTTGATGGGGAGGGGGCGGTGGTTGTGCAGGAGTTGAGGGCGGCGGCGGAGACGGGCGGTTGTGAGGCGTGCATTAAGGGTTTGGAGAGTGCTTTTTTGGTTCGTTGACTTCAGAGGAGCGAGAACAGGGGTGAAGATCTCGGTGAGTGACGGGGAGGAAGACCAAAGATCAGCAGCTGTGATGACGTTCTTCGTGTGTGCCGCAAGAAGAGTGGGCGTGGCGTGTGGCGACTTGATGCAGAGCGTGGTGTATCGAATCAACTCTGGTACGTACCGTTTTGATAGCCGCTGATATTGGAGACACAGTGCAGCAACGAAGGCTCCAGTAGCAACATCCTTTGACGAGGCAGGCGTTGTGAGTCCCATCCATCGTGCCATGAGCGTGATAGCAGGGGTGACGACCTGATGGAAATGATCTGATGTTGGGTAGATGGTCCCAATGGCTGTGAGTAGCGTCAGGTCGCCAGGAGTGGGATTGTTCGATATCTGCAGTTGCTTCAGATGTTCCCTGAATCGTGTTGCAATTTGTGCAGGATATGATCGAGACAACGAGTGTATGTGACGAATGATTGCCTCGATAACAGCTAGCGAAGCTGGCGGTGTCTGGCTGGCAAGGTGTGCCACGTGGTCGACAAGTGCGCATGCGAAATCAGCCAGCTTATGCTTGTTGTCCGAATGTAAGCCAGCATGGTAGAGTGCCCGTATTCTCTGGATGACAGTTGAAGTGTCTTTCTCGACCACATCCTTGAATACTTTCAAAAGTTCTTCGTGCGATCGAGGGCATGGATAAGTATATGCCAGCTTCGATGACGCGCCTGCGCCAATCGTGAGGACGCCGTTCACAGCTTTCGGTTGCTCTTTGGGCTTGTCGGGTAAGACATTCTTTAAGAAGTCTTCGTCGTCATCGTCCATTGCCATTGTGTCGTCTATCTCTGATGCGTCGTCCGACTCGTCGCCAGAAAAGTCTGCCTCAGAGTCTGTTGCAACCAGGTCATCGTCCATGAGGAAGTCGTCCTCATCTTCGACACCCTCAGGCCTGGATGATGGCTTGCTTGCAGCCTTAAGTCCGAATTCTGCTGCATCGTCGTCGACGTCCTCATCATAGTCTTCTGCATTATCAGCCACTTTTTGTTGTGGCTCCTCGTCGTCGCTTGTCGGCTCGCCTCTCATTCGCTTCATGCGTTTCTGCTCTAGCTCCTTCAAGCGACTGGCTTCCTCCCTGGCCTTTTCTTCCTCTGTCTTGGTGCGTTCAGTTGGCTTCGCACGCGCATCCTGCAGCATCTGTCGCACTCGAGTATCGTACTCCTTGTCTTTGGCTGCCTGTGAGCCTCCAACAAGAAGCGCCGCCCGGTCAGCGTTCATGCCAAAGTCGCTCTTCGGTGCCTCTTTGGGCGCTTCCGGCTCAGGCTTCTTCTCCATATGCCCTCGCAATGCAGCAAGCACATCATTCAGATCCTTGTCGAGCTCGTCCCGTAGTTCGTCGTCGTCCTCTTTCTGCGCCTGGCGCTCGTACTTGTGCAGCTTCGACTTTGCGATGACTTCCTTCATGACCTCCGCCTTGCTCTTCTTGCGCTCTGGCTGCTCTTCTTCAGGTGCATCTGCATTGGCCTCGCCATCCACATCGTCTCTCCGTCTCTTCCGCTTCAGGAACCCATCTTCGCCTTCACTTGAACCACTGACACTGGCCGCATCGTAGTCTTCATCGCCGATCTCATGGTCAAAGGTCAAGCTCTGCCCACCGTGGGTAAGTTGCACCTCGTCGTCTCCATCCTCAAGGTCAAATACATTCCCACCTCTCTTCCTCTGCTGTTCCCGCTCGAATCGTGCCATCATCTTGTCGTCCAGGCTCATCGTTGGATCATCTTCGCCAATCCGGCGATCTAGGATGCCTCCGACCTTGTTCTTGCGGTTCATCTCTGGCAGCAGAGACTTCCTGCGCGCTTCCTCGCCCTGGCTCTTCGTGACGCCAGGTCTACCGAGTACCTTTTTCGAGTCCGCTGCGTTTTGTGACACATATTCAAACTTCTTCGGTCGCGCAAGATGCTTGAACTCGAACGGATTGAACGATTCGCGGATCGAGGCGAGGGCAGAGTATCTTTGCGCGCGAGCGTCGGCGTTCTTGTTTTGCGATTTCTTCTGCTTCTTCGACTTCTGGGGGCCGGTAATGCCTTGCTCGCGGAGCGAGGCCTTGAGCCGCTTCAGCTGGGAGGGCGGCATTGTGAAAGAACGTGGGTGCCGTATGGCATTCGTGAAGCGTAGTTAGTCGCGGAGGTGTGCTTGACCATGCGCCTTCCGTCCAAAATTTCGGCCAAGATTTCGGGGTCCACTTAAGCGCAACCATCCCTGTCTCGCGTGCGCCTGCCGACATCATCGCTCCCGCCTGCAGCCTCACGAACACTAACATGCTCGCTATGCGCACACATCTATTCCTCGTGCATTCCACACAATGACCGCAGGCCGTCAGCTATGGCCTCGAAGTTAGCCGAGATATCTGACACCTGGCTGTGGCTCGGCCTAGGTAGATAATCCTACCTTTCACCACCATGGCCGCAAGCTAACCCCACCAGGCATCTTCACATTCATAGCCGTCAAGCAAGTCTCTGCCGGTCTGCATAACATCCGCTCCCTCACCGAGATCCGCAACTCACCTCCCTCGCACGCCCTCACCCACCCCGAACGTCTGCCACCCAACCCCACGCACCAAGAAGATGCCATTAAGACGAGCTCGCTGCTCACGCTCGCGACATCGCCCAACGTTGAGATCCGGCATTCAGCAACGAAGATACTATGCCAGCGCTTCTACGCCAACGACACGGCGCGCAAGTTGCTGCTCAAGGACATGAATAGTCGAGATGCTGAGGTGCAACATCGTGCTGCACTAGCATTCGAGCTACTCTGCGCGCATGGCGTGTTCCGTGATAACTATCTACCGTCCGGCAGACTAAGGAATGGATGGCGACTACATGAACCTCCTGCTGACCCCGGAGATACCAATGCCGCGGACCTGCGCCGTAGAAGACGTGAAGCTGTTGTCATACATGACGGCGAGATTGATCGGCCGATTGGACAGGAAGATGTGTTCATGCGAGATAGGGCTGGTAGGATAAGCCGTGAGCTACAAGAATGGGGTGTGCCAGAAGAGGATCAAGGTGAAGCTGGGGAGTTATTATGGGTAGATATGGGGCCTGGTGGGCAACCTCGATTTCTCCAAGGCACTGCCGATCCTGCGCGTTAGGAAGCGCTGCTTGCTTAGTTGCGTCAGTATCCTCTAAAACCGGAGGGAACAAGGTTACGTGTGCAGCTCTAACGCCTAACATCTTAGGGTGAGCTTTGCAGGTAAATTGCGGGTCCTTGCATCATAGAGCTTAGTCGTATGTGCGAGGACACGAGGTTGCGTATTCCTTTTGAGCTTAAGATACCCCGAAGAGATCATGAAGTCACTTCAATACATACAAATCCTTAAGTGCTTCCATCACGTGTCCACTTTGTGTTGGTTGTATTGTACATTTCTATTCATCTCATCAAATGAGGCAGGGTATTTTCTATATATCTCTCATGGTTCCGGGTCGCTCATGGAATAGAGTTCATATCTTATTTACACAATGAGAAGTGGTACATGTAGTGTGTTGCCTACTCTTTCTTCGGCTCCTTGGCGGCAGCTTCTTCCTTTGCGCTTGAGTCCTCACCCTTTCGCGCGCGGTCGTCTTGTTCGGCTCGCTCGGCGCTCCCACCAGCAAGATCGCCAGTGCTGGCTTCTGCTTCGTTGCTCTCGGCTTCCTTTGCCTCTTTGACTTCATTGCTCTCTTCGGCTGGGGCTCTCTTTGGCTTATCGTCCTCATCAATATCCTCGTCATCCTTTGGTGACGACGAAGCCTTCTTCTCGACCGTCTTGCTCTGCTCATTTTCCTCTTCGATGAGCTCTTGTTGCTCCTTGATAACTTCAAGACGTTGCTTGTTTGTTGCTGCGCCCTCAGCAGTGTGTACCTCGAGCTCGATCTCGTGGTACAGCTCCTCGGGGATACTCGAGAGCACAGCCTCAAGTGCTTCGATTTGCGAAGTCATCTCTGCCTCTTTGCCTTGCGCATACACAAACGCATTGGCGAGCACGAGGAGAGTTGACGGAACGCCGTGCTTCAGTCGGAGATCCAACCAAGCAGCGAGGTCGTCCCGTAGTCGACCTGGAGACACGCCGTAAGTTCGCAGTCCACGGCTGGCGCACGCAGTCTGCAGCTCCGGAACAGAGAGGGATTCGACGCCCTCATAGGCAATCGCTCGATCATCACGCTTGATCTGGCGCATGCGCACGCGGACCTGGTAACGCAGAATGTTGTCGGTGCCAAATGACGGAATGTTCATGTAGCGGCAAATGGAAACAAGTTGCGGCCTTGACAAATTGTCTAGGGTCAGGTCATCCTTGAAGATCTTGCACACTTTGATGATGTCCTCTCGGGATGGCTTCTCGCCAGTCATTCGGACCTGTTGTTGATTAGCGGGGCACATGAGATGACATGGATTCTGGCAAACGAACCTTGCGGAAGAACTCAGCAAACTCCTCTGTCTTCGCGTTCTCCGCAGAGATTGGCAGTCCCGTCTCCCTCAGAGTCTGGCGAAGGAAGTCGCTAACATCTTTGCGGGTCGCTCGGAGGGTCTTAGCCTTCTGGTCCTTCGACGACTGTCCTTCGAAGGTGCTGGGGAGCATGTTGGGGAAGAGCTTCAGCGCTACTGGAAGTAACAGTTCCGCAAAGGGGACAATGACGAACGGAAGGAATGGAATCAGACGTCCAAGGTCCTGAACGGTACGCTGCAGTTGGCGTCGCTCTCTTCGAGTGAGCTCATACCCAGCAGCCATCTTCAAAGCCAGCTTTGAACTGATCCTGATCTCCGCTACCAGCAGCTTCGTGCCATCCCAATAGTGCAGCAGTTCCTTTTTGATCTTCTGCCCGAGTGTCAAAGACTTCTTCTCTTCCTCCTTCTTTGCCAGCACCTTCTTCTCTGCTGTCGTCTCTGCGTCCTCCTTCTCCCTTGCCAACTCCTTCAAGGTCTGAGCATCTTGCGCTACGGTCTTAGCGTGCGCTGTTGGGCCAGACTTGGGGATGATTGTGTCTTGCTCAAGAGGGACCGCCTCCTTCTTGGGCGCTGGTCGCTGCGGTTCCAGCTTGGGGAGCGGTTTGCTGGCTTGCTTGGCGTCAAAGCCAGGGGGTGGATATTGTTGCGAAGAGGATGACGTCGTTTCGGTCTGTAGAGTCCGTAGTGGGATGAGAATTCGAACGGCTGGCAGGGTCCTAGACAGCGGCCGATGCGGTCGTACGGAGGTCCTTATGCCTGCCCTGAACACCGCGGGCGCTGCCCGGGAGGCAGCCCTAGTGGCATACATTGCGCCAAAAGCGAGACCTGACGAATAGAGAGCGACAATGGGTAGGGGTGACGGTTATATTACTGGTAATGGAAAGAGTCGTTGGTAAAGTACAATGGTGAGATGAAGGCAGGTTGTGTGGAAATGCAAAGGAACGTGGAATGATGATGAAAATGCGCTTACGACAGAAGCCGTTCGCGGACTTTAGCGGGTAGCGCTCAGGAACCACGCAGGTGGCACGGAAGTCGCCATCAACGGCCACATGGACCGCGCACGCCTGTGACGCAGCATGGATATGGAGGGAACCGGAACAGAGCATGCAGGTGACGGCGCGAAACTGCAGGCATTCGTTGAGCCGAGGACCCCGTCCGCTTCTAAAGCCTAGCACCGTTGGGCTACCGTCCAGACTTCGAGGGGCGCAAGTGCTCGGCAACCTTTGTGTGCCTCTGATGGGGTCCGATCAAGCTCCGGGGACGTGGTGAAGATCCCCCGGCTCGCGGGAAGTCAAGAAAGCCATCCCCTCACCTACCCGACGTCAACGCTTCCCTCTCTTCTGCTTGCTTGAGACCTGCCTTGCACCACCTTCACTGCATTCATTATCCTGTCTAGTACTTTTAGTTTTGTACTATTCAACGCCTTATACTTCAATATGGATCTCTTCTGGTGACAGCGCATTTCGGAGCCGCATCTACTCTCCCGCTCATCCAAAAGAGCACACATTCCTGAACTCCTCTACATTTTATCGAACGGCGCCTACGCTCCAAGACATACCTAGCATGGCCATGCCTCGACTTTCAAGAGCAGCGCGAACAATCCTAGTTGGCGCACCCGGCGTTGGGAAAGGCACCCAAACAGAGCGGTTGATGAAGCAGTTCCCAGAACTGTCATCGATCAGCTCAGGCGACCTGTTGAGGAAAAATGTCAGAGAAAAGACACCTCTTGGTATGCTCAAAGACAAAAGAAGACTTTACTATCACTAACCCAGCACAGGTATTCAAGCCGAGTCCAAGATGAAGGCCGGCGCATTGGTACCGGATGCCATGATATTGCGACTGATCGTCAACGAACTCACAATGCGCGGATGGATACGGGATAGCACTCTGCGACCATACGCAGTCTATGCCAGCTCAGTGGAAATGGAGGAGACGACCGTGGACTCGGTCATCGTGCCCTCGGGCTTGCGGACTTCGCGATACAGCTACTCGGAGCATCCTTCTGCATCATTCATTCTGGACGGCTTTCCTCGAACCGCGGGACAAGCGGAACAATTACACGACATCGTCCCCATCAATCTGGTAGTCAACCTCAACACACCCAGTGACATCATCATCGATCGGATATGCAATAGATGGGTGCATGCACCCTCGGGCCGTGTCTACAACACCACATTCAATGCGCCAAAAGTGGATGGCAAGGACGACATCACAGGCGAGCCGCTTACGCGACGAGCAGATGACGACCCCGAAGTATGGAAGGCGCGGTTGAAAAGCTTCAAGGAGAACAACGAGCCACTCTTGGAGCACTACGACAAGCTTGGAATTCTATGGACTGTTAATGGCAACAGCAGCGATGAGATATCCCCTCAACTTTTCAAGGAGTTTGGCCGGCGGTTTGGCGTTCCAGAGAGTTGATTCGCCATGTATCATCACGTTTTCGGGGTAGTCGCGTTGGTGCAAGTTGGCAAGTACTGGGCTCTCCCACACCCGATTGGTATCGAGACTGTCTTGTTAGCTGGCAGTATGTCGCATATTCTAGACAGTTTGGTTTGGCCTGTGCCAGCAAGCGGTTTTCTCATTCACTGTACATATTGGCAGACCGTCCTGTACTCAGCGGCTAGGAGTCGCGCTCCTTACAGACTATTAATCCCTATTCTTTGCCATGCGCCCGCTCTCGAACGTGTATTCTTCGTTCTATGGGAACCTCGACCGAAGTGTTGATAATTACAACGCCATGTACGACCAGATCCGGGTTGCCCCGCAAAATGGCTTAGCGCAAGGTCGCGGCAGCGAGGACGTCACTCGTTCGAGCTCAGCCACCTCGACAGCTGCACGCGAAGAGCCTCCGCTTCAGGTTATTCTCGACGACCCCGACTACGACCAGATCAGTGATCGCGAGGTTATTATCGAGAACGAAGCTTGCTGGAGAGGCGATCCACTTGCCATCCGCAGACGCGCAATGGCCGAAGACTTCAGCGAGGGCAAGCTGGAGACGCTGGTCGACAGCCCGCAGAAGGAGCTTGCAGGCACCCCAAACCAGTACATATCGTACCAGGTCACCACCAAGGTTGGTACATGCGAGCGCAGCTCCATAGTCAGCTGCAAAGCTCACATATAGCCTGCAGTCCGACTTCCAGTCCTTCCAGAAATCCGAGTTCTCCGTGCGCCGCCGCTTTACAGACTTCGTCTTCCTGTACAAACAGCTGTCGAAGGAGTACCCACAATGCGCTGTCCCGCCGATACCCGACAAACACAAGATGGAGTATGTACGGGGTGACCGCTTTGGTCCCGACTTTACACAACGACGTGCCCATGCGCTGCATCGCTTCATCAAGCGCATGGCTATGCACCCGGTGCTGCGGCGGGCCATGCTGTTCATCACATTCCTCGAGACTCCGGACTGGAACCAGCACATGAAGGGTCGGACATCAAGAACGGCAAGTGGCTCAGACGCAGGCGGCGGCATCATGGACTCTGTGGCCGACACGTTCGTCAACACCTTCACAAAGGTGCACAAGCCCGATAAGCGCTTCATCGAGGTCAGCGAGCGAGCCAGCAAGCTTGCTGAAGACCTGGGCAATATTGAGAAGGGCACAGTCAAGGTCGTCAGGCGGCAGGGCGATCTTGGGACGGATTACGGCGATCTGGCGACTCAGTGTCAGAAACTCACAACACTGGAGCCTGCTGTCGAGGGGACGCTGACCTCGTTCGCTGCCTCCGTGACCACGACATCACAAGGCTTCAAAACTCTGAGAGACCACACAGACCAAAACTACCTGACCAGTTTGCGCGACATGGACGCGTATATCCAAGCAGTGAAGGCCCTTCTTCGGACACGAGAAGCAAAGCAGCTCGACTTCGAGAGCCTAAGTGACTACCTCGCCAAGTCGGCCGCAGAGCGCGATCAAATGGCCAGCCAACACGGCGCGGGCTTGGGCGCATCGGGTTTCCTGCGCTCTAAAGTCGAAGACTTTCGTGGCATCGATCACGAACAAGCACGACGCCAGCGTGTCCGTAAGCTCGAAGTGGAGATAGAACGACTGACCAGCGAAGTTGAGAATGCCAAGAAAGCAACCGAGGCTTTTGACGAGCACACTGTCACGGAAGTCGCCGACTTCGAGCGCTCCAAGGCTGTCGAGTTCAAAGACACGCTCGGTGACCTGGCAGATGCACATATCGACTTCTTCCAAGGCACGATTAAGACATGGGAGAAGTTTCTGGAAGATATGCGGAAAGAGGAGGATGAGAGAAAAGCGACTGCCGCTTCTTCATAGGACGGGACAAGTAGCACGCCTACTCCGCTACAGCTGCGACGTGCGGCACAGCACTATAATGAACAGCGTTGTGCAGATTTGGGATTCGCGGGGTTTGGGCTAGGCATGTTAGGTCTCAACTGAGCGCGGAGACCATCAGGTGATGGCAGATTCGAGTTTGGGGAACTCCAGCTCGATCATGTTTGTGTGTTGAGGTAGCATTGATACTCCAGGTTAGACATTCATAATGAACAGACATGTTACGATTTTGTCCTGGTCCCAAGTGCACAGAGTCGGTTGCTTAGGGAATATCAGCATCATCGTCATCCCCACCAAATCCGAAACTAAACCCACCACTCTCCTCCTCTTCTTCCAGTCCCTTTGTCAAAGCCTCCCACTTTCCCTTCTTTCCCTTCCCTCTCTTCTCCAACTCCCTTAACCCCTCCTCCAGCACGTCTGGGCATCGCTCCCCCAACCTCTCCACAAACAACTCGTACGCACGATCCGCCACATCTTCTTTGAACCCACTGACCTCACCCCTCTGGTCGCGTAGGAAACCCAGCACATCAGCAACCTTCTTCCTCGGCACAAAGTTCTGCGTCAGCGCAAGACTATCCTCCAGATTCAGCACGAGATGAAACCACCCGCTCGGGACATGCAACACCTCTCCAGCGTAGCATATCCCCTCTTTACATCCCGGCGTTTGCCGTGCTAGCTCATGAAATGTGAGTAGATACTCGGCAATCGACAGCGGGCTGGTGATTTCAGACTGATCCTCGCTCACAATCACACCCGGCGGCGGTTCCACGCCCGGACCAGACGGAAACATCAACCAGTACTTCGACCCCGTGAGCACAGCGTTCCACGCACTCGTGGCATTCGGGTCTTTATGGAACGTCGACCCAGAGCGCTTGGGACCCATGATCATCCATCTACAATCTGGCCGTTGGTCGCCTAGCGCGGAGAACAAGTCGTCGCCGAAACACTCTGGGGACCAGTATGCTGCGTTGGCAGAGTGCGGCGGAGCGGTGATGTCGATGTTTGTTTTCTGAGCGAAGGCGCGGTCGAAAACGTACAGAGGTGATTCGTCGGCTTGGTTGTGCATGTAGGATAAATATGTGGAGGTGGGCCAGTCTACTGCTTCGGCGCGGAATTTTGTGTCTGAAAATTTGGCAAGGAGGTATTCGGGCGTCCAGGTCTTGTAGACGGGCCATTGTTTGACGGGAGAGGTAAGGATGAAGGGTTTGTTGGTCCAGGTTTCTGCGTACTCGGTGGGGGAGAGGTCATCGAGGCGCGTGATCTCGTTGGCTTTGGGAATGTTGCGGACGAAGGGCGTGAGAGGGGTGTGGGCGCATTGGAAGGGGCGGTAGAGGACGTCTGAGAAGAGGTTGGGGCAGGGGATGGAGGTGGTGTGGGAGGTGGGGATGTTGAGGTAGGTGGAACGCCAGGTGCCACGCCATGTAAAGTCGTCTGGTGGGGAGCTAGCTGGAGGTCAGCGAGGAACTCCTGTGAATTGAATCAAGTGATGGTATATTGAAGGTCATGATTTCGAGAATGTGGCGTTGCATTCTTGCAACCCCTCCCAGTGTTCGAAACAGGAGACAGCCTTGACGCGATATGACCGACTTCTTGTGTCGCCTCACTGTGTAAAGTACGCGGGACAAAAACAGTCTTGAAGTCTAGTTCCTGGGGTTGCTTGTCCGCCGTGCTCGTGACCTGGATCGCACTCCTATTTTAGCCAGGCAACGGAAAAGCGCCCCCAGGAAACGTGTGACTCTTCCTAGACCAGAATGAGGTCTACCACGCTACCAACAACCCTACAAAATAGGTTCCATCTCTTGTCATAACTGCAAAGATGACTCGGAAGTGCGCGAAACAATGACCAGAGTTAAAATGAGATCCACGACACATGACATCGAATCTATCACAGTACGTACCTAACAAACAAGGCTCTCCACAACTCGTCCAGTCGTGTAAAGGCATACAACGCGCGACTGGTGCTTCCCAAGCGGATGAGAGTGTCAGCTTCGAATGACTCAAGGATGTGGCTCAGAAGCTCATCTGGTAGCCTGGCGAATGACCCGCATCTTGACTTGATGTTCTCGGAGGCTGTATACGCATTGCCAGCGGGCTTCACACCCAGAGGATGCGAGGGAAGCGCTACCGCCACATCTTCGTCGTCATTCTGGAAGCTCGCCGCCGCAGAGAGTTTGACCTTTTTGGAGGGGCGTGATTCGGCACAGGCGAAGCTGGGATTTTCCAATAGTCCGGGAGCCATGTCAGATGCAAGCGGAACATGCAATGTGATTGCTCAACACTACACAGCGCAGCTGCAGACCAGAGCACTAGATACACAATGGATGCGACGAGGAGTCATAGGCCGGTCAAATGTTCCGGCGGAAGAGAAGGCGAAACATGGATTCGAGTTTGCCCCCAAACCATGGTGGTTTTTCGGCTTGGCGTGGTGAACGGCGCTAGCGGGCCCGACAATTGCTAAAAATCTTCTTAAGCGCAGCCTCTCTCTCTTCCCCTCCATCACCCACACACAACACAACTACAGACACACCTATACCCTAGATAACCTTCGATTCTCGCACAGAGGATCTGGTATCTAGTTTTTCCCTCACAACTTACAACTCCAGCGGCGGTATCCCAGCGATAACCCCCGCTTTCCACCCCACCAGCAACTTTTCTACGACTACGGTGGTGCACCAGTAGTCGCCGCATATACCACTCGCAATCATGGCTGACAAAGGTCTTGAGGATGTGCCCGAGGGTAAGTGACAGTCCGCCGCTGCGCGAAGTTGTGCGCCCTGCACTACGACGCCAGCGACACCAATAAGGATTCTGGTGAGCGTCAGCTAACCCGCACCGCAGGCCAGATCGAGTCCAACTACGATGAGACCACGGACTCCTTCGACGCAATGGAACTGAAGGCTGAGCTCCTCCGTGGAGTCTACGCCTACGGTTTCGAGCGCCCGTCGGCCATCCAGCAGCGCGCCATCATGCCCGTCATCAAGGGTGAGTTTGACCTTCCCACCACCACAGCGCTACAGACACTGACGTAAATATCAGGCCACGATGTCATCGCGCAGGCACAGTCAGGTACCGGAAAGACTGCCACCTTCTCCATCTCGACCCTCCAGAAAATCGACTCCAACGTCAAGGCCTGCCAGGCCCTCATCCTCGCCCCCACCCGCGAGTTGGCCCAGCAGATCCAAAAGGTCGTTGTCGCCATCGGTGACTTCATGGACGTCGCCTGCCACGCATGCATTGGCGGTACCAGCGTCCGTGACGACATGAAGGCGCTCCAGGACGGTCCCCAGGTCGTCGTCGGCACGCCCGGCCGTGTCCAGGACATGATCCAGCGCCGTGTCTTGAAGACCGACCACATGAAGATGTTCGTCCTTGACGAGGCCGACGAGATGTTGTCTCGCGGTTTCACCGAGCAGATCTACGACATCTTCCAGCTTCTGCCCCAGTCTACCCAGGTCGTCCTCCTGTCCGCTACCATGCCCCAGGACGTGCTCGAGGTTACCACCAAGTTCATGCGCGACCCCGTCCGCATCTTGGTCAAGAAGGACGAGCTTACCCTTGAAGGTATCAAGCAGTTCTACATTGCCGTCGAGAAGGAGGACTGGAAGCTTGACACTCTCTCCGACTTGTACGAGACCGTCACCATCACCCAGGCCGTCATCTTCTGCAACACCCGCAGGAAGGTCGACTGGCTCACCGACAAGCTCACCGCTCGTGACTTCACCGTCTCTGCTATGCACGGCGACATGGACCAGGCCCAGCGTGATGTCATCATGAAGGAGTTCCGTTCCGGATCCTCTCGTGTCCTTATCGCCACCGACTTGCTCGCCCGTGGTATCGACGTCCAGCAGGTCTCCCTTGTCATCAACTACGACTTGCCCGCCAACCGCGAGAACTACATCCATCGCATCGGTCGTGGTGGACGTTTCGGACGTAAGGGTGTTGCCATCAACTTCGTCACCGCCGACGATGTCCGCATGATGCGCGAAATCGAGCAGTTCTACAGCACACAGATCGAGGAGATGCCCATGAACGTGGCTGACCTCATCTAAGAAGGTGCTTCTTACTGCGTTCCGACTATCGTCTCTCCTTGCCCGCTGATCATTTTGGTGGCGTAATTGGTTTAGAGGCGGTGGTACACTAATCGAGCTTGTCTGCACGGCCAGGCGGCGCTCTTGCTTTCGACAAAAGTAGTTCGAGGTGGGACGAGTCGTCGTCCATACATCGCGG
>TARA_R110002003_G_scaffold140_19_pt1 | contig 27728 bp, 24 predicted proteins | sample TARA_R110002003 | Tara Oceans TARA_R110002003 (sample SAMEA4396441) | marine metagenome | biome: Westerlies Biome; feature: [SRF] surface water layer (ENVO:00010504); material: water (ENVO:00002006), including particulate matter (ENVO:01000060) such as... | depth 5 m | reverse complement strand
AAAAAAAAATGCGAAGAACAAAGTCGAAGCCCAAGTCAGAACGAGCTTCTTCCCCTACATAGCCGGTGGCGAGGTTTCACTTCGTAAGAACATCGCGTCCTTGGTGCTCACTGACAATGATGACATGGCATCATTCGTGCAGTTGATGTGTGGGACACGCTCCCCTGCCCTTCTTGTCCCACCAGTCCTTGATGCATTTCTGACAGCGTGTCAGCATGGATGATCACTCGAATACGAAGAAGGGAACATACCTCGTGGAATTTGCACCAACACACCAACCGCGCCATCTTGTCCCCAGCTTCGTACTCCTCAAAGCAGATGATGCACTCCTCTTCATTGCCCTCTGCGTCAATGCAGTCCTTCTCCGTCGCTGTGAAGGGGAACATGCCTCGCGCGGCATGACTCATGCGGTTGGCGTTACTAGCGCCTTCACCAGCATTGCTCATGCCACGCGTGCGCTGGGTTGGCAGACTGGCGGACGTTTGCTGTGTGAGTGGAATTGGAGCAGGAGAGGCAGAGTGTAGCGCGATGCACTCTTCAATATGCTGTGTGCGGTCTGCGTCGTCGCCTTCCGGGCCCTTGGGTGGCAATTCATTCCCGCAGATGGGACATTCGTCTTCTTCGGCAATCTGCCGCCGTGGCCGAGGTGGTTGCTGGCTCGGCAGTGCGGGTGGAGGCACTGCGGTGAAAGCTGAACGAGGGAACATGTTCACCACGGACTGTGAGCCTGGGCCCATATTGAACGGTAGCTGTCCATTGTTTGGCGTGGTATGTCGCGAGGTGGATGTGCTGTGCTCAGGTGGCCGCACGGCTGTGCTGTGCGAGTGACCAGATGGCAGCGGTGGCAGCCAGCGCTCGCTCAACAAGGAGCCGCCATGATAGCTGACCCTTCTGCTATCACCTGAGGGATCGTATGGTTGCTGCGTCTGCACACTGCCCGCAGGTCGAGACGGATCATGGATACCTGACGACGATCTGTGCGAGCGTGGATGTGGTGGCTGACCAGGAGGGAAATACGATCTTGTCGAGTTGGTGGATGGCCGACTATGATATCGTGCAGGCCCGCTAGGGGTATATTGCGGCGGCGGGCCATAGTTGGGATCTGGAACGCAAGGGTTGCAAACACGCACCTCCTCCCCACCACCCAGCGCTGGATTGCGGAACGGGCCGAACGGTGACATGTTGTTGTCCTCGTCGCCCGTCAGGTCGATGATGGTTGACGTACCATCTGAAGGTGGGTGTACGATGAACTGCCGGGGTATGGTGATGCGGTGCGGCGAGCATGTCGCGCAAACGACCCTGCCGCATTTTCTGCAGTGGTGCTTCCGGTACAGAAACGTGAAGTTCCTGCTGCACACCGGGCACTGCGAGACGTCCGCATCTGGCTGCCAGGGCGGAAGTACGATCTCGCTCACTCGTCTCGGTGCGTCCGTGTTCGTTGGTGGGGTGATTGGCCGCGGGGGCAGCGGCCGCTCGGTGGCTGGGGACGATTCCAGCACGATCGGGTCCGAGTGTGAAGTTCCCGGGTTGCTCGAGTGCATCCTGATGCTCGATGGCCGTCTCATAGGCGAGTCGGCCGTGGTCAGACGTCGCTTGCGGTCAGAGCTGCGGGAGGACGACGAGTCGGTGCGCGAGGGGCGGTTTGGGAGGGTGTATCGCGACGACGAGGAGGGCTGGGGAGGCTGCAGGCTGGGAGCCGTGGTACCGGTCCGTGAGGGGTGGTTCACATTCTGGTCGGCTAGGAAGTCCATCCATGTTTCCCCCCGCTGTGCATTTGGAGGCTGCTGTGCCAGGAAGTGTGACGCGACTACGCCGTGTGAATAGCGTGGTGCACGGTAACCTTCACTTGCTCCTTCCTCGGCCATGACGCTGTGGTGAGCCCCGTCCAGCTGGTTCTCTATCGACGAGGTGCGTGGCGGGTACGGCCTGGCGTGGCTTAGGCCGGTATTCGGGGCCATGTCACGATGGTCCGGAGCTTAGCGGGGCGTGGTGGCCGTCGATGAGGACAGGAGAGGGCTGACGAGCCGGTGGTGGGGTCGATGCCCAGCGAAGGTCGAAGAGTAAAGGCGATATGCGGTTACGAGGTATGAGGTGGGAAGGTAGGTGGTCGGACGCTCACGGCGACATGCCGCCACTTCTGCGCTTTGCGACTGTGCAAGGCGTTTAGTAATGCAAAGGAAAGGCTCTCTACGGCGTTCCATCAGCGCTCTATTCACTACCTAGCATGCCCACTTCACTCACTATCAATGCGAGAGCTCGCGGTGAGACCAGAGGTGGGTCCCCGCCGTTATCCAGGGTCCGCCGCGGGCAACGCGCGACTCTCGGATCGAAGGCGCGGATAGACAAGAAGGGCGACGAAGCTTGACAGTAGGTTAGCTGCACCGAAGAAGCTGCTGTAGGCTACACGAGGCTCATTCAAGGCCTGCAGAGGACTGACACTCGGCCTAGAGGAGCGTATTGTGCCTCAGGCGCAGAGCGCGATGGCTTATCGTAGCCCAAACAAGCACGAGCCATGCACGCGACTTGCCAAAGCCGCGAGCTGTGGAGAATCGACGGGCCGACACACACCAGCGCCGCTATGTATAGACTTGCCATGACAAGGGACTACAAGTTCACTTCTTGATATTGAATATTACTAGTATACGTATGCAGACATCTGCTAGCTTCACACACGCCCAATTCACCCGTCATGCCTCGAATGATATGTGTGCTCCCGTCTACGCCTCGCCATGCTAATTGCCTCCTCCTATAAAACGCCAGAAAGAACTGCTTTTGTGACTGTACACTACGAAAAATCGTCAAGACGAGTAAACTAATTCCCAGGCTCAGAACGCTGATTATTGCAAAGGGTCGAATGCCCGCGAGTGTGTTGGAGAATGTAGGGAAGTTCGCCATCTTCAGTACTGTGTGCGTCCACTTCGTTGTGTGCGCCCGCTTCGTTGTGTGCTGCCGCTTCGGCTCCGATCGACGAACTCGGCTGATGCCTCCAGATGGCTTCCGGCATCATAGCCATCACTTTGCAGGCTGTCCTTGGTCATATGGTGCTGCACGTAGCCGGTGCTTAGTGGTCGATCACCTGGCGCACCTATCGGCGGTGGGGGCGCGTTGAAGTCGTTGGTTCCATCGTTGGGGTAGAGACTGGATGCTTGCGAGTGACCAGGAGAGCGTTCAGGTGATGGTTCGCTGGAGCCGAAAGGCAGGCGAATCGGCATGCTACCGGGCGTTGGTTGCAAATGCTGAGATGTCGGAAACGCAGGGGTGGATGGCCCGGATGCATCCATAACAGTCGACAACCGGTCTTGGAGTATGGCAGCTTCGGTGGATTGTGTTCGTCGAGAGTTCTTGCGCGGTATGGTGGGAGCTCGGCTTGGTGGTCCTCGTCCCTGCGTGACGCGCGACGCTCGCGAGCCGATCCGACTGGGCAGTTCGATACCACCACCTGTTTCAATAGGACCCAATGAAGGCGCCATAGTGGATATCCTGTGCGCCCGCTCGTACTCTACTTCATCGCTCACGTCGGAAAAGCTCGAAGAGGATTTCCGTCCCTCGCCACTGAGCACACTGGCTGGCGCTACTGCTGGTGTTATTCTATTGCGCGGCGGTGATTCTGGGCTGTCCCGATATGGCTCTTGTGGATCATCCGGAGACTGATGCTCTTCATCGACTGCCATCATCTGCGGAGGCATACGGGTACTTCGAACAACCTCGAATCCCTTACTCTTTTCCTTCTTTCTGCCGCCGAGAAGATTCAGGTTCTTGAACCAGCCTGTAGCGGAGGACACTGGGCTCATGGGATCCGCGGGCCCGGTCTTCCGCTTTCGTGTGGGTTGAGAAGACAATGCAGGTCCACGAAGTCCGTAATAAAAATCCGATTCTCGCACAGAGTAATCTGTCTTGTTCCGCCGCTCCAGATTCGGATCAGAATCGTCCCTGTGTGTCCGCAGATATGCTGGAGCTGGAGTTCCTGAGTTTCGTGATGGGCCTTCGCCTACGTCGCCCGCTTCCACATCAACATTGTCTGAGTAGGGTGCATCCGCAATATCTGCCGTAACTGAAGGGCGTCTACCTGATTGACCAGGCCCAATCGAGTCCATGGTGTGCTTGCGTGGCCGTGGCGGTCGGTAGTAGGGATCCGCAGCGTCCAACGTGGTCCCCATTGTTGGCCGCCGCGAGCTCTGGGCAGAATTGCCGCCCAAGAAGTTGAATGGCGTGGCATTGGTACCAGGTGTTCCAGGACTGGTGCCGCCAGTGTTGCTGTAATCGCCCTGGCTGAAACCTTCGAATCCCACGCTCGCTCGTTGGCTATCTCGGTCATACGGGCCGTTCAGTAGGATAGCTGAGCTTCCAGAAAGACTTCTTGATCGACTGTCCATGAGCTGAATGTTCTTATTCTCATCGTTCAGCATCGCTGCATTGGAGTTGAGGCTACTACGTTGTGTTCGGTGGATCCTTTTAGAGAGTTGACGTTTTCCGAAGACGGTGGTAAGACCGCCTCGCTGGTCTGCCCCAGCACCTCCAAGTCTAGCGAGTACCTCAATAATCGTTTGTAGCGCATTAAGGAAGAAGCCAAAGACTAGGACGATCGCGTGCAAGAGCAGAATAGCATAACCGATCCATCCCTTTGGCGCTTCCGAGACGCCCAATGAGGGAACAAATGCGACGGACAGCAGGACACAGGTGAGCCGTACAGCCGAGAAAAACGTGTGGTAGGCGTTCATCGACGTGTTTGACTGGAACGGCTTGAAAGCGTGTAGAGTTAGGATTAAGATTACTTCGCAGATTGCGAGCATAATAATTTGCGCAATGCCAGAGGGCTGGATAGCACCAATGGCGATACCACGGATGATGGTAACCAGTACGGGAATAAAAGCAAATGGTGCCGCATCGTCCGAATACGTGTTGTAAAGTGGTCCGTATGTCAAAACGGTCGGTAAATCATCAAAGAGATGGGCGCGGGGGCGTGTCGTGAAGATGAACCAGAAGATCCAGGTTGCTGATCCAGCTACAACGATGAGTAGTATCACAGCGGTCGCAACAACGGAGCCTGGTGAGCGTGGAGCTACAACCAGCTGGAACAAGGACAGGCAGATGATGGGAAGCATGAAGAAGTTGAAAACGATTCGAACAATATTCCCGGCAGTGAAGGGCCAGTTCTTTTCCGTAAGGTCACCGCCTTGGCTATGGGTAAGCATGCGGAATGCCCATCGTCCAAGGAAGCCAAGCTGGGTGATTAGGATTGCGATTCCAATCAATACTAGCAAGAATATGGCCATGCACGCCCAGATGTCCCGTTCTCTGGTCATGCCAACATATTGACCCATGCGCGTGAGCCCATAGGTGCCATTAGCGAAGTAGATACCGTCTACTAGACTGTGAGAACCGTTGCCATGGCTCACGAAACTCTGGTTGAAGAGCAAGGCTGACCACTGGTTGGAAGAAGCCAGGATAGTTCAAACTCAAGCTACCTGCCAGGACGATGAACTGAATGTATTGCAGACAGTCGCCAAATCCAGGTGTAACTAGGCGGAGAAGGTCCTCGTCACGGCCATAATTGCTAGTCCAGCGATAGAGGTTCGTTGTTCCCCAAGGGCTGCAGGTAGCCGCAAAGACTGTCGCGACAGCGACGAGCGCAAGCACGGCAGCGGGTAGGTAACGGATTGTGCTGGAGAGTTTGGGGCCAAGGTCTGGAGTGATGTTGGCTGAAATGCAGCCGAGGGCCTGCGCATCGGCATTGCCTGAGACAATGCGCAGAGTGGAGGCCCAGGTTGCAAATGCGTACGTGCTACCAAAGTCGTGCTGCACACTGAAAGCCGGAAAGTCGTACGGTATGCTCGCGTTGGCGAAGAAGGCAGGACTGATCGGGCAGGTCCTGTTGATGACAGTATTGCAGAACTGCAGCGGTTGCGGGTTTGCAGCCGAGTACGTGAGCACCTTGTAGCTTGAGAACAGCGTTGTGAATTTGTTGTTGTTTCCGTCCACATCTACAATCTTGCCAAAGCCCTGCCTCGAGTCGTTCCAGCTCTCGTTGTTGCGGTCGGGATAGGGCCCGAACGAAGCCTGGCCAGAGACGTTGCCAAAGACGGTGATATTGAGAGCGCGGCTCGGCGCGGTGTTGTTGAAGGCTGCCCAGACATACCGGGGCGTGAACTGGAGATACGGCGACCGGTTTACATCATTGAGGAAGACGCGCTCTAGGCAGTTCTCGAAGTTGACGAAGACGGCGCTCGCTAGCGGGAGGAAGGAGGTGAGGGCGAGAAATAGAAGGAGCATCGGGAGTCCGCAGGGTGACGGTATCATGCCCCGTTTCCGGCGCGACCTCGGTGGGCGCTGTGTAGGTTGGTGATTCGGAATCTCGAGCCGTGGAATGCCTCGCGAGGGTACGGCGCCATTGCGCGGTGTACTGAGTGCCATCATTGCCCCGAAGCCTCCACCTTCATGTCGTCGTGCCTGCCGCGCAGCGAGAGCGTCTGTGTGATTAGGCTGCAGGGATTGGGCGATGTCCGCGTTGTCTGGTCGCATGCGCCGGGTATATGAGGATGACGTCGTGGTCGCGACACTTGCAGCTCGAAGAATGTTGGTGTTGGGCTGGGTTGGAGGCGGTGGTGAAGCCAGGACGTCTCTCAGCTGAGAATTGTATCACGGCGAACGAGGATGGCCTGCGCAGAGGTGAGACAATAGCGTCGCAGGCAGGAGCGATGTTGCGCTGGCAGGGGCGATGCGCAGTCACAACCTAGACAACGGAGCCCATAACGGCGGTGCTAGAGCGAGTGTACGAAGTGAAGACGCAAGAGCGTGGTGTTGATCCTGAGGCCCAGTAGGGCGAAACTCCTGAAGTGGCGGGGTGCAGGCGTAGCTTTCAGCAAAGCGCGACTTTTTAGCTGCATCTCGTGTACAAGCAGCCCAGCAGTGTCGCGTTGACTTGACTCGGCAGATATTCCGTAGAAACAGGCAAGGCGTCGGTTCCCGCTGCTGCATCAAATCAAGCCCGAATCCCTATCGATAGGCCGCCTAATATCGACCACCTTCTACGGTTCTACCACGTCATATGCGAGCGCTAGAAAACCCTCGGTTTGACAAGAACATGACGGCAGCGCTTCTGGTCCATCGCGATCCATCCAGCAGTGGTCGCCCTCCAAAATGCCTTGGGGCGGCCAGACGTCTGCGCTGATTGGCCATGGCGGACCTAATTTAAGAACACGTGCGGGTCGTTGTTCGGCATGTCCGCCACTTCCGCATCGCTTGACAGCTTATCAGACGTCGTGGTCATCCTCGCATTACTATGCTCTCTCTGGCAGAGTTTCCTCGCATACTTATAGGCTAACGAGGACATATCCATTGATATTGGAAAGCTGAAAGGCGCAGAGATCGTCTTCGCGTCGTATGATGTGACGTCCTAAAGAGCTTCGGGTGTGGCGCAGCACTGGAGTTATTCTGGTCCACGTCGATCCAGCCCACATCTCGCCAACCACGTTTCAGCACTTCCCGGTTCCCCATAGAAACACGACGAACTCAGTGAGACCCTGACGATGCTCGGGATGGACCCATTGAGCCGGTGGTCAATCGTTAAGCATGAACATCATTGAGTTGCACAATTGGAACGTTTGTAGAATCGTAATTCGCGTCAGAACCGATGGGATGCGCAAAATTCAAGGAGAGGAGAAAGCAATCACGAGTTCGCACAACTGACCAGCATGAAGTACAGTTACCATAGTATCCTCCTAGAAGAGGTAAATAAATGTTTCTTACCACAGGACTCTCGGTGCGTGTGTGGCAGTCCTACAACTCATCTCCTCAAGCGGTTCACCAGGGAAGCGAATGACCACAGGACGACCACGTGATGCCTGGTGTTGTCAACCAATCGGAGCTCAGACGACTCCACCCGAATCTCTTGAACATTTCCAGCAGCAATGCAGCCCACCTCATCTCCCATTGTATTTCAGATTGCAAGGCGACGTACAAGACGACTCTCTCGCCCTCGTGCCACCCACCGTGATGTCGCACATTTGCGCAATTGCAACAATCCATCGCGCGTCTGACGCAGCATTCTCTCTTCATACGGCACAGCGTAGTCGACAATCTCAAACTACAAACGGCAGGTCGAGCACCGCTTGGTGACAATCACGAACTGCCCCGCTAAAGCCAACGTGCGCCGAGCACCGGCTCAATCAAATGTTGGACAAGCCGCAGAAAGCTTCCTTGGTATCTCCTTAGCTCCTGCCTTATTGGAGCGGTACCTTCTTGGCATTGTTTGTCACCCAAGTGCTGCATAGATGATGCGGTACCACTATCCGAGGATCTGGGTTCATTTAAAGTATGGCATGGCCGACTTCATCTCAACGCGTCATTTTCTGGATTTCTCGGTAGCGCGTGGTGGAAGACTGATTGATTCACAATGGCGATGAAGTCTGCAATACTGGCCGTTGGCCTACTGCTAGGTTCTGCGCACGCCATTACCACAGAGGAAATGCTTGCAGCACCCCGACGAAGCACTGGCATCCTGAGCGCCAAAGGGGTACGTACACAACTACTTCAGCATTCTTTTCAAGCCCTGACGTGATAGGACCGAGCACTGTTTTCTGAAATCAAGTACAATTGGACTACGGCGAAGGCGGCGACCACCTGGTACTTCCTCGACACCGAAACCGGCAACACCACGAAAGCACCATTTGGAAGTGCAGTGTCAGAGGTGGTGTGGGTTGGCGATAAAGATGACAGCATTCTCTATATCAACTCTACAAACGAGCAAATACCGGGAGGTGTCACACTGTACACTGCGGATCTGAGTGCCGGCTCCTTCGCCCCGTAAGTGACGACCCTCCATGTTCAACAATCAGCCCCGAACCTCCAATGTTGCTGATGCACATACCGAAATGATCGTCTCTGACAAGATTTAGGAAACTGGTCGCATCTTTAGGCGCGCCGTTCTCCGGTTTAAAGGCAGTCAAGACCGAGTCTGGGAACATCAACTTTGTGGTCAATGCCCTCTCATACGGCAACAACGGCTCTGCTTACAATCCCGAACTCGCCTCCAAGGCAAAGAGCTTGGGACAGCTGTACTCAAGCAACTTCGTCAGACATTGGAACTACTACGTTGCGCAGGAGCGCTACTCTGTTTTTGCCGGTTCATTAAGTGGTGCCAACGGCAGCTATGCGTTCACCGCGCAGTTGAAGAACCTCCTTTCGGGCTTGAACTACAGCATCACCCGCCCGGAGAGCCCCGTGCAAGGCTCTTCCAGCGACCCTGGTGACTACGATTTGTCCCCCGATGGAAGCACAGTTGCCTTCCGCACTAAAGCGCCAGAACTCCCCAAGGCCAACTACACCGCCAGCTACATCTACATCGTACCCCATGACGGCTCCGAAGTCGCTGTACCAGTCAACGGCCCAGGGACTAGCGCGCCAGAGACGGCAAAGGGCGCGTCTGGCTACCCCACCTGGTCGCATGATAGCAAGAAGCTGGCCTACGGTCAACAGGATGGTATCGACTACGAGTCAGATCGCTTCAAACTGTATGTCGCGGACGTGAATAGTCTTAGTTCGGAAGTCCATGCAGTAGCTGAAGGCTGGGATTCAACTCCATCCGGTCTTGCATGGAGCCCAGATGACGCTGATCTATGGGTGACATCAGAGCTGTATGCGGCCGTTCGGCTATGGCTTGTTCCTCACGACGCAGCTGCTGATTTCAAGCCCATCAACTTTACTGGCTCAGACACTATCGTGTCTGACTTCGCTATATTGCCAGATGGTTCCGCTTTTGTATCAGCAGCCTCGAGCTGGAGTAGCCGCATCTTCTACAAGCAGTATCCGGGTCAAGATAAGGAGATCCTGTTCACGGCCAACGAAGTCGATCCCGAGTTGAAGGGCCTGGGACCCAAGGACGTATCCGATTTCTGGGTGGAGAACGACGACGGCGACATGATCCAGACCTTCGTCTTCTATCCAACCGACTTCGATCCCAGCAAGAAGTACCCACTCGCATTCATCATCCACGGAGGACCGCAGTCCACCCAAGGCGACAACTGGAGCGTGCGATGGAACCTGCGACTCTGGGCCGACCAAGGTTTTGTGGTGACCGCAACACAATTCACCGGGACCCCCAGCTACGGCCAAGCCTTCACCGACAAAATCCAGAACAACTGGGGCGGCACGCCCTACACCGACCTGGTCAAAGTGTTCGAACACATCCGCGATAACATCTCGTACATCGACACCACGCGCGCCATCGCCGCCGGCGCGTCCTTTGGCTGCTACATGACCAACTGGATCCAAGGCCACGATCTCGGCCGCGAATTCAAGGCCCTCGTCTGCCACGACGGCAAATCAACGCAAGTCGGCTCCTACGCCACCGACGAACTCTGGTTCATCCAACACGACAACAACGGCACCATCTGGAACGACCGCAGCAACTACGAGCTCTGGGACCCGCTCATCCACGCCAGGAACTGGAGCACCCCGGAGTTTGTCGTAGGCAATGATCTGGACTATCGCGTTGTCATCTCGGAACCGCTGCAGACGTTCAACGTGCTGCAGAGCTTGGGCGTGCCGAGTCGCTTTTTGCATTTCCCGAATGAGGGGCATTGGGTTACGAATCGCGATAATAGTTTGTTGTGGCATAAGGCGATTTTCAATTGGATTAGGTATTGGGTGGGATTGGAGGAGGAGTTGATGACTGAGGGTGTTATTACGCAGTAGTTGGGCATGGGGTAACGAGAAGGCGAGAGAAAACATGCAATTGCAACATGAGTTGAAGAATTATTGATTCATTGGTTCATGTGGTGTCAAGGTGCTTTGACATGGTATGTTATGCAGCCGACGCTTTCGGCCAAGCCTGCTACATTGATGCTGCGGTGCAGTGGGCAGCCTGTGCGGTCCAGTATCGCCCGATCCTTGAATACAGATCAATTTGAAGCATGATCAGACGCTGATGAGATTCAGCCTGTCATCAGGTGCGGCAATAATTCGTCGGCGCGCGTGGCAGGTCTAAGCCAAGAGCAATATACACTAATGCTCTAATATAGAGGCCTAACGATTCTTAGCATATTTTGCTGTTACTATGATATATAGACAGAAGGTTCGACAGAACGCAGTAAGCTAAAGCTCGCAATTGGGAACGCACACGAACCATTGCAGTATCTGTGCTGTTGTGATGCTACTGTGCGCTCTTCCCACCCCCTCCTTCAATTTTGTACGAGGCAAATGTACTAGTCCGAGTTCCTCAGCTGATTGCTTGTGCTGATTGATTTGAGGGCATTCGGCACATGTACTCGATAGTATGCTCGTGTACCACGAAGAAGCGCCTGCTGGCTCTCTTGGAGGGTGGCACGACCGCAGAACCGCTACGCGGCCGTCGGCACCAGCACGAGCGTCAGCTGGTCATGCATTGGAATTTCTCATACATGTATCGGAAGCTGTCCAGGTACCTGGGTGGGAGTTTGAAACCGGGTAGGGACGCCTTGAAAACCCATTCACCTACGAAACAGGCACTATCGAGGGGCAAGCTCTGGCTTTCAGTAAATGCCAGGTTCAGGTGGTCTGGAAAAGCCTGATAGAGCATAGTCTCGTTCGCTTTGTGGACGTCGGGAAAACGGGTGATGATGATGAAGCGACTGTCAAACCGCCGCAGTGGTGGACCTTCAATGATCACGACTAGGGCGCGTAGGTTACATTTCCGATTACAAGCCAGACCACCTCGAGCCTCATGTCCCGAAAGTAGCCAGCTTGGATGTCTTTCTATAATGCTCCATGGTCTGTACTATTGCGCGGCTCTCTTGCCTCGAGTTCAGCCGGGGGTCCAGGAACCACATGCACAGTCTTCGAGTCCAGCTCACTCTGCGTTGGCACCGAATTGACTTCACTCCGCCACCTGCCGCCGAAGAACCACTTGCGTTCACCGAAATGGCGATCCTGGTCTTCCATCTCCGCCACTCTGGGCTCTTTCGGCGTCGTTCCGTCTTTTCGCCATCTCCGCAAGTACAGCAACACAATCGCTACCCCGAGTATTGCAGCTCCGAAAACCACGCCAACACCTATGCCAGCTTTCGCCGCTGTTGTAAGGCCACCGGAGCTGGGTGAGCTTGTTGGTCCTGGGCTGGTGGAGGTGGCTGAATTCGATAATGTGATGCCGAGCTTTTGCGCCAGCGATTTTGCATAGTCTGGTGGAAACAACGTGAGGTCGTCTTGCTGCCAGGCGACTATGATCGGATCCGCAACTGCCAGGCCGGATGATATAGTTGTAATGCTCGATACCATTGACAGGGACGTTCCTGAGCGGGAAGAGTATTCATAGACCGGTGTTGGGGTCGCGCCGGAGTAAAGCGGAGGGGTGGTTATGCGTGCGTGTGCAGTGAAGGGCGTCGAGAACGTACTGAGGCAGGCGGTTAAATAATCGGGTCCGAACGTCATACCACTTTGCAAAGTTGTGAGCTTCTACATTTCTGACTCCAGGTATCCTTTTGATAAATTACCTACCTCCTGCAGCAGCTGGCCTGCCAGAATGTACGAAAGCCCGTTGATGCGTTGGCTGTGTAGGCAGTAACTTCGGCAATGGTATGTCCGCTGGGACAGACGCCCGGGCTGTAGACGTTCGTCGAATACTTCTGGCACGGTTTGTACGACGGATCCGAGACAATCGATCTTGCGGGATCCACGCTGAAGACCGTATAATTCCTTGCTATTGTACCCACCGTTTCGATTCTGCCACCGCACGGGTCCGGCTCCAGCATCCATCTGTCAATGCATTGCGAAGAAGGCGTATGTATCGTTGTGAGGGGCGGCGCATTCCAACTAGAGGTCGTTTCGGGGAAGGGCGTAACCACGACAGTGCTATGCCACCACACATTGTCACTTCCAGCAGCTGGTACCCGACGAGTAATAGTACAGCCCACCGCAGCAACCGAACTGACAGATTAGCGACAGGCACCAGCAATATTTCTCATTTTCGAGCATTGGGTTGCTTACGTGACTGTCGTGAGGTTGGCAGTGGTGCCATTGATAGAGCCGACGATGGGCATGACTTGTAGCGCTCCGTGAACGTCAGGTTTGTGGAGAATGTGTAGGAACGAAACAAGGCTGGAGAGCGACGCACAAAGAGTGGACCAGATACATCTTAAGAGAAAGGTGGCACAAGGCTGGAAGTCGGAAGCCCCGCATGCAGTTTGCGACACGCTTCTACTGCAGCGTCACTTGCTTGGCTTGACGACCAAGAGACATATGAACGAGGCAGAGGGCGCATTCCATTGGCGTAAGTCTAATGAAGGCTTGGATGTACATTTCGCCATGCTGTGATAGGACGTGGCGTTGTGACTGCGGAAAAGAAAAGCTTGAAAACGGGAAGGTATTTTACGGCCTTGCACATGAAGTAGCGCATGTGAAACATTGCGTCGCGCTATTTGCGTAGTACTTCAAAGTCAGGCTTGATCCGAAACTACTATGCTCGAGATCGTTTTGATGAATCTGGAATCTGGCATAGAGATGGTGTTGATGAGGGGTCGGTTGTGGTGGGATCGGAAAGAGGGATCGCCTGCCAAGCGACCTAGGCAAAGCTTCCGCCAGCCGCTCAATTCTCATGCACTTTCCATCACAAATGCGATGATCTCCATCTCGCTCGATCTTGGGAGCATCACGGATCAGGGCCAGGAAGAGAGTATAGTCCTAGCACAGAAAGGAACAAGTTGTAACATCTCAGGAAGGTGCTTTGACCAAAGCCAGTTGGCCTCCATTGGCTGAACGACTTTCACGACAATAATTCTCCCCAAAACTCTAACAGAATCGGAAGAATTCTGGGAACAGAAAACCGCAGATCTCGGGATACCACGAGACCGTAACAGGCGATCCGCGCCCTCAAAGTCCCCATTCGGCATAATGGCTACCTCGTATTCGCTCAGCCTTGCGCTTTTAGAAACAAGGCTGTGCAGCCTTGCTTCCCCACATGTTCGATTCTTGAACGTGAATTAAGAAAGACGTACATCACTCACCATGTTGCTCTCGCACACCTGTAATATCAAACGCACCATCGATTAGCAATGACCCGCCGTCGCAAACGCGCGCGACACAGCGCCCACAACCCACATCCGCCCCTCGTCCTCGAACTCTTCCTCATCCTGTTATCCGCCATCTGCCTAATCGTCGCCTGCATCTACATGTCTCAAGTAATGCACTCCCGTGTATGGTCGAACCCTCCCTTGGTCACATGGAGAGAAGCGGGCGCAGGCTCCTTGTACTTTCTACCTCCCAGTCTCACCTTCCTCCTCTCCTGCTTCAATCTATGGGCGTACCGGACATATCCGATGCCGCTGGTGTACTCGCTCGCATACTCGTGCATCATGTGCGCCGGTTGGATTACCACAATCTCGTGGTGGTTCCAATGCCACATTAATCTCTGGATGATTGACGAGCGCTTCTGCTACCAGCTGTCGCTGAGATCAGGATCTGGGAAACAGACGTATCGGGGAGTGGACGAAGGCCTCATACATGCGAGTCTAGCGTTCGCAATCATGATCCTGATACTGTACATCATCTACGTCTCTGCAGCCGGCATCGACTTTCATCGCTGTCGCAAGGGACGACTTTCAGGAGCGCAGCATGCCTATGCAAGCGGTCACGCAGGGACGCACGGCGGCGGACGTTCCTACGCTATCGGCATCGTATATCTTCCTTGGAGCGGTAATGGAGGCGGCGGTTGGTCAGGCGGAGATGGAGGGGGAGGCGGTGGTGACGGAGGTGGTGGTGGCGGCGGAGGGGATGGGGGAGGTGGAGGAGGTGGTTGTTAGAAGCATACAACTCAGGCGCATACCACTTTGTATTAAGGCGTTGATTTTCATCGACTGTGCCGATGGATTGAACCAACTCATTGTTTGCGGTACGAATACTACTACCTAGGTATATTGGAACAACGCGTGGCGTGAATTTCCAGGAATCTCGCTCGCACTCGAAGAGTCTCGATCACCCGAATTACACTTTTACCCCAGTTGTGACTAAGCTGAAAATAGCAACATTTGAATGCTTGAGATCTGCGTATTCATAACTTAGTGTCGCGAGGTTGGTGTTCATCGGGTAGTCGGTGACTGCCTTTTGCGCGAACCTACATCCGGCGAAAAGCGGGAAGAATTTACTTCTTGTCAGCAGGTTCACACCGAGTCTATTGATAGCCTCCCACCGTACACATACTACTTATCATCCTGAAAAGGCCCGCGTGTCTTCACCAGGTCAACCCTCTCTATTTTACTCCGTAATAATCTTAATCAAGTTCCCCGTTGAAACCGGCATGGCAAATCTACCAACGTTACTCTTTGTTCCCGGCTCATGGCACAAGCCAACATGTTACAGCAAGATCATCCAAATCCTGGAAGACAGACATCATTTTCGATGCGTCGCAGTCACACTACCTACAACGAAGGGCGACCCAGAAGCAAGCTTTAAAGACGATGTGGACGCTGCCCGCGCTATTATAACCAGGGAAACAAGAGAAGGGCGTAACGTCGTCGTAATCGCGCACTCCTATGGAGGTATGGTTGGCAATAGTGCAATCAAAGACTTTACACCACCACAAGCCAAGCTTGAAGATACCACGACCACCGCAACGACAACCTCAAGTTCCATCCAGCCCACAAATCGACCACAGCCTACTACCACAGGTCACGTCATTGGACTTGTCCTCATAGCCTCCGGATTTACGTTGACAGGGCTCTCCTTCATGGACCCGCTCTTTGGCAAGCCTCCTCCTGGCTGGCGCGTCAACAAAGAAACCGGATTCGCCGAGCTTGTAACGCCTCCCCGCGAGCTCTTCTATCACGATCTCCCAATTGACGAAGCGGAGGAAGCGATATCTCAGCTCACGCCGCAGAGCCTCAAAGCGTTGTTTGAGGGCGGCGAGTATTCCTATGCAGGGTGGAAAGACGTGCCATCGTGGTACATCGGCACCACTGAGGACCGGGGTTTGCCAGTGGTGCTGCAACGGTTGAACGTGGGTATGGCGAGGGAGATGGGTGCTCATGTTGAGCATAGAGAGCTGCAGAGTAGTCATTCTCCGTTCATGAGTCAGCCGGAAGAAGTCGTGCGAATTCTGGTGGATGCTGTTGGAGCGTTTGATGGACGAATGAATGAACAGAGTCGGTCGGAAGAACACGACAAAAACATATCAATACCGGCAGCCAGCCTTTGGGCGCCCTACAGCTGGCTCAGATTTGGACTGCCGTTGACCTTTGGTCATATCCTCGGAAGATGCATCATTATTTTCACTTGGACAAGGGGCTTATTTGTCCGTCGTCCCAGGTAGACCTTCGAAGCTCCTGGTCTGCTCGTAAGAATGCAGGATGTCGTCAATCGATAAGAGCCCTTCCTGGGATAGTGTTTCTTGAGCTGCGAAAACCACGTTCTTTGCTATCCATTGTCATCGTCGGGACGTCACTAGATCAATAGCCCCCACCTAGAGAACACCATACGTCTGTGAAGAGCTTATTCTAAAGAGTATCGCTCTCTTCTCAGCCACTCCTCCAACGTTGTCAACTCGCCCTTTGCCTGCTCCTTCGCCCACCCCACAAGCTCCTCCATCTTGGACCCATAGTAGCCATACTCCCTGCTCAGAACCCACATCTCATATAACTGTTCCCTCATTCCTTCCGCCAAGAAACCCCTGAATACTTCATCCGGCAGCTGCTTGAATGTGACCGTCTTCCCTAATACTTTCGACATGATCGCACACGCTTCAGGCAAAGTGTACAAGCCCTCAGCGGCAGCGAAGAATTTCCCCTCATACTTGTCCGGCTCGGCAAGGATCGCACCCGTCCATTTCCCAGTATCGGTAATGTCGATGAGAGGCAGTTTCGTGTCTGCGTTGACGATAGAAGCCATTACGTACGTCCCATCTCCGGCGGGACTGGGGCGAGGCTTGAGATGCGACGTGAGATTCTGCATGAAGGATCCCGGTGCGAAGAAAGCGCTCTTGACGGGTAAAGAACGGATGTACTCTTCGATCTCGGCCTTGTCGTCAAAGTGCTCCACGTTCTTCAGCTTGCCGTTGCTGATTTTGTAGGGATGCGACATGGAGCTGAAAATGATGTATTTGACGCCTTCGTTCAGCGCTGCTTCGCAAATAGCTTTTGCTTGTCGGGTTTCAATCTCGCGACTGTTGCCCTGGTATTGGGTTGCAGTCATGAAGAACAGATACTCGACGCCTTTGAGGGCTGATGGGAGAGAAGACGGGTCATCAAGATCGGCCTGGACTAATTCTGCGCCTTTGCTCTTCAGCACTTGCATCTTTGGGTTGTCAACATTGCGGGAGACGGCTCGCACGTTGTAGCGTTGTGCGAGCTCAGGGTCGTCGAGGACGAAGTGAGCTGTCGAGTTCCCTTGGTTACCCGTGGCCCCGAAGACCGCGAGAAGTGACTTGGACATAATGACAGTGTTGCTGAATGTCGTTTTCTGCGTTCAGACGCAATAGGTCGGATGTATCGATACGGAGAATGGCAGGGTGAATGCGTGTGGTACTACCAGCAAGCTTCGTCGCTACCTCTTTATAAGTAATCTGGAGGTTGTACGCATCATGCAGTGACACTTTCCGGACGCAAAAACCATGCATGTCTAAAGCCCGCATCGCTTCACCGGAGATCATGGACTTCGGAGTTAAGCAGGGGAACAAGCGCCACATTAAGCCACATGGGAGGGATCAGCGGGCCATCCAATGACCAGTGAGCATTGCCTTAGGTACGCCAGATTGTCGGCGCCGACGCGCCTGACATTGTGTGTGCAACTGTGTTGAACCTTGATGGGTTGTCGGTGCGGAGATCGTGTTGCGCCGAGGTGTTCGTCCGTGGCTCGGCACCAAGCAAGCGCGAGCTTACATAAGGCTGTCTGTCCAATCAGCGCCGGACAGCCTTTCGTTAGGACAGGTGCACATCTCTGAGCAAAAGACCTTTTACTTCTCGCAAAGCTTCAACACTGTCTAAAGTCAATATGCTACAACAAGTCTCAGAAACAGACGAACTTGGACATTATCTACGATTGTCTTGGAGAGTTCTGCGCGAACATGAACTCCCGAGGTCCGCTTATTATGCTCGCTGTCTGTTACCTTCAAATCGAACAGACTCATACACAAACCCTTATGAATCATTGTTGTTTGTTGCGTCAACGCCGCAACACCTATGTTGACTCTTTATATGCGTCACCCAACCGCTCTATAAAAGCAGCATAGCAACCCACAGCACCGTACTTTCAACATCAGCATTCACTCGCACACAGCATCACTAAAGTCTCAGAATCTTTCGCTGTTCAAGCAATCAGCCATCCCTATATCTGTAAGTTGCGCCCATCCTGGATGTCCTCGCGGATGTTTAAGCCTGACGAAACCCAGACAAATGCCTCAATATCATACCGCCCCAGGCGAAAACACCCGGAGGTTCGATCCTAATAGCAAAGGTTCCACAGCGTGTGTGGAGGAACACAAACAACAGACTTTGCTCGGTGGACGTGGTAATTGTAGCGTCGGGATTACTCTCGAACCGCCCGCCCAGAGCTCGTCCACTACCAGAAAGTATGAAAAGCAACCAAAAACCGGCGAAGCTAGCGAGGGTTATCTGAAGCCGCCTGTCGCTACCAAGGCACGATCCTCGAAGGCCAGTAAGCCAGCAGTGCAGTGATTTGGAGATGGGGATATGAATCATCGAGAGCACAGTTACTAGTGTCACAAACAATGTTTATGATTTGACATCCAGACATTTTGGCTCACCGTGCGAAGCTTATGGGAGCTAGTTGAGATAGAGTGATAGTCCAACAAGGGTTTGTGCTGAAATTGACTCTATGTTGTGTGGAGACCTCTCCTCGGAGCGTACGAGTCATCGACAAGCCGTAGAAGAGCACTTCGGCAGGCCGTGCAAGCTGTGTAGCCTACAGCAAACCTCCTTTCCATAAGTTTCCAAACAGGTGCTTTCAAGTTCATTATTATTAACATTCGCATTCGTTTGGCACACTGCAGTCCGACGACATCCTGCACTATCTCAACAACAAACCCAACAACAAACCCAACAGCATGGCAGGGACCTTCAAATGTATGAATTTCTTGACTTGTGACTCTATGTAAGATGATGTGCGAGCCTCAAGCAAGACAGGGAGTCATCTTGTATGCGACCAAACAAGTTATTCACTTCTCATCTTCGAATTTGACCTTTCGCTCGCCGGCATCCTTGGATTTAGTCTTAGTCCTCGTAGTTGTTGAAGCGCTGTTGCCATCGCCAACGGCCGGTTGTGCTACGCTGCTGGCTGTTGCATTCGCGCTCTTGACAAGGTGCTTGAAGACATTAGGCGGTCCAAGGTGGTCGCTTTTCTTGTTGGGGTCGTTGATTCGAAGTGTCTCGGAGCCTGCCTCCGGGGTTTGACGACGAGAATCAGACATACCTGGCTCAATTGCTGGCGATTGGTCATGCGAAGCCATTTCAAGCGCCTTTTCTTGGCCGCTGATCTGGGTTTGTGGTGCCATTCTGGGGAAGTGTGGGCGTGCGTGTTTGATAGTAGTAGATTAGGGACTTTGTTATCTTTCGAATGAGGAGACAGTAGCAAGTCTTTTGTTGCTTTTATATTGTCGCTGACTGGTAATGCAGTCATTTCAGCAGACTGTGTCTACAATGACTCCCTGACAAACTATCTAGCTACGTTTGACTTATCATCGGAGTCATGGACGAGTCAAGGGCAAGTCACAATGGCAGCGGGTTGAAAATAAGCATTTGCGCTCCTGATTGGGATCGTCGACTAGTCGTAGCCGTATTGACGTACTATTAACCGAGTAAGGATTCATTGAAGTTACTGCGTCAGATGATATGAGTGCTCTTAGCATCAGACCCTCCTGTCAAATACACCCGCAATTCTCAATGTCTGATATGTAGCGGCTACATCAATTCCCGCTGACATCCTCATCTTCCAATTCAACATTGACATTGATTATGTCAAAAATGTTTTCATCCAAGCCCACTGCATCTACTACAAAGGTTTCCTACGCTTCGGCGGTACTTGTCACTCGTTAATCCACATTTGCATCAAAAATACCAACTGACTCACTCTTACAATAAACCAATCGTTATGTCTCCCTTGACACGCGCATAGATCTCGACCTAGGCTACATCAGCCCAATCGTCACATCGCCCTTGACGCGTGCGTAGATTTCTACCTCGACTTCTAGATCCAACTCGATCTTGATCTTCAGCGAGCTGTCCTTCTCGCCAACCTTCGCCGGCCGGTCGGTTATCCGCGACTGGTGAACGGGCACAATGCGACGGCCGCCAGCGCGGCGTGGCGCCATGATAGGTTCGGCCTCGTCTTCCTCATCGTCGTCGGAGAGACTTTGCTGTGGTGGTGAGGCCTTCTGGAGGGCTTGGTTCTTGTTTTGGCCGAGCTTGTTAGGCTTCTTCTTCGGGGCGGCGGGGCTGCCTTCCGATGTTGTGTCGTTGTTTGGATAATCGGTGACGGGGGCTCTGCTAACAAGTCAGCAGGAGCGTTTTGTGGTTGATGGGCCTGCAAGGTGAGTGTTGCGACATACCCTGAAGACATGCTTATTGCACTATCTGACCTGTTTATTCTGGTGCGGGAAGTCGTGGTGAGTATCGCCTGGTAGTATGAGGAGATGGTATGAGTAGCGTAGCTTAGGTTGCGCCGAACCCTTTACTTTATGTTGTGTTTTTGATCGAAGCTTGAAGACCCGATGACGGCATCAGACGGCGTTGACATCCGAGTACCCCAGTCTTGAGGTCCAACGCCATTGTTACAGTGGATCGATCAGGTTTGTATCCACAAATTGCAGGGACGCGCAACTTTCATGCCGGGATGGAGCTGTATCAAGACTGTGTGGCGACTTTCAAGTCCTGTTCGGGACTTTGGATCAAAAGCAGGTTTATATAGCCCAGGCCGCGAAGGGTCGTTCCCACAATTCTCCAACACGGTCCCTTGCTATCTCATTACAGACCATGGTACTGGGCATTTTGACAGCTATCGCCGCATGTCCGGCAATCATCGGAACCACGGAAGCAGTACGTCAGGGCCAACGACAGAACGCGAGAGAGAAGCACAGAGGTTTAAAGACAAACCTCTCGGTCGTATGTTCGCGAGCGACTAAAGGAGGTCGCGAAATTGACGGTTGCGAGATCGTGCTTAGCGAGAACAAGGTGCGCAGAGTTGCTCAGTCTGAACATCTTGCAGTGGCTGACGACGCAATCCCAGCTCTATCTGAACGTGCCATCGGACGAGTTCCCAGACGGTCATCCCGAAGACCACCCATTTGCGGGGTACTTTCTACCTTTCCCGGACCATGACTGGGGGCGACAAGGCGAAGGCATGGTGTCGACCATCTCCAACGATCCGCCGCAATTGAACTGGATATACGTGGACCGCGATACCTGCGAGGTCAAATACGGCGTGCGGCTTGATGCAGAACCCCACATCATCGGACCATGGGATGTAACCAAGATGGACCGCAGGGTCATGCTGACAGGTTACGAGGGGTTCGTCGCGGTGCGCTATGGCCCGGGAGAGTGGGCACTGTACTTTGACGTGGATGACAATGGGTTGCTGGGCGTTGTACCGGACGACATGTTGAAAGTTGAGATTGAGCTGGTGCGGAGGGAGAGGCGGCAGGAACGAACTTCAACTGGTCCGGCAGTGGCAGCCGAAAACGAGGCTGAGACTCCGAAGGCGTAAACTTACGAGGTATGACGTTGCTTGGCGGTTTACTCCACACACTCTCGCGGGAACTACAGCATGACGCGCTTTCGCCTGTGTCGTAAATATCCTGATGATAGCAAATTCGATACAAGTAAATTCAGACCTGAACTATACCCCACACTCCGCCCCACGTACCGCTTTACCGAAAGTTAGTCTACAACAGCCAGATACGATCTCATACACCTCCGCTTTTTACCTTTTCCTTGGATTTCTTCTCAACCTGTTTCGCCGTCCCCGACTTCTCCTCCTTAGGAATGGAGCATTTCCCACCAAACATACCTCGCTCTGCGTCCTCCATTTCGCTCGCTTTCGGCTCGTCCTTACTGCCAGTGGTCGCACCGTCCGTGTCGTGAGAGGTTGTCTTTGCCACGCACTCTCGGACAACATCCCATTGAGGGTCATGCTTTCTTTCTGTCTGCGCTGCTGCGAAAGCCTCGTATTCCCCGGTTAGATACTTGTTCGTGTTCGGAGAGGACGTAGTGTTTCTGTCGTTGGAAGTAGACATGAATTTGTGTTGAATCGTGGTTACTGATTAAGATTTGTTGGAGGGTGCTTTGGGTTTTGCTTGATTCTGGAGGGTCTGAGGTACACTTTGTTGCTTATCGGTAACTCAAAAGACTGTATACGGAGCCGACATACTTCACCATGGGGTTGATCGTACTTATATCCACCAGTGACTCTTCCGGACTCATTGCTCGAGTCTGCGACACTCATCAACAAGTGTAGTAACTACAGGACTCAGTGGCTCCAAACCAAAACGATTGGCCACGCTTTGTATGTGCGTGGTAAGGATGACTTATTGAGGCCGATTGTAGATTTTATGACAGTCGGACAATCCAAGTCATCGAGGACTGTGACTATGAGTCCAGGTGTGCCGTGCGCTCTTTACATCGATGTCCACAACGCGTGAGGAGGGTAGGATTGCTTGTAGCCTGCTGCATACTGCAAGACAATGTATGGTTTGGATTCTCTATTAACGTTAGTCTCATGACTTCTACAGACCATCCATCTATATTTTAGAGCTCGCGAGCTTGGACATAACGAACGCACCCCATCCTTCCGCAAACACCTTACCCTGGCCGTCTTCCACCCACCCTCTTGTCTCGATCCACCGACCCTTTTCCCGGACCACCTTAGCTCTCACAAGCAGTACACATGGAGTGTTGACGGCATGCTTGTACTTGATGTTCAAGTCCGAGGTCGCGCACGTATGCTGATACACATATGATATGAGTGTGCCCATGACTTGATCGAGCAGTGTCGCTGTGACTCCTCCGTGTAACCTTCGCACGCCACCATCAACGTCACTCCCCACGGACACCAGGATGATGGCTTCTGCAGTATCCGGATCATTAATGTCATATGTCTTCTCCTCCTTCGCGTTTTGTCGACGCTCTTCGGCCTCCTCGGTGTGTGGCCTCTGTATCTCGTCTAGCGGCGCGCTGCCAGTGAACACTTCTTCTTCTGGCTCTCTTCTACGGCCATTGCCTGGTTTGTATAGCGAGAGAAATGCACGGATGGCTTCGTCGGTAAAGAGGGTGCGCGTGAAGAAAGTATTCGACACGCCTTTGCGCTGCTCGGGCATGTGCCGTTTCGAGATGTGCGTTACAGCTGGGTCCGAGAGAAGCTCATTACACCATTCGTGTGCAGTGAAGTCTTCGAGGTGCTCGATATGTTTGGATGCGGCTTGAGCGAAGCTCATAGTGGGCGCGTGTCGCAGGAACTGCCAGGGGGACCTGAATGAGGATTACAGTTGTCGCGCAGGGCAATCTGAGCTGCAGACAGGTACGAATATATCGGAGACATGATTTTCTGTCCGTTAGTACCCAACTAGTCGCGCAGTAATGTGCTATCGCCTCGGTGCGTCGTGGCTGAGGGGTATTTTGGTACTTGATCCGAGGTTGTTCGAAGTGAGTTGGTACGAGCGAATGCGCCCGGAAATAAGGCATCGTTAAATCCGTCACCACACGCTCGCAGCCTTTGTTAACGTGTGCTTCCTTTCAACTTCTTCTCCTTCAAAGCACTACGTACTCGATGTCGCATTGCGCATCGCCATGCGCTTCAGCATGTGATCAGTCGCCTTTAACTTGTTGAAAACCATGGTTGCAACTCTGCTCGCGATGAGATTGCGTTGAAGACAGAACATCTCCTTGCCCATGGTCAACAGATGGTGCTTGGAGATCTCTAATTTAGGCTGTCGTAAAAGTCCCAAAGCTTTGCGGCATTGCCAAACAAACATTTACCGCACCTCTTCACCTTCGATGGGCCACGACTTCATTTAACAGTTACTGCATTGCTGAATGCCGCGCGAGGCCATACAGAGACTGGAAGACGCTTATTCTCAGGCTGAGTGCGGTATGCAAGAGGTCTGCAGCACTCTGAACAGTTTTTCTGCTGGAGTTCTAGACTTGTGTGAGAGCCTCCAAACATATCCCATCGGAGGTGGAGCGGTGCGGCATATCCCTCTTGGAACTGTCTGCGAAAAGCAGGCTTATATCCTGCCAGACGGATGTGACTAGCTCAACTGGTACAACGTTGAGCAGGAACGCCAGATGTAACAGGCCCTCGGTGCCTATGAATTGTCGAGACTGTTGCTCTCTATCTTCAAAGTTCATCAAGATCTGATCACAGTATACTAGCTGACCCGAAGAGCTGAGGATTCCAAGGCGGTAGCGCGTTCAATAACGAAAACTCACCTGCAGATTTCTCGCACCCGATAGCCATAGCATTCTGCCAGACTGGGTAGCATACGATGGTGTAACTGGACCAGACAACTCTACGCATGCGGCACGGGCATTACGCTCTATGGCCGCCGAATTCTAACATCAAGCTCTGTTACATCCTCTTGACACCTTCCACTTCAGATAGACAGGCGTTGGTTGTGGATCTGCCGAGCCACTGATCACTTTCCTCCTGAGTGTGCATGGTCGCACTCTTGGGACGTTATCCGATGACGCCAGACTGGGCGAAAGTTGCACGTTCGCAACCATGTCGTTTCCAAACTCACGGGTCCACAGCATGGCAACGCCTGAGTTAAAGATAAGATGCGCAACCTAACCTATATATTGAGCAATGCGCCTCGCAGTACTGCCTCAGCGCTTCAGGTTCTGCGTTTCTTAGATCAGATATCTGCGCATCATGGGGACCATCGCATATCTCAAAAAATACCTCTGGAGCAACGACTCGAACGGAAACCTCGACGCGTCAATCGTGAGAGAGAAGAACGCTCAAATCGGCGATCAAGTCTACGTTGATGGTGTACCGGTGTACCAAGATGGCAATGGGGCCCCGGTTGAACAAGTGTCACCGCTGGGTTACCATGTCGGATGGGCTGGCATCCTGTTCCTAAATGTGAGCCAGATGGTCGGAACTGGTGTCTTTAGCACGCGTATGTATCACTGATGTAGGACACTGTGGGTAGCTGCTGAATTTGCACAGCGGGTTCGATATTGCGAGCACTCGACAGCGTGGGACTAAGTATTTTGTACTGGGTATTCGGCTTCATCATTGCTGCTGGTAAGTGCTTGACACATCGATCTTCCCACTGAAAGGTGCTGATTATGCGCAGCGGCCCTTGCTATCTATTTAGAATATGCGTCGCTGTTCCCAAATCGTTCCGGTGGGCAAGTTGCATACCTGGAGCAAGCCTACCCAAGACCCGCATTCTTCTTCCCAGTCACATATGCATTCTTCACCGTGGCTTTCTCATTCTCCAGCAGTAACGCGGTTGTCCTCGCGCGTTACATTTACCGCGCTGCCGGCTACCAAGCAGGCGAATGGGCGAACAAAGGTCTTGCGATGGCATCCTACACCTTCCTCGCTTTCCTATGTCTGATTTCAACGCGCTGGTCGATGAGGCTAATGAACCTCATCTCGATTGTCAAGCTCATTATATTGCTATTCATTGTTATCACAGGCTTTGTGGTGCTAGGAGGAGGCACTCCGGTCGAGAACCCACGACGGCATTTTGACAATTCTTTCGTTGGAATCACACACAACGGCAACGACATCGTGAACGCACTGATCAGCATCAACTTTGCGTACAAGGGATATGAAAATGCATTCAATGTTGTGAATGAGATCAGGGTACGTTAATGTTCATTCCGGGTACATATCTGGCTGACACAAACCAACAGAACCCATTTCAATCCCTAAAGAGAGTCGCACCGATATCGCTAATCATTGTGTTCATCTTGTACGTCCTGGCGAATGTCGCGTACTTTGCTGCCGTGCCCGCAGCCAATATCCGCGAATCAGGTGAACTCGCTGCAGCCTTGTTCTTCGAGGCCGTGTTTGGCACTAAACACGCTCGTGGCCTTCCAGCACTCATCGCTATCTCTGCCGCCGGAAACATCATGGCCGTCATTATTGGTACAACGCGACAGATCAGAGAATGCGCGAGACAGGGCATGATCCCATGGCCACACATATGGGCATCAACTCGACCCTTCGGCACACCTTTCGCCCCAGTCCTCCTCAAATGGGCGCTTACTTGTATCGTCATTCTTGCACTGCCGTTTGGAGACGCATTCGACTTTCTGGTGGATCTTCGATCATACCCAGACAGCATTTACATCTTCCTTATGGTTGTTGGTATCTACTTCCTTCGTTACCAACGCAGGAAAGCTGGTCTCCCGCCTGCACCATTTCAAGCCTGGCACTCGGCCTTGATCCTTTCCGCAGCCGTATGCCTCTTCATCCTCATTATGCCATGGTATCCGCCAGAAGAATCCGACGTGAGCTTCTGGTACGCAACATACTGTGTCGTGGGTATCGGGCTTTTCGTTGCCATGGCACTATACTACTTCCTTTGGATTAAGGTATTGCCGAAATGGGGGAAGTACCAAATACGGACCGAGACGTTGGTCAGTGACCAAGATGGAAGTGTCACGCATAGGTTGAGGAAGGTAAAAAATGGTGCCTTGGCGGAGTGGGACAGAACGCATGATGAGGCGGGCAATGTGACGGTTGAGTCGAGCGCGACGGAGGCGACTGGCAACGAGCACCTTATTCGAAGAGTGAAGGTAAGGGACACCACGGTGCTAGACTTTGAGACGGAAGGCAAGGTATGAAAGAGTGTCGATCCATGTAACGAACGACGGGGATCTCTTTGTACGTTGGATGGAGTCAGCATAAATCTCGCGGTCACTAGACAGCGTAGCGCTTCGTGTGCGTTTGTTGTCGAGGCTTTAGCCTCATAGCCAATCCTCACGGAGTCCTGTGTATCAGTACATATTTTGACCTTGTTTGATGGTACGAACAAAATATGCTGAGGATTGTCAAGCCTCTAGTTCTAAACAAAGACATCGAATATATTCCCACCTCATCCAAGGCGTCACGCATTTAGTGTGGATGTTGTAGCCAACTTTCCTCTCTCTGACGTTCTCATGGACCACCGTGACTCCGTTCGACCGGCCCACCGCTGTCAAAGTGTCGGGGAATGACTCTGTCGAATCTGCTCGGGCACTTGCAGTCTCCTCCGTATCACAAGAGGAATACCTATGCTTCACCAAGGATGTATTATTCGTGGAAGCTCAGTGATACCCTGGAATCTCGCTATGCACGCCGTGCCCTTCATCAACTAAGTCTTCAGATGACCTGGATCCAACGGGAACATTGCCGAGTTAGGAAGGGTGTCCTCCCGAACGTCAAGTTCTTACTCGGAGCAGCCAAATTAGGTATTTTTGAGCCCTCGATCAGCGGGGATACTTCGCGAGATTTTGAGGCAACGGAATTGCAGTATTGGTCACGTCTCCATGCTAGCCTTGCGAGATTCTCAATCTCGCGGCCATGCGATCTAGATTAGCCGGCACAGGTGCGATACCGACCATCAAAGTATGCCGATGCAGGAATCTCAATTTTTTGAAGCTTTGGCGTTAAACTGCGGATACCTTGAGCCACGCAATGAGATCTTTGTCATAGACAAGGGTCCCGGAGAGCTAAATCTTGACTGCAGGTATCTAAATTTCCACTGGCCAGTTTGCTCCACTTCATTCCGTCTCGGTGCAGTCGGCGAAAAAGTTTGATTT
>TARA_R110002003_G_scaffold94_1_pt1 | contig 27752 bp, 22 predicted proteins | sample TARA_R110002003 | Tara Oceans TARA_R110002003 (sample SAMEA4396441) | marine metagenome | biome: Westerlies Biome; feature: [SRF] surface water layer (ENVO:00010504); material: water (ENVO:00002006), including particulate matter (ENVO:01000060) such as... | depth 5 m | reverse complement strand
CTCCCATCATCAAAGGTATAACGGAAATGCCAGTTGGGACTTCCGCAGTCACATCGTACTCTTCATACTCAACTCGACACTTTTCACCACCCAGAAGTTCACCTTGCAGCTTGGGATGAGTGGCATGGCCGCGAACCCCGTACTAACTGTCTCGTGTACAGTCTCCATCGAGCGCAGTATGGCGTTGAGTAACTGCAAAATGAGTGCAGCGTGGTGGTATGTGCGAGATGGGCACTCGCGTGCGGCTGAGCAGACAGAGCAGTGCCGGAGACGAAGACAGGATGGCATGATGCAAAGTTGACTTAGGCTTGTGGAAGAGCGAGCTGCCTTGGGCGTACATTGAGCCTGCCCTGCACGTTCAAACACCATATTCAGCAGTGAGCGACGGGAAGTCGACTTTATGTCTAGGACCTTTCCCGCAATGCAGCATCAAAAACGCATCACGGCACATGAAGTACTTTGCGCAATGGCTTTATCCAAACACATCATGATTAGAAATTATCTACAATCTCCTTTACTTTCTTACATGCCCCATCACGTGCTAAAACATCTACATAGCAGAAGCGAATGGTGTTGCGCCCAGGCGCACGTCTTGCGGCGTCAAGCCGTCTGTGGTATCATTTTTGAGCCAAGAAGAGATAAGAAAAGGTGCGTGGTTGACGACAAGGTGACAAGGAAAGATTCTTGCGCAGTCTAAGCAACAGGCCGGCGCGACCCACCCGGCGCATCAGAAGGAGTAGGAAAGAGCACCTGTATACATCGTGAACGCCATGCTGTCGACAGAAACAGCGCGCGTCAGCCGCAAGCAGACAAGCTCAATCATTGAGCCCGAAAACACGCCTCAGACCTTGAAACTTCTTCTTCTTTCCAGTTCGTCCGTATGAAACTGAGCGGCCTGATACATCGACGATGGGCGCAGTTGCAGCAGTGGCGGTGGACATTTGGCTTGACTGACGCATCTGAAAGCGTGGTCGCCGCGGTGCGATGCCATCAGAACTCATCGGTCGGTCGTCCTCTGGTATAGGCGGCACAGGGATATTGTTGTGAGGCAAAGGCCACTCTGGCGTTGATCGACGCTGCAGCTTCGGTGACTTCCTGGAACGTGGAGACGTTTCCACGGGATATCCAATGTCTTTGTCCTCCTCAATGGGTGTCAGTGGCAGGCCCAGTTCACGGTTCCGCTGTTGTGGTGGCATCGGGATTTCCGATGGAGGAGCAGTAGTTGCCTCAGAAGAGGCTGACGGCACAGTACTTGATCGATCCAGAGCCGGTGGAGGGGCCGGCTTCTTCTTGCCAAGACCAAAAAAGCCACGTTTGGCCTTAACCTTGCCACCGCCCTCGAAAGCAGGTAAGGGTGCGTGCTTGCTGTCACGTAACGAGCCAGCAGACAGAATTGCACCTTGCCCGTTTGTATCGCCATTGGTCTGATTTGTGGTGGCATTGGTCGCTCTGCCCGCATTTATCTCCTTGTCCATGGTCACAGCCGCTTTTGGCTCATCTTCTATCTCCTCTTCGAGGTCAGTGGAGTCGCCGTCTTCTTCGCCCGCCTTTTTCGGAATGCCTCGAACCGGTGTAAGACCTGCCGGCAATGTGTAGTCATCTGGGTCATCCGAGTCCGAGTCTGCGAATCGACTTTGGAAGCGCGAGGGCCTGCCGTCTTCATCCTCGTCGGACGAATTACCGAATCGACTCTTGAAAGCAGGCTTGGCAGGCTTGACACGGTCAGCTACTGGTGCCTTCTGCTTTGATTGCTTGCCAAAGCCAGACACTTTTCGCGGTTGCGTTGGCGAAGGTGGAGCGGCTTCGATAGGTTTGCTCGATCGGAATTTGCCCATAGGTGACAGTGACCGAATACTGAACTTGGAGGACTTTGGTGCTTCAGGGGTAGGAGACGAGGGTCGCATAGACTTGCGTAGTGCAGGAGTCGGGGATTCAGGGGGCGATATCGACCGGACTTGTTTGGGCGCGGGTGCGGCTGCCCTCATTGTAGGTGCGGTATCCTGCCTCATTGAAGCACGCATTGTGTAACGCCCACCCTGGTTCCCGGAGCGTCGGCCGCGAGCCCTTTGAAAGCTGCTTGCGGAGCCGTCAGAGTCACTGTCATAAGTTGGAACAGGAGCAATTGACTTGGCGGCAGGAGCAGCAGGCATGCTTTGCGGCCTGGACTTGGCTGCCATTACACCTGCTGGGATGTGTTTCTTTTGAAGTGCACCACGCGCGGGTTTCTGCTCGACTGGAGACATGCTGTGTCGCGAAGCAGCAAGTCCCATGCCAGCGGTAGTTGCAGGCGGTGGTCCTCGCATGCTCGCTCGAATATGCGTCTGCTCACGGAAGGGCGGGTCCGTCCCAGATCGCATAGACTTTCTCATCTGTGGTTCTGTCGAGCGTGTATCACGACCCGGCGGCCCTCTCATGGTAGTTCTTATCTGTGGCTCCACTGCGCGGTCGTCTCTCGAGGGTGGTGGTCCTCTCATCGTTTTCCTGATCTGAGGCTGAGCTTGCACCACCGGCACGGGCTGTGCAACAGGACTCTTCTTCAATGCTGATTTCAGAGGCTTCGAGGTCGGTTGCGAGACTTGCGACTGTGGTGTTGAGGGTGCGCGTGCAGATGTCGGCTGTGACTCAACTTTGCGCTCTCTCTTTGGCTGATCTTGCTTAGGCACGGCCACGCCATCCCCACGAACATCGGGCTGCGGCGATTCTTCAACAGACGGATGCTCTGACTGGGACTGCTTTCGCGCCTCGTTGAGGCCGCTCCAATGCTGCCTTGCCGCATCCCAGTCCTGTGAAGGGTTCTTGACAGGTTCAGCAACATCATTCGCAGTGGTCTCATGGCGTAATGCTGAGGTAGCTGGCTCCGCCGTGCTCTTATCAGCATATTTTGAGAACATAAGACCAGACGGCGAGGGAGCGATCGGACTCTCAACAACAGCATCGATGCTAGCGAAGCCGCCTTCGACATCGGAAAGATCTTCGTAAGCGTCACTGTAGATGCTGCTATTATCGTCGCTAGTATCCTCATCACGATCGATCAACTCTTGCAGCGACTTCGGCTGCTGGACTGTTGATATTGCTGGAGCAGGCTGTGCTTGCGTCGAAGTAGCTTCGGAAGGACCGACGTTGCTAGACACAGTGTCTGGTGCATCCTCGTCCCAACCTCCAGGCACCATCATGCTCTGGAACTTGGGTTCTGGCTTCTCATAAGGGCTAGGCGTAGCAGGTAACAGGGCAATCTCCGGCACCTCAACAACATGTTCCTTGATCGATGCTGGGGTGGAAGGCTTTTCTTCATGTGGCGTGGTCAACGACTTCGGCTCTGGCACGGGCAGGATTTGCGAAGAATCGTCTACCGCACCATACTTTTGCAGGCCTGCCTCCAGCTCTGCATCATCGCTGGAGTCTGAGACATAGCCGCTCCCTTCTACTGAGGTGACCTCAGGTGGAAGTGGGTCGTGCGTCGGGGTCTGCTTCTTTGCAAAATCTTGAGCTAAAATGCCAGCAACGGCATGATCACTGGACAGAGGCTCTCCAACAGAAGCGACTGATGCTGTCATAGGCGTAGACGAGACAGTTTCGGTCACCTTCTCTGCCACGTCATCTTGTGATGGCCGCCTCTCCCTTCCTCGAACGCTGCCGAATGTGGGTAGAGCAGGGCGCGGCTTCATGAAGTCTTCAAATTCGTCGTCCTTTCCGGCCTTTGGGCTCCATTTCGATGCACCGAGTCCCGCTGGCGAAGTAGGCGTCTCGGCGTTCGCATACGCAGATGTCCCTGCAACAACAGGCGCTTCCTCGAAACTGACCCGTGTGTCTTTCTTCTTCCTTTTCGATCCACCATCAGACGTGGTGTCAGAGGTCTCGCTGGGCGTCCCTTTCCTTAGCAAGCGTCCATTCTGCGACACGGGAGAGTTGCTCCGCCTCGAGACCGAGGGTGAAGACTTCAATGCAGACTTGGCAGGAGAAATCGACCGAGGCGGCGGTTGGTGTTTGACACCAGCCAGCTCAACCGCAACCGGGGCGAAGTGGGCATTGCGAGGCGGGCTCAGGCTCTGCCCTCTGTCGTTGGGGACACGTACACTTTCACGGCCCTGGCCAGCAAGTGTATTCGTCGTAGTTTGATCAAATGATGTTGGCAGCCGAGGGTACGCACTGTCTTGATTTGTCGCGAACTTGGGCGTAACCATAACGTCAATGTGCATTGGCTGCACGGTGCTCTCGAGCTTCCGGCTAGTATCGGCTTGATCTGCTGCGTGGATATCAGCATCTGCAACGTCCTCCACTTGCTGCTGTCGTGGTGTAGCGTGTAACCCCTGAGAAGGATACCCAGTGGGCGAATCGTCGGGTCCTTTGAATCTTGCACTGGTGTCCAGTCGAGGTAGGGCCACTTCATCTCTCCTCTGTGCCGGTGGAGAGTTCGCTCGAACAGGTTGGCGAACAGGGCTTGGTGTTCGAGGACGATGCTGTTGGGGCGGAGCCCGTGGGTGCTGTTCCTCGACGTGCTGAGGTACAAAGTGGTGGGCTGGCTGTTCATGCTCCTCGTACAGCTCACGGTGGATGGCCATGGCTTGTTGCTTGTGTACAAAGGTGCGTGTTGAGGGATCGAAGACAGCATCTGGCGACTTTGGGTCGACTGGCCCTGGCGGGTGTCTTGGTGTTGACTGCAGGAATGACCTAGACTCTACAGCTGTGCCAGACGGCTTCGCTCGCATGCTGCCGCTTGACAAGCGCGAGCCCTCGACCCCATGGGAAATCTGGTGTGTGCTGACCGGCCGTGTTGCGGCGTTCTGGACCGACTGCTGGGCATAACGAAGATCCGCACCAGCGACCCCTGACGAGGTTTTTGGTCGTGACGTCGAAGACATTCTCTGCACTGCTTCCCGGTTGACCACGGGCCCCCCAAACCAGCCAGACTGCGGCGATGCATTCTGCCTCGCGGCTGAAGCTGGAGACATGGGCCGCGAAAAGTTGACCGACGACCGCTGTGCCGCATCGTGGTCGTCCTCGAGCACTTGCGCGAGGTTACTTGTCGCGCGCTGCCCGCGTCCACCCGTGCTGGGCCCTGTGCCTCTGTCCAGACTCACGCCTCGACCACCGCCTCTTGACACAGGCGATCCTCCGCGAAACGGTGGCTCGAGGCTCGATGCGCGCCGATGGACGGTGCCTGTCTGCGGGATAGTCTTTGGCACCAACGGGACGGGCGGTGCGTCTGGGTCTGCTGGGCTTCCGCGTCCGGGGTCCGGGCTGCGAAAGGTGCGCTCCGTCATCGACCCCGAGCTTGACTGTCTCTGAAGCCCGCCGGGGCGCTGTTGGATCGCGCTGCTGCCATTTGACGACTGCGAGTTGCGCCGTATCATGCGCTTCGTGACCGTCTCGCCGACGGGGCTCGGTGTCGTGACATGTGTGCGCAGGGCAGCGGCGGCGGCGGCATTGGAGAGGTTTGGATGAGACTCGCGGTCCTTGACAAAGGCCTTTGTTGCTGCGAGAGACGCTGATGCGCTGGGCGGCGCGTGCTGAGGCTGCATGGGACCGAGGTGTTAGCATCGCGTTGCAGTGACTTCGTGTGAGCGCCAGAGGTGGTCGCGCGGACGGCAGGTGTACCTACCGGATTGGAAGCGGCTCGCCTCCGCTTGCTGAACATGGTGAATTAGATATTAAGGCAGGCGCGATGAGGTCTGCATGTCGCGAAGTTTTGCGAAGTGTGCTGGCGTTGGCGTTGGCGCTGGCGCGCAGGGGCAGTATTGATGATGTCAGAGGCCGGAAGCTCTGGGAAGCGCGGTGGTGAACGACCAGACAATGTGAGGGAGCGTGATGGGGACTCAATGGGGCGCTGACAACGCAGAGGAGCTTCGCGGAAGGGAGCTGAAGGATGTGCTCGCAGGAGATAGATGTTTGTTGCCTCAGCACAACAAGTCGTGAGCAGATCGTCATCCTTCGCTCCGTCGCGATCGCCGCAGAGCCTGGCCGAGTAGCGCCGCGAAGCCACAGTGGGTCAAGCCGCTCTCTCCACTCGCAATGCACATGCGACACTCGCAGGAAACAAGGTCAAACACATCATCGTCGCATCGCATCCAGCAAGCGTCTTTTCAAAAGGGTCGTGCTTGCCCAATGCGACATCGAGGACCTGCGTGCCGCACAAACAAGGAAGCTGCGGCTCGGGTCGGCCTGCAACACAGCGCGACGAAACACTCCGCAGCTTCACCCTCATACTCATTCACTTCTACACTTCTGCTTGGGCTGCAGCTGTTAGATGTCTTTGGAACTGCATGAGCTACAGCAGCCTGCGCCGTGTGTTGCACGGCAGTGTTCACAGCTCCAGCGTGAACACAAAGACCCTGATTTGCAGTCGGCGAAGCTCCATACTACACAACTGGTCCCAAATCTAGCAGCAGACTAACCACCTCAACCGAAGCTATGGCGTAGTGCAATTTGGGGCTCGGTGGGACCTCCTGTCTTGATATCTGATCCGCAAGATCACACCAGAACGACGTCTTGTGTGAATGAGTGACGTTTGTTAGTACACATGCGGTGTGTGCAGCAAAGGCGTGAGAGCGACCGCCAACCATGCGCCAAAACGAGCACCTTGCGCAACTGCTACCACGGAGCTACATATTCTCACTCCTCCACTGCGCATTGGTAGTCTTCAACGTCGGACCTGATATATTCTCACTTGACAGTGTCCCATACGGTGTTGTTCGTATGTCATCACAATCCGAAGCTAATGGAAACATTTCCGGTCCCTAGCATCCCCGCACGCATCAAAAGCTCACCGTCACTGATGAATAGCTGAACTTTGTGCTCATCGTAAATCAATCATCACGAAACCTTACACTCTCTCGAAGCTACCTTACGAGTCTCAATGACCACCAAGTCCACAACAGAAGCTGGGCTCCCACCTTTGCCGTTGCCCGACGGCGTCTCCGAGAATTATGTCCACTGTGCTTCGAATGGCCTCACCTTCCATATCCTCGAAGCTGGATACACCTCGCAGCAAGATCGGCCTCTCGTACTCTTATGCCACGGCTACCCAGAGCTGGCCTTCTCATGGCGGAAGATCATGCCTGCCATTGCCGAGGCTGGCTACTATGTCGTGGCCTTTGACCAACGAGGCTATGGACGGACGACCGGCTGGGATACTTCATCATTCGCTGAAACCGACATGTCTCAGTTTAGTCTGACAAACGTTGTGCGCGACGCTGTTGTCTTGGTTCATGCCCTAGGATATCGAGAAGTCAAATGCATTGTCGGGCACGACTTCGGTGCAGTGACAGCGAGTCTGAGCGCACTCATGCGTCCAGACCTGTTCAGGAGCGTTGTCATGATGAGTCACCCCTACAAGGCACAGGCGGCTCTGCCATTCAATATTGTCCACGGCGATGGCAAGAATCCCTCACCGTCTATCGACATTCAAGCGGAGCTCGCCAAGTTGCCCGAACCCAGAAAACACTATAAATGGTACAACAGTACTGCAACAGCTGGCAGTGAATGGTCGTCGCCCGCGCAAGGCCTCCGTAATTTTCTCCGAGGCTATCTCCACGTCAAGTCAGCGGACTGGACACAAAATCAGCCCTACGCACTAAAAGCATGGAGCGCCGAGGAGCTCGCGAAGATGCCGCGTTACTACATCATGCCACTGAAACGAACCATGCCGGAAACCATAGCCGATTTGATGGCCACTGAAGATGCCTCAGCCACCAAGCGATGGATGTCGGACGCAGACTTAGATGTGTATGTGCAAGAATGGTCCAGGACGGGCTTTCAGGGTGGCTTGAACTTCTACCGGACGACTACTGATCCTGTTCGCCTGAAAGAGCTCGACTTGTTCGCCGGAAAAAAGATCGAGTGTCCAAGTACCTTCATCTCTGGCCTGCAAGATTGGGGCAACTACCAGCAGCCTGGAGCGATTGAAGCATATCCTCAATCATGCTCAGACTTCCGGGGGATCAAGTTCATTGAGGGCGCAGGACATTGGCCACAGCAGGAGCAGCCTGAAAAGGTTGTGAAGGAAATATTGGATTTTCTGCGGGCACTCTGACCGACTTCTGCCTCAGGCGACGCGTCAGCAACATGAATGATAGCAAGTCCGCACGTTACTCGCTAGCAACACGTCTATAAAACTCACAAGTGAGTTTATACCCACCCGCTACCAGGGGAGATTCGTGGGCACTCCCGGGCTCTTTGATCAATGAACGAGTTTAAAGGCAGCAACATGTATCGCGAATCGGAGTACCAACGACAACTGTCACTTGTACTCAATCAGTATGCTCCCTATCGTGGTCTCTTGAGTTCGATCACTACTGCTAGCTACGGTAACAGCTTGCTTGCCTTTCGATGGTGGTGGCTCGCCTTGCAGGCGATCCGCTGATGCAGGTGCTTGTCTAATGGGCTTCATCCTCCGTACAGCACTCATGAAGTCTCTACTTCACGTTTCTTACAGCTGATCACGTCTGTTTGTCGAAGCCACATGTAAAACCTTGTACATTGCGTACTTGATGGCCGTATTGTACACTGAACTAAGACACATTTTGCTCTCTCATATCTCTACGGCCAAAACTAAAAATACCATCGGAATTTCTCCAACCATGTAGCTGCAAGTGTCCGAATGGTCGGAGCCAGCGAAGTTGCGACATCTCTCGAGCACAGGTCGTAAACCAGTTCCGAACACAATCTTATTCAAGCTATACTCGGCTCAAGGTAAGACTTCGAGTAAGCGGGGTCTGCGAAGGTGCGGCGTGTGCTTACGCAGTCCTGCACCCCTGACGCCTCTACATGGCGTGGTAGCTCCAGCGATGCCGCATCGTCGATCAGAATAACTCTCAGTCAATTTGTCTACTCCTCGTATCCAGTTTGCAGACATCGTTCTTGATAGGAGCAGTCCTGGTATAATTGGCGTTGCCTACCAGGACCAGAATTCCTCATCCACGATGGTTACTGGAATAAATACAGAACTCCCAGGATCAGTTCGAGACTTTGCCGTTTTGGACCATCAACATGCGATTGCGACTACACATACTGCTCCTGCCAAGCAAAAACCTATAAGTCTGGAATAGACTTGAGAACTAAAATGGGTCTCATTATATGCTAACACAGATGCTCTCCTTCAAGGCACGGTAGTTCACATTGTATAAAGCCCTTGCAAAGGGCTAGATTTCACAATGTATAACGACCGATTTCACTCCCCATCACTAACAATGGCGGTAAACACTGCTCTCGCTTCCCGTCGGCCCCAAGAATGGTCTTTCACAGCCTGTTTACGTCATCTCTGGCGGCATGGCGTAGCTCTCTCTTCTCGTCGACCTCATTCAAAGTTTTTCCACGCAAACACTCGGCCATCCAGCACACGAACCTACCACCCACAATCTGAAAGCCCAATGCAACAACCGCCCGAGCCACCCCAATACTCTACCGGCTCCAGCAAATTGCTCGATAAGACTGCGGACAACTACCCTGTGTCGGGCTCTTCCGGGGGTCGCTCGCCCGTCAACCATGAGACCCGTGGAGAGCCCAGACACCGCGCAGATTCTCACCAAGGCGACATATACATTGTCCCAGGCGCTCCGCACCATCCTGCCTCTTTATGCAAGATTAGAGAATCGAAGTTATCACCAATTCCAGATTTGGATCTCGAGGCGGCGTCAGTGGATATCTGGAAGGACAAGGTTGAGTCATCACGGGACCCAAACGAGACCATCACGCCATCCAAGCGCGGCTCTCAACGGCAGAGAAGAGCATCGAGCTGGCTACGTCGTTTCTCTTTACATTGGCTGACCGCATACCGCATCCTGATTGCACTGACTATCGTCATCAACGCCGTTATTATGGTGTTCCTGGTTACTCTCAAGCGGCCACTCGAGGACATACTGGTAGCCACCGCTGCCAATCTTCTGGTATTGATATTGGCCCGCCAGGAAGACCTCATCAACATGAGCTTCTGCCTCATCGCGAAGATCCCGTCTAGCCTGCCACTCAGTCTCAGAAAAGTCATCGCAGACTTCCACCACTACGGCGGAATACACATTGGCACTGCCATCTCGGCATTGCTGTGGTATATTCTCTTCGTGGGGCTTAACACATCGCAATGCATTTTACGCGCAAAACAAGGTTCAATGACAGGTTGGAACTGGGCCGACATCACCACCTGTTATGTCTTTGTGGCCATCATCCTAATCATCTGCATAACATCAATACCCCGCCTTCGTGAAAGATTCCACAATCTTTTCGAATTCACGCACCGCTTTGCCGGCTGGGTCTCCCTCATCGTGCTGTGGATCAACTCTGGCATTAGCACCATGGCAGACCCAGAGCACACGCCCCTCTACATGAGTCGCTCGATCTGGCTCCTTGCTATCGCCACTTTTCTAATCATTCTCCCGTGGCTTCGCATCCGCAGCGTACCCATCCGTGCCCAACCCATTTCCAGCCGCGAGATCAAGCTCTCGTTCCCATATATAAACATGCCCTACACGTCAACCTCGCGCCTCAGTCTCAGCCCGCTCCTCGAATGGCATGCATTCGCCACCATTCCCTCCGCCGACGGCTCCAGCGCCTCAGTCATCGTCTCCGCAGCCGGAGACTGGACCGAACGCATCATCGCCAACCCACCAGAGCGCATGTGGATCCGGCATCCCCCCGCCGCCAACTTCCTCGCATTCACGCCCCTCTTCAACTCCGTGCTGCTCGTTGCCACGGGCGCCGGGATCGCGCCGATGCTTTCGCTCCTCGCCTCTCCCGCAGTCAAGGCCATGCTCGCAGCCGGGAAGAAGATAAAAGTCATGTGGAGTGTTCGCGACCCGGACGCGACGCATTGGCAATTCGTGCAAGACGCAATCAGGAAAGTGGATCCGCTTCCTAAGATCTTCGACTCCAAGATAGAACGCCCGGATGTGGCGTTTGAAGCAAGGAACTTGGCACATTTCCATGACATGGAGGCGGTGATGGTAGTCAGCAACAAGGAGGTCACGAACGCAGTTGTACGCGAAGTCAAAGCACATGGCGGCGCGGCATATGGTGCAGTGTTTGATTCGTAGAGCGCGTATGTGGGGTTTCGATGCCTGCTGGAGGGCGGCTGAACCATGTGTGTCGTCTTCATGGTGTCTGTTCTTGTTGCTGGCGACTTGGGCATTGTTTCCTTCGTCTTTGGCGGCTGTATTTTTATCGCGCTCAAATTAGCGGCGCTGGTACAAGTTCTTCCTAAAGCGTCAGATTTAGATTGAGGATAGGAGCTGTCGGCCAAGTTTAGTCGTGCATGTATATCAAGCTGCCCCTGTCTGTTATCACATAGTATGCGCGAACTTCAATGGCCTAATTTAAACCGGTGTGCGCATCGACTGTACCGCATGCGACGGGAAATTCCTTCAGGGGCAGAATCTTTTTTGACTTCAGGCTGAACAAGTACCAACACGACAAGGCCGTTATAAAGTTCTCGCCTTACAAAGGACGCTCCAGCATAAGGTGGATGTCTATTTTCCTCTACTCTCAGGCTAATGGCCACTGGTTGGCCTTGAGTCTGTGTTCAGTTACACACGCTCATGTCACTTTCTCCCCGCATGCCTTGCTTCACCTTGACCCAAGTCCAGTTTGCAATTGTCCTTCCGTGCCACAACTCACAGAACCGTGCAAGGTTTGGCTACGAAGTCTTTCATACTACGCTAGTTCCATAAAGATTCATGTTCGCGCAGTTAGCAAAAAGAGTGGACGACAAGAGGATTGAACTCTTGGCCTCTCGCAGATCATGGTGACATGCAAAGCGAGCGCTCTACCACTGAGCTAGACGCCCGTAGATTTGTGGCAACTTTGAGGTTCAGTCACAATATATTGTAACACCTATAAGGCATGAGAGCAGCACTATCACACATTCATAGCCCTATGTATACTATGTTCCAACGTTGAAGGTAAACAGACGGGCTACCCTGTTCATCACTCTCACTTGGAACAGTAGAGCCGGTTTAGCAGATGATGTGTATTATATGAATTAAACAACAGTGCCAGGAAGATGCACATTCTCCTCATGACTTTTATACAATCCTTCCCATTATTGTGCTTGCTCAAGCAGACACCTCCACCACCGCCGGTCCCGCAACAATCGTATCGTCAGTCGCAGCAGTGTTGCACGACGTAAGAACAACATAACTCTGTCCCGCAATGCCCTTGGGCACAACGACTTCAAATCCGCCGCTCACGGCCTTTGCATCCACGAAAACAGGCCCAGTAACAGTGATGAAAGCAGCGTAGACCTGACCACCCTGGACGGCATAGCCCTTTGTGGCCAGCATGACGGTGCTGCCCTCCTTGATCATCGCGTCCATGGAGCTGGCAGTGAGAGTGGGGAACGCCTTGACCGGCAGCGGGGCATTGGAGTCCGGGCACGCGGTAATGAACTGCGCGGCAAGTGTGTACACCTCGTTGTAGGACAGGGGGTTGTCGAACGGCGCGGGGAAGGGTTCCTGGCCGATGGTGTCGCGGACATAGGCCGAGTGACGGGCCTCGACGGTGAGGATGGAGCCAGCGGCTGTCAGGTACGTCTTGGACATGATGTCGGCTGCGGCGCCGAGGTACGCGGAGACGCCGACGCCTTCGAGCACGGATGCGGTGGCCAGGAACGACTTGACGTCCGTGTACCCGAAGTTGTACGTGCAAGCGGCCACGGGCTTTGCGCCGGCTGCTGTCAGGGCGCCGGTGAGGAAGGACACGTGCTGGGCTTCGTCGCTCGAGACCATCTTGATGCGGTTGTATGTCTCCTCGTCGAAGCCGGCGGACTTGAAGTCGTCGACGGTGTACTTGGCAAGAGCATCGCGGTAGAATGTGTCCTCGAGGTGCTCGAGGGTGAGGGCATAGTTGAGGATGTCAGCGTCCGAAGGACCAGAAGCCTGACGCTTGGTTGGTGCGGCCGAGGAGAGGGCTGCGAGAGCAGAAAGGGTGAAGATGGCGGACTTCATGGCGAGGGATTGGGGATGAATAGACTTGGGAGGGGATTGTATGTAGTGATGATGTAGGATAATGAGATGTAAAGAACCAGTCTTGAGCAGTCTTATACAACGTCCTCTTCCAGCACTTCAAAGGCCCTACCCCTCGCTTTCCACCCTCCCGCGCGCATCGTCATCTTGCCATTACACACCAGCGTAGTTCCTAATTGGCTTTACACAGCCTCGCGCACTGCTAACAACGGACCCTGAACCATCCGAACGTTCAAAGGGAAATTTCCGCTGTCACTTCTGCACGTGCGACTTACCATCACAACCCAATGGAGCCATTTGTCACCGTCGAAGGTTCCTAGACGTCGATGCTCAGCCCAAAATGGTGTTGATGATCAGAATGCAGACTAACCCCGCAATGTGTCACCGTCGTTGTACCACGGAACGTTCACCATCCGGGACCGCGCTAGCGGTTAAGCTTAACATGACGTCGGGAAGCTAGCTTGGATCGAGGTTAAATCGTTTCCGGAAAAGACTACAGCCAATGGAAACCAAGCTTTGTTTGTTCGTGGTAACTGTCAAGCTTTGCGGCGTCAATGAAATTTCCGCATCGGGATGAAAGTGTTCTGGATGCGTCAGGTTCCGGGTGGCGTAGATCGTAATAGTGAAGATTTTGAGATGGAGCGGGATACGATGCATTGGTACGAGTTCTCCCTGCTCGGTGAAAAGACCCGTGCTGTGCGTAAGGCGTCTTTGTTCGATCACATTGCCCTTGTTCACCTTCCGTGTTTGGCGACATTCGAGCATTCTGGTCATGGGCATGGCACAGGAAGCTCGAGCGAACCTCACGGGCATTTAGACCGGGAAAGCTGTACAGTATTATCCAAGGCTGATCTTGGCGGCAAGATACAAATGCATCCAACCCGAACTTCTCGTATACACAGTTGGGAAGAATAGCGAAGTTGACCATGAATGAGGGCTAGAGCACGGCACTTACCGCCACGACGCTACCATATACACTTCCCGTCTTGTTCGGCGTCAGCCTCATCCGGCCTCCAAACGGGCCGTACGAGAACAAGACCCAGTCTTTCGGAAGGGAAGATTCCGATCTTCGACTTGACATTGATCAGGCTTTGCCTCCAATTTGATTGCACACGGGCAGTGCTTGTTGCAATGCTCCAAGTCGGCGAACAAAGGAGGCTTTTGGGATGATGATGCCGAGCCGTGTAACACGCACTGACCATATGCGGAGGGTGTAGAGGGCGAGGTATAAGCCCAGGGCTGCACGATATTTCAGCATTGACTTCTCGAGGACTTCGCAATACTGTACGCACCTTCTCTCACAGTTCTTACATTCCCACCAAAGTCACCATGAAGTTCACACTCCCATCCAGCCTGCTCGTCCTCGTCGGCATTGCTGCAGCGTAAGCCATTCCCCCCGTCTCTTCTTGTCTTCCACTCGATATTATCAACAAACCAGCCATCCCCCTCCCCTCTCTTCATCACGCTGACCCTCCAATCAGGCAATCCTCCGCACCCACATCCACCATCACAATCACCCCCGGCTGCCCGTCCGCAGCACCCGCCGACGTCATGGTCACACGCTCCGCCGTGGCCGTTCCCTCTTGCGCAGCTGGGAACGCCACCAAGCCCGTCATCGTCAGTATGTCGACAGCCAGCGGAAACAACGCTTCGAGTGCGACGGGAACAGGGATGCCGGCGCAGTTCACGGGCGCTGCTGCAACGTTCGACGGAGGAGTGGTACTGGCAGTTGGTGGCGTTGTTGTCGCGTTGATGCTGTGAGGCGGACACTGGTAGGAATAGGGGTTGGTGTCGGTAGCTGTGCTAAGTAATTTGGGGAGAGTGTTGTGAGTGGGTGTTTGTCGCAGGCATAATGTTGCTTCGGTGCGGCAATGTCTCACATTCGACAATGGAAGTGCTTCGGTGGAAGCACTATTAGTGCTTCCAAGGATCTCGATGTCTCACAACACAATGGCATCGCGTCGATACCACTACGCTTTGTAGCTTTGTGATAGTAATAGCTGAAATCGATGATGTCTGTCCGTACCAGAAGAGAGCCTTGCCAACTTAATTAATAAAATTCGGAGCCTTGCGAGACTGTCTTGACGTTGTCTTGCTTGCCATGCATTCTGTTGACTCTAACGCCTGTCACGCCCGTCACTTTACATTTAGTCATCTGTGTGAGTTTTGATTGCTGAAGGGCTCTTACATCAGATGAGAAGAGATCATAGGATCCGCGCACCGGCATATAACTCAATCACAGCAAATGCCGCGGGAGAGTGCATAAGATTAGTCGAGAGCGGACAAGGGCGCCGCGGCTGAAGGATATATCTTTGACATTCATATTCACCGTCGGGCATCTATCTACAATGTCATCGCTAGCAGATGACGCTATATCGTCGTGGGCAGAATGACAATGCCCGATCATGCCGCCCAATATCCTATATCAATGCTGACAGGACATTCCAATATCTTATACACATCCAGAATATCCCTGTCCCGATATCAAAACAAAACGGCCAAATGCTGAGGGCCCGAAAGTCGCAGTGCGCCCCGAAACCAGCCGGATCCGCCCATGCACATGTGCACTTTGTACAAACTCGAAAAGATCAACTGTGCAGTCCCAAAGCCTGGGCCCAAGATTGTGCAAAATGGTGCGCCGCAAAACGCCGTCGTCATGCAAAAGTCGTGCTCAAATCAAAATGTGTGCGCTCGCTCGCTCAGAAAGATGGTAACGTCTGGCCGGCACAGTCAGGTATCTTGAGGCCGGGCTTGATGTTGCGGTCAATGTCCATAAGGCCCCACTTGTCTTCCCATTCCTTGCCCTTTTCGTTGTAGCGAACCTTCCATGGTTCATCGAATGCGGAGAACCTGGATGGAGTTAGAAAAACGCAGGCCAAAAGAGCCGTAGAGGTGGACTCACCAGAAATACTCTGTCTTGTTCTTCATGCTTGGACATATCCAGTCCTCCATGAACTGATTCATCTCGTCGATGCCGGCAACTGAGCCTGGCGTGCTACTTGTGCACGTCGGCGCGCCACCGCAGCTCTTGCCGCCACCTGATGGCCATCCGACCTCGGCCACGATTTGCTTGATGTTGTTGTTGCTTGCCGTGAGTGTGACGTCGTGACTTTGCCAGAAGTTCCAAGTCCAGCCAGCGGCCTGGGCAACGTCTACGCCCGCGAAAAATGGATGGACGTTCGACATGACAATGTCCACCTTGGTTGCCATGTCCGCTGTCCAATTGTCGCCGAGATCTGCCATGGCGATGGGTAGGTCGCATTTGTGGTCCGTGATGTTCTTCTTGAAATCCGTAATGTGGCCAAGCAGCTCCGTTGCAGTCAGATCTTTGCGGTACAGAACCTCATTGCCGATGATGATACCCTTGAAGTAGTCACAGCCATAGTCATCGAGGATGGTCCACGTTTGGTCAATTTGTCTTTGTGTGGTTGTGTCATTGCTGTCGAGCCAGACGCCGAGCCAAATCTTCATGGTGTCCTTGATCTCCAAGCGATCGATGGCGTGAATGAGCATTTGTGTCTGGTTGCAGTCAGTGCCGTAGAGGCGGACAGCGTTAGTCAACTGTGACATGACAGCCATGTCGCGTGTAATGTTGTTCTGCGAGGGAGGAACGTGCACGCAGTCGGGATACTGGCTATTCAGTGGGGTGTAGTCCATGCCGGGGAAGACCTTGTGTAGGTTCGCGTTGTTCATAAGCTTTTTGATCTCATCAGAGTTCTTGTTGAGGTCGTTCTTGTTGTCTTGCGCGACATCATCGGAGGAGACCGAGCCGTGCTGTCCATCGTGGCCACCGCCCCTGTTGAGCATGGCGCCGAGGACGCCACCCAGGATTGCACCGAGCAGGATGATGGTAATGATGGCAATGGCAATCCACATCCTCTTCTTGCGTTTCCTGAGATCCGCCTGTTCTTTCCAGTCGGCCTTTTCTTGTATGAGCTCGGGGTTGCTCCCGTTGCTGCCGGCGATGGTGGGGACTGCGTTGTACTTGCCGCTCCCATCGCGGGTTGCAGCGAGAGCGCCTCCAGCAGCGGCGGCAGCTCCTACGCCTGGTACGCCGCCGTTGATGGAGGATCCCGGTGACCCGTTGCGACTACCATCGCGAGAACCGCCAATTGGCAGGAACGACCGTCGCTTGCTCTGTGGGGAGTTGGGCCCCATGCCCCAGTCGTCATCGTCGGCGAGCTCGTTGGGGTTGATCTGGCCCATGCCTGTGGCGAGGTTGAGGTTGGTGGAGGAGTAGCGATTGTAGGGGCTGTCTGGATATGGGACGCCCTGCGGTGGTGCGGGTATGCTGTGCATGGAGCTGTTGCTGGAGTACATGCCGGCGGCGGCTGCTGCGCCAGGTGCGAGTGGTGCAGCGGAGCCGTTTGCGCGCTGCGCGTACATTGCGTGTGGTGGCATGGGCTGGTGGTCGTATGCGTGCTGGTCGCTGAACGGGGTCGAGTTGGCACTGCGCTCTGGCACGCCCGATGGCCGTCCCTGAGGCCCTGCAGCGCTGTTGCCGGTGCGTCCCCAGCCGTCAATGCCCTTCATGGCCTGCACGCCGCTGTCCCGCTCGTTGGAGGCCGCGACGCCGACGGCGATGCCACTGATGCCTCCGCCGGCCGCGCGCTCGCTCAGGTTGTCGGACCCGGGTGTCACGCCGGGGGTCGAGTAGTCGGAGTAGTTGTTTGGGTCGGAATACTGGCGCTGGTTCTGCACGTGGCCGAAGTGAGTGTCGGCGTGCATGCCCACGGGCTGGCGATGTGCGGGAGGCGGCGGTGGGAAGTCGTTGGCGCCCTCGATGGGCGACAGGTCGCCCTGCTGGTCCCAGTGACTCTGCCGTGGTTGTTGGTACGCCATTGCAATGGCCGGTGTGGTGCAGCCCGCAGAAGGGTCTGCGAGTGCGCTTGAACGAGGGACGGGCGACGCTGACGGCCGGGTGGCTAGTTGCTAGGCAGCGCGCCGGTTGCTGCACGCTGCGGATCTCTCGTGCCGGGAGCGACGGGGCGCGTGTTTGTTGCTGTCACAGCACAGGCGGTCCCAGACAAACGAAGGACAGTACGGGCGACTATGGGACAGTGATGCAAGAGAAGCGCGAAGTGCATGCGCAGTTTTGCTGGTTGCAGCAGCAGTCGGCCGGGCCGGATATGGGCTAACGCTGTGTGTTGCTATGGGTCAAGACGTCAGAGCGACAACCAACCTTGGAAAAGCCTGCGGGTGCCAACCACACCAACAGCGACCAGCCTCTCAACAGCAGCCAAGCCACCGCGTTAGCCACTAGGTGCAGGCAGTCTGCGGCGACGAGGGCGATAATGCAGCCCTTTCGATGCTCAATCGCCCCTTTTGCTTCACGTCCTTTATCGCACGCGTGGCCTTGCGTTGCTTGCTCGCTCCCGCCCGCGGCACCGAGTTGCCAACTCGAGCGCTTGCTTACGCCTGCCGTTGCCAGAAGCAGCAGGAAGGAGCCGCCAGAGGCAGGAGGAAAGAGCCGCCAACGCCAGGCTTGGCGCCCTGTCCGCTAGGGAACCTGCGTCGAAGGATGCAAGGTCCAGCCGTTGGGCCCGTCCTTAATTTCAGCTATCTATTGATTGTTATCGTCCTTCGACGCTCATAGCAGCGCCCGCAGCCTGTTTCCGCTGGCCCTGGCAATTGCACGAGAACCAAAGCGTGCCTGCGCCATTCGCTCTTTCCGTTGCCCATCTCCAGCCTCTCCACCTTCTATTTCTGGTTTCCGTCAGCCATCGCTCCGCCAAACACGAACTCTCAGGACGCCGGTCTTCGTATGTCTCAGCTCCTCGACTCACATGCTATCACGCAGGGTCACTCGCTTCTTTTTTTGTCCCTCCTAGGGCCATCGTCTCGGCGCGCTGCGCGACATCGAGTTTTGCCTTTCCGGGATCCGCCCAGATCGTGAAACACGACACAAGTGATCGACGGACCGGGTCGTGGAACATGCCGTGCTACTGCACTTTCGACGTCCTTGACTTCTCGACCTGGACGACTATGATATTTGGTCGCGAGAAAATGAAGGCTGCGCAGTCAAATCCTGGCACATTGACATCAGCTATGCTATGCTCTGCGCCCATGTCATGCTGAATCCTTTGTTTGCAACCATGCACTCTCCACCAGTTTCCTCAGATTGTAGACGGTATCCAGCACAACGGTCCCACGACTTGTTAGGCGTCACCCGCAGTTTTCTACACCACTGAGCCCAACATTCATCATGTTTTCATGTCGCCAGACCTCTCGACAAAGAGTCGTTGGTCATGGTATGCGACACGAAAGATTGCCAGGCTTGATGATGCTGGGTGAACTGTGACAAGCGTGCGGTGCCGCACTTGAAGTATTCATGGTTGCTCTTCTACCTTTAGTACCTATTCTCATCACTAGTTGCTGGGCATCAACCCTCCACATGGGTAAGACTAGTATACTTTACGTCGCTTTCTAGGCTTGTTGACAAGATCGTACCCAACACCTTGCAAGTCCTGCCTCTCTGCCCTGATCCTCAATAAAGCAACGGCCGCATTGTCGACTATGTCGACGGTGATATATGGTGATATTACAACCGAGGAGGCAATGCCGCAGCTCGTCAAAACGTGTACGCTCGGGAAAACGACGAGACAGGACGTTCACTGACGTTGATGGAACGTTACCTTGGTGAAGAGGTGTTTGGTTTGCAGATATCTGGCGATGGGCATGCAGCTGTACAAGGCAGTGCGAGGTTTATGGGGCACACTAACAGAATGTGCTCGAAGGACTGAGATTTTGAGCCCGAGTGTAGTTCACGAAGCCACATGGATGAAACAGCATGTGACTTCCGAGTCAATCTTGCTCGAAATGTCAGGGTGCGAGGTTATCATCCTGACTCTGGCGGCTCCATGGTAGCTCACTGGCTCCAATGCAGAACATGACAGCATTGCAGTATGCATGAAATATCTACGATTGTGCCGAATGACTTTCTAACACTCGAAGTAAACATATTACGCTCTGCTTGCTACAGATGCGATGCTGCCATGGCGCGGTTTCCCGACGATCTCGCCAAGCCAGGGAGGGGAAAGTGACCCCACGCCGGCACTCTGAGCCGCCAGCTGCTTAAACTCACACATCCCTCGGTCGCCTCCTGTGACTTTCCTCTCGTCTCACGCTTCTCGTTGGATTAAACTTGATCGAAAGGCCAGTTTGTTACTTGCATAGGAACTGGACTCGCTGCGATTAGCGAGGATGGGCCGCCTACAACGTGCCTTCTCGTTCGGAAAACCTTCGGCAAATGGACGGGAGCCAGGACAACAGCACAAGCGTTCGAAATCCAAGCGAGGATCTATTTCTGCACTGCTCGCTGCAGTTGGGCTGACGGACAACAACTCCAAGGTCACTTATCGTAGGAACAGGACAGCAATCACGACCAAACTAACCGACTTGCCGAATGAGTTGCTTCTATGTATCGTCGACTATTTGCGTATAGATCTCCCGAAGGTGATCAAGGAAGAACGCTTCGATGGTCAGGAAAGACTAAGATATGTTCAACAGGCAAGGGACCTCGTTCACCTTTCGAGCACATGCAAGACATTGCGACCAATCGCCCAAAAAGCGCTACTTCATACAATTGTATTGGGCGGCTTCGACGGTCTACCAGCTATCGTTAGCCTCGTGCGACTACTTCTAGACCGCCCTGAAGCACACAGATATGTTAGGCGACTAAGAATCGGCATCCCACCCGACAAGAAGTACTACTGTACCATGGCTGGCACTCCTTACCAGATGATGAAGAGAATACCATTTGGGCCTCCGCCTTCGGACATCTGGCTATCCGCTGCCGAGGTCATAGCTCATTCTCCATTGCCTCCGACGCTGAAGCAGGACTGGCAGGAAGCCTTATCGTCCAACCACCCTCGACCCTTGTGTGGCGTCCTGTTGGCTCTGGTCCCGCGCTTGCAGCACCTCTCTATATCCCACTCTCTTGGGAGCGTCTCAGGTGACCAGGTCCTCCGGCAAATGTTTGGCAGCCACGATGGAAACAGTGTGGCCGACCTTCGAGCACTTCCTGTGTTTGGCAACCTGCAATACTTCAATAACAACACTACGCTGAGACTTCGGCCATTGTTGTCTCCCTCACATCGACTGAAATCTAAACACTGAGAAGGAACATCACAACACGAGAATTTATAGAATTTCTATGGCTTACCTCGAACTACATAAAGACCCAAATGTCAACAACCTACACTTTCTCTTCACCCCTCGCAGGCGACTCGCGCAACGAATCTGGATTTGCGGAGCTTCTCTGTGTACTAAGTCTCGCCATCCTCGTCTTTGACATGAGTAATCTTGGCAACGATAATCGCTGCAAATGTATCGAATCTGACGTTGACCGCCGGTCCGAAGCGGTCCAAAACCCAGTCAATGGCAACCACGACAGCATGCATGCCTGTTATGGGCACACCAAGTGATCCGACCATCATGACCGTCAGGACGAGACTCGAGCTTGGTATTGGAGTAGTACCAGTGGAAGCGAGTGTCTTTAAGAGGACCACGATAATGTACTCGGTGGCGTTGAGGGTAATGCGTTGCGTTGCAGCCAGGAAGACGACGACGCTTGGGAAGTAAATCGCGGTCCCATCCATTTTGATAAGGCAACCAAGAGTCACGGCGACCGACGGGAATCCCAATCTTTAACACGCACCTGATTGTCATTGGCAGTGTTGCAGCAGATGACCCTGTACCCCAGGCTGTGATCCAAGCAGGTCTGCACTTCTATCAAGGGATATATGGATTTTCTGCGTGATAATGAGGAAGAGGATGGGAATGATGATAAACATGTGCAGCACCATTCTTGCGAGAGTGCCTCCGATGAGAATACCCAGGTTCATACCAATCTCGGCAACGTCGACCCGAAACAAGTTCGGCATGATCAGGTGGAGATTTGCCACACTGATACCGGCTTCTTGACGCGCTGCCAAAAGGGCTCCATCTCGGGCTGCGCTATGTTCGATTTAGGAATTCAAGGCCCGCAGCAATATCAGTCGGTTCGCTCGAAGGGGAGCTTGTTGAACAGTTTCGAGCCCTCTTGTCCTCTCCGATCTCTTCGATTTCACCCATGATTGAGGCCCTTTCTGGGAATAGGAGACTATTAGGGTGATAGTGAACGGAAACCAGGCTGCTGGAATGATCGCGAGCGTGCCTCGCTGCATCTCATACACCAGTGCCACCCAGAGATAACGACTCACTGGAACTGGCGAATGCATATCGCTATCGTCCATCCCACCGACCTCGGGCTACAAGATCCGTCCTTGGACCGTTGGCATGTTGGCCACTTGGTTGCGATACCCACCCCGCTGCCGTACGTGCCGATGATTGGAGCTGGCCGTGGCACGAGAGAAGAACGTTGGTCTTGCGGTAGGAGAGGGATAGAGGCTTGCGCTCTGGCGTAGACTGAAGAAATCACTGTCTATGAATTTTGCAACGCTCCAATTGATCGAGAGCACTTGCATTGCACGAGAGGATGCCCAAAGCCACCCTGACAACCATCTCCCGCTACATGCACCTGCCCACTTCCCATCTTCATCCTCAAACGCGTCGGACCCTCTCACACACAATCACTCCCACCATACACAAATGTGCCATCTGAGTTCTCACACCCACAAGCCCCGTCATCCGGGCTCCTGATGCACCCAGCTCCCTCCCCGCTCTCCTCCCCAGCCACACCCGCAGCCTCCCAAAAGAACGTCCACGTATCCTCGTCCGTTGTCATGTTTACCCCAGGGGCGCAGTTGTACGCCTCGCATGTACCATACGGAGACCCATTGTTGCCAGCATACTGGTGATACTGGGTGAAGACGGCGAAGGTCCGCTTAGCGGTGCGTGTGTTGTGGCTGCATTCTGCCGCTTGGATCGCTTTGCTTGTTTTTATGGCTGTGAGATGTCAGATTCAGATACGATGTTGGACAGGGGCGGGCTTGAGTATACGTGAGCAGGCTGGTGACGACGGGTATGCGCCCTTTGTGTTTGAGGTTGCGGGGTCCAGCGTTGCGGTTGCGGTGACGGCGAGCGCGCAGACGTTCAGTAGGGAGGGGAGGCTGAACATGCTGTCATGGATGGGTCTTTTCAATGATGGCGACTATGGAGCGACAGTGAGAATAGCTTGGGCGTTACGATCTTGTTTCTTATTCTCCAGTCTACACTACTATCTGCCTATCCTCGACATCAACTTCGGTACTTCCCAGCAGGACCGCCATCCCCGCATGCAAGACCACGGTCCGCTGTTACGTGTTGCTTGATGTTGCTTGTTTCCCCTTCGGAGATTGTTTGTTTTGTGGGAGATGTTTCAGGATGGTGGTGAAACGGGCTAGACATGGATGATGGCTTCACTGCTCACGAAGCGTATATCTTCCTACTATAACGGACTCGAGATTAAAGAGGTTGAATAGACTCGAGCGAGGTGTTATAAGACATCGACGAAGCTTGCAGCGACCGCAATGCTCAACATATCATTATTTGACCGTCATGTGTTACAATGGAAAGCTGGCTAACATTCAGACTACGTTATTTGCTTGATAGCGATGCCTGAGAACAATCTAAGAACTGCCTCCCCTCTACTCATTGACACAGAAGTAACTGCTGAGTTTATCCTCGAAATTCCTTGTGGCCCCTTCAGGTCCATTCACCGGCGTCTTCGAAAGGTTTGACACGCCTGGATATCCCACATGGAAGAAGTCTGCACCAGTGCTGCAGTTGGGATCACTGCAAGACGTCAGAAAGAAAATACATGAAGTATGATAGGCAGGCTTACACAAAGAAGTAGCAGAAGCTACCCTGATCAGGACCCGCGGAACTGACCAGGTCGTTCAGGTCTCCAGCCAGTGGGACACAGTCACTTGGCGCCGAAGGAATGTGAACGCAGTAGCCTTGCCAGTCGCGGTCATTGCAGAGATACACTCCGGTGGTAGCGCGCTTCTCGACGGTGAGGTCTGCGGCTGGTGCTGCCAGGACGGCAGTGACGGAGAGTGCGATGAGGGTAGAAGAGAGCTTCATGCTGAAAGCGCTGAGTGTTAAGTATAGCGAGAGGGGCTTGAAGTGTAAGTTTCGAGTGAGTCGTTGTGTTTGCCTGTTCTTCTTCTGTATGCTCTCTGGTCTTTATAGTCTCACGATCAACCATTTCCATCGCCATTACGATGCCATTTGCAGCGCTCTTCTCTCGTGACCAAAGCACGACGTACAGCCACGAAACATACGGATACAATGTTACATTGCAGATTAGTAAAGACCAAATCAAGCAATTCGGTAGTGCAGATCTTCCAGAGGCTTGGAGACGACTACGAAGCAATAATGCTGACGCTGGATGCCCCGGATCTGCAGTCACCTAGCGGACTTATGTGTTAATCCAACACTGACATGAGGGCAGCCTTGATCAAGCCTCATACTGCGACCCGCTAGTCATCGAATGGGGGCTGTATACTAAATCCGTCAAGACTTCTTCACAGATGTGGCGGCGAATCATTCATGCATCAACAATGACTCCGAGACGCTCCGCGCGTAATGCAGCGGCGATGTTGAGAGTATAGTGTCAAATCCATGCAAGAAGTGATGGATTTCACGATGTTCTCACTTGATACGAGCTGATGTAGGAGTACTAGCTGCACGAAACCAGTGAAGCTCAGGCCCGGATTAGAAATAGAAGATGACGTCATCAAACACGCTAGGCTCATCTGGGCTAGACCCTGTGTGTCGCTGCTCGGCTTCGCCCGCACCGCACTACAGCATCAATGCTGTACAAAGGTCAGACCAACCATCACCGCTCTACTATTGACTAAGGGGAACGACTGGGTAGTGCATGAATCCGCGGGAGTGTACGAGTTCGAAGTAGGTTCCAAATTTGCACAAGATTATGCCTAGGCTGCATACGGAATAGCACCATCGACCTCGGAGCATAACACCGACAATCCTCATCAGCCGTCTCGAGGCTTCTGATATGCGATTGCAGACGCTACCAAATTATCCTGCTTGGCTTTAACCGATCGCCACATCGTCTCTTCTGCTCTCGCTTTGAGAGTTCCATCGTGTCCAGTCGAAGTCACAGCCTCGAAATCCGCCAACGCTCTTTGAGCTTCACACTCTGGCTTGCGTCCGGTCCAAACTCAAGCTTTCGCATTGACAGGACATTACTAGTTTGGTTCTTAGGCAGGAGTAGACACGATATCGTCAGACAAGTACCCGTTGTATTCAAACCATTTGTCAATCCAAGAAGTCTTCACTTGGCCATTCTATCTGGCGTCACGTAGACGGACTCACATCTACGTGCTGCAGGCACACGAGGCTTGGATACAGACGAACGAGAACGCTCTCTGCCATATCTGGATGCCAGCCTTTTGCGTCTTGGAGTTTTCCCCGGATTCCCGTTAGCCACTCTACGTCAACCTCAGAAGGTTGTAGGTATGTGTATGGAGATGTATCAACTCTTTCCAAACATTCGACTAGACGCTGTTACACAACGCGATAGTATCTCCGCCGCAGCTCTTGGTATCAAGGGCTGGATTGATCAGAGCCGTCATCGGTGAGTCGCGTAATTGCAAGCTACATCACGACATTCCACTTCCGCAACAGTTCTGCAATGAAAGTGGTCAAGCTACCTCAAACAGTAAGCAGCTATCCATGTCTTTTGCCGGACAGTGCAAGACCAAGGCGCTATTGTGTTTGTGAGTCGTGTAGCACGGTGAATAGTTGCAACCAAGCTCACTATTATAGCCGTCGGAATGACGCTCTTCTTAGCACACAGTGCGGCAAGCTTTCGAAGAACTGCACTACCATATTTTGCAGAAGCGAGATTCATTGTATCTTGCAGATTTCGAAGATCACTACATATGCGGCATAATGCTAGGCGTGTTCATGCATGGACTTAGCTGGACAGCCGGGTTTCCTGTTGGGCGAGACTCTGAGATCAGAAGATGCAGCCATTGCCCCAAGTCCAAGAGCCATGTGCGGATCTGCCCTTGGAGGTGGGCCTGCACTACCCGGTTCCACGTGCCGGAGACTCGCTCTCCGTGTCTCGAAATGGTACTCGCCTCCAAACAATTACAGATTGACTCTCTTAGCTTTGGAACGGCTGCAGGTCCCACAATACCAGCTACTTGGCTCGAAAACATCATCTACCGAATTACCAGGTCGCGTTGTTCTGGAAACAATAATCCCTGCCACGGAACCTTGAATTGCTTGGATGCGCCAATCAGATCGCGTGCCCCAGACCTTGGCCGCCGCCATCACAATATATTCCGGGGAAGTGCATATTGCAGGACGGGGCGATCTCATGGATTCTGGCTCCGTCTCTCAATAGGCATAGTCTGTGCAAATTACAGGGTCCAAAGACTACATAATCTGCAATGTACGTCGAAATGTTGAAGGCCATCCAGCAGCACGTTGCACTCGATCACAGTCAAGATGCGTTATTCTAACATCGCTCCTCTTCTCCTTCTCAGCTCCGGTGCTTCAGCCGCGGCAGTCGGCAAGAAGGCACCAAAGGGCTTTGTTACTCGCGAGGGCGAAGTTTTCAAGCTCGACGGAAAGGATTTTTACTTCGCGGGCAGCAATGCCTACTACTTCCCCTTCAATGATGTAAGAGTGCGAACTACCATTCAAATACCACACACTGACAATGCACAGCTTGCCGAGGATGTAGAAAAAGGTCTCGCTGCCGCGAAGAAGGCCGGATTGAACGTCATGCGGACATGGGGATTCAACGACCGCAACCGCACGACTATAGACGGTGGTCTTCCCCAGTATGGCGGCGAAGGCGCTGGACCCAGCCTGAATGTCCTCCAATGGTGGAACAACGGCACGGCAGAGATCAACCTCGCGCCGTTCGACAAGGTCGTCACAGCAGCACAGAAGACAGACACAAAGCTTCTTGTGGCTTTGACCAATAACTGGGCAGATTATGGCGGCATGGACGTCTATACTGTCCAGCTTGGTGGCCAGTACCACGACGATGTATGTGTTGACGTTATCCAGAAGCATGAACGAAGTACAAGCTAACCTTTCGCAGTTTTACCGTGTACCCAAGATCAAGGAGGCCTACAAGCACTATGTTGGCCAAATTGTCAAGCGCTACGCCAACTCCTCGGCTATCTTTGCTTGGGAGCTGGCCAATGAGCCACGCTGCGGCGCTGATGGTGTCCGCAACCTTCCTCGCAGTGACCACTGCACTCCCGAGACAATCACCGAGTGGGTTGATGAGATGAGCACTTTCATTAAATCGATTGACCCGCACCATCTCGTGACTTGGGGTGGAGAGGGTGGTTTCAACATCGAATCTGACGACGGCTTCTACAATGGTTATGATGGCGGTGATTTTGACAAGGAAATCGCTCTTAAGAACGTCGACTTCGGTGTCTTCCACTCGTACCCTGATTGGTGGTCGAAGACCGTCGAATGGACTACACAATGGATCAAAGACCACGCCGCATCTGGCCGCAAAGCCCGCAAGCCAGTCGTGCACGAGGAGTACGGATGGTTGACCGATGACAAGAGGCAAGAATACACTGGCAAGACAAGCAACCGCACTCGGACTGAGGTTCTTGGTATCTGGCAGGCGACTAGCTTGAAGGAGAAGATGCCCGACATGTACTGGCAGTTTGGTTATGGAGGCTACTCCTACGGCCAGAACCACAACGATGGCTTCACCATCTACTTGGAAGATGCCGAGGCCCAGAAGTTGGTTTACGAGCACGCGAGGAAGGTTAACGCCCTCAACAACAGGAGGAATTAGGCACAGTGCTTGTGTGTGTCCAACAAGATCCTCGACTGTTTCAATGAAGAGATGTAAATATTCAGTCTAAT
>TARA_R110002003_G_scaffold448_16_pt1 | contig 27777 bp, 33 predicted proteins | sample TARA_R110002003 | Tara Oceans TARA_R110002003 (sample SAMEA4396441) | marine metagenome | biome: Westerlies Biome; feature: [SRF] surface water layer (ENVO:00010504); material: water (ENVO:00002006), including particulate matter (ENVO:01000060) such as... | depth 5 m | reverse complement strand
AGCAGGAACTATATAGACGTCTGTGTTGCCTCATGCACTATCGCGCTATAAACATATCCCACCAGTGATCTACATGTAGAACAACGACCGAGCTAACGCCGAAACACTTCTTGGATTGGTACCTCGCCAACAGCGACAAATGATCTTTTCAGGTTGGCCGGATCTCAATATAAGCAAACACTATCGAGGCTCCTCTTGAATGTCCGTTACTATTTAGGTAATTGCTATGATGTGCTGACACACAAGGTAGTTGCTTGGTCCAAGTGAAAAATGATGTGAAAGTTGACATGAAGACGCATGTCTAAAGTATATTTCAATCATAACACAACTCCAGGCTGAGAAACGGGAGGCATAACATACTGCACCGAACAATTCGAGGAAGGAGGCTTTATGGGGTTGCACAGAGTAGGAGAAATGTAGTAGTGCTATGAGTCTGCTGGAGCCCGGCGGAAACCAGCCAAGTTCATAGCCGGAGATACACTATATAACCGAGACTGAGATATTCCAGAATTATGTATAATGCGATGCTGCACATGCATGTTCCTGGTTGTCAACTATATCATATCGCGAGTGCGCAGCCTGGGCCTATGACGGCGATCCGCGGTATTTCACAAAGCCCTGCTCTTTGACCCGACCGCGCTGTGCTGACACAGGCGAGTCGACTCGCAGGTGCCTCTTCACCACGCCAGTCCTACGTCGGCCGATGTGCTCTTAGATGAAAATGCCTAGGTAACACACAAGGGAACCTAAACGGCTGATATTCGAGCCTTGTCCCTTGATCGTGCTTGTGGTTCAGGAAGAGCGCCACGGCCCATGGACCATGGCAGGTGTCGGCTATGCTCTGCCGTCGTTCCAAAAGGGAAACACCTCGGCATCTTCACACGCCATAACGCGCTGCGGAGGCGGGGATTAGCCGTTGAACTCCATGCTTTATTACCCCAGACTCCACGCCTCAGATAGTCGTCGGATTAACTTCACACATCTGCCACTTCTCCGTCTTCTCATAACATTTGTATCTCTTCACTGAGCTGCAACACTAGACACTTTCCAATCCAACCAGAATATTTACGTCTCTACCGCCATCATGGTCGGCAAGAAGCAACCCGTCTACGTCCTCGGCGTGGGAATGACGAAGTTCATCAAGCCTCGTGGCAAGGTTGACTACCCCGAGCTCGGATTCGAGGCGGGTGTCAAGGCTATGCTGGATGCGCACATCAACTACGACGACGTTGACCAGGGTGTTGCATGCTACTGCTATGGCGACTCGACCTGCGGCCAGCGCGTCTTCTACCAGTTTGGCATGACCGGAATCCCTGTATACAACGTCAACAACAACTGCTCAACAGGCTCCACCGGTCTGTACATGGGCCGAAACATGATTGCGCACGGTGCTGCAGACTGCGTGCTCGTTGTTGGCTTCGAGAAGATGTTCCCGGGTAGTCTACAGACCTTCTTCCAGGATCGATCGAATCCAACGAGCACGACAAACTTGATCATGAAGGAGACAAGGGGAGTCACAAAGGCGCCTGGTGCTGCTCAGCTTTTCGGCAATGCTGGTCGAGAACACATGGAGAAGTGAGTGAGCCCATTACCATATCCCTAACCACCATTCATTACGAGCGAGACATTCTGACAGCAATGAAGGTATGGCTCCAAGCTAGAAGACTTCGCCGAAATTGGTCGCATCAACCATGCGCACTCCAAGAACAACCCTTATTCGCAGTTCCAAGACGAGTACACGCTGGAGCAGATCGTCAATTCACCCATGATCCACGAGCCCCTCACAAAGCTTCAATGCTGTCCTACTTCTGACGGTGCCGCCGCTGCAGTCCTTGTCTCGCAGGAGTTCCTTGACGCACGCCCCGAGCTCAAGGACCAAGCGATTCTGATCGCCGGCCAGCGTCTCGCTACCGATACACCAAACCTGTTCAACCGCAGCGCGATCGAACTAGTTGGGTACAGCATGAGCGAGCTTGCAGCAAAGGATGCACTTGCTGAGGCAAATACCTCACCCGACGAGGTCAAGGTCTGCGAGCTCCACGACTGCTTCTCCGCGAACGAGATGGTCACCATCGAGGCTCTTGGTCTCGCGCCAAAGGGCAAGGCACACGAGCTTATCCGCAAGGGTGGCATCACATATGGCGGAAAAGTTGTCATCAACCCCTCTGGCGGTCTGATTTCCAAGGGCCATCCCCTTGGTGCCACGGGTATCGCACAATGCTCTGAGCTCGTGTGGCATCTCCGTGGCTGGGCCAACAACCGCTCGGTCAAGGACACCAAGGTTGCCCTGCAACACAACCTCGGACTCGGCGGTGCTGTCGTGTGTACGGTGTACAAGCGTGCTGACGGGAGCGCGGCGACTGATCTCTCCGACGCGGAGGTTGCGAAGAAGACGGGTCTTGGGTACAACCCGGCGACGCAGGCGAAGGGCTTTACGAAGCAGCAGGTGGACTCTGTAAGGAGTAAGAAGGCGAGGAGCGAGTGGGCGTTGCAGGATACCGAGCAGAAGGTCGAGGCTAGATTCTAGTCGGGTCAGGAGATTAGCAAAGTGTACGCAGTACTTTCATAAAGCACGAGCACTTCAAAATGACAGCGCGGTTGAACAACTCTGACTTGATACTGTGACACGTAAGCAATACATAGAGATTCTGTTCGGCAGTCTGCTTGGGATGTCTGGAGAAACGGAATTTTCATGATTCTGCTGGTGTGGCATGTATAGTAAGCGGCGGCACCAGCCACGGCTTCATGTGAGATGAACACGAAATTGCTGGACTGTGCTCGTAGATCAGCTGTTGTTTATTTGCAACTCCAATATTGTCAACACAGCAGACGCACTGGCAACTCATTGAGTGGCAACCACTTAGTCTATGCACGAGAGCACGTAATGCAGTCATCATGAGGTGTGGAGTGGCCATCACGAGTTCCACAATTCTGCATGTGCCAACCATCCCAACTGCGTCGAGCAGAAACACCGCTGACTCTGCATCTTGGCATGATTCCCCTTCCGACGGTAGACCGGCGACCCTCCCTGTGCTCATCATCTCTCCACCAATAACGACCCCTATCCCAGCCCCAAGCGAGTCGCAATCCTCCCGATTCGGCTATCTCGAGTGTTCCCTCCGGACATCCCAGCCAGCGTCCAGCGACCGAACCACCGTTACGTGTCATCGTGATGCAGCATGACCGGTAAACCGGACTACGATAATGCAACGCAGTAGTCGGCTCCTACGGCATCGCGTCTCCAAAGTATTGGGAGGCAAACTACGAGCTGTAGCTGTATCTAAATCACTAATTTTAGGCGGCTGGAACGGGCGCGCTAAGAGTTCGTTCCAGCGCCAACTAGGCGACATGGGGCAATCACTACGCGAGAAGGAGGTTAGGGAGCAGCAAGAAGCATTGGGCAACGGTCAGGATGGCTTCTGGGGAAAGGTCAGTTCATGGTTCAAGGGATGAGGCTCGGGTCGGGTGAGCCAATGTTTAAATAAGTGGTTCTCCTCCCTACCCGCGAGGTTCTTGTTCCGCTCCGCTGCATTCCTCCAGTCGCTCGTCCAACCGTTCAGGTCCCATCTATCTTCTAGTTTTGTGTCTATTGCCCATCACTCGCTCTGGGTTTATCGCTTCTGTCTATATTATTTTAATTGTCTCCTGGACGCGTTACATACTCGCACCGACACGCTTTCTTCGACCCCGTACATCACAATGCGTTTCACTACCACTCTTATGGCTCTTGCGGCCGCTGCTGGCCTTGTTGCTGCTCAGAACAAGTGCGATGCTCAAAAGTATGTTCCCAAATTTTTCACTCCCTGAAATAGCCTACAGAAACGTGGTCAAGCCAGGGAGCTTTGAGTGTTTCCCCCATCATACTTCCCACGTCGCCATCCAACCACCCAACCACCAATTGAACGCCCAACTAACACCCCATCCCAGTATCGTCGACGCCTGTGTCTCCGGCTACAAATCCCGCATCGACGCCTGCAACGCCAACCCCAACGACTTCATCTGCCTCTGCGACGTCTACACCGACGTCCTCGTCTGCTACAACAACTGCCCCAACAGCAACGAGAAGCCGCCCGTCCAGAACACCGTCACCTCCTACTGCAACGCCGCTCAGCCCCTGCGCGCCGCTGCTTCTGCCTCCGCGGCCAGCGTTGCTAGCGTCGCGGCCACACAGGTTCAGTCCAGCAAGACCGCCTCGGCGAGCGCTACCGGCTCCGTTGCTGCGAGTGCGACACCAAGCGTGGCCAACTTCCAGTCGACTGGTGCGGCGGTCGCCATGGGTGTCCCAGCTGGTGCGGCGGTGGTTGCGTTCCTGGGTGCGTTTGGAATCTTGTAAATGTGGATAACTAGGTTGAGGATGGGAGAGAGTGTTGTGTTGTTTGATGGGAGGGGGGATACATAATCATTAATATTGAGGTTGGAATATATACCGTTCTACTTCAATACCCAATTTACTTTCACTTGAAGCCTTGGAAGTGGCATTGAAAATGTTGATGCAATTACTACATGCAATCGAAAAAGATGAGCATACGCTCGCGCTTTTTAATGCTGTCAGAACGCCCCCAACTCCGTCCGACCATGCAGGAAGCTTAAGAGATCAGGACACCGCCCATGCAGCTTTTGATACAGCGCGGGCTTACTCCTCGTCAACCACATAGCCCCACTCATGGCTCTCCATACCGTCACTTCCCCACATGATGCCCTTCAGCCAGCCTCGAATGACGTCCGCATACGCACCGACCTCTCCCTTCACCATCGGTACCTCGATGTCCTCGCCACGGAAGTGAATCTGGCTGATGGCAGCAACGAACCACGCGGTGCCAGCCGCGAAAGCCTCGACCAGGCGACCCTCCTTCGCAGCCTCGACAATCTCAAAGATGTTGAACTTGCGCTCCACGATTTCCAACGCCTCGAGATCCTCGTGCCCAGCCGCGAGTTTTGATCTCGCAAGCTCAAGAATAGACCGCCTCGTCACACCATCCAGCACAATCTTCTCGTTCAGATCCGCAGTGACGAGCTCCAACTTGCCACTCTTGTTCCTCCAGATGACAAAGAAGTTGCTCGCGCCCGCCTCTGTGATGGTGCAATCATCGCCAAACAGCCAGAGAATCTGATGGTACCCCCTCTTCCTCGCCTCGCCCTGTGCAACAAGACTGGGCCCGTAGTTGGCGCCGACTTTGGCGTACCCAAAACCACCGGGCCAGGCGCGGCACATGTCGTCTTGTGAGGCGAGCAGCTTGATTCCCTCATTCATGTTGCCCATGGGTGCAAAGCAGCAGAGGATGACAAAGAGGAGGGCTTCTTTGGGACGTTCAACGCCGAGGGCTGGGTCGGATGCGATCATGGTCGGTCGAATGTAGAGGAATTGGCCTGGGCGGTCCTTGGGGAGCCATTTCTCGCCGTCGGTGGCGCAGAGCTTGACGATCAGCTTGAGAAGTTCTTCAGGTGGGAAGGCGGGAAGGGCGATGCGGTTTGTGGACATGAGCATGCGGTTGCAGTTCAGGTTTGGTCGGAACAGGCGTAATTTACCGTCGTGGCCGCGGTATAACTTCATGCCTTCGAAGCATTCGGTGGCATAGTGAAGACATGAGGCTGTCGGTGCCAGCGAGAGGGGGCCATATGGTTGGAGTGTGGGCGCGGCCCAGCCGGTCTCAGAATTCCACTGTGCTTGGATCATGTGGTCGGAGCAGACTTTCTGTGATGCCATTTCTGCTGAGCCGACATCAGGAACGGGGCGTGGTGAACTGGTGTATGTGCATTGGATCTTTGAGGCATCGAGTTCGGCAACAGTGGCTTCGATGTGTTTTTGGAGCTTCGTGTCTGGCTCTGATGGAGGTGTTGCGGTGATGTTGTTCATCATTGACGACGACTTGAGCTGGGACGGGGCATTCTTGCGAAGGGCGTCTGAGATCCCTTGTTCTGTGAGATTTGAGAGAGTTTCGTCGCCCTCGTTGGGAGGTGTGAGAGCAATGGGTGCCATGGTCGGAGTTGTGTATGGATGCAGTACAGTGGAAGCAGAGGCTGCGTGATGGTCAATCGTTGGGACAGCGTGTCAGATCTGTCTTATAAGCTTTGTCTGATCGAGATCTTGGTGCGGGTGAGAGGCAAGAAGCAAGGAAGGCTCTTATAGATGGCGAAAAATCCAATCAAGAGTCACACCTCCTATCACGAGGCACAACCGACGCAATGCCCAGTCCGTTTCATGCTAGTTCCGTCGCGGAGCACCGCGGCAAACATTGCTAGCGTATCTTTTGTTGATAAAGGAAAGGATATTTTGCCTGGTGGACCCTGAGAAATGATCTTAGACACCGCAGCGAACGGTGAGTCAATCTGGCGAGCAATTGGCTCTGTCATAGCAAACATGGACTTCAAACGCTCTGTGTGCGTCCTGAGGTTGTTCCACGTCATGATGCAATCCCTTCTGAGGAGCCGGACCAGAATGCGTCAGTGTTTGGTTCTTGTGGTTTGGGCGTACTGTAGGGCGTGCCCAGGCGTGATTATCCACGAAGGCCGCTAGTATCCGGCTCATGTACGACCTGGCGCACTCTCTGAATGGCGGGCGTCTGAAGACTCACATTCAGCCTCATTGATCAATACGGAAACGAAGCATCAATATGTAGAACACGATCGTGACGCAACAGTACTGTCCGACGTCGGCATTGCAGGATATCGCAGCGCCAGAGCGAGTGAATCGCAAAACTGAGGTTCATTAGGGCGCCGGCAAGCCTCGGTCTAAGCCGACCGCCATTGAAATTTCCACCACCATTGACGTACATCGAACAGGACGTGTGACCTGGAAAAGCGGCAAGTCGATGTCGAACCTTGCGACAGCAGGGATTGTTGACATCGTGGAGTAGGACTTCTTACCGAGCGGCACACCAAGACGCATACGTAGTCCTGGGTACATACCGTGCGTACCCTTACCATGTATATCCGCCCCCTGGCTGCTTAGTGGTCGGAGTTGAGGCCGCTGTAGCTCGAGGGTATACAGATCTTGTCATGCGGTCAGCGGTGGTAGTGCTCTGACCTGCCGTTTGTACGAGTGGTGTTTGCCAAAGTAATTGATAGGTAGTGCCCTTCGAAGTGTACGAACTTCTGAAATATTCTCATGAAGTACTGAGATCATACCAATTTCAATTAGAATCGACATTTGTAGCACGTTAAGATGTGCAACTGCGAGCAATGGTAGACCACCACGTGCAACCGTGCCTCGGACCCTCATCCCTGCTCACAAGGCTGACTTTCACACGTCTCCCACTCCGCGCTCACAAGCCACATCTCCCCACCACGCTCCTCCCTATGCGACCCTCACGCCCACCATGTTCAACCTGCGCGCCATAATCCTCCTTGTAATCTCCTACGTCGTGATCCCACGCCTCACCTTCCTCCCCAAAAACATCCACTCGCTGCTCATCATCTTCGGCCCGTTCCTGATCCCCAAAGCCGTCGACTGGGTCAACGTCGCGCGCGCAACCTCACAAAGCGTCCCCGTCCGCCCGACGCCGCCGAGAGTCAAGAATGCGCTGAACTTGCTATTCGTCAGCGCCGTGGTGTGTCTCGGTCTTTCATTCTCGCGGTTTGCACCAGACAATATATTCCTCAAGACACAAAGCCACATTCGCACCGAGACGGGCGTGTTGTTCACACGGCTTCGACACCTGCGCGAGCTCACGGGCGAGGACGAGGCGCTTCGGGCCAAGTTTGCAAGTGCAAGGAATAAGCTGTTATATCTTGCGTATGGGCCAGACACGATATTGAACTGCGTGTGGTGCAGCACCGCCAATGGGAACGACCAGCAAAACTACTTCCTGTACAGCCTGCCCAAGCTCGCGACTCCGCACATCGTTCAACTACTCGTTCTCGGTCTTGCGACATCGTCCTTAGTCGGCACCGAGGGATCTCGATTCCGCACGCACGCCACGATTGCGGGGATATTGATGTTGGTGGTGGAGGCGTGGTACATGGGCACATACGACATCACAACGAACAAGCGCGCAAAGTTTGTTCAGGACATCGATTCGGCGTACTGGCGCGTTCGGTTCCTGCGGTACATTACCTTTGCGGTGGTGGATATTGCGCTGGGCTTTGTGCTATGGGCAACAAGCACGAATCGATGGCTAGCCAAGCCTGTTTCGCTTGCAGAGCGCATTGAGACGACTACACGAACAGCGGAGGAGACATTGAATAAGATGCGTGCTTTGGGGCTGCTTTCGAACTCAGTGAATAGGGATCCGGCATTGCGCGGTGTGAGGGAGGAGTATTGGAGGACAGAGGGACAGGTCATGGCCGAGACCATACAAGACGAAGCTGTGACGGAAACAATCAACGACTACATAAGCAAGATGGACTTGACTGCGTTGGAAGGACGGGTTGGCGAGGTGGCAGATGGAATCCTGAAGGGTATCGATGGTCTAAGAGCACCTCATGTCATGCCTACTTCACACTGAAGCTACACAGGCTCACTTAGAGGCAAAATTATGAGAAGAATACACTTAAATTCCCCAACTCCAAATTATGGTCCCATGTGAAAGAACCGCCCTTTTCATAATCCATTGAAATGGGATCCTGAAGATCCTCCGAAACCTTATGAAACGCAGATTACCATGCTTTTACGCCACCCTGGATATCCCAAAGCACCATCGCCATGCAAAAGCAACGCCATTCATGAGTCGTCGTCATTCAGCACCCTATATGCCGTTTTCTGGAAGACGAACCGCGCCTGGAAGATGATCAGGCTGCTTTGACACCACCGCAGGAGCAGGTGGCTTGGCTGGGAGGTGCGAAGGTGTTCCGTACTTGGCAATGCTGCTAGCTGGGCCAGGTTGGGACATATTCCGATGCATTGCTGCGGAGGAGCCGTTGCCTTGCATGCTCTGAGGCGAGCCGAATGACGGGTTACGGGAACCGGGCGAACTGAATGGGGCCACCTGGTAATTGTTGTTGATCCCTACCTGAGGTCCACTGTAGTTGTACTGCCCAGAATTGTGCTGCGGATTTGGACCCACCATTGTCTGACCGGGGAAAGGTCCACTGCGAACACCAGGGATGAAGGCCTGACTCTGTGGGTTAAACTGCTGACGGTTGTAGCTGCCAGGAATGGGGTGCTGGTTGTTGTTCGAGCCGAAGTTGTACGGTGCCGTGGGGAGGTGGCCATAAGGGTAAGGATCGTTCAAAGGACGCTGTTGAGGTGCAGACGTGGGTCGATCACCAGAGGTGGTGGGCGCGTACAGACCAGGGGCCATGGGAGGATACGCCTGCTGCTGAGGCATCGGAGACCAACCGGGGTTCATAGGCACGTTATGTGGCTGCTGGGGCGAGTTTGGGAATGAGGCCATAGGCACATTTCCCATTCTAGGCGTCGCCTGGGATGGGTTGCCTGCGTTCTGAAAAGAAGACATGCCCCGCTGGAAGTCGCCCGACAGGTCGTAACCATTCTGTATCGGTCCGTAGCCGGGGTACATCGATGGGCCAGGAGGGGGCTGGTACTGCTGTCCCGGCCAGCCGTACTGCACCTGCGGAGCAGGAGAACTCATCATTGGATAGGGATTGCCATAATGGGGCGGCGTTGGGCCAGAGTTCATGCTTGAGTACGGCGAACCCGGCACCGTGGATCCAACCGCACTGTAGTACACAGCGTTCTCGCTGCCGTATCCCGAGACAGAGTATTGCGGCGGGTAGTAGACGTTGTAGTGAGATCGTGCCTGGAAGTCGTCATCATCGTCGTTGCGCGGCTTCCTGCCATTCTTCCTTTTGCCGGCAGCGGAGCTTGACCTGGATGTTTCTTTGGCTTTCTCTTCTCCTGATCCGGAGCCCTCAGTGGTCTCGTTCTCTCCAGACTCGTCTTGCCCAAAAATATGTGCACGGCGCTCTTTGTAGCGCGCCTCACGCTCTTCTCGGGTCATGTTCGCCTTGCTTTTTCCTTTGTGGTTACCATCTTGTCCATCTTCACTGCCGTCAATCTCAGAAGTAGGCTTCGAAGGGTTCTGTGAGTTTGAGGTAGTGTTGTTACTAGACCTGCCATCATCACGGCGCAGGATCACACGGGCTGGAACTTCAACAGGCGGTGTACTCGCGCCCTTGTTGTTTTCGCCCATTTGCGAAACCGGAGGTGGACTACCATTACTTCAGTAGCTGCTAGCGGAACATTGGACGAAGTACTCACATCCTAGAACGAGGGGTGCGCGTGACCTTGACAGTGTTCATGGTGGTGTCGGTGTCATGATTGAGTCCGTAGTACTCCGCCAGGCGATGAGCAAGCATCCTATAGAAAGCATTGCAATTTGGCAAGTCTAGCACACTCTCACTGATGATAATTAACTCCATAGCTGATATGGAGAATAGAGAATAAACACATACCGAGATTCCTTGATGAAATCGATGAAGTCTGTTTCGATCTTGGCGATAAACAAGCGATCGCGGGGGTTAAGCTCAAGAAGTCTTGGGTCAGGCTGGATAGACTCGCTCGATTCACCATTCATCTGAGGCATGCCATTGACGACCGGCGGCGACATGACGCCAGCCCCGTTCGGTGGTTGATTGGGGTCATAGAGGCCCTGTGCACCATTGAGCACGTTTGGGAAGCGCACCGGGGGACCACCTCGGTGGGGATGGCCGGTCATGACAGCGATCTCATGGAGCTGGTCGCGGAAAGCACGCGCAGCACCGTTATCCGACCCTTGTCTGGAATCTGCCATGATGGATTCGGGCGGGCTTGTCACGTCTTCCTCTTCAACGGCCCTCAAACTCGCACTATCATCTGGGCGCAAGGACTCTTTCTCGTCAAGTGCAAAGGTCGTAGCAGAAGCGACGCTCTTTCCATCGATGCTGGGAGGCTTTCCAGAACCATCGGAAGAGGAGAGCTGGGTGCCGCTGTCCTCTGCGGCGGAGACCTTGACGAGCGCAACAGGCTGTGGCTTCTCACTGCCGTCTGCCTTGATATCCGACGATGGCGCAGCGGATTGAATCGCGGTGTCGGTCCATGCCCCAGTTCGAGCGGCTGCAGTGCCAACTTTGTCGTCGCTTTGGCCATGATCCGCATTTGCCATGACCCCGTTTGGAGCCTCGGTGTTCATCGCGACCAGCTCTGGTGCCTCAGCTGTGGCTGTGATCGCCTTTGAAGCTTCAGCGGTCGCCGTCACCACAGGAAGAGCTTCCGGGTTGGCCGTGGCCACCTTTGGAGCCTCGACGCTCGCCGTGACCGCTTTGGGTGTCTCTTTTGACAAGACCGCCTTACCTGCCTCAGCTTTGGCGGGGGTGGGACGCTTGACCTGGGGGAGCGCTAAGTTGCGCGGTGTCGCGACAGGTGGTCTAGCCTTGGGAGCGGCTTCTTTGGAGGGACGAGGGGCCAGTGCAGCGGCAGCGACCTGGGAACGTTAGCTTCACTTCGCTCACACCAAGCGCCGCGTGCTCACCTTCGCAAAGGAGGGTTTCGAACTAGCCTGTTCAGCAGGAACGGCGGCGGGAGAAGCCATGGCGACAGTGCAAGGTATAATGTTGGAATTCGATGGGTTTGGGTTGCGACTGGAGTCACCTGTGCGCAAACTGCAAAGAGGCGCTGGTGTGGGCCAATATGAAGGTAAATTGGCAACTGTAGTGCGACGCGGCACAATAAAGGAGACGCTCCTAGGTTGAAATAGGGTGTCGCAGCAAAAGGCGGAAACCGTAACTGGATTGTCGTTGACTTGAAAGAAGGTGTTGCCGAAGAGAGGGACTGTTATTATTTTCAGGAAATAGGGTACTCAAGGAAAGTCGCGATAGCCAGGGCCAGAGAGCTGGACATGTTGGTGTGCCGGCATGCGTAGGAGGGCGAGGTTGTCGAAAGTCTAGGTGAAGCTGCCTCGAGCGTGGACGTGGGATTTGGGGATGCGCCTCGTGGAACCGGAGGCGGTGATGATTCTGGATAAGCGCAGGCTCCAGATGCGCAGTGGATTAGCTTGTTGACGGACGTCAAAGGTGCGAGGCTGGGGGAGCAGACGGCGTGCGGGGTGAAAGTGTTCGACGGTGGCAGCAATGATGTGAGGCCGTAAATGGTGGGCCACGGGGCCCGTGCACGTCGGATCGGAGAAATGTTAAGCTGCATGGCATTGTGGCATTTGCTCAGGGAAGGAGCCGCCAAGTGAGCCTATCACGTGCCGGCAACGCCTCATCACTACGAAATAGTTCTCGAAGATTGAACTTGGCGAGGCTTGCTTCACAACCTTTACTGGTCCGTTCTCGACTTGCCCTGCGGAACCAGCTCGAAGTCTTCTCCAACAGCCCACGCGCATACTTAGCTGCGTTTGCGCTCGAGCTCGTGAACCATCTTCTACTATTGGACTACCAACCTTCTTCGCTGCTTCCATTGCCATGTTTCGGCGGCCAGGCACCGGTCGCTCCAAGGCGTCTGCAGACACCCTTTGTCAGAAATGCCTCAAGCGAGGGCACTACAGCTACGAGTGCAAGGCGACAGCACAAGAACGTCCATATGCCTCACGGCCCTCACGGACGCAACAGCTTCTCAACCCAAAACTCCAGCCAAAGCTCACCACCGAGGTGCCTGAGGACCTCCTCCGCAAAAAGGGTGTCGCAGACGAGATACTGAAGAAAAAAGAGGAGGAACGATCAGGCCGCGACCGCAAGCGCTCAAGATCATTGTCGGCGTCCTCCGTGGACTCCGTGTCCACCATCTCGACCAACCGCTCGCCGTCAAGGTCACGGTCCCCTCCCCGACGCCGGAAGCACAACGGGAGCTCAGTCCGTGATGGCGACGACAAGGCTCTCACGAAGCGCAGGAAGCGTTCGGTCTCGAGGGACTCGCGTTCATCGGAGGATGCAGAGCGCAACACACGGCGGCGCATGAGCTCCTTCAGCCCTGGCGAGCGCGGCCGCCGCAGAACGAGATCTAGGTCTACATCTAAGCGCATGGACATATCACATGACGTTCTGCAACAGAAGGAGGTTCTTAGGCGACACAAGAGGGGATCAGAGTCGCGGAGCAGGAGTCGGCATAGACACGGGAAGCGGCCTGTTCGGCGGTTGCCGGTATCAAGGTCGAGGTCAAGGAGCCCGGATCGCATGGACACATCGGACGATCGTGAGCCACGAAATGGTGCACCAAAGGGCAGATGGGCCGCATCACCTCCAGCTCAAAGGCCACTTTCGCGCTCGCCTTCGCCATATCGGCCAGGCCGCGTGCGCAGCCCCAGCCCGTATGGCAAGCGTCGTGCGCCCCCACGATCTCCCAGTCCTCCACCAGTAGGTAGGAACGGTCGGCACGACGACAGAGAGTCTCACGGCCCCCCTCGAAACCGATTTGACCATGGTCCAGTTCGTGCTGCTCCGCCAGTTGCGCAACCACCTCCTGTGCAGCGAGAACGAAGTCTGAGTCCATTTAGCAAGCGAGTTGCTCTGACGAAGGCTATGCAGGCAGGACGAATGTGAGGAGCGTAAAATGGATTGGGTGAAGCTCGAGGTGGGACATCATTAGGAGTTCATGGGTTAGTGAATACCCATTACGAGGCTCCAGCTTCATAGCAATAATTGTGATGATAACTCAGACTTGTTCAACTATGTCCCAAAGCAGAGTGCATCACTTTGCAGCGATAACAGTAGTCTTGCCTTATTACCGAGACGCTCCTGATCTCTGCATGGGCTTGTTCTTTGATCATGATTACACACGCGGAGCAAACCAGGTTCGCTTCAAGCCGACTCCTGTCTCCTAGGAGAGCAGCAAATCCCAGTTCGCTTCCGCCACCTGGCTTCTCACAAGACTTTTATTCACGTCTCTTCAGTGTCAGCCGTCGCGAGCTCACCTCGAGGCTCAAGCGACCATATTGTCAGACCTTTGCATTTTCCTGAATGTGAACCACCCTGGTCCACCTCTCAGCTCACATCCTCATCCTCTTCGTCCCTTCTCCTCTCCCGCTCTTCTTCCTGCTCCTTCAAATGCATAGCCTCGACAAGCTCACTGCCCTCCATGCCTACGTCCTCCCCATCACCCTCGTTCTCCCTCCCTCCCTCCACCCTTTTGTCCACCACCTCGCTCTTACTTGCCTTCTGGCCCTCAATGCGCTCCCTCACCAACCTCGCGATCGCATTCTCAGTCTGCACCTCCAATGGCTTCATCTTCAAGTCCAAATCCCGCTTCAAATCCCAGTTTGGCTTCTTGGGTTGTAGCTTGAAAAGATCTAGGCCCTTGTCTTCTGCCTTTTCGGCTTCTTGTGCAGCCTTGGTTTCGAGTGCGAGCTGTTGGGCTTTGTATTCTAGTGTGGAGGTCGGGTCAGCGATGGGTTGATTTTCGAAGCCGAGCTTGACGTTGCGGGTTTCGGGGTCGAAGTTGCGCCCACTGAGGTAGGTTTTGGTTACGGTGTTGTCGATTGAGTCGTCTGAAGGCTCGGTGCGTGTGAGGGATGTGGAGGAGGTGTCCTGGTCGCCTTCGTCCGTTGAGGGTGCTTGTTTTCGCTTGAGGGATTTGAGCTGTGCGAGGCGCGCTTTGCGATCGTTTGCTGCCGCGGAGAGAGCTTCGTGGGAGGACATATTGGACTCGTGCCTCGGCTGAGTGGGTGACGGTAGGGCTTGTTCAGTTGCGGCTGTCAGAGGAGTTGGTTATGGCAGCGTGGGTTAATGCGACTCGTTTCAGCGGCGGGTTTGAGGCGAGATGCCTTGTAGTGGTCTCGTGTTGGTGAAGGTTCAGGCGCTGTCGCGAGATTTGCGGAGAGCTCCAGAAAATGCTCGGAGGTGAAGTTGCGGCTAGCAGCTCGAGCCACAAGCGCAGCTTTCAGATCAGACCTCGACTTTTTCTGCACACTCGTCGCCAGCAAGGCAACATCATCTCGGGTACCGCGTCATGGCTCGATGAGGCGTAAAACCACTCCATCTTCTCATGCCCCGAGCTCGCATTCCGAATGCTAGCCTCATCGCCAGCGCGGAGTCTCCCCTCCTCCCCTTTCTCGCACCTCGAGTGTTCGCCGAGTCCCCTATACCACGCAAATGCGATCGACATAATGAGCAGAGATGCAGTACACAGGAAGAGAAGGGCAAGGGGGCAGACGATGTACCTAGGTTGAGACCCAGTGCATCCAAGTCCACATCATGGAGCAACACGACTTGCACGCATCCTAGGTCCCAGGGTGCTATTTGGACTCACCCGCTTCTTCATACGAATACGACACGATGGAGGTCTTTCGAAAGAAAGAGCTTATTTACTCCTGCTGCACTCCTCTATGCGGAGATCTCTAGCTTTGCTCGCGAGCGAATGAGGAGAAAGCCTACAGTTGGGGCCAGCCCTCGCAGGGTTGCATCTCGGACCAAACAGGCAGCTGAGCGGACTTTTGAGATGGAGCGACAACATCAAACATCAGGATCGACTCGGCGAGGTCCGTTGAATGGGGCGTGGCGTGCGCGAGCATTGGCTCTGGAACGTGAACGACTGGCCACAGTTGTTTATTTCAATCCAGATCATAGTATGGCGACTCGCTGGCGGGATGGTCACTATCGGTCTCTTCGTCGCCGCATTACGAATCTTCGGCAATGGGATCTCGTACAATTGGATCTCACGAAAAAGCGTGTTGGTTTGTGGGATCGCTCAACTTTTTCGGTTCAAGCCTTCGCAGCACTCGAGCGATCGCTATATCCGACTGTTCGACGGCATACACGAAGGATTGTCATTAGGCACGATTCGCGATGCGTACGATGGAGTGCGAATCTGTTCCGAGACGCTGCAAAGCACGAGCTACATCAGACTTGGAAAAATTGGATGGCTTTGGACATACGGACCAGGAAACTGAGCTACCTACGGTTGCTCGTCTATCTTCTCGATCGCAAACCCGGTCGCGCCATGCAATTTATTCATGTCCTAGCCAACGACCCGCTTCTGCGCGATAGGAAGTCAGAGGCGATCGCGGATGCTCTTGGCCATCTGTCGAAATTGCATGCCGAAGGCTTATATTCTCCGAGAGGAGATTGGAGTCGTGACAAGACGAGTGTCAGGCGAAGTTTTGTGCCGGCCTTCTTCCATATCTACTGTAAAGCTCTGGCTGGGCGACGACATGTCTGCTCGCAGGATCTGCTCTTCAACATAGTAGGACTGGCGGACACAGAAGATCTTAGCAAAGTGTTTGACTGTCTCATAGAGAACAGAGCCTTTCTCGGATTTGACACAATTTTGCATTACGCGAACGCTTTCGCCAAAGCTGGGAAGTTTCAGTCTGCCCTTCGATGCCTGAAAAGAATCAAGGCATTGAACCGGGCTACTACATGGACTACATTATCTGACAGAGAGCGGATCCGTTGGACATGTGCTTTGATCCTTCGCAAGAGCATAGCTAAGGGTCAGAACTACCACGAAACGCCCGGCATCGTGGCAGCAATAGTCCACCTTGGCATCAAGATGGACATCCTCCTCTACAATGTTGTCATGCACAACGCAATGGAGGCCGGTGACTACGTTACTGCTTTCAAAGTCTACAACGCGTTAGACTCGAATGGTTTGAAGGCAGACAAGCACACATTCTCCATTCTCCTGCACGGCTGTGCATCGCAGAGCAATCCTGCTTTATTCTCTTCATTCGCACTGTATTGCGCTGAAGTAGCCAAATCCACACAAGATACGTGGCTCGCAACGGATTACCTCCATTATATTTACGCACGCCATCAGAACGATGATAACAAGATGCAAACCTTGGCGATTCTTCGGCAGGCATACCGCCAATTCTTCCCAGAGAAAGCCATCGAATTGCTGAATCAACGTCTGCGATCAACTCGCATTCGTGACAAGGACACCCCATCGTCTTCGACAAATTTCCACGAGCTCCCACCTTCACCTGTTGCCCTCTACATCGTCTTACAAGCGCAGATTCAGGCGGCGCAAAGTGAAGGTACCCAGCAAGTGCAGGCTCTTTACCAGCTGTTTCGATTGCTTGCTCAGCAGGGGAATGATCCAACCCTGACCGAACTCGCCAAACGTCCCGTCATTTGGAATGCCTTTCTGCTCGCTTTCTGTCAACAAGAGCAGTTCTCCAGTGCCTCGCAACTACTCAAAGACATGACCGATGGCTCGCCTCAACCCAACATATACAGCTGGAACATTTTCATGCAGGCCTTCTTCAAGACGAACCAAGTCCAGGCAGCTGAGCGTGTCTTCGAGATATTGCGCAGTCGTGGCATAGATCCTGATCAATACACATACGGTGTTTTGTTGCGAGGTTATGTGAAAGCACAGCTCGTTGAGCGCATCGGTCAGACCATGGAGCAGATTTCTACAGAAGAGGAATTGGACGCGGATTTGCTCAGGTCGTTGGCGCGGGTCGTGAAACGAAACCAGCTCATGTTGACGTTGGAAAAGAGTCGCATTGACAAGGAATCAAAGGCGGAGTTAAAGGCCCAGAAAGAAGCTAAAGAGGAAAGGGAGAGATGGCAAGCGCCACGACTGACGCTTGATGAACCAGAAACAGAAGAATTGGGGCCAGTTGCGGCTTCGTCAACTCGCGAAGACGCTGTCGAGGGACATCGTGACTTACAGTCGCAATCAGACTTCGAAGTCGAAGATAGCTTCCTCCGTGCGACCCCTCGACAGCTTGAGCCCTTAGTCGAACCAAGTCCACGCCCGCACAAGCCAGCGGAGAATGAGGTGGATCCTGATGTTCAGTATCGAAAGTTGCAGGAGCAACTTGGTCTCGTAGCACCTGCTCTGGTAGATTCTGCCTACGACGCGCAGCCGAGACAGACTGAAGCAATCAGTCCTATTCGTGCAGATCCAGGCTTCGAGTTTATGCTGTCACGTACCGACGGCGGGCCTGAGGTGTCTCCCACCCGCTTCGGTGCAGGTCTAGGCTTCAAGTCTATGCTGCCACGTGCCGAGAGCGGACCTGAAGTGTCTCCCACCGTGGCAAAGGTTGGCATTCGGAAGATCCAGCAGAGGCCCAACAAGAAATCAGGAGAGCGATAGCATCTTGGTACAAAACCTGTGTATATTATTCCATTATTAGCTCCCAGAGTTCGATGCGCAACATACCCACACTTCCACAATCTAAAGCTTATGCACAGAACGCATGCATCACATCATGACCACACATACGAAGCCTAAGCGCCTGACTTGATCGTAATGGAAACACGATTTGATACTCTCGCTACCCTTGTCCTCCATCCCCCCTGAAAACATCAAGCTTCCCACTGCAAGTGGCAACAATAGGTGAAATCGCCCATGCAATACCCGGTCCTACTCCAATCGGGCCGAAGCCGCCCAATCGCACCATCACTCACCAACCGTGCCTTGCCGTACCGGTACAACATCGGTGCCGAGAACCACAGTACCTACCAGTCTACACCTTGTTCAATTCTTCCTTCACCGATCAGAGCACGCCCTTACTGCCTGATAAGGTAACTTTTAACACAGCCGTGGATCACAGAGGCCTTACCACGGGCGAACCTCCCCTTGTGGCGTCGACCGGGCCCGGGATTACAACGGACATTGTACTTGTGGCGACTACCCATGACAGATTTCACGTTCGCGGTGGAGACGAGGAGAACACGCCAAGATGGAAAGAGCATGCTAGCTGCAACGAGATACTGGATCAGGTAGGTTTGAGGTACAGGCGTGGATTGCAGACGGTCTAACACGGTCGTACTTCCTGATGGCTCCGTGTGGCGTTGTGCATGGCGCTGTCACCACCGGTGGTGTATCGCTCGGTCCCAGAGGTTCTGTCGGGTAATGGGCCTCATGGGGCAAGCCCTTGTTCTCTCGGCGACTTGACCAGACGCTCGCTCATGTTCGACTACGCAATCAGGCAAGTTTCGTGGTTGCTGTGGTTTACAGAGGCCTTACCGCCGATATTTTGGCCGAGTTCGTTCCACAACCCCCATCTCCATTGCCAGACTTGGGCAGTGCTGGAAATACGCCATGGCGGGCTGCAGTCGTACGGAACCGTAGGATTGAGCCTGTTTGCCTCCCTGAAGTTACCGTCTCAGGCAAGTTTGCAATCAGGTGTTGATTGCAGAGGCCCTTCCACGGCGCTATTTCCATGCTGTTTGTATGGCCGCCGAAGGCATCACAAACTGGACGGATCCAGCGTAATACGGCACTCGATGGAGTAGTATGCCGAGCTTCCATCCTGCATAGCTGCTTGATCCGGCAGGTTTCGTAGTGTTTGTGGATTGTCATCGCCTCTCTACGGTCCATTACTCAGACCTGAACGCATATCGGTTGCTCATCCAAGGTACCACAGAAAGCTCGCGCCAAACTTGACATGCTCAATTAAGATACTGCTAGTCCACAACTTTATGTAAACTGCTTGATCAGGCAATTTTCCAAAGTTCTGTGGATTGCAGAGGGCTTATCGCGGCTGCACTCTGCTCGGGCGTTCAAAAGCCAAAAGCCACGATCCCTAATTGTGACTGTTCAGTAATCATTTGCTGCACGAGGCATGCACTGTACACCGTCCTACCACAAATTGCGGCTCCCACAATACCCCATCGGATTCTGCATACCCTCTCCCAATGGCCCTGTCGCAATACTCTCAATCAACCCCAACCATTCTGCCATTTACACGCCTACTCCAAGACCAACAACCTCAGTGGCGATATTCGCGGTCCCGTTCCCCCACCCCGTATTACCGCTAAAGGCAAGTCACACAGCATCCGTGGAACGCAGCTGCGACGTCGCAAACCCCATGCTGACCCACGGAAATTTCCCCCGGGCCGCCACAGCAGCGCCGCCAAGACGCTGCACCGGAACGAAAACGAGCTGTCCTGCTGCACATGGCCAGCCACTGACGAAGTAGCACGCGCCAAGCCGTCACAGCTACTTTCTCAAAGCGGCAAGTCCTGCCCCGCGCATCGATCGCAGCTGCTCCAGAGGCATACCAGGCCGCGGGTACGCTACCCGCCCGCGCTGCCCGGAACCGCGTAGCCGCGCTGCGCTGTCCGCCGTTGCGTGTGCGACATGCGCCTGCATCGTGCATTACTGCTTCGGGCAAAGTGTAGGATGGTTTTACAAGCACATTACTGCCTTGGCGCACATTGTTAGGAGAGTTTTGCACGCGCGTTGCACACTGCGCGTGTGCGCTCCCATTGCGTTTTTTGCCTGAGGAGGTGTTGGAAGGGTACGACACCCGTGGTTTGACTACTGCTTTGGGCAGGTAAGCTTACGGGTGTGGATTGCAGATGCAGAACACGGGTACGAGGGCCGCGCGATTCGTCGTATCGCGTTTTTGGAGAGGGACGGGGAAGTGCGGTTTTGCGAGCGATGGGGGTTTGATGAGGCGGTGTTTTAACGTTTCACGTATGATTGCACATGCTCGTTCTTGGGTCAGTTTATAATGTTCCAACGGTTCGTCGCGTTCAAGACCCGAGTCTGATGACGCGACTGCCGCGTACGCCGTACAGCATCATGTTCGCGCAACCCAGGCCAATACCGCAAACTCGTCGTGGCAGACACTTCCGAACATGCCTCATTTCGGCACCAACATCCGGTTGCTGAAGAAAGCCGCACGCGACTGCTGCAAGTCAAGCACAGCAACGTGCCGTGCATCGCAACACATGTCCAGCTTAGGAAACTTATCTAATACGGTGTGGATTGCAGATGAAATCTACGGGTACAATCTCCGGCGTCCAGGCGTGGACCTCCCATGCGCATCTAATCATTTCTTTCTCCCAAAGTCCGCCGTCACTTTTCTCACCAAGGTCCCGAAACTGCCGCGAGTCTCCCAGAGTGGCAATAGGCAGCTGATTGCGCTCGATGCAAAGACCCAGATGAAGCTAACCACGACCCAGCCTGTAAAGAAACCGCGCGAGAAGATGTAGCCAGAGAAGAACATAGGCATCGGGAGGAGAAAGTCCAAGATGAAGGTCATGACGAAGGCCGCTATGCAAGCGAGCTTGAAAGATCGACGAAGCGTCAGGGGATCATCCTCTTCAACAGCGGTTGGGGCGAGATGAGCTGGAAGAGCGTCTTGAGGAAGTCCTGGTTGGGCTTTAGTTTCGTCAACGCCTCCCTTCTCGCCGGAGTCCGACAGGTCGGGTGGCGTTTCATCTCTCGGTGTCGTGGTTCCATCTTGGCTGGTGCCTTCAACCACCACGGCATTGATGGCACGTGTAATCTCCCAGTCAAAGTTGGCAGGCTTGATCAGCGAGATGACTACAGTGACAATCAAGCCAGTCATGATCGAAGCCAAATTACCGGCCAAGGTTGGGTATGAGAGGCCAGTAGTCTCCACGGTAATCTCACCGTAGTAGTGTTTGGCCGTTGTCAGCCATGCGGTGAGACCAGCGGCGAGTCCAGAAAGACAGCCTGCGATGGCGCCTGCCTTGGACTGCTTCCGCCATGTGATGGTGAAGGCGGTCGGGAAGACAGCACCGCCTATCAAGAGGCCCATGACCCTGGAATCGATCAGCGGTGTTTACGAAAGCCAACATGGAAAGGGATTGATACTTACAAGAACAGCCATCCGAGATCGATAGAAGCTGCATTCCAGATACACGCAAACACCGACATCGTCAACCCGAAGACGCAAATCATGATATGCGAGACGAAGATGAGCTGCTTTGGTGTGGCCTTGGGCTGGATGTACGCCTTGTAGACATCGAACGTCAGCAGCGAAGATACCGCAATAAGCTCCGCGGAAGCACAAGAAGTGACAGCCATGAACAACACGATGAGCAAGGCAACAGCTCCTCCCTGTCCCATGAGCGTCTCCGCTGCGAAAGCTGCAGCAAGGCCAGATGAGATTTGACCCGAAGTGGGCACATTGGGGTAAGTTGGGAAACGCGGATTGTCTGTGAGCGCTGCTGCGGCTAGACCCATCGTTGTTGAGAAGCCAAATGGAATCGCAAACCATGCTAGGCCACCAAGCAAGTAGGCACGAACGGCTGTGGAAGGCTTCGAGGCAATCGCACGTTGCCAGTATGCTTGGTCAAGGAAGACCGTCCCGGATCCGGAACAAAGCTGGATGACCCCAAAGATGAGGCCAAAGTTGGACTTCAGGGTAAGGTACGAGCCGTTCTTGTTGCCTGAGATCGGACGCTGATCTCCAGCTTTCTTGAGGAGATCATACATCTCGCCAGGCGAGCCAATCAACGGGCTGACCGCGTACGCGTTGAACATGAAGTAGAGGATGATGATCATCAAGATCAGGGTATGGCTGTAGTCGCAGAGGAAGGTCGCTCTCAAACCACCAAGGATAACGTACGCACATACACCTAGTCATGTTAGGATGTATCTTCCTAAATATTTCGACGGTGTACTCGCCTACTGGTATCAAGAACACAGCTGCGTAGACGGGCATCCCTGTTAGACTCGTAACCACCGCGCTTCCGCCCAGAAGAAGCTGAGATCCAACCAAGATGTTGGTCACGAAAGCAAAGAGCATAAACACCAGGTGTGCAAACGTGCCGTATCGTGCTTTCACGATCTCGAGGTAGGTGTGGCAACGCGGTGCATTCTGCTTGACCTTACATGCCAGAATCGAGAACATGAGGATCTGAACTGTAGCCCCCGCAGCATACCAAAAGGGGCCGGCGACGCCATAGGTGTACGCAACGGTCGAGGACTGCAGAAGCGTGGCGGCCCATGTCCACGCAGAGACGATTCCAGAGGCGATGAGTCCAGGTTTGACAGAACGAGACGCTGTGTTGAATTCTTCCGATTGATGCGTCGAGTACTTAGTGTAGCGGTTCTGAAGATGCGATATTCCCATCATCAAGAATGCGAAGAAGAACCCGATGCCCACAACAACACCTAGCTTCTTTAGTCTCTGACGCATTCAAGGGTGATAGATACGCACCATAACCGGCTCCAACGGGGAGAGGAGTCTTGGTCGTGTCCGCCATGATAGAGCGATTATTACGATCGAAGTTAATCCACCAAAGCTACACTACCTTTTGTTTGGAGTTTGATCGAACTCATATATGTAGTTTTCGACAATTCCAGGCCGAAAGCCCCTGACGTGTTCCTCAACGCTCCTGCGTGAACATCTGCCGCCAGGATGTCTCCGCGGCGACTGCATGGCGGAGTAGATCGCCTCCAACATCGTGATATGGACTGCTGATTGTTCACAGCGACAAGTCACTGCGGCAATCGAGTACTGCGAGCTCGAAGCAACATGCGATAAGCCAGGACTTGCATACTTCCCGCGTCGCAGAAGCACGTTCTGGAGGTCTGTAGATGTCGATCAACTACCTTGTCCGGGTAGTTGCTTGTTATCGCTGGGAATTGGAGTTACCCCAATTGGAGTACGAACAGATAAGAGTAACTCCAAGCCGTCAGAAACGCTTGTCAGTCACTTGCTGTCAGGGCTCATGATCTCATCGCCGTACTTAGGAAAGAAGCTATCGAACGCTTGTAAGGGGCATGATAAAGTACCACCTATGGCTGTTGAGCGTGTGTTGAACCCTGATCGTTTGACTGTGTGCCCCACGATAAGTTCATGGGGGCGATGATACAAGCTTCAGGGTACATGGAGAGCTTTAAAAGTCGACCTTGGGGCGTTGGGGTCGAATGTGATTGCCAGATGCGGAAGGTCCCTTGTGAAGTGCTGATTCTAAGTGGTCACACCGAATCGTGCGCATGTACCAGCTCCTCGACCAAGCACGAATAACCGTTGTACTCTTGTATCCTATTCAGCTTGTGTATAGAGAGCTCGTTGCAGGATTACTCTGCTTGCCCGGGTATGGAAGGATAAAAGCTTGGATTGAATCCATGTTGGGCGGAATAATTCCGCGGCTGGCAGTCGTGGGCGTGTCGGCGGTCCCGTAGCAGGTCGTCTTTGCGCATCAGATGCACCTGGAGGTGCTCAGAGTCCTGTCCAAATGAGCCGCAAGTTGCTTTTCCCATGTCTGGTACAAGATGAGACATGGCGCGCCGAGCCCGTAGTTTCGCGAGTCTGTCTCAACGCCATGTAAAAAATCGGGAATAGGTCCCGTGGAATTGTCGCTGCTTTCGACACCTGGCCGAACAACTTACTGTATGGGGCAGAAGGGCTGGCATTGAGGTTCGGGTAACTGACACGACAAGAAACGAGGCGGAGAGTCCGTCGTGACCGGTCCCCGTGGTTGTTCTGCAGTTTTCGATGGCATGTTCGCAATTGCCCAAAGTGGCAGATGCATCAGGAGCGGAAGCTGCGATCATTGCTTCTAACTCGGCCCGAGGAACTAACTCCTCAATTCTTCTGCTGTCAGGGGCTTCATGAGCTCTTCAACACCGCCTAGCAACGACAACGCATGGTTTATTGCTTTAACAGCACACGTCTAAACCCCGCCGCTCATGGTCTCCACGACAGTCTGCAATGACGTAGTACCGGCCGCACCTGATGTCGACCCGCCGATACCCATGGCCAGGTTACAGTCTCGTTGACCTCCTGCACTGAAGAAAAATTCAAGATGGAGTGGATCTTCAAACGCCACTTCCAGAGCCGCACTTGTTCGTCGGTCACACGCCGTTGCCCTAGTCTCTTTTAGTTGCCGGATTGTGCTGAGGCTCATCGTTGTGCACTCACCATAGCGTTTGCATTTCAGCGGCTAGCTACCTCAGATTCGGATCGCTCATCATCATTTTGGCATGCGGAATATTGCCTACATTTGAGTGCAGTATCGCATCTTCGTACTGGAACATTTGGCACTGGTTGCATCGCATACAACAGTACGTCGGCCTGTTTCGGCGAGCGCTTCGACGCGGTCCGACAGAACATTCTACGCTGCACCTGACAGACACCGGTCCTTCAAGGCTCCACAAGTGACGATGATCACAGCGGGCCTTATCGTATTTTGCACCGAAGAGAAGAGCCTCATACCCACCGAGCTTGTCCCGCACCAGTCGGAACACCACGCTTGGTGAAGCTTGAGAGTGGCCAAGGGCGCCTTGCCCACGCTTGACACTCCCTCTACGGCTAGCGGCCGCAGTTTGTGGGGCAGATATCAAACATGACGTCGATATGTCAAGACTGCGAGTTACGACTGCCGCTTGGTACCGCAAGGACGGTAAGGCGGACTTAGGAGCAACGGTTAGAATGACGGCATTGGGGAACCCGAGCCCTGGAGTGAATGGAGGGTTTATATGGGCGTGGAGTCCCCACGTCCTTGATGCAACACTTGGGAAACCATCAACACTCCACCACTTTCTCCAAGCCATGGCGATCTTCGATCGCTTCAGCGCGCACTCGCCCTCACCGGTCTCCTCGACGGCGGACCCCGAAAAGAAACCACAGACTCTTGACATTGGTATGCGCCAAATTTTCCGACCCAGGATTATCGCTATGGCTATAATCGTCTCAATGGGAGGCTTCATCTTCGGTAAGATCCTCCATATGCAATGTGATTTACGGCGAATACTCAAAGAGCGACAGGATATGATACTGGACAGATCAGTGGGTTTTTAGAGATGCCCGATTTCCTAGAGCAGTTTGCCGATGAGACAGATGGTGAAGGGAATCTAGCATTCAGCAACTGGAAGAGCGGTCTGATTGTCGCTTTGGTATGTCATGTGCGCTTCGAGATGAATCACCAGGCTAACCCGTTGTCCCAGCTCTCTATCGGTACCCTAATGGGTGCTTTGATCGCTGCGCCAATCTCAGACAAATATGGTCGGAAGTACTCGATCATCTTCTGGAACATCATCTTCTGCGTCGGTGTCATTGTCCAGATTACGACAGCCACCGCCTGGTATCAAATATCTCTCGGCAGGTGGGTCGCTGGTCTCGGTGTCGGTGGACTGTCGGTCCTCACACCCATGTATCAATCCGAGACCGCTCCTCGATACGTACGCGGTGCCCTGGTATCATGCTATCAGCTGTTCATCACGCTCGGCATCTTCGTCGCATACTGCATCAACTTTGGCACCGAAGCCACACGAAATTCGAGTTCGTGGAAGCTCCCAATGGGCATCGGCTTCATCTGGTCGTTCCTGATGGTTGTTGGCATCCTGTTTATGCAAGAGTCGCCTCGATGGGAGTATCGCCGCGGCAAGATCGACAGTGCGCGTCACACGATCGCACTCAGCTATGGTGTGCCAGAGGAACATCCTCATGTACAGACCGAGATCCGCGAGATCGAGGCTAAGCTCGAGGCCGAACGCGCAGTCGGCGGCTCTCATCCATGGTATGAGATCTTCACTGGGCCACGAATGCTGTATCGCACGTTGCTTGGAATCACACTGCAGGCACTTCAGCAGCTTACCGGAGCCAACTACTACTTCTACTATGGCACCACGATCTTTAATTCTGTGGGCATCTCGAACCCGTACGTCACGTCCATCATCCTCGGCGCCGTCAACTTCGGTATGACTTTCCCTGGTCTCTACATTGTCGAGAAGTACGGTCGCAGGCCTTCGCTCATCTACGGAGCGCTCTGGATGTTTATGTGCTTCCTCGTCTTTGCTTCGTTGGGTCACTTCGCACTTCCTAATGATGACGGCACATCGAATCAGGGTATCGGTTATGCCATGATCGTCTTCGCATGTCTCTTCATCTCTGGCTTTGCAATGACATGGGGTCCCATCGTCTGGGCTGTCGTCGGAGAGATCTACCCCTCGAGATACCGCGCGAAGTGTATGGCTCTGGCCACGGCATCCAACTGGACTTTTAACTTCTTGATCAGCTTCTTCACGCCTTACATTACCTCCGCGATTGATTATCGCTATGGTTACGTTTTTGCGGGGTGTTGTTTCGCCGGCGCGGTTGTGGTCTATTTCTTCGTCTGCGAGAGCCATGGTCGGAGCTTGGAGGAAATCGACACCATGTACATCCTTGGTGTCACACCGTGGAAGAGCAAGAACTGGCACCCGACTCCTGGCGAGGATCTTCCAAACTTGGATAACACGTTCCTCACGCCTGGTGCGAGAGGTATCAATAAGAAGCAGGAGGCTCGTGCACCCGAGCAGATGATGAGGGAGGAGGTGCCGGTGACTGAGGCGGATATGCAAGCCTCTGGGGCAAGGCAGTAGGGCTGTATTGCTAGATATGTATTGATTCAGAGACGTTCAACGTTGTCAACTCAGATTAGATGAGACGAGTCACATTACAAGACAACAATTGACATGATGAAATCTTCTGCATCGAACAAAGGATATATAAGACGGAACCAGGACAAGCGAAGGATGCCTCGCCTGAACCTATAGTTCCATGTTGTCCTAACTATCGTGCCGGTCGATGCACGCGTAGTTAGACAAAGAACCATCACCCATATATGCTTTAATGGCCGCATCGCTTGCACGATTAGACCAATCGAGTCAGCATCAGGTCCGACGAGCAGGTATGATCACTCGTTACGAGCTCTTGGTCATCACGGAGTCCGACTACCTTCGCATCAAGATCAGAATAAAAAAGGCACAGCACACGAATTATTACCGCGCTCGGTACAAAACAGGTCTGGTTGAACGCCCAATCTCTAATTTGTGGTGCTTCCATTCATCCAAGACATGTTGGGATGAAATCATCGTGCACACCCAAAAATTTAGAACTTCATCACACATGACCGGTCAACAGCAAAAAGAAAGTTCGAGATGTCCTGAACGAGCCAGGCACGAGGAAGATGTCCCTTTCGCGGATCGAACGCGATACCTCCAGATTTAGTGACTGATGACTTCAGTCTGGCGCTCTCCCAATTGAGCTAAAGAGACTGGATGATTGATGGAGTTTTTGAGTATTCATGAAAATATATACCTACGATTGCACGCTCCCATGGCTCGAAGATTGCCTTCACAGAACGTCTACTAGTACTAGGAAGGCCTTCATAATATTGTACGTTGTGTGCGGCGTACGAAGTTTGAATTTAGCCGAGCTGACAGGGCGCGGAACTCGCGCCGGGGAAAGCAAGCGA
>TARA_R110002003_G_scaffold25_16_pt1 | contig 27813 bp, 35 predicted proteins | sample TARA_R110002003 | Tara Oceans TARA_R110002003 (sample SAMEA4396441) | marine metagenome | biome: Westerlies Biome; feature: [SRF] surface water layer (ENVO:00010504); material: water (ENVO:00002006), including particulate matter (ENVO:01000060) such as... | depth 5 m | reverse complement strand
CTCCTGCAATTTCATTTGAGAACCATAGATCTCATCCAGATGCGACGTGAGCTTGATTGAACTCGATCCGAGTCTTGGGTATTGGGGCAGCTGCTGAAATGCACATATTATCTCGTGGAAAGAATCAAGACATCGCTGTCGACCGTTGGCATTGACACATGTTTTGACGCGCTCTTTGCAAGAGATGACCCGACGTAAAAATAGCCTATTGGTAACGGGGGGAAAACCTGGTAAGGAGCAGAGATGCAGGTGTGCGAAGAAACATACCCAAACTCCCAGCTAAACGAAGCCAAGCATGATTCCCGTCACCTGCCAAACTGTAAGTGTTTCGCAAAACCTCGACTGGACCCATTAGCGGAGCTTCGTTCAGCCTCCTGTTGCAAAACCACCGAAACACATTGACAAATCTCCATACAAACATCTCAATCAATCTTAGCGTTTGCTAGCCTATCATTCGGATTGGCTAGAACGTTGGACATCCGCACGTTTTGCCGCTTATATTTGCTGTGTTTTCGAAGTCGCTTCCTTGCAACCATGACCGGCACCGATGACTTGGTGACAAGATAGTTACTGAAGGAGCCAAGCAAGACACTGCCACAGTCAACATTATGCAATATCGGAATTCATGGACGAGCTTACCCTTTTAGTGCGTTACGGCCTCGCGATCCCAAGATTACGAGCGTCGGCTCGAGGAAGTCGATCTAGCGGATTTGTCAGTTGGGCATTCTAGTACTGATGGTGTTTGACAGACTCACCACTTCCGTAATCATGTGCTTGGGGCTCTTGCAATGAAACACTTCAACGACGGCACGAACTTGCAGTCGAGTTTTTCTTAGTAGCTTGACGCATCGATCAGACACCTCTACACATGCCTGGTACCTCTCTTTTTCCGCCTTGCCCATGGCCTTCACATCTGCTTCCGTGGACATGATCGAATTCGCCAACGGCGAAGGCGACACACCCGAACGCGTGGACGGCAGACCGTCGTGGTTGGAGAGAGTCCTCTTAAGATGGTCCGATTCCTGTCTTCCAGTAATTGCTTGGGCGCCCGGCACTCCTGACGCATCAGTGGTTGCAACACCCGTTTCCTCGTCGACGGCATATACAGCCAGGAGCGTGTCGCCATCTCGCAGAACAGTACCGATTGTCCACTCGAGAGCGTACGCAGCTTCGTCGCTAAGATCTGTCGAGACCAAGTATACGCGTTGCCGTCGTAGACCTTTCTGGGCGTCTTCCGCAAATTGGCTATATTCGCCCCTAACAATTTGTCGCACGCAGCGATGAGCCTCGGGGCTTGATTGAATGGGACTGATGTTCAGTGAGAGCTGCTGGGCTGATCTGATTTCCGCCATATTATCTTCATGATCGGAATGAACGGGCGTTGAAAGCCCTGAGCCGCCCTGGTCGAAGCTGGTGTGCGGATGCACAACGCCCGATGAGTTTTTCCTCGTCATCCTTTCGCCGTTAGGACCCGTGATGTTTATAGCCGGTTCTAGTAACGATCGGACTTTGTACGAGGCAGATGTGTCTCTTCCTGCCAGAGTATCAGCATCCTTCCTTGACCCTGAGGTTCAGTAACAGAGAGCAACCTACCTTCCTGCTCCGCTGTAGCAAACAAGCTCTTAGCTGTGATAATCTCCCTACCCATGCTATCGGTGCCACCCGACTCCTTTCTAGTTCGCCGGCGACCGCGCTCTTTCTTCTTGGCAGCCCAAGGGCTCCCGTCATCCCAGTCTGAGCTGTCAGAATCGTTGTCGCTGCTCTCCACCGCGGCACTGTCCTCCCCATCGTCATCGGTCGTTAGTCGTACTCCCCCGCCAGGTGCAGTGGTGGTTCCCGCTGAGGGGTCTGAGGCTTTACGACTGGGCAAATTCGACAACCCTCCTTCAGAACCCGCTGAGAGCTTGCGATTTGCTGTGTCCCCATCAAGGTGCTTTCCCGCGTCCGTGCCCAATGTACTGTTAGATGTGGGCGCAGGCAAAATGATTGGGCTGATGATGCGCGTTCTTGGAGAAGCAGATCTATGAGGGCCAGGCGAGCCAGACTTTGACCTTTCGAGAGGGCCACTCGCGGAATTGTTCCGATCTCCGGTTGAGCCTCCAGCCAGGAAGCCTGACGATGTCCCGTACACAGAGGACATTGCTCGGGGCCTGGGGTCCTTGTAGCCCTGCGACGCTCGTTTGGGTAAGGCATGTGCGTCTATTGACGGCAGCATGTCGAATTTATACGCTGATTCGGGATTCACTCTGCGGGGGGACGAGGGCATGGCGAACGGAATGCCAGTGCTGCCACGGCTGGAGGTGCGTCGCTGGCTGTTATCGACGTCGAGCATGCTTCGCATGGGCGACGCCGCCGAACCGGGGCTTTGCGCACGCTGTGAAACAGAGGGACTATCGGCGCGCCGGCTTGAGCCCTTTGGTTTTCCTTCTAGGAGAGCTTGAACCTCCTTCATCTCCTGGTCAATGGCGGCTTCGAGGGATGCCATAGTGATGGTGCGCGCAGGCACGAGCGGCGAGGCGGAATGGGGGCAGCACGTCGCGTGCTTGTGTGATTCGAGAGACGGGTTGGTCGAGGTTCAATATCTAGTGAGTTGTGACTGAATTCGCCGCGGGGTAGCTATTGTTCGGTGTTTGAAAAGACCACAGGGTGTATGCTATGGCATCGTACGTCCAGCGGGGGAAGCGACAGGGTGCTGGGTGCGTCCAGACTTTGTCTTCACTCGTCACTTGGGTCGTGCGGCTCACACGATCATGGCTTGAGCGCGTGATGAAAACTGGGTAGCGGATGCAAACTGTGGGGTAGCAATTCGAAAGACTGTAGCTGAAGCGATGGCGGGCCGAACCGTAGCTCTAACCACTGTCAAAGTACGTGGTCCCGGGGAGGTTGGTGGCAGTGGACGACATGTGGAAGGGAAACGGAGAGCGGAAAGCGCAGGGAAACAAGTCAGGGACGGTAAGCGCGACACGTTACGTTCGTGGAGACTCTACTGTAGTCCAGGCGGTAGTAGTCTAATGGGTGATGGAGGTGGAAGCCCCTCAGTCAATTTTCTTGGCGTCTTGGCAGGAATGATCGCTGTCGAAGAGGAACAACCAGTAGCATAGTGACACCGGCGCTGCAGCCGCAGAGCTGATGGGCGCAGACGCCTTCACGACGGATGGGAAGCTGTGTTTGCGCGAAATTGGGCTCGAACACGATAGATTTTACTGGCATCAAGTCCGGCGGCTAGTCTGGTGGGGATTACGCGCTGCATGCAGCTGTGGACCTCTGAACGCGGAAGACTTCAGCCAACAAGACGGCAGACAGAAACGTCTCAGCATCAAGTCAGCGGCACTGTCAGCAAACGGCGGACATGCACTGGTAAATTCGCCACGTAATGGCTAAGGGCTGCTTATGATGCTAGTAATTTACAATTTTCGTCCCAGACTTCCCATACTCATTGCTTTACCTTTTTCTGGGCAAGACAATATTAGCCCGGGCAGCGACGCCAAGTTTGTGGATAGCATTGCGCCTCTCCCACGTCGTACTCCGGCCCTCGACTACGGCAATCAGCTCCTGCGCAATTCGCTGTGCAAAACTTCCTCGTCCGCTTCCCACGTTCCTCCTCTTGGATGCATTGCCCATGATCCACTGTATGGCTGCCCGCCGTCTTTGCCGCTGGCCGAGTGGAACAGGAATCTGAAGCGCGACGCCACCACCAGCAGCACCTCTCTGACTTCGAATGCGCATGAGAGGCGCGACCGAGTCTATAGCAAGCGTGAGGTACAGAACAGGGTTAAGAGGCAAGTGCGACGGCGGAGGTGCCCCAGGGAGGAGGGGTTTGGCAGGGTTGATGGTGGGGATCGGTGAGGTTCGCAGGTGCTGTAGAATCAGGGCCATGTTCTGGCATGTGTCTTAGCTTCCAGTTGTGCCTCTAGCCATGTTGAACCCACCGACTGAGCTACGCTCTTCTTACCGTGTCGCATGAGCAGGTTGGTGACCTGCTCTACTACCGGATCGTACCGGTGTTTGACGTGGCCGTCCTGCGGCAGAGGTAACGACGGCATCTCAAACTTGAGGCCGGGCGTCGCTGGTAGCTTCGTGGCCGGCTGGACGTCCACAAGACCCATGTCAAGCTCATTGCTGCCTCTAGTCTGTGACGTCAAGGTGGAGTATGACCGTGAGCCTTTCGGCGCAGCGTTGCCCGCCGCCTTGAGCTTGTCCTTCATAACCTTCGGAAGCTTCTCTTGTGCTGCCTTGTCTCCTTTCACAATCTGCCCAATAGTCAGCACAAGTTGTGCCTCACACCGTCGCTTGCCGTACCTCCTCAACCGGTGTGCCCCGGCTCATGTCTGGGCCTTCTTCACCCATGGCCTCGGCCACCTTGGACTTTTCTTCAGACACATGGTCCGCGGGTTGCGCGTCAAGTCTCCCCGATCGGTCGTTCGTTCCAGTTGTTTTTGAGTCCGAGTAGGGGCGACACTGCGAAGGTGAAAATCGGACAGTCGACCGGGCAGGCCATTGCACCGAGGGCTTGGGTCTGAATGGGATTGATCGCGTGAAGCTCGATATAGTCAATCGTGGCGGCATTGTGTCGTGTGCGGTGGTGTGGCCTCGTCAAAGCGTCCAGCAACTTGCCAGGGCCACGAAAGATGGGATTCGACTCTGCGCTAGCATTACTGTCACGTGCCTCCGCTATCGCACTCGACTATAGCCAGAGCAACGTCATACACGTCATAGGCTGTCCAGCGATGATGCAAGTCTTATTGTATTGGTGACAATGTATGTACAGCTGCGAAATACGCACACTGCGCCGGTCGACAGCAACGGATAACGCCATCACCATTGATTTGTTACCATCAACCCATATGCAACCCGAAGGACAATCGGCAGCCACCAATTGGTCGTCATGGAAGCGCGCGTCGACGGACGCAGAATATCGTGGAGCGCGGGCATGTTCATTTGGTCCAATTCGCAGCGAGAGGAGGTTACACATTACGCAGATTTCCGGTCAATAGGCAGGCAAACACGAAAAGTTGCACGGCACTAAAGCACGACGCTCGCCTTGGTTGTTGCTCTCCACGATTCCGCTTCCCACGTCTGGGGCCTCAAAGTGGGCAAATGCTGCCCATGTGATTCAAGTTCGAGAACACCTAAGTCGTAGATATTTGTTCATTACACAATTGCCTCACTTCCCCGCCTCTCACCGCCTTGAAGCACGAACCCCTGCCCAAGCGCGTGACAACCCGTCACCCACGCGTTAGCTAGCGCGGCTCAGCCTGACAGCTCCACCAAAAGCTCCCACAATTTGTTCTTTGTTGCCTCCTCCACCTTTCCCTCTCGGATTCGGATTTGTGTCAAACCGTTTGGACTCTACACTACGCACTCAGAGAGCCCATCCATTCTGGTCCGACTATCGGTCTTCCCCGAGTTCCTTGTTCGCATTTTGGTAGGTATCCTCACTTGTCTTGGTCCAATAGTGGAAAGTACGCGCCCGAGGTAGCTCGATTCTGATGTTTGTCTTATCCAAAGGTGTCCTGTATCACCCGTGCTCTGTTCTTCTGTGTTCCCATCTTGCGTATTCTTGTGGTACGCAACCTGCCTCCGTGGTTGTCATTTACACCAAGTATCAGCTTAGTTCTCTCAAGCATTACTTCTTAGCGTGTTTCTATACATGTTTCACTTCTACTCGCTATCTCACATTAAACAACGGACATCATCTAACTCATAAGGCTGATTCGCATTACAAGGCAACCGCCTATCGTGATATCTTAACCAAGGCACTGAGGAGGCATCACACTCATGTCTGATCGTGGACGTGGACGTGGCGGCGGCGATCGTGGGCGGGGCGACTCTCGAGGCCGTGGACGAGGCGATGGCGGAGGCCGAGGAAGAGGCGGCGGAGGGTTTGATGGCGGTGATAGAGGAAGAGGTGGCTTTCGTGGTGGCGAAAGAGGAGGATTCCGAGGCGGAGACAGAGGAGGCGGTTTCCGCGGCGGACGTGGAGGCTTTGAAGGCCCGCAGGTGTTTCGGTGAGCACACCACATCAAATCTCGGCTCGATATTTAACAGTCTCGCAGTGGCGGGAGCAATATCCCCCAGCCCGATGCGGAAGTCACCAAGCTTGAGAATGCGATGGTCAAAGGCGATCTATCTTCGGCATTAGCAGCCTCCTCCCTCGAGGTTCAACTGCCTAGACGCCCAGCTTACGGCGTGAATGGCAAGGCGACCATTCTTTACACCAACTACTTCGAACTCAAGGGCATCAGTCCGGATATGGTACTCTACCGCTACTCCATTGCCTTCCAACCCGACAACGAGCTGCCCAAACCCAAAAAGAAGCGTCTGGTAGAACTGCTCTTAAACACTTCACCTTTCGCTGGACTTCCAATTGCGAGTGACTGGGCCCAGATCTTAGTCACGCCCAAGAAAGTGCCGCTTGGCGACAAACGAGCTTCGTATAAGCTGGAATGGTACCCTGTCGACGGAGAACCGCTGCCAGCTCAGACCCCTGAAGATTCGGACAGAGTCAAGCAGGCCAGAAGAAGAAATACGCATCAGGCTTTGGTTGAAGACATCGGTACTGTTTCTATTCGGGATCTCTTGAATGACCTCGCCCAGCCGACGTCTAATTATCCGCTCAAGCTCGAAACTATCCAGGCTTTGAACGTCATCATGGCTCACGGACCGAGCAGCGAGCGGAACATAGCGACGGCTGGTGGGAACAAGTTCTATCCATTCGGAACCCATCCTCAACTTCAAATCGCTGATCTCGGTGGCGGACTTCAAGCTCTTCGGGGATACTTCTCCAGCGTTCGTACTAGCGTCAACCGTATCCTCGTCAACGTTAATGTCGCCACCGGAGCATTCTACAAGTCGGGCCCATTGCTTGATGTAATGAGGGACTACACCGGCGGTCCGCCGCCCGCGAACGAATTTCAGCAGCGAAAGCTCGCTGCATTCGTGCGCAAGCTTCGATTTGAGACAAATTACATTCCTGAGACAGAAAAGGGCGGAAAGGTCAAGAAGGGACCGAATGGTAGAGTTCTTACCAAGAGGAAGGTCCATACTATTGCAGACCTCTCACGCTTTGGTCAGAATGCAACGAATGTCAAGTTCCAGCAGACAGACGCCAACGGTGCTGTAAAGCAAGTGACCATCCAGACATACTTCAAACAGAAGTATAACATCACACTGCAGACTCCACAGGCACCCTTGGTCAACTATGGCACTGCAAAGGAAGCCATGTGGATCCCGGCTGAACTTTGTTCGATTCTACCAGGTCAATTGGCAAGGCGCCTGCTGCTCGGACCTCAGACTAGTGAAATGATCCGCTTCGCTGCTCGCCGACCGTATCAGAACGCTGAGTCAATCACAGGAGATGGACTTCTGGTGTCCAAGATTCAACCGTTTGCTGATGGACTCAATACTGCCCTGAGCCAATACGGCATCAAGGTCAATCCGTCCATGCTCACAGTACCCGGGCGAATTCTTCTGCCGCCACAGCTGCTATACAGGGCACAGTCCACGTGCAACCCCAGGAATGGCGCGTGGAACTTGGACCCTCGCCAACTTGGCCCGAAGCCGTTCCGTTTCGCAAAGACGCTTGGCTCATGGAGCACATTGCTCATCAACTCGGGCTCTCGGGATACCATCTATGGGGGTATGCAGGGCGCCATGCAACATCTGAAGGCGTTGCGACAGACCCTGGATACATACGGTCTCAATCCTGGGCCTGTCACTGAACCAGTTATACTCAACGTTGCTCCCAACGACCTGCAGAATAAGGATGTTGCAAAGGTCCAGAAGCAGATCATGGACACGCTAAGAACCAAGTTCAAGACGAAGCCGAACTTCCTCTTCGTCTTGTTGCCGAGCGACAATGCAGTCTTGTACGACTGCATTAAGCTTGTATGTGATTGTCAACTTGGCCTACCAAACATCTGCAACATCGGCAGCAAATTCTCCAAAGAAAAGGGCCAGATGCAATACTTCGCAAACGTTGCGATGAAGTTCAACCAGAAGCTAGGTGGAGTCAACCATACCGTCGAGCTGAAGAAGTTGGCTCCGCTAGATGCCCAAACAATCTTGTTTGGCATCGACGTTACCCATCCCTCTCCCGGTAGTGCAGAATCAGCTCCAAGTATCGCAGGTGTCGTTGCATCGGTGGACAGCATGTTCTCACAATATCCGGCAAGTATGCGTACGCAGCGTGGCCGACAGGAGATGGTGGCGGAGCTGGAAGAGATGATCATCGAGCGTTTGAAGCTCTGGCAGAAGCGGAACCAGAATAAGCTACCCAACAAAGTCATCGTGTATCGTGACGGTGTCTCCGAAAGCCAGTACCGCATCGTACTAGAGTTAGAGTACCCTGCCTTCAAAAAAGCCTTCGACAGGCTCTACGGCGACGAAAAGAAACACCCCAAGATTACAATCGTCGTTGTCGGCAAGCGCCACCACACGCGCTTCTATCCCACTAAAGAGGAAGACACGGACGGCAAGACAGGCAATCCACAACCTGGCACCATTGTTGACCGCCACGTTACTGGCGAGAAGCTCTTCGACTTCTTCCTGCTTGCCCACCAGGGTCTGCAAGGCACTTCGAAGCCAGCACACTACATTGTGCTGAAAGACGACATTAAGCTTGGTGCTGACCAAGTGCAAAACCTGACGCACAATCTGTGCTATACCTTTGCCAGAGCCACACGGTCGGTTAGCATCTGCCCGCCGGCATATTATGCAGATTTACTCTGCGAACGGGGCCGCTCCTACCTGCAGGGCGTACTCAAGGGCGATGGCTCTACGGCCTTCAGCGCAAGCGAGTGGCAGAGGGACGTAAATCCGGCTCTCATGGAGTCGATGTACTACCTATAAGCTTCAACGCCTGTCGCGCCCAGGATACCCTCTCACGAACGCTATACTCACGAACTTTCCAATCGACCGATTGAATTCACTGAGCCATTCAGCGACCTGCGGGCCGCATACACCATGGTCAGCATTTGCACTACATATTCATGTAGTAGCAGGGCTGAGCATGTTGAGAGTAGAAATCATGCTTAGCATGAGACTGCTATACTCACGACAGGGTAGAGACCACGAGACATGGCGCGTGTCGTGCTCATCCGTCAAGCTCAAGAGCATATTCAACATGGCTCACTCCCCACTCCTTCACTACAACCAGTTCATCTCAACATGAGCGTGTTTCCTTGTCTGCCCAATCCGGAGTCTTTGCTCGGTTCCGAAATTCCCCTTAAGACAATCGCTTGGATACTAGTAATTTAGTCATTGCCTATCTGAACAATTGGTGGTGCATTGTGATCTGACCAATAAGAGGGCAGCAACGCCGAAGACCAGCAGCGCTACATGTATTCACGATGTCCATGTCAAACAGCCGTGATAATAGTGATGATGGGCAAGCAAGAAAGCACAGACAGCAGAGTGGCAGCTAAAGTTAGAGATGTCAGGGGACCTCTACGCACATCGATTCGCATGCAAGGGTTCCATGTAGACGCGTGCTGTCCCCGCACTACCGGCCTCCGCAGGTAAGTTGCTGACAGCCAACCATGCCCAGTGGCCCAGCCACCTCTGTTTCACCCCCACTAGAGTCCTGGGAAACACGTTGGCCGCTGTCTCTGGCCATGGGCTAGCCGATCGCGGGCGCGCAGTCGCAGCTCGAATGAAGTTCTTTTCACTGCGCGCGCGCTGTCTTGGACACGACTATCCGGAATCGCCAGGCATCAATCGCTGGCACGGGCTCACGCGTCACAAGGCTCCTCCCATGTGCCCGCAGAGCCTCGACAAGCCTGTACCACCACCGCCGACGCTGTCTTGACCAGCCTCTCCAGTGCCCCTCCCCAGGACTGCAACCAAACCACTTCACCGACGCCATGATGGACACGAGTCGCGGCAGCATATACGATCACGATGTCCCGTCTCTGAGCGCATCACTCGAGGCATTCAACCCGGAGCGGAGTATGCACTCGGCGTACAGCGGGCGGTCCAACATGCACTCGTCACGATGGAGCATGCCGCAGGAGGAGCACGAGTCGGAGACCGAGTCGGACGGTCCCTGGGCGCCGCCAGCATGGCAGAAGTCGAACAATCAGTGGTTGCGCAAGTCCCATCTGAGTGAAAGCGCAACGAGATCGAGCAGGTCCCCGTTCGAGAGGGAGGTCACGCCTTCCCGCATCCCACTACCAGAGTCCCCACTCAAGCAAACACCTCGGACGAGCCCCGAACCCATGTCTGAGCAAGAGCAGTCGTACATGCCAGAGAACATCGCATCAAGAATGCAGAGCCCGTCAGAAGAACCCCAAGCCCGTCCCGGCGCGCAGCACGGGGACGACATGGCCCTGTCGCACCACGAGGAGGCAGGGCAACATGAAGGATGTAGGTATGGGCCGTGGCCGCGCCTCAACAATAACTGACCAAGACAGTTGTGCGCTTTGCTATACGAGGAGAGACTCTGTTCCGTACTGCGCCCATTGAAGAGACCATCTCCGCATGTGCGAGCGGAGTGCACATCTTCACGCGGTCGCGCTTCAACATTGCCACTACCATCGCTGCACTCCTGGTCTCATGGCTACTGCTACAACCCTGGACGGCTACTCTGATACCGGACGTTGCGAATGTTGCAGGCATGGCTAAGCAGTTCGAACCGTTGATGTATGCTTCCGAGAATGTGATTCCACGGTCACGGGAGCTGGCAGAGGCAAGTATTGCAGTGCAAGACCTTGGAGAGAGCGTGCGCGCCACCAATATGTCGGCTTCAACAGTCATTATAGACCAACTGGACGATCTGGGCGATAGTCTCAAGATGCTGTCCGAGAAGATCACGAGCTTTTTCACCAACGTCGATGGCGACATGGACTCGTGGGTACCACCTAACCACCAGCCCTGCGCGTACTAACAATTGTAGCATCCTCATTACCATGGAATGGGCAAGACGCGAGCTCCAAAGCATTCAGGGGCCCAAAGCCGGCATGCTCGACACCGTCATCGGCAACATTCATGGTGGTCTCAGTAAAATCGGCGTCCTCGAGCGCAACGGCTCCCCCACTACCGTCGGCCGTGTCGTCAACGATGTGCTTGGACACACCACCCAGCAGCGATCTAAAGCCACGTTGCAACGCACCTTCGACTACCTCCTGTCCACTCTCGAAGAAAATATTGCCAACGAGCTCGCCCGTGCAGACGTCCTCTTCCAACTCTTCGAATCCGTCGATCGCCAATTCCACAACCTGCACCGCAGCGTCGCTAAAGAAGAAGACAGTCTTGCAACTAAGAAAGACGAGTTCCTAGCCTCGATGTGGCGCACCACTATCACTAACAAGATGAAGATCAAGAAATACGAGAAGAACCTAAAGCTCCTCAAAGATGTGCGCGCGTCTACCTTGACGAACAAATTCGAGCTCAAGAGCCACATCCAGATTATTCACAATGTCAAGGACCAACTAGATAAAGCGAGGAAGAATCTCATTTCGCCGCTTATTCGTCGCGCCCAGAGTAATAGCTTCGGGCTTGATCAGCAACTGGCCGATTTGAGCGGGACGTACGGGTTTCTAAAGGGACTCCGGGATACGCAGAAGCAGAAGGTTTTGAAGGAGCTGTGGGGCGAGCCAAGAAAGAGGGTTGCGATCACCGCGGGCGGAAAGGAAGAAGAGGTTGAGGAGATGGGGTATTGAGTTTGGTTTGTGAGTGATTATGTTGCGAAGACTTTCAGGCTTTTGCATCAGAGCAGCTTCAAGGCTTGAAACTGCCGCGAAGGCATCTGGGCGTATATTTGGTAAGGCCTTCGGGCTTCGTTCTCTGAGCTGTATACTGACTGCATTAAGGCTGGCTAGACAAACGAGTATGGAGTTTACGGTGTATCACTTCAGGCGCCTCTGTCAAGTTTCCTTTCTAGCACTGTACAGCAGTTTGAATCTACAACTACACTATCTAATGCTGTCCACCACGCGGCCTGACCTGCATCTGGCGGTGCTTGATCGGGTTTTCTCGGTATCTGTATGATAATTAGCACAATGTTACCCCAACGCCATGGATTATGGGAACTTACTTCTTGACAATCGTCTCAATCGAGTTCAACCCCTTCTCCAGCACATCCATTCTTGGGCCATAACTCAGTCGCACAAAGTGATGGCACGGGCTATCAAACAAATCACGACGGCGACTCGGGTTCAGGTCGAAGAAGATACCAGGCACAACAATGACCTTTTCGTCGAGACACGCCTGGAAGAAGTTTAAGCCGTCGTTGATACCCTCCGGCAAGCCCGATAAATCAAGCCAGAGGTAGAAGGTCGAATTGGGCATGTATGGGAACTTGAAACCAATCTCCTGCAACCTGCCAATGACGAAGTCGCGCTTGGTCCGGAAATGCATTTGCAGCGCGCGCATCTCGTTGCGCACGCGTGGCGGCGACAGCATCTCGACGGCAGCTTCTTGGAAGGGCACGTTGCATCCGCCATCAAGGTAAGATCCGCACGATCCAATGGCTTGGATGAATTCTTTAGGACCTAGGACCCACGCAACTCGCCATCCAGGGAGACGGAAGCGCTTGGTCAGACCGTCGAGGATGAGCACGTCGTCTTCGTCTACATCCTCGACGTTGTCAGCGGCAGAGATGACGGTGCCGTCGCAGTTGGTCGTGTAGTTGTAACCGCAGTAAAACTCGTCCATGATCAAAGTGGCGCGGTCACGGCAGATGTTCTGGATCTGTGCGAGTTCGGGATTCGTCACCATTTGGCCCGTGGGATTACGCGGGTTAGATGTGAGGATGACAGAAGTCCCGCGAGCGATTTCCTCGGCGATTTTATCGGGCGACATGTGGTATTGGTCTGCTTCGCCAAGGGGGACGGGGATGGCAGCGATGTTGCGGAACAGGGACAACATCTCGTTGTATGCGGTGTAATCTGAGACTGTCAGTCTCTTGTAGTCAGCCAGCAACATGTCATAAGTTACCGGGAATGAAGAAGCCCAAGTAGCAATTGCCCAGCACAGCAGCGATACGAATCAATCCCGCACGACCACCTGGTACAATGCACACATTTTCCCACGTATACTGGCTCTTTCTCCATTTGCGGTGGTGCTCGTTGTACAGTTTCGCAACCGCCTCTCTCAACGGTCTGATACCTGCGGTCGGACCGTACTCTCTGCCATGAGCACTAATGTCCACCTCCTTCGGCCGCTCAAAACATCCCTCTATGCTATCGTCGACCTCAGGTGCACCCTGTCCCAAGTTCGCCCATTCTTCCGGGTGCTCGAGAAAGCCGTGCTTGTACGCTTGTTCTGAAGTCCATACAACGCCAGTGGATGCGCGGGTAGCGTCGAGACCGGCGTGGGGCTTGTGACCTTCGTGCGACTGGCGGAACTGTCTGTGGATGTTTGATCCAAGTTCTGTGGGCGTTAGTACATGTCGTGCTTGTACGTGTGGGAATGAAAAGTGCGGGGATTGGAGGAGTGGTGGGGCATGGTTGAGTTAAGGGGTGGCAATCGTTGGAGAAGCAGACTATACATCTTCTGGATCCCCTAGATGCCCGACTTCTAGCGGAGGTTGAGAAATTGAAGCTCAGCCAGATGATGTACAACTCGTCTGCGCGAAAAACAACAACATTTGCAACACGTACCACTCTCACTCGGATCTTTGGAGCTCGAGAACCTTCGCTGAGAGAAGGCTCCCTTGAGGATGTTGACCTTGTCCGCCGAGAAGGACATCTTCGATCAAGCTTTTGCTAGGCTGAAAGTGTATCGAGGGGTAAAGTCGGAACAAGAGACGCTAGATCGTGCAATCAAGCTATCGACACAAGCTCCAAGTCCACTGCCTTCTTCAGGAACAGTGAGAAGAAGAGACGGCAGAAAGCAGCAGGTAGGCTGGAGTCAGCGAGTTAGGAATTGAAGAGATCAAACGCGACAGCAAAGCCCAAACGGCCCTTTATACCATTGCGCAAGCTCGACCAGCAATGTTGCATCCACAGCGCACGCAGCAGCAGCTAGACTTGCTACCCTTGTCGCGCTTCGTCTGTCTGTTAGTCCTACACCTCTCCCACCGCCTAACATCAGCCACTTCGCTGCGATTGGCCATAGCAATTGCCTCAGGGCATCGTACCGCGCGGATCGGTGCGTTCCCTCCTAGTCTGCAATCTTGCCGATATGCTCCTCTACACCGCTACAATCCATCCTCACCCGCTGCTACGAAGCGAGCATGCCATCACAGTTCCCTTATAGATGCAGGTCTGGAATCGGTGTGAGCCGCATGAGTCGCGTTTGTAGAGACGCGACGCTGCATCTTGCGAGACAGCTGAATTCTTGTGTATCTTGGATGCATGTCTCATGCACGTCTTCCGCATACAACCAATCCACCCGGGCGGGCTTACGCCTCACAAGCACCGCCAGGCCGCCTCAAAAATGTCATCAGCAATTGAACACAGGGCGATCCATTCACACTCTGCAATGTTGCAAATGTGAGGCCTGGTCGGTCAGGCCGGGCCGGCATTGGGCTGCCGATGGGGGAATAATGCCTCAAATTACGCTGCCCTATCAATTTCGGATTGTTTTCCTGGCCTTTTGCATACCGCGACTGTGACACTGTGCTAGGCAAGGCTTGATGGGACGTCGCTTTGGTAGGTATTGGCTCGGATATGAACAGCATGACTACTTGCAGTACAGGGGAATAGGTGTGATTGACTGATGGATAGCTTGAAGCACAAATGAGCACGACATGGACTTCCTCGACCTTTTCTACGACACTTGTCCAACATCACCAGCTAGTCGCACGCCCTGACGCACGTCCAGTCTGCAATCGGGACCTGCTTCCGATGCGCGTGCGCCGGCACGGCCAGAAGCAAGGCATTGGAAAGCACTGTTCACTTGTAATCTCTGCGGTTCGGAGCCTGAGGCGGTGCAGCCGTATATCTAACGCAATCTTTCAAGCCTATCCGAAATGTCCCGTCCATTCCTATGTTGAGAGCTCAGAGGTACATTGTACATTGCTATCTACTCCTTCCGAGTGTCATCAATACGACCACCATATTTATACAGATACCAAAAAAACGAAACCCTCTACTCCACCGGTTCCTCCTCCAACAATGTCTTAAAACTGAACGGCTGGAACGGCACACCGTCACCAATAAAATGCTTGCTCATCGCCTCGACCCAATGTAAACGTAGTGAATGCAACATGGCGCTCGTGCCCTCCATGACACATAGCACGGCCACGGTGAGTGCGAACCAGAAGTAGAAGACGGCGACCATGATGATGGAGCCCTGAATGCCAGTGAAGCCGAATGCGTTCTTCATGGTCATGTCCCAGAGTACGATGGAGAGACGTTGATGGGCGAGCGAGAGGGCCCAAAGACGGAGGTAGGATGCCGTGTGAGATACGCAATTGAGGCAGAATTCTACACTACATTAGCAAACTTTGAGTGTGACGCGGCGCAAGAAAAACGTACCAATAGTGTGAATAATTTGGTGAATCATAACTTCACTGAACTCAAATTCCTCATGCTCATCTCCGTGCCCGAGGTCCTGCGTGATCATAGCAATGCCATCGTCGTCGTCGCCGAAACTCTCGCGTCCACCGTTGAGCGTGCGTCCTTCGACGTCATCGTCATCATCGAGAGCGCTGACACGACTGGTCTCACCAATGCCACGATATCCAAGACCGCGAGCCCGATTGTGCTCGTAGCGGAGGTAGAATGGCTTGAGGAAGAGCAGGATCGGTACGCAAACGAGCGCCATCAGCAGGAGGATGACCTGGACAGTGGCCTGTCCGGGATACAGAGGTGACGTTCCAGGTTCAAGTGAACCAGGCTGCAAGAACATGAAGATCAACATGTTGAGCAGACTGGGCGGGCTCTCGCCACGGGCGACCCAGTCAATGCTCCACTTGTATACGATAGTGAAGGCGAGGTATCCGAAGATGGACTGAAAGAATATCATGCCGGGCAAAAAGTTACCCCAGATGTCGATCTTGGTCTTGAAATAGCGGGCGTTAATGAGCGACCACATGAGCGAGAAAGTCATGTGGCACCAACCAAGCAAGATACTTAGCTTCATCTTGTAGCTGTTGGAGAACAGCAGATCGTTCGTGGTGTCGTGCCATCGATAGTCTAGGCCAAATGGGTATGTATAGCCATCCACACGGTGTGAGGTGGGCCCCAAGTTACCCTTTTCGTCGACATCCCAGACCCACATGGACTTGAACCAGGGAAGAGCGAGGGAGAAAGCGTCGCAGTAAAGGAGACCAGTGTAGATGGAGAAGATGCCCATCATGAGAACGATGTAACGGCCGTAGAACATCATAGAGAACAGCTCGTCGAGCTTGCTGCGCTCGAGCCGGCGCTCGAAGTAGATCATAGCAGAGGCAGCGAGGAGTAGAATGACACCGTGACCTGCGTCACCAAACATGACAGCAAACATGAATGGGAAGGTGACAATGGCAGGCAGAGCCGGGTTCACTTCGCGATACTTGATCGTTCCGTATGCATCAATAATGGTCTGGAACCCGACGGTGAAGCGATTCGTCTTGAAGTACGTGGGCGGGGTCTTGGTGGTCTTGATTTGATTCACGATGGTTGGGACGGATAGACCGGCGCGCTCATTGACATCTGAGAGGGTCGATTTGATGAGGCCGAGGCCATTGGTGGGAGCCCATGCTTCAGCAATGAGCGTCTTGCGCTGGTGGTCGTACGAAAACTTGTTCAAAGTTTCGTATGTAGCCTTTTCCTTCTTGATGATGACCATCCATGCAGCCAAGTTGCGGCCGATGGCTGTAAGCTCAGCATCGAGCGTCGACTTTGTGTTCTTCAGGACGCTGGCCAAATCGCTCAAACGAGTGTTGACCTCACGGATCTGGTCGCGGCGTAGCTCGCTGTTCTCATCCACACTGTACAGATCGGCACCAAGAGACTCAGAGATCTTGCGGATCTTGGCGATGATCTCCTTGCCGTGCGCGAAGATGATGAAGACGTTCTTGCTGGTCTCCTCGTTGTTCTCGGGGTTGATGATGGGCTCCGGAATCTCGGACTGGTTCATGTACAAGTTGCCGCGAAGTGTGCGCCACAGGATCCTCTCGAAAGCGCCCATGCGCTCACGCGGTATGACACCTGCGACGAAGCCAATGTTCATGACGGTGAAGGATCGCTCCGCACCCGGCTCATTCTGCCCATTCTGTTCGACATCGGCTAGCAAGGGCGCATCGTCGTTGTCGTCGAGAGAGTGCCGAATCTCGTCGGTCTGACCGCGAGCGCGGTCAAAGAAGCCACCAGCCTCTCTCAGCACCCAGCGCCACTCTGTGAGCTCCACCTCGCGCTTCTTCAATGTCTCGTAGCTCTCGTTCAACGAGGCAATCCTCTGCTCCAGACTCTGACTCTTGTCGGCAAGCTCGTCGATCTCGGATGCAGACGGCGCGGTGAAGGGGTTGTTGAAGTCGTAGATGGACCGCATCGGAATGCTCGACTTCTCCATCTGGGCGCGGAAATACCCTGCAAGCGATTAGCGCCGCCTGCACCCACGGCCATTGTCTACCATACTGAGCTGTCTCTCCACGTTGTCGAGGCGGCGGATCTCTTGCGTGAAGGTGCGTTGGAAGGCAGTCGTCTCCGAATTGAGCTAGAAGCGCGCCGTCAGCCCGCAATCATATCGCAGGAGCTCCCTGCCAGCTTGCAGATGCCCCGCAAGGTAAGCACATACATCGCGAAAGTCCATAGTCCCCAGCTCGCCAAGCGCAGACACGACCTCGCGGCCAATCTCGTTGGCGATATAGAGCTGGGTCAGGGACATGTCCGCCGAGCGGAACATGGTATCCTTCTGGGGCGCCATGATGGCAGCGCAGCTCAGGAGACAGGTCTTCCGGCGAAGATGGCGTGTCTCGCGAGATGGTGGGGGGTTGTGTGGTGTGCGAGGTTGATGGCTGCCTCTCGTGTCTGCGAATGATGCGGCCAACGCCTGCAGCTTGGCCTAGCGCGGCCAAGCACACGTGCAGCCTCGCCCACAGCGGCTGATGTCATCGGCCGCCCCTGCCAACAGCCAAACATATCATTGGGAGAGATACGAGCGTGTGCAGTAGTTTGACAGACTCTAGTCCAGCATGTAGATTGCATTTGGGTATCACATCTCCAACTTCTCATTCAGAATTACCATCTCGACCTCTTTCTTCTGCCCCGTCCACGCCTCGTTTTTCCCCTCACCTTTCAGTCCTGAGAGTCGTTGCTTGACTAATCTCAGCCGCCGCACAGATGCATGGTCAAGTCCGACTGCCTTCAACACAGCATATCGTACGTGGTCGATGCCCAGTCTCCTGCCACCCACCATAATCTCTGCACTGCATGCAAGTACCTCGCCCAGGGCACCACCACCGACCGGCGGCTTGATGTCAGGTTTGAGCTTCTTCATCGCCTCTTGGAGCGTCTCCCTTGTCCCTTTGGGCTTCAATAGGAAGCCCTTTTTCTGGTCCAAATGTTTGATGCTCTTGGCCTCCGGGATGTACAGCTTGTCCATCTTCGATAGTATTACCTGGTGGGAGACGCCGGCAAGACGAAGTGAAGCCAACAGTGCTCTGTCCTTGTCTTTGATGCCGTGTTCTGCGTCGAGGAGTACGAAGACCCGGCGGAGTTGTTTTCGCGACTGAATATACTTCATAATCTCCACGCCCCACGATGTGAGCGAACCTTCACCATAGCCAGGCATATCCACCATCACTAGCCCGCCCTGGCCTACAATCCTATCTCTGCCCTTTGTATCTTTTTCCACAGTGATTCCAGTCCCAGTACCGATACCGTAGAAATTCATTGTCCTGGTGAAGCCCCGTGTTGCGCTTGTACGTGCAACTAGTTCTTTCCCGTTGGCGTCTACGACTGCATTCAGCAAACTGCTTTTGCCAACATTGCTGCGCCCGACAAAGGCGACTTCGGGTACATCTGAGTCGGGAACCAGTCTAAAATGCGCTGCACTGCAAAGGCGCCGAGGCGGCTTCGTATCCTTCATGAAGAAGGTATTTGCATGGGACAGTTGCTGGAGGGTAGGGGGAAATGTTTCCCAGTACCAATTGAAATGTTGGGCCATCTTCCCTACCGGATTAATGCCTGCGGATGCGAGTTTAGTGGGCTCAGCCGATGGTCGTTGGTGCGTCTTGCGTTTGGACTCCTCGAGCGAGGAATTTGGCGAGCCTTCGGGCTGAGCGGAATTGTGGAAAGCCAGCGTCTTCTGTCTGGGCCAAGATCGTCGTTGGTGCGTGCTGCGTGTGGATTCCTCGAGGGTGGAAACTGAATTGTTCGAATTCTCGACTGCGTGGAGTTTGGATTGAAGCCCCTTCCGTTTCAGGGATTTTTCTCTCTTTTCCTGTTTTGAAGGCCACCTCGCAACTGTCTGCAGAGCGGCCCATCGTGGATAAGTGACGGAGGCATACTGGCGACGGGCGAGATGCTGACTGCAGCGTTGGCATGCGAATCGCGGAGTCGTTGGAAATAACGGCATCGAAGGTCAGAACAAGCAGTGCGCAATCGTGATGATGATGATCAACTTCACACATGGTCAAAGCTTCCTCCTTAACTTTTTCGCCGCAGCACCTCCGCAGCGAACTTGGACAACCTCGACAAGTCTACTCTCGGCGCCGTTCAACGTCATCGCACTCTCCTCGCTTCCCCGAAACTGGTCAAATCTACATGAGAAGTCCCACAATGTCCGCGCCCGCGCCCCAAATCCGCTCTCTCTACCGCCGTATCCTCCGCGAACTCCCCATCCCCACCACCACCATCCCCTCACGAACCCAACACCACAAGCTCTCTAGCCCCTCCACGCTGCAAAAGCGAATCCGAGACACAATCGCAAAGCCGCCTTCGACTTCAGCTAGCCAGATACATCAAGCAGAGCAGTTCGCGCAATATGTCCAAGCGCAACGGACGTATTTGACGCTAATTGAGCGGTACAATCCGGGCATGGGGATGAGTGAGGAGGAGAGGGTGAGGCTCAGTGCGAGGAGGGTTGGGATGGATTTGCCAGTCGAGTTTCAGAGGGAGGGAACTGGAGAGAAATAGGGCAGCGCCTCGCGAAGACAGTTCAGCAATTTACGCCAACTTGATTGACTGTCTACCATCTAGTATACTGACCGTCCTTCAAACGCCAAATGTCCACGTTGAGACCCGCGGAGCGTGCGCCTTGTTCAGAAAGTATGAGGCTTTTGCATCTTCCAGACTCCTATTCACTTATCCGGCGCACAGAACTCCCGCTTCCTCCTTCGCCTTCCAACAAGTCGAGGATCGCAACTTAGAGGTTGAAACAATCCTCGTTGCATTTCACAAGCAGCTTCCGTGGTTTCATCTCCTTCACTTCAATCTTCTTCAGGTCGAGATGCAATGCCCTTCCTGGTCCATGCAGATCACGACCTGCTACAGGAAGGCCGCCTAGCTCTTCAGTCTTCAAATTTGATGCCTTTGCCGCCCGATGTGTCAATTGCTCCACCGCGGTACGAACCTCTCTTCTTCTTGTTCTTCTCTTTTGTGAAGCCTTTGCCTTTGGTTACGATCAAATCGGCGTGGGCGCGTTCGGCATAATCATAGGGCACATAGGCGTTGCTGGCCAGCTTCGGGTCGACCTTGGTGTCAGGCTTAATACGCTGAAAGCGATTCTCAACGTGGTTCTTTTTTGCCTTCCCAGGTTCTTCCGCAGACGGAGAGCCGCTGAATTTGCGTTTGCTACCGGCGGTCGGTACAGGCGAGGCGGCGGGCAGGGTCGCGGACGAATCGGTAGAGGAGCCTTTACGTTTAGAGTCAGACACCGCTTCATCCTCGGAGTCAGAATTGGAGGAGCTGTCGGAAGAGCTGTCGGACGAGCTCGAGTCACTCGTGGATGAAGATGACGACGCGGCCTTCTTCGCGCCCTTGATTGGAGTCTTGTTCTCTGCCTCTGAGTCGCTGTCTGATGAGCTGGAGCCGCTAGAGTCGCTCGATGAGTCTGATGAGCTGGATGCCGGCGAGGAAGCCACAGATGCTGCCTTCTTGGTCTTCGTCGCCTTTATGACCTTCTCAGCCTCAGCTTCGGAACTGCTGTCGCTGTCGGAGTCGCTTGATGACGAGTCGCTCGATGCGCTGGAGGAATCTGAGTCGGACTCGGGAAGCGGCTTGCTTGCGGGCTCTGCGTCTGAATCGCTGCTTTCGCTGCTTGAATCGCTTGAGGAGGATGCGGAGGACGAAGATACAGATTTGGCTTTCGCAACTTTCTTTGTCTTCGCAGGCTTGAGTGCAACTTCCGCTTCTGACTCTGACTCTGACTCTGACTCTGAATCAGAGCTAGAATCAGAAGATTCTGAGCTGGAAGATTCTGAGCTAGAGCTGGACGGTGCAGATCGCGCCTCTTGGGCCGGCGCTTTCTTGCTGATTTTGGCCTTCTTGAGAGGCTTCTTCGCCCCCGCCTCAGACTCACTGCTGGAATCGCTGCTCGAGCCACTGCTTGAGGCGCTACTCGAATCGCTGCTGGAGGCAGAGCTCGATGCGCCGTCGCTGTCTACGTCCATGGGCTCGGGCGCAGTCTGCGTCTTCTGCCACTTCTCGTATTCTTTGAGCTTTCCTGCAGCATCCTTGTAGCCTTTCTCCTTCAGAAACAACTCGATTGAGCTGAGCGGAACCGGCGTGGTGGGAGTCGCCGGGAGAGGGCGTGCCGTGCTGTCAGTCTTCTTCGCTTTCTTGTCGCCGCGGGCCTTCTTCGCGAGCTTCTTGTCGGTCGCCATGACGCTCAATCGCTGTCTCTGGGCACTCGAGTGGCCTCCGGGGGTGGTCCGAGGGCGTGGGTGGGCGGTCAAGGAGCTGGTGCAGGCGCAAAAAAAGTTCGGCGGGCGGCATTGCAGCCTCGGGACGCTAGACCCCAAATATCAATCCCGGTCGCTTGCCCGTGCGCTCGGGCTGCCGTTCCATATGAAGTACACGACGCCATCTCCGCATCGCAGTGAGACAGTCTCTCCTTCACTCGCCGCCGCCGTCTTTTGCTGGAATGCGCATTGGGCCTCCACCCCGTCGTCCTCTGCCTCCGCCGCCAGTCTGCCCATGCCCGCTTGCTGCCCGTGTGCAGCACGCTCGTCGACGCTGTGTCGCTCCGCACCTACCTACCTATGCGCGAGCCCACCTGGCACTTTATATGGCACCAAATCCCGAGACCCGCCGTCCGCAACCACAACCCAGAGCCCAGTGCACCTCACTGTCATGCTGCACAGACCAGGACACACGTGATCCGTAGTGCATTCCAGCAGTACCGCCGCCAGCATGGACGGGAGGCAGCGCAACTACCCCAATGGCCTGGGCGACCCTAGAGGTCCACCGAGTCGCCCGTCCACTGGAGGCGCGAGGGGCCCGCCGTCCACCAACAGCTCCAGCTCGACCCCGTCTGGCATGTCCCGCGCTGAGCGCTTCGATGACGAACGCCGCAGAATCACAGAGAGCTGCTTCGCCAAGGTCGACGAGCAAGGCCAACGTAAGTGACGCCCCCGCCCACGATGCTGGCATGCAACAAGGAGAGCCCCTGGGATGGCATGCGCGAGCAAAGAAAAGAGGTGCTGACCAATGCCAGTCCAGGAATCGTACATTACCCACATCCGCGTCCAAGAAGACGGCTCGTATCCGCAATCGCCCCCACCGCCGACTGCGCCCGCCTCAAACAAAAAGGCTCGTATCATCATGATCTCCGTCAGGAACACTGGCCGGGTCAAGCTCCACAAGGCGCGAGAAAACGCAAATGGGACCTTCTCCATTGGCAAGTCGTGGCCCATGGAGGATCTATCGGCCATTGAGAACTACGTGCATCTGAATCCAAAGGACGAAGAGGAAGCGCAGCGAAGAAAGTGGGCGGGTGACAAGGGTTTCACCGTGACCATCACGAAGCCATACTACTGGGAAGCCGGAACAGCAAAGGAAAAGGAGTTCTTCATCGGCAGCATGGTCAAGATCTACAACAAATACACCAAGGGCGAGTTTCCCATCCTGACCGGTTTCAGTGCGAGTGAGCTGAACGGTCTGACCAACGGGCAACCGCATCTGGCCACAGCCGAGGGTCGCGCCGCTGGCCCAGCTGGTGGTAGAGACGGCAGAGAGCCTGGGCAAGCGCGACAAGGCACGCCTGAACTTAGACCAATGCCACCAAAGTCGCCTGGCCCGCCCCCTCGAAGGCCTGGAGAGTCGCCGCAAATGCCCTCTGACGACGGACGCAGAGGGCCAGGGCTAGGTCAGAACCCCAACTTCAGACGACCGCCAGGGGAGTACCAAGGGCCAAGAAGGCCTGGCGGTCCAGAAGATCAATTTCGCAGCGGTAGTCGACCTGGTACTGCAGACGATGTGCGCAGACCCTCACCCTTTGCTCCGGGGCAAGGTCCCCCTGCGATGCCATCTGTGCCAGATTTGAGACAGAAGCGTTCTATGGACCAAAGCATTCGGTCGCGGCCGAGCGGCGACAGCATGAGAATGCGACCGCCTATGCAAGGCCGTGAGCCCATGCCTCCAACGCCACAGTTCCCTGCCCAGACACTAACGCCCCAATCCTCAACGTCTGAATTTGTAAATCGTCCAATAACCCCTGAATCAAGCAACCTCCCTCCCAGCCTCAGCCCAGCTCGACGAGCAGTAGGGGACGATGGCCAGTCGCAGAGATCACAGCGATCTGTAGATGACTTGTCCTCTGAGCAAGGAGTACCAGGCGTGCCGCCACTTGACCAGCGACGACTCAATGGTGTCGCTCCGCAAAGAAGGGATCTCTCGCCCCCGCGCGGGTTTCGTCCTGGTACTGCTCAAAGTAATGCGAGCTCCAATTTCACACGAAACGAGGAGGTGCCTCCAGAAGAGCCACCGCAGCGTAGAAGGCCTTTGATGGAGGCACGACCTTCGGGAGGGTCTCAGCGGAGCCTTGGAAACCAAGGCTCGGAACCACGCACCGAGTTCCACACGCCTTCAGTGTCTCCGGCACCGCCGATTGATGTGCCACCAAGAAGACGGCCACAGGAGATGCCTGAAAGACCCAAACCAGCACCTCCGCTCAACCCTGGGCCAGCACAGGAAGTGCCGCCTCCGACCCAACCAACACCACCCCCCACATCGCCCCTTCCACAAATACCACTAGTCCCATTGCCAGCAAGTAACGATCCTACCGAACAGGCCCCTGCTGTGCAGCCTACTTCGGCGGCGACCGAGGCAGCTACGAATGTACAATCGTCGACAGAAGAAGCAGACTCTGAGATCGCGCATCGCCCTGGAATGGGGCCCATGGTCAAGAAGACGCTCGGCACATCGGAGGCAGCCAGCAAGTTCCGAAAAGCCGCTGCTGCTGCTGGTGCCTTCAAGCCTCGTGCGGGTGGTGCTGCGGCTAAGTTGTTCGCACCCAAGGAACCAAAAGCATCGGACGAACCTGATGGCATCAGCGGAGTTTTCGTACCACAACGCTTGGCACCGAAGGAAATGCCGAAGGAACCTGCAAAGGAGGAAACTCAGAGGCTAGCTGAGGAATTGCCTAAGCTTGTGCCGGACAGATCTTCGAAAGAGAGACCGCGCATCAGCACTGAGGTCGTTCCTTCCGTCACCGTATCGAGTCCCTTGTCGCCAACACCTGCTCCTCCTGCAGCAGAAACAGAAGAGAAGGCGCTGTCTCTCAACAAAGCAACAGTTCAAAAGGCGAGCGCCGAACCTGAACCTCGGCGCAAAAAACGTAGGTCTAATCAACAGATCATGAATATTTCTAAACTTGGTATCGATCCTAGAATGATCGATGAGCAAGGCATAGAGTTCGAAAGCCTACTCTCGGAGCTTGGCTGGGGCAGCAGTGAGTTATCGCCTAAGCGCATCGAATCGCTGGAAAGCGATATCAAACGCGAGATTGCTCGAGTTGAGGCGGGGAGCTGGCTCAATCATCTTGAGCAGAAAGATGATCGCGTTGAGGCTGTCGAGCGCATGCTTGACCGGGCAATTGCAGAATGCGATGAGCTTGAGGGCTTGCTCACTTTGTACAACGTCGAACTAGGCGTACGTATACTGTGCTCTTATAGAACTCTTTGGTTTATGGAATGGATAGCTAACCAAGAAACAGAGCCTGAACGATGACATTGCTTTCATAGAAGCACAGAGCCAGGGTCTGCAAGTGCAAACAGCCAATCAACGGTTGCTTCAACATGAACTTCAGCAGCTGGTCGAGACAATATCAATCACATCCGACCAACTGGAGTCTCTTCGACGCGCGCCAATTGGTAAGATCAACGGACTCAAAGACATCGAGTCCTCGTTGGTCCTCCTCTACAAGGCACTGATCACCATCGATCCGTCTTTCGTCGCCGGTAGTCGCTCAGCCGGTGAGCTCGACAAGATTTCAAGCAGCTCAGGCTTCGGCAATAGCGAGCTTGCCAGAATGCAGGCACTTCAAGAGAAGCGCGACCGATATCTTAGTGAAGGAGCCATATTTCTGGACCGATTGAAGAAACACATGGAGATCACCTTTGGCGCAGCGTTCCTGGCAACAAGAGACGCCCTGAAGAATATTGACCAAGGGTCCATGCCGTCCCTGAAGAAGAACGTGGAAGCTCACGATCTAGGCCGCAACGAGTTGTGGATGTTGAGTCCTGTCATGCTTTTCGCCAAAGAGATCGACAGGAGCTCCTGGGATGCTCTACTCCGCATGTACCAAACGCAAGCAGCCAAGGTATACCTGGACGAGGTTCGTGACAATATCTTAGCATGGAGGAAGTTTGCCCGAAAACCGACAGGGGAAGAGCAAGAGCTTCTGTTCACTGCTCAAGAGAAGGAGACAGAGAGTATCACCGGCACTGCCCGAAAACTCACCGTGAAGCGAAGTCAGACACTTGCTCGTGGACTCCGTTCAGCATCTGGTGAGAAGGAGGAGAAGAAGGCGAACAAAGCGCAAGATGGCAAGCTCTACGCATTCGACGTGTTCGGCCGGATCCTAGAGGATACTGGTCCCGTGCTTCTGACTGAGCAGAATTTTATCACCGAGTTCTTCCATGCAACGTCCAATGACGCGGTCGACTTTCCAGACGCTGTCCAGGCCGCTTCGCCTGAAAATCGCCGAGGACCAAATCTTTGGATTCGAAAACAATTCGAAGCTGACCGAGCTATGGCGAAGCATGTGACTGGTGTAATGGAGGAAATCTTTTCATTTTGGCCAACCGAGATACAGAGTCTCGTAGACTGGGCGGTACAGGCGGATCCATTGTGAGTTGTTGTGATGTGCCATGCATTGACGATACTAACAAACATCCCAGGCAAGGCGTCGGAATCTTAGGTGCAGTCGATCGGAAATTGGTGGATATTGAGGATTCAAACCAAGACTTCTTGACAAGGAACTTGCAGAAAATACACGAACGTTTGAAGAGCCTCTTCAACCGCTTCCTCGACGAGCAGATACGAGCTATCGAAGACACCAAAGTTAAGATCAAGAAGCGCAAAGGAGTCATTGCCTTCATGAAGACCTTCCCGCACTTCTCTGCCGCTATCGAAAATATGCTACCGCCGGCGTCCGAAGGCGGCGAGCAACTTGAAGTCCGGCGCATGGTCAGCGAAGCTTACCAGAGAATGAACAAAGCCATGTTCGAAAGCTTGAAGGTAATTGCCAAGGAGTCGCCCACGGTCATGGCGTCCCAAGGTCAAGGAGACCCAGAGGACAAAGAGGCCCTGAATTATCATATACTGCTCATCGAAAACATGAACCACTACATGGAAGAAGTAGACTCACGGGACGACTCGGTCCTAGAGTACTGGAAAAACAAGGCTCATGATGAGTACAACGAGCACATGAATCTCTACGTAGACGCTGTTATCCGTCGGCCACTGGGCAAGCTCCTGGTAGGTTTTAGGCAGGACTCATAGGCCTTTTGGAGAAAGCTAACGCTCTGTAGGAATTTGTCGAATCCACCGAGACCCTCCTCGCTCAGCCCGGCGCCAGCGCTCAGTCTATCGCCCAACGCTCGTCGCATTCACGCTCCGTCTTCAAAAAGCTTGTCCACGGTCATGACTCCAAAGAACTGCGCAAGGGCATTGAAGCCCTCAAGAAGCGCGTGGACAAGCACTTTGGCGACGCCGACGACCCCACCATCAGCCGTGACCTTGTCTTTAAGGTGCTCAAAGAGTGCGAGAAGAAGTACAACGAGGTATACGACCGCACAATCAGAATCAATCAAGATGTATATACAGGAGAAGTGGAGATTGATTGGGGAACAAACGAGGTGGCCGCTGCTTTCCGGAAGTAGAACCTCCGGAAGAGTGGAAGCTTGAACCTGTTGGGTCTGACGTAGTGTTTGATGTTCCTTGTGGCAGGTTGTTGTTTGGTTGCGTGGGCATTTGTGTTCCGAGTTTCATCGGCTTGTTCTGCCGTATCCAGAGTGTTCAGGATCGGAGTATGCGATCGATGCACCAGATGATCCGATATCATCCAATGTTCGAAATATACACTGTTGTGGCCGTGGAAGCGCAAATCCATACCGCCTGCTTTTAACCATGTTCTCCATTCCCAGACATGCGCCACGTGCTGCTGCTTCCTTCGAATGTCGGCATCCACGGCCTCCGTTGGATCTGTCGGGCTTGGATCATGACCGGCTGACATGCATAGAAAGCCTGTGTTGACGTGCTACACAAGTGGGAGCTTTTCAGTGTTCGAAGCGAACCCCTGTCATGATCAACCGAAGCGTGCGGTGACGACACTGCATGTCGATCGAGGTTCCGAGTCCAGATCTCCCACCATCACGAGCTGGTCCGACCCAAGCATCAACGCTTTGGGACGCCGATAATGTCGCCGAAGCCGAATCGTTCGCGTCACTTTCTCAGGCAAGGAAGCGAGGACAGGCATAAAGGACCCCGAGTACCCGTC
>TARA_R110002003_G_scaffold1113_7_pt1 | contig 27828 bp, 22 predicted proteins | sample TARA_R110002003 | Tara Oceans TARA_R110002003 (sample SAMEA4396441) | marine metagenome | biome: Westerlies Biome; feature: [SRF] surface water layer (ENVO:00010504); material: water (ENVO:00002006), including particulate matter (ENVO:01000060) such as... | depth 5 m | reverse complement strand
TATCTGGAGCGATAATGATCAAAATGTTGAGCCGTCAGACGACTCGGTTACGAAATGACTCGTCCGATTAGAAATGTTTCATGCCCAGGGTTTGTGAGTTCTGCTTACCCGAACTGAAGAGGGTAACGCCCAGGAACAGCCTCAGGCAGTGGCGGAGCCGATTGTGACCCAGCACGTCAAGTCATGCACAGTGCAGTAGGGGAACAGAAGCTTTCGGCGCATCGCTCTTGTTGCAGACTCATCGAATGCTGCAACTAAGGTGGCAGTGCGTAGGATGTCAGATGTTATGATGCAGGTGTGTTGTTACAGCGCGTCGATCGCGTGGCGAGAACAGGGCGGTTCTTGGCCAACACACGTGCCAAAGACCCTGCGGCTTGCGGGGTTCCGAACGACATCCCATCACAGCACCAAAGACGACGTCGACGCGCGCCTATCACGACGTCAAGGCATCGAGATCAGCAACCAATTCAACGGGCGAACGGCGCATCTGTGTGAATTTTCATAATTCGACTTAATGCAGAGCCTCGACTCGCACTCAGGAAGGCATCCGCGCTTGTGGCTACCAGCACATTCAAGCGCAGCAACCGTCGCATGCGGCCGCTGAAACGTCATCGAAATTATCAAGCCACAAGCGAGCGGACGAAGAAGTATTGCAATATGTGCTGAAGCAATCCTAGCGACGGGCCAACTGGGTTGTCGCTCTTATACATCCGGAGCAGTGCTTATGCCTTCGGACATTGGGGGAAGCCGGAAACACGAGCAAGGTTGATCAAAGTATCCAGAGTGACGATCTTTCAGCCTTCCAATACTACATTTTGATATCTAGATCAAGTATCAAACGTCGGCGGAACAGCGTATGCCAAACCCCAGACACATGTCGTCAATGGCGCATGCCACCCGCGATCGTGTCCATGATGCTTGGACCTTGCCTTTGGCAAACGGGCAATCCGTTGCACATCATCATAGCGAGGTGTTCGCTTGACCTCGTATTGGCACCATCCGAAAGCGGTCCACCCGCCCCCCTGGCGCTCGCTGATCATTGAGATCCTCTTGTGGTCAATCTACGGCATCCACATTCCCGAAAGGTGGGCCATGCCTCGTGCTAGCCTTCAGCTGCCAACATGCTCTTGCAGATGTACCCCCCGAGCGGGGTCTCCAGAAGCTTGTTCGACGCCATCAACGTTGTGGCTACGAAGTGTACGAGGAGAAGCTGAGTGAGATCACTGCGTCAGAGATATGCTATCCGGCCTGTGTCATGTCTTGGCCCGCAAGCTGCGGCTGGGGGTTTGCATGCCTGCGACACCACGGCGGCAAGGCAACGAATTTCGGGGTGAATGCACGTCGATACCATCCTCTTGGTGTCAAGCACATGGGCACCTCGTGTTGGGCTCCGGCTATGGGAAGGGCAGTTCTCCTGACGCGTGGTAGCTACATCGTGTAACACCCTGGATGCAATATCTACCAGACAACTCCAATGTCGCTACCCGACTCCTCCATGATCTGTTCAAGCAGTCTGCATCAATCTAAGCCCCAATTCGCCTGGCAGAAGCTGTAAATGACAGCAAAACACTCGGACGTTATGTCAATCCATCCCGGGTCGTGGGAGGGGATCCGATCGAGTTAAGCCGACTTTGAGACAGCGCCCTTGCAATTCAGGTCCCCACGTCTCATCTTCGTTATCATCCGTAACGCATTGGCTCGTACCTTAGCATTTGGTCTACAAGCCTAGTATGCGCCATCTATCAATAGCATGGGAGCTTACTCGGAAACACGCCCGGCTTCTGCACGCCATCAATTCTCGGAACCATGGCGGCACCATTCCAAGAAGAGGCATAGTGCGCGCTCCACTCTCGTTCTCACGTCAATATGTTGCTGCAGTACATCGTTCCGCAGTACATGGGCTGTCACAGATCCGGTACGCACTGTGCTTGTCATCGTGCGATCCAAGCCCAGACCACCATTCTGATTGCTCATTGCCTATCACTACCTCTTTTCCCCTACAAATATAGGGTACCGCCAATCCCCCAGAGATCGTTCCATCCCAAACTTTCTACTCCGCGAGTACCTTGGGTCACTACCTCCTCCACGCGCCACCCAGCCACCTACACAGAGGACTTACATACTACGACGAAGACCAACACCTTCGTTCTTAGTACAGTACCCTCATACCTTTGAAGGCTCATCACCGACTTCTTCTTTCCCGAGCCTTTTAGCTGAGGTTCCCTTGTCTTGATTGGCGCTGTTGGTCCATATTTTTACATAATTACATATACCTTCACGCGTCCGCCGCCATCATGAATCTACTCATCTTCGGTGATCAGACTGCCGAGCAGTACCCACTGTTGCGGAAAGCTTGCACATGGAAGAACAATGCTACTCTTACGACGTTCTTGGACAGAGTTAGCGTAGTCCTTCGAGATGAGGTTGAGAAGCTTCCGCGAACCCAACGCGATCAGATCCCCGACTTTCTGACGACATGGGATCTTGTCGAAGCTTACTACAGCAAAGGGACAAAGGCACCTCAGTTGGAAAGCTGCATGGTAACCATTGCTCAATTAGCACACTACATTGGGTATGTGAGCTCGATGGTGTTTTTTTGAACCCCGCTGATTCTGCAGGTACTTTGCGGAGAATCCAGCAGACCTGCCAAACCCTGCCAACACACGGATTGTCGGTCTCTGCACTGGTTTACTCGCAGCATCTGTCGTCGCATCTGCACGATCATTGAGCGAATTGCTCCCTCTCGCGACAGAGGCTGTCCGAATCGCGTTCCGAGCAGGATCCTGCGTGGGCGCTGCAAAAGACGCGCTTGAGCACGCGATACATGCGAACCAGAACTGGTCCACCATTGTGACGGGCGTTTCTGAACAGGAAGCGAAGAGTGCCCTTGCGGCGTTTCACAATGAGCGACGAATCCCCGCCTCGGGACATGCATACATTAGCGCCGTTAGCACCATGGCTTTGACCATTAGCGGCCCACCAGCAATCACGAAACGCCTGTTCCAGGAAGTCGAGTTGTTCAAGAAGAACACCCGTGTTCCTATTCCTATCTACGCTCCTTACCACGCGCGCCACATCTTCAGCCAGGCCGACATCGACCGCATCTTGGACAAGGATGCTACTCGACACTTCCAGCAGTTCCGCCCGCTAGCATTGATACACTCCGCGACGACTGGAAAATGCCAGACCGCAACGGGTACCCTCGACTTGGTGCAGATCGCTTTGGGCGAGATCCTGCTCGAGCCCGTGCGATGGGACAACCTCCTTGGCGAGGTTGTATCCCAGGTGACGGCGACAAGCAGCCCAGAGTGCACTATCACCGCGGTCGGGGTCACGAACATTGCCAACAGTCTTGCCTCTGCATTGAAGTCTGGCGGTCAGAACCATGTCTCTGTTCGCGATCAATCTATCTGGTCTGTGACCACCGATGAGAGTCGTGGCCGAACTCAGAACGACAAGATTGCTATTGTCGGCATGTCTGGTCGCTTCCCTGGCGCCGCCAGCCCCGAGAAGCTGTGGGAGCTTCTCGAGAAAGGCTTGGATGTCCATCGTGAGGTGCCAGCCGACCGTTTCGATGCGAAGGCGCATTGCGATCCGTCCGGCAAGGGGAAGAACAAGAGTCATACACCATACGGCTGCTTCATAGATGAGCCAGGTCTCTTCGATCCCCGCTTCTTCAACATGTCACCGCGTGAGGCTGCTCAGACTGATCCTATGGGCCGCCTTGCCCTGACCACCGCCTACGAGGCGCTCGAGATGTCTGGCTACGTTCCCAACCGTACACCTTCAACCAAACTTCACCGCATCGGAACCTTCTATGGACAGACGTCAGATGACTGGCGTGAGATCAACGCTGCGGAGAACATCGACACTTACTTCATCACGGGTGGTGTCCGCGCATTCGCGCCGGGTCGGATTAACTACTACTTTAAGTTCTCCGGCCCATCTTACAGCATCGATACTGCTTGCTCCTCCTCTCTCGCTGCTATTCAACTAGCCTGCACCTCCCTCTGGGCTGGTGATTGCGACACCGCTTGCGCTGGTGGCTTAAATGTCCTGACAAATCCGGACATTTTCTCGGGTCTTAGCAAGGGTCAATTCTTGTCGAAGACCGGCAGCTGCAAGACGTACGACAACGATGCTGATGGTTACTGCCGTGGCGATGGTTGCGGCTCAGTCGTGCTGAAACGATACGAGGACGCTGTAGCTGACAAGGACAACATCCTTGGCTGCATTCTCGGAGCCGCCACCAATCATAGCGCCGAGGCCGTGTCAATCACTCATCCCCATGCCGGCGCGCAGGAATTCCTATACAATAGGGTCCTTGCCAAAGCAGGTGTCGATGCGCACGAGATTAGCTACGTTGAAATGCATGGCACTGGTACACAAGCTGGTGATGGCATTGAAATGACTTCAGTCACCAACGCCTTCGCTCCTCGCCATCGTCAACGTCGTCCAGAGGAGACCCTGCATCTCGGAGCCATCAAAGCCAACATCGGACACGGCGAGGCTGCTTCGGGTATCAATTCGCTGGTAAAGGTACTGATGATGATGAAGAAGAATGCGATACCCGCCAACGTTGGTATCAAGGGTGTTATGAACAAGACGTTTCCCAAGGACCTGCTGCAGCGCAACGTCCACATCTCCACGACGCAGGTTGCCTGGCCTCGCGAGGGTGCTGCGAAGCGCAAGATCTTTTTAAACAACTTTTCTGCCGCTGGTGGCAATACCTCTCTCATCATTGAAGATGCTCCGTTGCCAGAGGCCCCAACGGCTGTCGACCCACGCACCATGCACACCATCACAGTCACTGCCAGGTCCATTGCGTCCTTGAAGAAGAACATCAACAATCTCATAGAATTCCTGGATGAAAACCCAGAAACCACTCTCCCGAGCTTGGCTTACACCACCACTGCCCGTCGCATCCAGCACAACTATCGCGTAGCTATCTGCGTCTCCGAGATCTCCAAGGTCAAGGACGCTCTGCAAGCTCAACTGAAGGACACCTACAGTCCCCTTCCCATGGTCCCTACCAAGACTGCGTTCACCTTCACGGGTCAAGGATCCCAGTATACCGGCCTTGGTCAGAGACTGTACGAGGACCTGGACACCTTCAAGGCCGATATCGATCAGCTCGACAACATCGCACGCCTCCATGACCTGCCCTCGTTCTTGCCACTGCTCAATGGCACTGATGTTTCCACCCTGTCTCCAGTCGTCGTTCAGCTTGGCATGTCATGTATCCAAGTTGCCTTGGCTCGCATGTGGGCTTCGTGGGGTATCACCCCCACTGCCGTCGTTGGCCACAGTCTTGGCGAGTACGCAGCGCTGCACGTCGCTGGTGTCATCTCCGCCAGTGACATGGTTCTCCTCGTTGGTCGCCGCGCTGAACTCCTCGAGCAGGAGTGCACCGCGAACACTCACGGTATGCTCGCCGTGAAGGGCAGTGCCGAGTCCATCAAGGCTGCTCTTGGGGATAAGATGACTGAGATTGCCTGCATGAACGGGCCTGAGGAGACTGTCCTCTGCGGTACAGTCCAGGTCGTCGAGTCTACCTGCGAGCTCCTCTCTGCGAAAGGTTTCAAGGCCACGAAGCTCAATGTGCCCTTCGCCTTCCACTCTGCCCAGGTCGAGCCTATTCTCGAGAAATTCAAGGCTATTGCCGCCCCGGTTCTCTTCAGCAAGCCCGAAGTTCCAGTCATGTCTCCTCTGACAGGACAGATCATCCGTGAGGCCGGAATCATTGGCCCAGATTATCTGGCGCGCCATGCTCGTGAGACTGTCAACTTCTGGACTGCCCTGTCTGCTGGTCAAGATGAGAAACTCTTCGATGCAAAGACGGCCTGGCTCGAGATTGGCGCCCATCCCGTCTGCAGCGGCATGGTAAAATCTAGCCTTGGCGGCGCTCCCGTCACGGCTGGATCCCTTCGCCGCAACGAGGACCCATGGAAGACGCTCAGCAACACCATTGCCAGCCTCTTCTTGGCCGGTGTCTATGTCGACTTCAATGAGTACCACAGACTCTTCAGTGACGCTCACGAGATGTACACTCTGCCCACATATGCATTTGATAGCAAGCGGTACTGGCTTGACTATCACAACAACTGGACCCTCACCAAGGGAGAGGCTGTCCAAGCTGCGCCTGTTAAGGCAATCGAAGAAGCTCCTGTTGAGATCGAGTCTAAACTCAAGACCACTTCCTGCCACAAGGTCGTCCGCGAAGAGCTCCATGCCAACTCTGGTACCGTGGTTGTCCAATCCGACCTCTCCGATCCCCAGCTGAGAGCTACCATCACTGGCCATCAAGTCAATGGCACGCCACTTACGCCATCCTCGCTTTATGCAGACCAGTGCATGACCATTGCCGACTACCTGTACCAGCAATTGCGACCTGGCATGGCCACTCCTGGTCTTAATGTTTGCGCCATGGAAGTCACCAAGACCTTGATGCCACAGTACCCCGCACCCGCTGGCGGACAGCATTTGCAGATCGAGGCCACCGCCGATCTAGAGCTAAACCAAGTCGAGTTCAAGTTCCGCACCGTCACTGCTGACGGCAAGAAGGTCTACGCTGAGCATGCAGCGGGTCTTGTCAAGTACGAAGATGTCAATGCCTGGAAGGAAGAATGGGGCCGAATCCAGTACATGGTGCAGAGTCAAATCGATGTCCTCAAGCAGAAGCTCGAGACTGGCGCTGCACATAAGGTCCTTCGCGGCATGGCCTACAAGTTGTTCAAAGCACTTGTGACCTACGCCGACAACTACCGTGGTATGGAGGAGGTCATTCTTGATGGCAAGCAAACCGAGGCTACCGCTTCAGTCAAGTTCCAGACGACGGCCGCTGACGGCAACTTCCTGTGCTCGCCATACTGGATCGACAGCTTGGCCCACCTTTCGGGCTTCATTGTCAACGCATCAGACCACCTCGACTCTGAAAACTCTGTCTACATTTCCCATGGTTGGGGCTCCATCAAGATCGCCAAGCAGCTCTCACCCGAGAAAAAATACCGCTCCTATGTGCGCATGCAGCCAGCGCCCGGCAACATCTCCGTTGGCGATGTGTACATTCTCGAGGATGAGGAGATCATCGGTATGGTTATGGGTTTGAAGTTCCAGAACATCCCTCGCCGCGCGCTTAACATCATGATGCCGCCCTCTGGTGCTAAGGCTGGTGCTGCCGCTGCAACTAAGCCTGCAGCTAAGCCAGTTGCCAAGGCACTTCCGGCGCCTCCCGCTAGGGCTGCACCGGTCCCAGTCAAGGCTGCGAGGACCGTTGCAAAGGCTGTCACCAAGGCTGTGAAGGTTGCGAAGGCCGCCAAGCCAGCCAACACGGGGGTCACTGCGAAGGTCATGAAGATTGTGGCCGAAGAGATTGATGTCGACATGTCGGAACTCGTTGAGGAGGCTGCTTTCGAGAATCTTGGTGTTGACTCGCTTCTCTCCTTGACCATCTCTGCCAGATTCCGTGAGGAGCTCGACATGGACATTCCATCGTCGCTCTTCACTGACTGCCCTACTGTTGGAGAGCTCAAAAAGCACTTTGCGCAATTCGACGGAGGTGCTGTTGTTGTTGACGATGACGACTCGTCTGACACTACGGATGAGCCGTCTGATGCTTCGACCCCATACAATGCCATCGCCAGCACTCCCGCTAGCTCTGCTCCCAGTGTGACCGGCAACGACATCGACATCAAAGTGACTAGCGAAGTCATCGAAGGTGAAGCCTCCGTTGCACGCAAGCTTGTTGCCGAAGAGATGGGTGTCGACGTTTCCGAGATCACTGATGACCTCGACCTCACCGACATTGGCATGGACTCGCTCATGTCGCTCACCATCCTCGGATCCATGCGCGAGGCAACCGGCCGTGACCTGCCCGCTGATTTTCTTACCGTTAACGTCACTATCAAAGACATCGAGACTGCTCTTGGTATGCGCCCCAAGCCCAAGGAGCAGATCAAAGTGTCCGCGAAGGTTGCTACAAAAGCATCCTCCAAAGCTCCTCAGCTCGCTGAGGTGAACAAGAAGCTTGCAAAGGTAGTCGATGTCTCCAGCATGCCTCCTTCCAACTCTGTTCTACTTCAGGGTAATCCCAAGGTCGCAACCAAGAAGTTCTTCCTCGTTCCTGATGGCTCTGGATCTGCTACATCATACATCAGCATCCCGAACATCAGCCCCGACATGGCGGTCTACGGCCTCAACTGCCCGTTCATGAAGTGCCCTGAGAGATGGACATGCGGTGTTGAGGGTGTTGCAGCCATCTACCTCAACGAGATCAAGCGTCGCCAACCCGAGGGACCTTACCTCATTGGCGGTTGGTCAGCCGGTGGTGTCATGGCCTACGAAGTCGCCATGCAACTCGTCAACTCTGGCGAGAAGGTCGAGTCGCTCGTTCTCATCGACGCTCCTTGCCCCGTCGCACTTGACCCTCTTCCCGCCCGTCTCCACATTTTTTTCGACCAGATAGGCCTCCTCGGCACCGGAAAGCCAGGTGGCACCCCATCATGGCTGCTTCCGCATTTCGCGTCTGCGATCCAGAACCTCAAGGACTACGACCCAGTGCCTATGGATCCCAAGATCGCGCCACCGGTCCTGGCAATCTGGTGCACAGATGGCGTCTGCCCGAACCCAGATGACCCGCGCCCACCGCCAGGCGAGGGCGAAGACCCAGCGCCGATGAAGTGGCTGTTGAACAACCGTACTGTCTTTGATGACAATGGCTGGGCGCAGTTGCTGCCGAAGGATAACTTCGAGTATGCGGTCATGGGTGGAAATCACTTCACGATGATGAAGGGTGAACATGTAAGACTAACCAACTGCCCCTCGTTGCAACAAGATGCTAATGATGTACTAGGGTGCTACACTAGGCAAGCTCATCCAAAAGGGCTTGAAGTTATAACTATTGTTCATATTGAGGATAGACTGTACATTGCAGATTGCATACATCTCCTTTGTTCAAGTGTTGACACGGGGATGTTGGCGTTCGGGGAACTATGGCATGGGCATACACATTTGTTGCACTGGCGTTTGTGGGATGGGCCAGGCGTTATTCTCTCTTTTCACGAGTTTCTTTTCTTGTCCTGTTGTTGGCTGAGCGGAAGCGTTGCGAGCATGTGTTGGTATGACTCTGCAGCGCTTTTGTGTCGTGTCGTCTCCTTTTCTCGCTTTTGTTCATGATTAGGGCAGCAGGCGCTGCCAGCGTGTTGTGTTGGCTCGTCTTGCGGCGCTTGCTGCCTGTCTGGCTCATGATACTTTGATCATTCACGTCACGTCGTAGTTCTCTGAGTTGTACGCGCAATACCTCTGGAGTAATGACAGTCTATCTAAACCTCGAAATGCCTTCTCCCTCTCACGTCTCAGCATTTGCCTCGACGCCTTCATCGAGTTTGAGCGCTTTCAACAGCCACAAGTCTATCTCTACTATCTGCCCAACTTCCAGACTTTGCACGGCAAATCCATGGCCCCGTCATCCGCATCCCGATCGGCTCCTCCCCGATCACCCGCCATCCAGACTCCAGTCCTGCATATTGTTGAGGTCGCACACGCCCCCACGACTTCATCTGAAACTCTGCAGGTCAACTCCCATCAGGCGCGCATGCAGGATCTCCAAACACCCATGTCATCGTATCCGGCAAACCGTCTTGCATTTCCTATCTATCTTTGCGTTATGATCTGCTCATCCTTGCACCTAGAAACCCATGCCCGTCTGTGCCGGTCCCCTCCCAAGACGTAGCCGCGCACATCTCCCGTCTCGCCTGTTCCCATCTCGAAATACGAGTTGCTTCAATTTATCCAGTCCTGCAGGTACCCTTGACACCCCCTGGACCTCGCGATCCGTGTTGTTGCCGGCACAAGCGAGGCCGCCTAACGGCTAAACTAGGTGCATAACACGATACCCGTTGACCCGTGTGTCTGCACGATAGATGAAGGAGGGCTTCCCGCCGGAACTACGACGGCCGGGCGGCGCCACGGGGTGGTGGCAGATCTACCCGTCGAACACGAGGGGGGCTGCACGGGGTTTATGGGGGAGGGTATATGTGAGGGCTGATATTGAAATTCTATGTCTGGTGGAAGTACCTAATATATGGATGTTGGGTACCGTCGTTTCCCAGGATGTTGTCCATCGGTAGGACTCGGGAACGTTCCGGATGCTTCGCCTACCCAGGTTCATGTGCAATCAAAGAATCGCATTGGATACTTGATCTGTGCTGCTTATCTGTTTGTGTACCAAACACGTTCCTTGCTGGTGCCCGGAGGAAGAAGGGTGATCGTGGCTTCTCAGTCTCGAACGGCTCGGTACAATGTTTCCGTGTGTGAAAGTAGCCACCATGCCGTATAGCATGTATACGGGTGTAACGGTATGGTTACTCCCACGAGCCACCAATAGCCCGGCAGTAGAAGCCGCTGCGGCACTGAAATCCTGGGACGATGTATGAAGCGAAGTTGGTGTAAAGTGCTCGCATCGTAACATGCGCGCAGAGAACGGAGGAAGCATGGCTGAATGGAAGCGGAACAAGATGTTCCCATCCTCGTCCGTCTGCCAGGACATCTTCGTCATGTATGAACCGCAGTACATGTCACAACCCGACAACACAATTGAATGACAGCATGTCCAGCTCCGTGGTATATGGTATTTTCAGGGTCCAAAACTCCCCACCCATGATTCCGTGCCAGGTCCTATAAATACCGAAGCAATGATGTTCGCAAGGTTGCAAACCAGCACCACGCCTTACCTTGAGTGGTCCACGTGACTTTGTTGCTATCAGACATACGATGCTGCAGGTCAATCGATGAATCCTCAAGGGTCTAGCTCGGCAATGCGCTCGCTTGTCGCACAAGGTTCGTGAAGCGTTTCCAGAAACAAGGTATCTGGAGCGCAGGAACAAAATGCCTGTGTACATTCCTTCATCTCAACATCCCTCCTTCGCGCCTAGTTCTTGATCCCTGGTGATAACTGTGCGCACCGCAGATGGTAAATTGGAGTTGAGCGATAGCCACATGGGGAGTCAGTGCTTTTCGCAGTAAGCCACAATTTGGAAGAGCCAGCTCCATGCGGCAGGTACGAGGCACAACTTGACTACGTATTTAGTAAGCCGCGGGCGATAGGGAAGACAGCCACAGCGCTTCATCAACGTCATTCTAGGCGGAAGGCTAACAAGCGACTTCAGCTTTGGGGAAATATGCCTATCGTGAGTGTGGAGATGAAGTGGCCTAGCTCGTGTGAGACAGCGAGTACCGAGCGCTGATCCCTCGTACCATCGCAGGATAATGCTCCCAAAGTTTAGGTTTGACAGCTGGCTTCCTACCAATGCGGTAGAAGGCTGGTAGATCACCACGTTGATCAATATCGAAAGGCTGCCTGAAGAGGATCTCAGACGCCGCTTCTGGAAAGAATTGTACCTTGTTGCATTTGCAGCTTGCGATCTGCATTTGTTGGGGTGTGCCTGCATGTACATGATGATACAGGCTTTTGTCCACCCTGAGACCGGTGTACCTTCGTACTCAGGGTTGAGATCGCGAACAAGTGCGAACTGCGCGTTATTATCTAGGTCTCACTCTTCTTACTCGGAGTCAGGCCACGACAAGGCGTTAAAACTCCCATTGGTCGAATGGGTCGGCTCTGTTCCGTTCGCGACAATGGTAGGAGGGGCTGAGGAAGCGTCAGATCACAGCTATCGGTGAAGAGTTGAGCGTGTCGTGGATATGCGCTGGCAACATGTCTTAGTCGGCGAGCAGGCTTGCACGATGATATGATCGGAGAATAGTGAGGAGTCCCGGCGAAGATGCAATGCTCGCAGCAAGCGCCTCTGATGCCGTGCTGGGCAGCGCTTATCAAGGCCTCCTGCGGCTCTGAGCTGCAGATAAAGATTACTTACCCGTGTTTTTCGTTTCAGATGATTCATGTATCAATACCTTGTGCCGTCGCGGCAACTGCCTCTCTGTAACCGCCTGTCGATTGGCTCGGTTGGGACGGGACATCTTAGCACGATGTCGACCATCTCCGCTCCTTTTTTAGCTCTGCAGGTGGTCCGATCTCTCAATAGTTGGACGAAGTCAGGTTCGCGTGTCTGCAACTGTTGGATAAGTCGGATGCGTCTCCCGCCGTTGCGCTAGTTCATTGCTTATTCGATTCGTGGAGATAGTGGCTTTGTGGCATGGAGGAACGCAGTTGGCGCAGACGGCGCTCGTCTCCTAGCCCTCAGCCACAGCGCCGCAGGACGCAGCGGGCGGCGACGGGCCTCACCCGGGTTGCAGCGTTGCAGCACCTCGACTGACATCATGCTCCATTCCACGCGTTATCGTGACCTTGGCCGGGGCGGGTTAGTCGTGCTAAGAAAGACGTCGATTCAGAAGTGTGCGGTAATCATGTGTAATCGCGGTGGACGCAGCCATGGAAGCATCGTGGGCTAGCGCCGAGTGGGATGGGCCGAGCAGCACCAGGTGCAGGGACGAAGGACAGTGAGATCCATGATGAAGTCATGATGGATGGCCTATTTTAGCTCGTTTCCTCTCCGAGGAGGGAGAATGGCACGTGATTTTGCTGCTGAGAGGGTGGAGCGGAACACTCAATCCAAGTGCCAAGAAGCGCAATGCGGGGCAATGCAAACGCGCCAAACTCAAGCTCTACTATCAAATTCAACTGGACTTTTCGAACAGGACGAGAAAGGCAATGGCGAGCATCTCGAAAGCTGTGAGGTTAGTACGAAGGAGACGATCATCAATTTCACAACGCAACCACCCAGCTAACAAATGGACAGCAGCGAAGATGCGCCGGCCAACCCGCGAGGCATACCGAAAGCACCGTTTGTCGACCGCGTCGAGGACTATGTTACCGACCGGTCCGAGGTGGAAAGCACCATAAACAGTTTCAAGGAGATGATCTCGTGTGTTGCATCTATTCGCGGAACTTGGCTGAACTCTGAAGCTGATACAGCCTCCAGGAAGTACCAATTCATGCAACAAAACACCCAACGGCGCGCCGCCGGTCTACGAGACAAAATCCCCGATATCCAAAAAACCCTCGAAACCGTACGCTTCCTGAAGTCACGGAAAGAGGGCGCGGAGCCCCTTGAGACCACCTTTGAGCTCAACGACACACTCTTCGCGAAAGCAGAAGTACCGCCTACAGAAGAGGTCTACCTCTGGTTGGGCGCAAACGTTATGCTCTCTTACCCGATACCAGAGGCGGAAGAGCTGCTTTCAGGGAAGCTATCGACCGCGAAACAGAGTCTAGACACATGTGAGGAGGATCTGGACTTCTTGAGGGAGCAGATTACGGTATGTTGAGGGATTGTGACTGCTGGCGTGGACATAGGCTGACACAGTGTAGACGCTCGAGGTAGCATTCGCTCGTGTGTACAATTGGGATGTTGCACAGCGCAGGAAAGAACGGGAAGCTGGCGAGTCAATAGAGGACAAGAAGGGCGGGTCACCGAATGGGTGATCCGTCAGATGGTCGGCGAAGACATGACGGGCCAAAAGGGTGGTTAAAACTGCTTGTTGGACAGATCACTCGCAGTGCCGTGAAAACCGACTGCACAAAGTTCGAGTCAATGCAAAGCTCCGAAGCACCACTCAGTACACCCACACGCCCAAACAGACTCTCATACCCACTCGCCTTCCGTTTCCCTCTAACACATCACTCTTAACATACATCTCAACCACGCAAATTCCACTTCCCATACCTCACGCTGCTCTCTACTACTCAAGCATGCGGGCAACAAGCTGCAGCACCCGTCGCGTCCGGTCGCGTTCCACCCATCCGCCTAGCCACATGATTTCACAGCCCCGTCTCGAGCCGCATCCCACCTCGCGTCAACGGTACACTAGCACATAGCTCCAGCTGTTGAACCACGGTTCTCCCCAACGCCACTTCTGCACAAAATAACCCGCTCCAACGTCGCGTCCACGCAGGCGCTCCGATCTTTCATGTGAAAAACGCGCCGACGTGGTGGCTGGGTGACTACCATGCTAGCTACAGGAATACGGCCTGCGTGGACGGGAGGGGAAGGCGGAGGAAGAGCCGGGTGTGCGCGTCATAAGTAGCGTGAGAGATGGGGATGACATGTGAAGATGAGATGGGCGCGGAGCTGCTGTCACCTATGATATTCCGAATGCGGGTGTTTGGGGGAAGTCCTGCAAATTAGAATTTCGACACTCGTTCGTCGTGTACGTTGGTGACGGCTCGTGGCTGGTAAAGGCTGGGAATTTGAGAAATGCATTGTCGAAACTCGAATGGTTGGCTTGACGGAGTAGGAGTGGAGTTGATGAGCCTCATGTCCGCTTTGGAAGTAAGGGACTAGTACGTAGTTACTGTTGGCGAGAAGGGTGCCTGATGTTGTTTACTTTACAGCTCTCTATATTTCCTTGAAAAGGGTACAGAATCATTAAGACTGTGGTATGACACAGTGTAGCAGGCTAGAAAGTGTACTGAGGTATTGGGTGCTTTCATATGGCACTGTGCTGAACATAAAGCAACTTGCCTGGAATGATTTAGCGGAAAGTAAGTCGCGCATAACGAAATAGCATGAGAAAGGCCGGTGTGAGGTTGAAAGCTCATTTAACGTGATAGATTGGGGGATAATACCGCGCCCATATACTACTGATACAAGTCGTCACAACACCCCCCTTGTCCTTCGTCTTAAATATACACAGAGAAGTCCTCGTCCGCGCTCTCCACTTCGATCAAACCGCCGAATACACCGCCGTACAACCCCTCCCACACTCAACCTTCTGTTCAAACTCCACCATCCTCCCATTGATTCTGACCTTATTCCGCGGCGTGATCTGGAAGCGGTGTTGTTCCTTCTCCCTCATTGCCTTGACACCCAGCGCATTCGCCGCCCTTTCCTGTTCCGCCGTTTGATCTAATGGTTGAATATAAGTCGGTGTTGCGACATTGCTCCTCTTGCCGCTCCCGATCTGGTAGAATTCGTTGTTGCCCCAGAACAGGATATCGCGGCCCCAATTTGTGTCGTTGTCGGTGAGTTTGGATGATGCACGGGACGAAACGGCGACGCTGGCGACGTTGTCCATGACGGCAGCGGCATGGGTGGCGCCGACGGAGATGGTGGAGAGGCGGATGGGGATCACGCCGTTCTTTTGCTCATCCCATTCGAAGAGGCCGGAGAAGGCGGGAACTTTGACGGGGTCGGCACACGTATGAATCCAGCGGCCAATACCGAGCTGACCCGTGAGGCCGAAACCGAACGCCCAGGTGTCGGCGGTGGTGCGGCTGTTGTCGGATTTGGTAGCTTCGGTGGTGAGGAAGGAAGTGTTCCCGCCAGCGAAGACGTTTGTGACTTTAGCTTGTGATGCGGTGCCAGCGTAGAGCTTTTGGGTTGGGAGCAGCGAAGGCGCATCGACATATTGGGCTTCCGCATTGAAAGGGAAGCCAAGTTGGCCGGCGGTATTGTCGCCAAATGTGAAAGCTCGGCCCTCGGAGTCGCAGACAAGGCTGTGGTAGTCGCCTGTTGCGATCTTCTTGACGGGGAAGCCTTTCAGTGTGGAGATCTCATGAGGCATGTCAAAAGGCCCAGCGGGTCTGCGCTCCCAAGAAAGACCAGGAATGCCGAGTTGCCCTTTGCTGGGGAAGTGTTCCGTGCCGGACGCAAAGGAGAAGACGCGGCCGGAGGAGGTGAGCATGAGGGCGTGCTCAAGACCGGAGGCAATCTCTGTTACTCGCTCACTCCAGCCCATGTTCTCAGGTGTGCGGATGCGATACGATATGTCATTCGAGCCGCCCCAGAACGGTATCCACGATGTTGCCTTTGGCTTGGGTCCTTCTTGTTGCTCCGCCTGAGATACCGGTATGGAGTATACGGTGCCGCCCGAGGACAGTGCGATGATGCGGTCGCGCGAGATGGCCAGGGATGTCAGATTCTGCCCTCTCAGTGTCTTGGTGGGCTCTGTGACGTCCTTGGAGAAGGCTAGCCCCCACTGCAGCAGATCGCCTCGCTCGTCTATCGCTGCACCGAAGTTCCTGTCCAGCTTGATATCCCGCAGAAGCTTCCCATCGAAGTATTTTATCCGTCGCGGTGTCTTGATGTATCTCTCGTCCGACTCTGGCGCGACTGCCTTCCCTGTGTTTGATCCCCACGCATACACGCCAGGGCTCTCCCAGCTCTTCACCACCTGCAGATGTTGCGAACTGATGATGTTCCTGTTGTCGTCGGCAGACTCTGGCTGCCGCCGAGGCGCCTCAAACTTCAGCTCGACCTCTTCCTCCTTTGGCAGTTCTTCGGCGTGCACTTCACGGAATATGGCCTGCCCATTCACCCATTGATATGCGGTGGCGGTGGCCCACAGCGCGGTGACGGTGGCTACTGACCGGACGAAATGCTGCTGGCGCCGGTGGGCATATGGATGTGTGGCTGTGCGTACTTGTGGCCGTGGCGACCTGGTCGAGATGTTTCTGGAGTTCCGCAGTGTGGCGCGTGAGAGACATTTGGTGCTGAGCATGGTGGAGGAAGGCGCGGTGGGGTGTGCGGAAGGTGCGTCTGAGGGTTCAGGTCGGAGCAGTCACAGCATGGCAGTTAGACATGTCTTGCAACTTGAAGGCGGGCCCAGCAGTTGGTAACTGGAAGGCCTGGAATGGCTCCGATGAAGGGTTCGCGGACGTCATGACAGCTTTCTGCTAATCGGGCTTAGCGCGACCCCACACTCCGCCGTGCTGTGTACTGTAGCTCCGAGCGTCGTGGTGTTTCGGCAGCAAGGGAGCAGACCACTGCCCTCGCCCGCGCCCGCCATCATGTACGAGGGAGACTCGTGGTACAATGCCTTCGTGCCGCGCACCGCAAAGGCGCCCGAGAAGGCCAAGCACAAGCGGCGCGAGTCTCTGCTCAAACAGCCCAACGTAAGCCATCTCTCTGCTGCATGGGTACGTGGAGCGTTATTGATCATTGTTGCTGCAGGAGAGCCAGGCTGACGTCGAGCGCGCAGAAGCCATTGCTGAGATAGCAGAGGACGCCCCCGGGAAGCTCAACGGGCCTCCGCCCGCCACCGTGGCCCGACGCGCCAAATCCTACAGCGACTTCTACAGCGTCGTGCGCGCGCACCTGCGGAAGGAGAGGGCGCTGGAGAAGAGGAAGTCGCAGGAGACGCTGAGTACTGAGCTGGACTTTGCTGCGTGGTATGGCGGCGTCAGCGAGGAGCTGCTGGAGGCGAGCCACGAAGAGTACAGGTCGGTTTCAACACAGCGCATGTGGTGATAGAAGCGTCTAATCCACAACCAGGCTCTACCAAGACCAGCTGCACATGACACGCAGCCACTTGGACAACATCAGCGCCGACACCTCGTCGACCCTCGACATCCTCTCCTCGCTCTCCGAAGCCTTCAAGGCCGTCGAGGCGCAGACAAATGCATTCCGCACGCAATGCGAGGGCCTCATCGACGACCAGACGCGCATCACGAAGCTGGCCAACGACATGGAGCAGAACCTGCGCTACTATCTCTACCTCGAGCCGACCACCAAGCGGCTGAACGCGCCAGGCGCAGGCAAGATTGTGCGCGGCAGGGAGTTTACCGAGATGCTGGCGAACCTGGATAGCTGCTTGGAGTACATGCAGGCGCACTCGAAGCACAAAGAGGCGGAATCGTATCGGTCGAGATACCGGCTGCTGCTCACACGCGCACTCACGCTCATCCGCGTCCACTTCACCGAAGCACTGCGCGAGATTGCAGCCGACGTCTCCAAACGGATCGCCGACCGCCAACTGAACGACACCACAATGTCTGCGCTGCTGTACGCAAAGTTCCGTGTGGGCGCTCCAGAGCTCAAGACAATCGGACTGGAGATACAGAAGCGGGCAGTAGTACCCAAAGGTTCCGCGCCCGGGGCAGAAGCAGAGTACCAGAGCTTGATGAACGAGCTGTACCAGAGCTACTCAGCTACGCGCGGACGCCTCATCCTTCCGATCGTCACCAAGAAGATCAGCGAGATTGCGCAGGCACCAAGTACTTCGAAAGACCTGGTGTCGTTTGCTCGCAGTAGTATAAGCTACCTCCGCGGCATATGTTTCGACGAGTGCGACCTCTGGCGCGAATGGTTCGAGGGTGATGGCGGACTGTATGACTTCCTAGAAGCCATGTGCGAGCCCTTGTACGACTACCTCCGCCCACGCACGATCCACGAAACGCAGATCCTCAAGCTTTGCGAGCTATGCACTTTGATACAAACTCGGTACATGGAGGAAGACGACGAGGACGAGTCGTCAGTGGATGCAAACAAGCTAGACTTCTCGATACTAGTCCATCCTGCCCTCGAAGATGCTCAGAATCGTCTCATCTACCTTTCGCTGGCAATCCTGCGGGACGACATCGAACGCTACAAGCCAAAACCTGAAGACCTTGACTACCCAGCGAAGAACAAGAAGCTCGCAGCATCGGGAGGAAAGTCGAATCAACCAGCACTTTCTGGCAAGAGACAGCCCAGGTCTGACGTGCCGCCAACGCCTTTGATGCCAAAGACGCCAACGGTGGTGGAGGAAGATGATCCAGATGCGCGCTGGAACTTCAACACTGAGGCGGCGTTCAAGGACTGGTATCCGACATTGCGGAAAGCAATTTGGCTTCTCAGCAAGATCTACCGGCTTGTTCATGTACGACACTAACCATGTCTGCGAAGGCTTCAGCTAACATTGCACAGTCCTCAGTATTCGACGACCTAGCGCATCGCATCGTCCACAGCACTACGCTCTCCCTAACTCAAGCCAGCACTCTCCTTTCAAAATCAACCTCACCCACTGACGCCGCCCTTTTCCTCGTCTCACATCTACTCCTACTCAAGCAGCAAATCGTCGCCTTCGACATTGAATTTGTGACCCCCGAGACCGAGGTTCAATACGACTTTTCCAGCATCACAAACACCTTCTGGGAACTGCGGTCCCGCGGCGGCCTTTTCAACCCACGCAATCTTGTCGGCCTGCTGATCCCAAAAGTCGTGGAGAACATGCTCGACGCCAAAGCCGAAGTTGATGCAAGGTTGCGGCAGGCGATAAATGACTTCACAGGCCAGTTTGTGGCCAGGATGACGGCGCCAATTGATACGAAGAATAGCAAGAAAGTGCCCGTGCAAGAAGTTCCGGCGCGAACGGCCAAGATTAGACAGAACATCGAGCACGAGACGAAGTTCTTGAGAGGAAAGTTGGAGGAGTACATCACGGATCATCGCACGAGGGAAATGCTGGTTGCCGCTGTTATGGAGAGCGTAACGCACACATACGAGGACTGGTTTGACACGAGCTACACACCGTCAATGGCTGGCGCCAACGGCACCAGCAGAAGCACGAAGGGCAAGGGAAGAGAAGATGGTGTCTGGGATCCCGATGTGTTTAGCGAGTGGTGTGCAGGCGTCTTCAAAGTCGGTACGTTGGGGCTCGGCCTTGGTCATGATGAGCAGGACGAATACGAGAATGGCGATGGGAGTGACGGGAGTGATGCAGATAGCATGGGTGCAGTAAGTGGGCGGACGGGATCACACGCGACAGGCCTGAGGATCAAGATGTAGCTGGACAACGGAGAATACAACCGATCTTCGTGACGCCAATCGAACAGTGCGGCGACATTCAAAGGCTCATGTGAAGGACCCATGTCACAACTACTTAGGCAATTGGGACGAAGCGGGTTTGGACGACATGGTGAGATTGGAATCAAAGGCATGAGGAAGGAGAAATGGACAGCGGAGTGGAAGGAGCATGGCAATATTGTTGAGAAGTGTGTCTGAGACATGTTTGCATGTTGTAGGGTTCGTGGGACAAAAGAAGAGAAGTGTGTTTCCTCCTCATGCAGCATGGTGAAAGAGTGGAATGTTATGACTCGCAATCTACATGAGTGCATGCCGAGCTACAAAATGTAACGACAGTGTCACAGTTGCCCGTAGTTGACCACATCTCTTTCGTCATTCCAGCTGCCTGCATATCCTCGGCATCGAAGAGCCTCACTTATTCTTGCCCTTCCTAGCGGCCTTCCCGCTGGCTTTGCCCTTTTTGCGACTGGGCCCGGCTTCCGCCCCGTCATTCTCAGCTTTCCTCTTGTGGTGCCCATCGCAGATCTCGTCCAGAGCGGTCATGACATCCTGGGCATCATCCTTCCTCTTAGGGTGATGCTGTCGCAGGAATCGCGCAAACGCTTCCGCCACATCGAAGGAGCTTTTGGCCAGCCTTGTGATTTTCGTCGCCATCTGTGCTGACGTGATGGGCTTGTCGTTGGCGTTGGCATTTGTTGGGGGCTCGTCGTGGTCAGAATCGTCAGCGTTACCTTGGTCCTCGACTAGCTCTTCACCATCGTGTCCAGCGGTTTGAGCTTGCTTTCCACGGTCTGATGGAACGGGAACGGGGGCTCCACGTGCAAGGCTCTTGGGTGGGATTCTAGGGTAGATACCGCGCCCTCTGGTCGCGACTGGAGCTTTGCTCAAGGGGGCTTGCTGTTTCGACTGAGAGGGTCTGGGTTTCTGGGCTTCTGTGTTCATGTAGTAACCATCCTTCTTCACCTGTGTCCGTTGTCGGCGCCCACGTCCTAATGGAGGTTGGACGTCGGCACCCGCGACATCATCCTCGTGCTGGGATGCTGGTGCAGACTCTGTAACACGCTGGTGGAGCTGATCGTCTCGTGGATTATCGGAGAGCTTCGAATCATCTTGTTGTTTAGTAGCATCTTGGATCTCTTTCTCTTGCTGTCCGTCGTCTACGTGGGCTGGTTTCATTTGCTGGGCGGGCTGCTTCGTTCCGGCCATGTTGGATGAAGTTGTTGTTGTTGAATTGTTGGTAGGAGAAAGAGATAGACATCGGACATCATGATACTTATCAGTAGTCAGGTTTGTTCAAGTGATTGACCATCAAACCGCAGAAGTGAAAAGAAGCAACACGAGGCGTGGAGAACATGCTATTGGAGGCATCGAAGAGTGCTAGGAAGCTTCCTCGCTGCAGGTGGCGTGCGATGGTTGGCCGCCGACGCAGTCGGATGTGATTTGTACAATTACACCACATTGTTACTGTTGCAATAATGACATGATAGTGTGTCCTGTCTATTTCTTCTTCTCCTCTACTTTCGGGGGCTGCTTTATCGCTCCTTTTGGCGCATCGGTCGGTTTCGTCGGTCCCTTCCCTTGCCCGCTGATGAGGTCCATGAGATGATCGCCACTCTTGTTGCCCTACGACACCATCAGTGCGTGTACAAGGATCGACGTAGACGCCCGTGTGGCTTACCTTCTCCGCATCTGTGTCCCAGCCTCTACCAAACTTGGCTCTGAAGGCCGCCAGTCGTCCTGCCTCGTCTTCCTCCACGTTCAGCAGCTTCTGCGAGCTCGGGTTCCACAGAGGCGCATTTCTTATGTCCTTCGCACTCTTGTATACTGGTTGCGGATTCGTTGTGCGCAGTGTGAAGGAGGAGCCGTCCGAGAGGGTAATGAGCTGTGTGAAGGTGTACGGGCGCTTCGGGCGCTTGAGGAGTGTCGCGTGCCGGACTTGGGTGGCTGGCCGTATCTGAGACTGTATGGACTGTCGCAGAACGCGCAGAGCACCTATTGAAGGAATTGGTGAAGCCATTGGTGGTGCGGGAATTGTGGTGGTGGTGGTTGAAGACGAGAAGCTGCGGACTTCCGGTCACCAAGTCTTGGCCGAGCTAACTTTTTGACGTCGGTTGGGGTGGGCGGCGCGCGAAGCAGCATCCTTGCGCGCACTTCGTTACTGTTGCGCTCCGTCGTCTGTCATATCCCGACCATGGCTGCTTTCTGTGGTATTGTATCGGCATAGGGCGACCGCAGCATCTCCCAATGGCGCTTTCCCAGCGCGCGGCATCCCGCTTCTACGCCGCCTTCTACAGATGGAGTTGCTACACTCGTGAGATAGACTCTCGACAACGACTTCACTTCCACTAATGCACACAAAGAACAACCACAGCAATGCGCTCTCGCGTTCCCATCTTGCCGACCCCATACGCGCACATCATTCACCACCACCGTACGGACCTACCATGCAACTCGGCTCCTGCGCCAACAAGAACAACCACAACTCCAAGATGAGGAGCCAACATCCAACCCCAGATCGGAAGGCACAGCCAAAGCAGCCCAAACGGACACTGACAAGGCGTCTCGAATACGCACCTCCTACGACGAAATGTCTCAAAACGAAGCAAGACCGAGCGAGGTCGAAGAGCCAGAAGTCGACACAGCGAAACTACAGAACGACGTTCGCAGCTTGATGCGCAATGTGCCCAGCTCAGTCGCTATTGTCACAGTCGCAAGCTATGATGCCGAGTTCAAAGAACAAGTCCCCATGGGCGTGGCTGTCTCGTCGCTGAGCACCGTTACCCTCGATCCGCCCACCATTTCATTCAACATCAAACAACCGTCAAAGACACTCGATGCCATCAGAGCTGCCAAGGGTCTGTTCCGTGTGCATTTTCCGTCAGCAGATCGGGGCGGCGCAGCTATGGTCGAACTCTTCTGTCAGGGCAATCATCGTGCAGCTTACGTCGCGCGGATGAAGGGCCTGAAGATATTCGTCCCCAGGCCTACTTCGCTAACCGACAGGCTCCGTTCCTCCGCCTCCCTTGCACCACAATTGCTAGGCGACTCTGTGCGCGCGTCTATCGAGTGCACTTTGACTCAAGAGCTCGCTGTAGAAGATCATGTTATCCTAATCGCCAAAATCGACAGCCTGGTGGGCAAGACACTGAATGATAGAAGAGACCGCGCAATAATCTATGTCGACGGTGCGTACCTCAAACCGGATGGCACAAGAATCAACTCCCATGGCACCCACGTTGTTCGATCCGAGGATGCTTGGTCCGTTTGGGATTATCCCATCTTCCCGCACGAGGAGCATCGACGTGATTACGTCGCTCGCATCAAGGCCATCGTCAGACAAAATCCCAAGGCGCTTCAGCCTGGCAAGGACACTCTTCGAGATCTCGAGGCCACGCTAGCCCTTAGTCCAGGTGCTCTAGGCATCAATTTGGAGCGGCTTGTTGATGACTGTAGGCACGAGGCCGGTAAGCCATCTACTCTGCGTGGCTCGAGTGTACCGCCTCTTTTGAGCGAGTTTTGGGGTCGTCTTACACCGTCTGACAGAGTTAAAATCATCGGCCGGGCAAAAGATATTGTAAAAGAAGATCCTCGATTTCTTATGCTGAATTACCGGCGGTTTTTACAGCTTCTCGGAGTCAGCCCTGCCAGCATAGATCTTCTTCCTAGCGATTTCATGGAACCTCTGAGGGCAGAAGGGTTGGCCGAAGCATTCCAGGCGCGCACAGGGGATATCAGTACGGACACCAGATACCATAGCGTGCGGTATCTTGAACAAGTAGAGCATCGACTCCGCCAGCATTTCGCAGCTGAAGGATACTCGAACACCATAACCTCCCGGCTCGATGACATTATGCAGAGTTTTGGAGAAGCTAGACTCGTAGCCTCTTACTTCAAGAAAAGCCGAGCTCGCCTTCATTCCGAAGCATCTCCAGAGCTTTTCAGTGGTTCCAACATCGACATTTCTGGCGAGGCATCACCGGAAGAGGTTCGTGTCGTCATGAGCAGGGTGATCAAGTTCATGCAGGTCAACAATCCCTCCGCCTTTCGCAAAAGCTTGAACGTTAATCCACACGAGGTTTTGCGCCTCCTCGGTGTGCATCCATGCATCACTGGCTTCAACGTTGAGTTCTTCTTTGGCAAGCTCAAACACATGCTCTACTCGACACAGTACTCTCGCGATTTACCTGGGCTCGTTGATAAAATGCTCGAACCATGGTTTGTCAATACCGTCACTTGGGAAGACCTTGGCAATCGAATTACGGACTTTGTGCAGAAGAAACCGATGCGAGCAATGTCATGGTCCCTCAGAGACAACCTGGCCGCCATTGGGCTGAGCTGGGAAACGACGCTCCGCGTGCCTGTTTCAACGCACCAACAGCCACTCAATCGCGGACACATATTTGAGACGATTGTGGCCAAGGAGCTCAAAAATCTGTACGGCAAATCTTCGAAAGAACTAGACGAAGCCATTTCGCGGCACCTCAAGACGACGTACAATTACGATGTGCAGATGACACCGATTCAGTACTCACCCGCCGAAGAGGACACTCGATCATCAAGCGACGTCCTTGAAGAAGCGAGGAAGGCGAATCGTAATGTTGATGTGTACGGCAATAGTCTCAAGCGGGCCATAGACTGGGAAGAGCGAGCAGCGTCAGCCGAACCCAATGTACAGAGCGCGTCCAAGTCCCGCATTCGAGGGCGGGGCGAGCAGGGATTAGGATCGAATGGGAATGGGCAAAAGACACCATACAGGCAGCGAACTCCCCTTACGAATACATCTTCATGGAAGAGCTTTCAGATCGGAGATGGGCAGTAGTGGGGCTTGCCGGCAACGATGTATGACAACCAACCTCGCATTCTTTCTTCACATCGCAAATGCCTTGTGGCCATGCTTAGATGTTGTTTTCCTCTAAAGACCAATTACACGCGACGTGGCGGCCCTTAAAGCTGGAAACCCCGCAGTTCATATCTCGCGTCGACCGCTTTCGGTTGACCGGTTCTCTTCGAGCCTCTCGAACGCACCTGAAGGACCTTCGTGTTCGGCTTATTGTTTGCATGCATGCGTGCCTATCTCCCCCAGCTCTCTAACCAAGACATTGCTTGGCATATAAGCTACTTATAACTTTCCAGCGAAGCGTATCTCACCTTGATAGATAGGAGCTTGTCTATCAGTAAGGTCACATTGTCCTCCATACACAAGCAATGTTCGACTATGGCGAGCTCCCAGAACGTACTCTACGACTCCTTACCGTAAAACCTGCGACGTACGCCGAGCCTATCGTAGGCTTCCTAAACGTTGTGCACCTAGATAAGGCACCCCAATTCGAGGCGTTCAGTTATGTCTGGGGCCCTCCAATTTTCACCTACCCTCTTGAAGTTATGAGGGGCGTGGAGGAGACTGTTGGCACCGCGGATGGGACAGGGTCGACGGCACACCACATACTCATTACAGAGGGGCTCGCTGATGGCATCAAACACTTCCGTCACCAGTCTGTGCCTCTGGTCGTGTGGATTGATCAGATCTGTATTAACCAGAAATCCCTCGCGGAGAGATCTGCTCAAGTCAAGCTCATGGGCGAGGTTTACATGCGTGCCGCCAACGTTCTGGTGTGGTTGGGAGCAGATCCTTCCGGACTCGCACCGGTAGCGGAAAGCTTTATGCAACAGATTAGCATGGCAAAGGCCAGTCAGTACCGGCCTAGCAAGATCGCGTTCGACGATACGTCAATCCCAGCTATTTCTGTTGACCCGGTGCCGTACGGTACTCAGTTGCCATTCAGCCAGGTCTTCCAATCGTTGAAAGAAGGGGCGCCACAATGGGCCGCCTTGAAGCAGCTACTGGAACTTCCGTACTGGGAAAGAGCATGGATCTTTCAAGAGATCAAGCTCGCTCGTTCGAAAAGAGCATTATGGGGAAATACTGAGATCGACCTTGACGCTATATTCGACTCTCTCACGTGGATCCTCATCAGTGAGACACAGATGGGCGGTGTCGGCGAGAATATTCCTCCCAGACTCATGTACGTCGCCGTGGACACTCTGAGACCTGAGACGAAAGTACGGTCACTCTCCTGGGGTCTTGGGAGTATGCGTTTGCGGAAAACAACAGACCCTCGAGACAAGATCTATGCAATCCTCAGTCTACTTGACCAAGATGACCCGCAGTGCCCGACCATCGCAGTAGATTACACTAAGTCTGTGTTGTACGTTTACCTTGACGCCACCATGGCGGTGATAAAGCAGGACGCCGACCTCGGTATTTTATCAAATGTTATACACGGGGAAGAATGCATGGACAAACTCGGAAAGGAAGAGTGGCCGACATGGATCCCGGACTGGGTCGCAAGGCCTGGGCCAGTAGCTTTGGTGGAATACCTCCCATCTGCTAACGCTTGCGGTCGGCGCAAGAACGGTAACCTCCTGGCGGAAGTGTTCCTGTCGAACACTCTGACAATAGAACAACCTACTCTTCCCACTGCAGGCATTAGAATCGGGACAATCTCACACATTTCTACGTTCTGGAGACCTCCGAAGTTTGATACTGGCGCCGACAGTTTATCGTCGCTATTCTACAAATGCATCGCGGCGGCGTGGCGACTGGCTCACGACAAAGCCACGGCCAAGTCGCTTGCGCGAACGATCATTTGCGCCTCAGGCTCGCTATGGGATGGTACAGGGGACTTGACTGAAATGAACCAAAGCGGAACTCCGAACATGAACGCGCTGTACTCTGGCGAAGTCAAGGTTGACATTCAAAGCATGAACAGAGTGCGTGCTATGCTGTACAAGACGTCAAGTCAGACAGCATCAACATACCACCTTATGGCCACCCTTTTCGCAGACTTCGGCATCCGAGCACGGCTTCAAGCTGGTGAAACATGGGACACCCTTGCACAAGAGATCCGATTTGCATCCGATCTAGCACAGGAGCTGTATGTACAGCAAGCTAGGGTGCAAGAAAGTGAGTATTGGCAGTACTACGACTACATACCTGAAGAAGAACGAGAAAATGCCAGGCCAAGCGCAATCAACGTACGTCAGGGCGCTTTAGAGCAGTTCAAACAGCAGGAGCAGGACGCATATCAAGTGCTTTCTGAAATGCTGTATGCAGCACTGCGACCGTGTTACTCGGTCCCCGCGGCGCTAGATGACGCAGTGTCTACGCTCTGCGTCCTGTCATACCAGAAATCGACCATACATGATTTCGCGAGGTACCAGCAACTGACATCGCGGTTTCTGCGCGTCACAGCGCCTAGGCGCTTCTTCGTGACAAGTGATGGGAAGATGGGGTTAGGGCCGATCTGTATGAGGGAGGGCGATACAGTAGTGATTCTATGTGGTGGGAAAGTGCCATTTTTATTGAGAGAGGCTGAGGCAGAGGGCAGGTGGAGACTTGTGGGTGAGTGCTATGTCGAGGGCGCGATGGAAGGGGAGGCTATTGGGGGCTTTGGAGGGGAGAACAGCGCCGAAGGATTGGAAATGTTTACGCTTGTCTAAAAAAGAGGATATGTGTCTAGTTGTCGTGCTGTAAGTTCCTTCAAGCCGAGGCACACTGAGCAGGAAAGGCCCACCTTCACTTGGTGAGCACGACAAAAAGACGCATTCCGACCCGCCTCAATATCTTTCAATAGGCTATTCCGTCTCTACAGAATTAGCACCACCAGAAGTGACCAACTATTGAGAGTCTATTATGTGGAAGAATAAGTCGTGTTCCGCAGCCTATCTCAATAGTAGTGTCCAATAGGGGATCTCGGTGGTCCGGCATTGAGGTCGAGTGCACGCGTATTCCACCATCCGTCATACCACCCTGAACATGGGTACTTGAAGCGCAACGCATCCTGTTTTCTTGGCTTCAACCTGATATCTTAGCGCACGCGCTCTTTACTGCGACCTTCCAAGCCCAAGATGGTGCAACTACTGAGTGTTGCGTCGCTCCTTCCGCTCGTTGGCGCTGTCAGCAGCCATCAGGCATCAAGCGCAAAGCGCGTTGCCATCATCGGTCCGCAGAACCCAAACAATCTCCCTTCAATAATGGGCAGCTAATATTTACAAGGCGCTGGCGCCGGCGGGTCCTCAACAGCCTACCATCTCGCTCAATATGCTGCAGACGCCTCGATACCAACCAATATCACCGTCTTCGAGCGCAACTCGTACATCGGCGGCCGTACCACCACCGTCAACGTATGGAACGAATCCGCCTTCCCCGTCGAGCTCGGCGGCTCCATCTTCGTCGAAGTGAATCTCATCCTGATGGAGGCGACGAAGCGATTTGGCCTCTCCCCGGCATCGCATGACGTCGCTG
>TARA_R110002003_G_scaffold140_2_pt1 | contig 28003 bp, 24 predicted proteins | sample TARA_R110002003 | Tara Oceans TARA_R110002003 (sample SAMEA4396441) | marine metagenome | biome: Westerlies Biome; feature: [SRF] surface water layer (ENVO:00010504); material: water (ENVO:00002006), including particulate matter (ENVO:01000060) such as... | depth 5 m | reverse complement strand
CTCGATGCCCGCGTGCTAGGTACTATGCCGACCCTCGTGGATATCTCAAACACCCCGCAAAACTTAAAAAGTCTCATATCGATCGTCCTCGGCATTATCGAGGAATTCTTTACAGCAAAGCACGGAACTTCGTCGTCATGAGAGCGCGTTGTAGCACAGTATACCACTCGTTGTTATGCGCAGGTACACCCGCTCGCGAGCGCTAAACGGTCGGACACATCTGAGACACGGCGCCACCCCGCATTCCAGATCTGAAACCGCAACGCTCACGTCGCAAAGCCACGCATCCGTAGGGTTGTCTGTGTTCCGGTGGTCGGGCTAATGGTTCCGTGGGCGCTGGTGCGTGGGCAAGGCTGCATGTGGTTTTGGGTTGGAGGCAAGCTGCCTCAGGTTGGGAGGGTGAGAAGCATTGCCGGCGAGTTGTTACATCATCGTGGACTCCGGGGAATGACGACTTGTGCGACGATTGCGTATACAGCAGAGACTTGGTTCGAGAAGCTTGATTTGAGATAGTGAGGACGGGGGTTTTGTGGGGTTATGATGCAGGATGGTTGCGTGATGCGCTATGAGCATGAGATGGCATTATCATATTCAAATCGGGTTATTTCCCATGGAATTTGGATTTTGAGAGATCACATATGCCGCTGGGCTTTCAGTTCGAGAACTTTGATTTGATATGGCGAGGACCTAGGTTTTGTGGGGTTATGATGCAGGATGGTTGCGTGATGCGCTATAAGCATGAGATAGCATTATGATATTTGAATCCTGTTATGTCTTATGGAGATTTGGACTTTTTGAGATCACATATGCCGTTGGAGTTTTAGTTCGAGAAGACGATGGAGACACTCTAGTGTTGTTGCAGCACCATTCTCGCGTCCGTGCACAAGTGAAGTGTTGCATAGCGAAAACCAGCATGCGCTCTATAAAGTCGTCCCCACTAGCGCAAGGAAAGTCAAGGTAACATCTCTCTTGGTATTCGAATTTTGATATGCAAGTGTCGCGTAAACATGAAATTCCCACCATCACCACCCAAGTCTCATATCCGTGGCGACCAAAATCTTCCCACTCTCCCACCATCCTCAACAATTACTATATCTCTTATCAGGATTCACATAATATCGCCGAAGCGCATACTTCCCATATTGCTGCATGCCTGTCCATCTCGCCGTCCGGGCGCTGCTTACCCACAAGTGGGAAAATCTTGTTTATAATACCCGGCTCGAGCTCAAGGCTGCGCGATAGATTACTCCCGCACGCACCGCGTCGGATTCGCCTTGCAGCGGCGTGCATCCGCACATGCAGATGTATGCGCGTGCTCAGCTGTTGCGTAGGGCGGATCCCGTCGTAAGGCGGATTTGCTCGCGAACGAGCGAGGAGCGTGAAGTCACGCGCGATGCACGAGTGACTTGGGTACGAGATGGATGACATGACAACGAGGAAAGCTTTGTGCCCGCGGCCACCGCGAGACAATGGCACGTACCCGACTTGTCCCAGTTTTCCGACCAGGAATCGTGGTGCGGTGTGGGCTGCTTTACCCACACACCCACTTCACCCAGCGAACCAAGGGTCTCCCAAGCCACACCCCAGACTCACAATATCCAACAAAGACACTTCCCGTATGACAAGCGCGATGGTGTGGGTGGCGGGCAGGCGCGTGTCAGAAAACGTGCCGCTGTGCCTCCCCGTGCGGGTGTGCCAACACTGGCACGCTTTGTCCGATCGTGGCCGGGTATGTCTCTGTGCAGACGGTACGGAGATCATGCATGGGACTTTTCGATAGAGATCAGCGGCCCCACTACCGGGGATGCAGACACACCTTTCGGCTGCCCTTGCCTTTTGCCTCGTTCGAGGTTCCCTTGCCATGTGCTTCTCAACACTCTCATAACTGCCCTCTGCGTCCGGCAATTGATCACCGGAGTTGATGTGGATCGCGTCCCCTTTCATCGTGCTCCGGTTTAGTTTGAAAATGTGGGAGCATTGTTCATGGATGTATGTACAGCATGCAAGTAGCCCAGATCATCGCACACCAGGTGTGGCTGCGGCTGGGAGAAGCTTTCGTTCTTTTTTTAGGAGTGATATGCTGGTCCCATGTGGCAGTGGCAAAGTAACCCAAAGTCTGGTAAACTCTCTATGCCATGCAGCGATGTAGTGACACATTTGGAGCGGCGATGGAGCTGACTTCTTAGGATGCGATCGCCTTCGGACATGCGTGTTGTGCGGATGGCTTGCAGCTCTCACGCACATGCGCGTGCTGACCAGTACAAGTACAGGAACGGCCTAGAATAAGTGGCGGTATGATGACATGTCAAAGCGGCATGCTGCCTGTGGAAACCCATGGCCACATTCAGGCTCGGTGCCTCATTGAGGACGAATTGGGCAAACTAACCCAAAGACATCCAAGTGGAGGCCATCCGAAAATTCACTAACCGATGGAATCTCCACCTGCGTGCATATGCATCGGTTTCGCAACATTTACTGGCTGATACAGTCGTTAAAAGTGCAAGTGATTTTGCCAGGCGCAACGTCGGATTGTTGCTTCGGGTCTGCTCTTCTTTATATCCAGTCCGCCTCTAGACCAGGACAAAATGAAAGAGACCGCCCTCAAATGGCAAGCAATGTCCGGTATTCGTTAGCTAAGGCCCGTCATCATCGTTTGGCAGCCTTCCCCACAGCTGGACGTGTCGCGAAAAAGCTAGCGTAACGCACATCGCGAGCGGGACCAGCTCCGCACTATGCTGCTGCACGATGCTAGAGTTGTGCACGCCCGCCTCGCATCTGCAGGTGCTCCGTGTTGCGTCGTGTCGAGGTATAGTAGACGCAATTAACCCCCGAGGAGCAGTGTCCCGTGCTGGACGCCCCCCTGCCGACAGCCGCCATCCGCACCCACACCCCCTTGGGCATTGCCGGAGGCAAACAAACCAGTGACCTGGTAAGCGGTCGTTCGCGTTCGTACCAGAGATTGGTGTGTCCGAGAACAACATCGACATGATCTGTTGATGCCTTCCCAATGACGGCTTCGCCCTGACCGGGTCGGCCCATATATCTACGCACACTGCGGCAGCTTCACCGCTGCAGCCAGATGAAAATGCTCATTGGCTGGCAATGTCGACAGAAAGTGGGGACCGGCCCAATGAGCAGCGAGCGAGAGGCCATTTTCTCGGGCCATGGGTGAGGCGAGCCATAGGCTATATGTTGTGCTGATATAGGTACTTTACCCAAATCAGCAGCAACCCAAAAGGCTCCACAAATTGATGTTCTTGATATTCACCAAGTGTTTAGGGAGAGCTCAGCGTCTGAGATAGCAGATCGAGGACGTAGGTTGAGCCCAAATAGTGGTGCGTGGTGATTCGAGTCTCTAGGTCTGCTCGAGTAGTAGTGACCATGGAGAATGCGCTGTGGCGAATCTCAAAATGATGACCATAAGCATTTGATGCACATGCATCATGCGACAGCTATTCACATCAGACTTGGATGCTCAGAGACTTTGCACTGTTGTCTTCAATACCAAAGGATGAGACGGCGTTCTGATGTGACGTGTATCGCGTTTAGCATGGCAAATCGCGCGACCATCGAGATTCTCCCTGGCTCGGTACTGCTGGCATCCTCTCAATGTCCAGAGGCGGATGAATCTGTTGCCACGTAAGGCTGCTTAGGTGATTCATCGAAGGCCCGGGCGAAGATGGCGAACTCTGCATCAGGTGAAGAATGAGAGACTGGAGGCGGTGGAGACCATCGGCCCCTTGTGACTGCAACGTCGCGTAATTCCGTGGACAGACAGTGCTTGTGATTGATGAGTAGGCCTGGTTCTCCCCAAAGGATTCTGGAGCCCTGCGCCAGTGCGCTATGATGCCTGCAGCCTTTTCGGGGGGTTTGATTCTAGGGTGGACAGAAAGCAGACCGGGCCAGTGGAAAACCGAGGGCGGGCAATTAAACTCAGTAACGGAGCCGCTGCCTGTGTGGAAACTGGCTATCTTCCTCGCCTCTACGACCCGGATGGCAAGAGCCTGCGTCGTGTCGGCCTTGGCCACTGAAGGGGTCTGTGTCCGCTACAGCTCCCGGTACGACTTAATGAGAGTCGTATGATCAACACGATTACTTGCTGTACAGGCCGAAGGGGGACGAACAACCCTGTTCGGTTGAATGTATAGCATTCTCGGTACCACAGATTGTAGAGCCAGACTGGGATGTTGAGAACCGACCCAGAATCCTCACACCAGTGGCACCTGGAAGTGGCTAACAATGGGTGCAATCTGCGGTAAAGACCGTAGTGTAGGGAGTGAGCGATGCCTGCATAGCGCTTGGGTTGGCCAAGGGACATCTGCAAGTCCGAAGGGTTGATGCAAACCGGTCTGTGGGTTGAGTGGGCGCCAATGTGCTCGCTCGCCTTCGCACAGCACCCGGCCTATAGTCGGCTCCTTCGCTGACGGTAGCACATGCATGCAGCCCAGCTTCCGACAGGTCATTGCCACCTTTAAGATGAGGCCATGCATATTGCTAGTGTGCTCGTGCGCTTGATTGCGGTCTTCCGCTATGATGCTCACCCCTAGGATGTAATCTTGAAGTCGCGCAAGACCAGATTCATACGGCGCTTGGTTGGTTCCATGAGCTTACTACTACTCCGCTGAAGGTTTTCGACAATACTAGGTCTAGCGAAAGGCTCCTCTTCTCTTACCCACTTTGATGTGTGCTGAAATGCATGCCTCTTCCGCGTCGCTTCAACATGTTCTTTTCACACCCAAGCGACGGGGCTTTTAAAATTGGTATCTATAAAGATATAGTCATGAAGTGGTTTCGCCCGAGAGTCTTCCAGAAGTTGTCCATTGAGCATGAACGCGCTAGCGTAATGGCGGGTGAGCGTCCAAGGGCGATCTGCTTTCTTTCAGTATATTGCGCTTCAACAGCCTTTAATGGGAGAAGGAACACCCGAAAACTCACTTTGCCCAGCCACGATACCACTTAAAATCTCGTCGAATAGATGTGCAACACTGACCCATGGTCGTGAGGTCGATTAGTTCTGCTGGTTCGTGCTTCTATCGCGCGAAAACGTAATGAAGCGATGGAGGAAAATGACCCAGAAGGAAGTCATGGGTGAAGCATTGCCAACGGGCATTGAAGGAGCCCTGGTGCTTCGCCCAAAGTGAAACACTCTAGTAGCGCCTGAAACCTCAGGCAGCATCTTGTGCCACAGCAGGAGCTCGGATATATGCGCTGTGGCGCATAGCTCAAGTACCCTAGCTGACAACCTTCATGGCATCTCGCGTCTTCACGGCACGACACTGGCATGACTGCCGTGCTGCGTCTGATCAATGAAGCATGAAGATCGTCTGTGCGTGGTCAATCTGGCTACGTCATCAGCACGCAACCCAACGTCGCAGATCGCCATGTAATAGTTTTAGAACAACCTCAATTCTATGAAGCATTCTATGTTTTCTAAATCATTTCGGTCGGCCACGTCCGTAAACGCTACAAAACCACTACTCCGCCGATTTTACCGAAGCCAGCGGAAGGGGCACTTGTTCCCACTACATCGCGAATCAGGCTCACATGTACCTGCACCACTTTTTGACGAACATGAGAGTGGGTAGAACTGCTTGCATTCACAAATTCTTCAGTCAAATAGCGGACCTAGTGTGAAGTGAAAGAGCTACCTAAGCACGCCTTGCGTTCAAAGGCTTTGGGCCACTCCAAAAGCAATGACGGCGAGCTCCAAGCAGATTTTGGTGGAACAAGGGGTGCTGAGATGGCCGTGCGGGAGATGGTGACCGCGGAAGAGGAGCGTCGACGCCGGATTTTAATAGCCGAAATGCCTCCATTGCTTTGATAGTGGCTACTCCTCGAATGAACCACGTGATACCGCTCATACCTTGTACTTGATGTGTGCCTTGCATGTCGCCTATCGTCCTCACTCCCGCCTCATCCTACGTAGAGCCTGATGCGTTCAGTCATCGTTGAACCTACCCGGAATTCGCGCCATCCATTTGGCAGACTCAGTTCTGCCAGTGTGCCAGTCCAGGATGTCGGCAATATCAGTCGTAACTCGTAACTCATGAGCCGTGATCGGCGAAGCTACTACGCGCCTTCGTCCAGCCGTATCCTTCATTTCGCTTTTCAGATAACAATGCAGTGGCGTGTATTCCCTGAATCTTCTCTGTTCCTCTTGATTGCACAGTCGGTTCTCTTGCCCGATGACAAAGGCTTGTAATGCCGGGCATGCGGAACCTGAGGTCAAGCGCTGAAAGAACCGATCTGCGAACCTCTGTAGTCCGAATGACAGTGTGGCATCGATGACTGAATCGTATGGGGTTTCCCGCTCCCCGAAAGGCTCCCCGAAACCTTGGCGCAGGTGCAAGATCCTGAGTTTGGGAAGACTTCTAAATGTAATCTAATGATTTGTCAGTGATCGATTTTGACGAAGCAGGTACCTATGTTGTTACAGCGTATAGTCAGACTTGCTCCCGGCCGCTGAAGGGACGAGTTATATTTTCGTCCGCGCCAAGCCCTAATACACAAGAGAGGGGCATTGTGGGAAGCGTGGGGTGACTTACAAAGATGAGGAAGGCGTAAAAGTATTCATTGTGAATCATCGGATACAACTTGATTTCAGAAATTCGATAACCCAGTTGTTCCAGATTTGGGCAGCTTTCACAAACTTTGCGAAAGTCTGTGTCGTCCAACGGTTGGGACTCTTCAAGCGCCAGTGTGGAATGTAACGAAAGCAATCTCAAGGATCTTCCTATCTTCTCAATATGTTTGACAAGCTCATGTGGGTAATAACTGCGGCTACTATCCCACTGAAGGCAGAGCGAAGAAATGCACGTGCTCGATCTGAACAAGGCCCCTAACGGTTCCTCGACATATCGCTCAGAATCTGCGTGTATGGTGAGACCGAAGTGCTTCAGTTTCAGACTTGCGAAGGAAGGTGACTGAACGATTCTGTTGAGGAGAATGTGTGTGTTGGAGCAATTCCACAGAGTGAGTTGAGTCAAGGCTGACAGGTGCACGATCTGCGTCTGCGAATCGTGCAAGACATCTAAAGCTAAGCCGTAGAGTGTCAAGGACTTGATAGTGTCTTGCGTAATCCAGTGTCTCTTGCTGATCTGAAGAGTTCGGCTGATTGCACTGCAGTAATCCACACCAGAATCGTTCGCAGCTGCAAGGCACAGCCTTTCTAAGCGAATGTCCGTGTCGAAGGTGCTGGGCTTCATTTGACGAGAAACAGCAGTGGCTGGCTTTGTTAGCCACATGTCTAGCGCTCTGAGGCCTTTAAAGCCCATGCGACCCAGCCTGTCGCCGTCACGCGAGACTTGCAGCCGCTGCAATGAGTCGCCTTGTCGCACCTGGAGGTGCAATAGCAAGTACTCAGGCAGGGCGTTGGTTGATAGGAATCTAGAGGATGTGAGCTGTGGCAATGAGGCATGTGGACATGTTCAGGTGCGAACCGGAAAGTGTGCAGGCAGTTGGTTGGCAGAGTACCAAGGACAAGCTCAGTGTTATATACCACCAGACCGTTTACCTTATCATCGACATCGGCAGCATATTTCGAAGCCTCGAAAAACTGGAGAAGAGGTACAGGCCTGACGGAGTACGCTTCAGGGGGTGGCATAGTGTCAATCAAAGTCAGGCTTCGTGTACTCTTTAGATTGATGCCGCCACCTGCGACCATGCAACGAAAGTATCGCTGGACCTCTTCGGGTTTGTACATATTGAGGACTATCTTCGCATACAAACGTGGAGTCGCTATCGCACGTGCAGCCTTTGATGTAAGACATAGCGACTTGAGGTCGCTTTTCAGCTTGATCTATTCAGACATCAGCCCAGCTCTTTCGAGCACGTCGCACACTTACGCTGTCGAGCACAAGCAACTGCACGTCTTTAGGTAGATCAAACATTTTAGCAACCACTAGGCGGATGGTGTCGAGGACGGTCACTATAAGTTCATCGCAGATGACGAGCAATGATGAGCTCTCGCTCCGGAGGGCACATTGGACGCGTTGAGTTAAGGGCACGTGCACGGCACGTTAACGCGCAGCGCTAACACCCAAAATGGACGAGTCGGAACACGACAATGCATGGTTTCACAAAAGGTCAGCCGGGTTTGTCAGGTCGATTCAATTGATGATGGCCGCTCCAATGCCTAGGCTCCTACAGATAAGTTATGCTCAGTCGTCCTCAGACATCGTGAACCGCCTTACTCAGCAGCAGCGGAGAGTTTCCGTTCCGACCCGCTTTGCGGGGATGAAGGCCTCCACCTTCCGATTAACTCTGCCGAAAGTTGCTCCTCAAATGCCGAACCCAAGAGGCGACGACAGCGACCGGGGTGTTTAGCATGACCGACGAAATATTTACTATCATGGAACGCTCTCTTTCAGCTATCCTCTCCTTTCTTCCAAACTTCTGACGTCACCACCAAACACACATTCTGGAAAGAGATTTTACTCCGAATACACGACAAAATGACAGACAAGCAATCTGTGACTGCGGACCTGTCCTATACAGTCCCGCTTCTCATCAACGGCAAGGAAGTCACTACAAAGACGACTTTCACAGTAACTTCGCCGGCGTCGCACAAGGAAATATGGCAAGCTTCGTCTGCGTCTCTCGATGAGGTCAAAGCTGCCACATCGGCTGCGCAAGCTGCGTTTCCCGCGTGGTCGAAGATGAAGCCAAATGCGAAGCGCGCCATCTTCATGAAGGCAGCAGATATCATCGACTCGCGCGCTGCTGAGTTGGGAGAGTATATGAAAATCGAGACTGGTGCCGAAGCCCCTTTCGCAGATGGCTTCAATGTACCCAAAGCGGCTGAGCTGCTGCGAGATCTTGGTGGTAGGCTGAACAGCATAATGGGTCACATACCGACTTGCGACGAGGAGGGCACCGAAGCATTGATCGTCAAGGAACCTCTCGGCGTGGTCCTGGGAATTGCACCTTGGTGAGCTGCATACACTCCCATACACGATCATCTACTAATTGTGGAAGGAATGCTCCATATGTGCTTGGGATGCGGTCAATCCTCTATCCTCTCGCAGCAGGTAATACTTGCATCTTAAAGGGATCAGAGTTCTGTCCTCGGATCTGGTGGGCCATCGGCAACGTACTCACAGAGGCCGGGCTTCCAGCTGGTGCGCTGAACGTCCTCTTCCATCGCCCAGAGGACGCGGCACAGGTTACTACAGCCCTGATCGAACACCCATGCATCAAGAAGATCAACTTTACAGGTTCTACAGCAGTTGGTCGTATCGTCGCATCACTAGCGGGCAAGAACCTCAAGCCGGTCCTCATGGAACTGGGTGGCAAAGCCAGCGCCATCGTACTCGAGGACGCTGACCTCAAGAACGCCGCAACGCAATGTGCGCTCGGAGCTTTCCTACATTCTGGTCAGATTTGCATGAGTTCTGAGCGAGTACTCGTGCACAAGAACATCAAGTCGGAATTCATTGAAGCATTCAAGCAGTCTGTGGAAGGCATCTTCGGTGGTGACAAACCTGCGCCGGTCGTTGTGGCCTCACCTGCCATTGAAAGGAACAAGCGCCTAATTTCCGAGGCGGTGAAGGCGGGCGCCAGCGTTGTACACGGCGACCACGAGAAGGACGAGGTCCACCCAGAGACACAAGAGAAATCTGCAACACGTATGCGTCCGGTCATCGTTGATGGCGTGAACAAGGATATGGATCTGTTCTATACCGAGTCCTTCGGCCCGTCGGTTTCGGTCATTGATATCTCAAGCGATGAGGAAGCGGTCGAGATTGCGAATGATACCGACTATGGCCTAAGTGCGGCAGTGTTTACTAAAGATCTTGCGCGAGGTCTGCGTATCGCAAAGCAAATCGAGAGCGGAGCCGTGCATATCAACTCCATGACAGTTCATGACGAGTGGACACTACCACACGGTGGTGCAAAGGCGAGCGGCTTCGGAAGGTTCAACGGCCATTGGGGCATTGAGGAGTTCTTGAGACTCAAGACCATCACGTACAAAAGCTAGATGTCCCTGTAAGACACCGCTGGTACGGATTGGAGGATGGAAGCACGATGCGATTTCACGGGGTACTGTACAACCACCGACCCCAGAAGTAGTCACCAATGGAGCTGTGTTTGCTGAGGGACCTCGATGTACGATCAGTCACTAAGTAACCGACCGCGGGAAAAGTAGTTCACAACCGCATATTCTAGTGTAACTCTAAGTACTTTGGTAACCTTTTTGCAACCAACTATCCTACCCCATCAGTACAACCTTAGCACGACCTCCCATGTGCGACTTCTTTACACCGTTCCTACGGCATCTGAGTTACTTCTGTTGAGCCGAAGTTGGCGAGTCTTCGTCGCGACTAGGATGATCTCAGTATCGTAGATCTAATAATCTGTTCACAGGTTCTAGTTTCTTGCGCAAATGCTTAGGTAGGGTTGCGCCGTTCAGAGCACACAAAGAATATTACCCCGGGTTGAACAGGTACGTCCGGGAAATTGTGCCACGATGACCATGTTCCACTAGGCACTCCGCAACATGGGCAGTCTTCCAGGTCGCCTCAAGACTGGTATAAGTTCACAGTGCCATCAGCACACCGTGTCTGATTAATCGCTCGAGCGAAACCCTAGAGAACCTCTCAGCAAACAGCTTTCAGGCTGTAGACAGTACTCCCCAAAACCAAAATGCTCAAAACACTCCTACCCTTGGTTTTCCCGCTCCTTGCCGCCGCCGCCACTCCCGATGTGTGTGGCTCCTCCGCCCTAACCCTCACTCTATCCGCCATCAATCTCAACTCATACTATACCTTCCTCACACCATCCGCATCCGGACCCAAAGCTGGGTCCCTTAGTTTCATTTTATCAAACTCGCAGGTACTTGACCCTACCCAGTCAGGTCCTACAACTTATCTCACGACGATGGCACTATGCCACATTACATCTGTCAATGGCTACCACGACCCCCACTGACTTCCCTCAAGGTCAACTACACCACCGACTGCCACGCCACCCAATCCAACCCCTTCGGCTTCTTCAACGGCTACATGTGGTGGGAATGTCTCACCGAAGGCGTGGATTGGCCCGCCGAAGCCGCGTTCTCATTCGACACGTATACGAAAGCCATTTATGTGAACGCGACGTGGACGTGTCGCGGGTAAGTCATTGCCGCATATGCTGCGCAGAACAACCAGCTTGTAAAGAAACTCATGCTAATGCGATGTTGTGTGTAGGGACGTGGTGTACACGACTTCTGCGCCGGGAAGGTTGGACTTGGAGTGTTCGTCGACGACGTGGAGGAATCCGGATTGGCAGCCGGGAGAGCTGTGGTCGAATACGACTACGGTGTGTGAGACTGGGGAGTTGGTTATTACGAGATGAGGGATGGGTTGGAGATGGAGATGATTGTAGGACGATGATGAGAGAGCGCTTTTGGTAGGCGAGGTGGGCCAATAAGATTGAGGTGTTGACAGGAGTATGAACGTTAAGTACAACCTTGTTCCTAGTAGGGTAGGCGTTAAAAACTATCTAGTGAACTCAGAAATATACACAGCCAATCAAAGAAACGCAACTCTCGATTCTCAAGTCGTTGAGCAGTACCTTGTCTATATGTCGATCTTCTGGTGCGTGGGGAGCCGAGATAGTGGGTCTATCTTTACACCTCCACAACGTCTACATGATCCTGTAGAAAAGAAGATGCTGGATCAGGGCCATTCTGATTGGAATCCTTTAGGGTTTGCTCTCTGTGAAACATGCCATTGCGCAATATATAGGGTCATTCTCCGGTGCGGTTCGGTTCCACGGGTACATTAACGAGCACAACGTGGTCAAGTGCCGTAAGTGCTTACATGTGCGTAGCCGAACCATGGCACATGTACATGCTTGAATGTTATATGATGCACCTTTTGATGACGATGGAAGCCATCGCTGTGCACATCGTGAGATGGATGAGAAGGGTATTCAGTTGTCTGGAAAGCTTGCGTTTGTGACTCGAGACATTGACGGTTTAATGTAGACTACCTAACGTCTTTTGCTTTCCAATTCAGGTTTCACGCAGTGTTTGGCGCATAGGAGGAATTCCATGTCGGTGCTGGCGCGTGCAGAAATCTCCGATCACGGTGGATCTGCCGTGGTGGAGATGGAGCCAATGCTGCAAGGCTTTCCTGAATGGTGTCAGTTTCTCGGCCACGCGGGAACATTTTCATGATCCAACCATCTGCTGAAACTGTTCAACTCTTGGCTGCAAGCAGTGCTGTACCCTACGTGTAGTCGCATAGTCGATGGCAATTTCGAATCGTCAACCTACAGTCCATAACTTCAAGTGGCGCCTCCAGAAACTCTCCGAACGTCCTGCCAAACTTTAGCCCCGAATAGCTCATCTGTCCGCTGCCTATCAGACCTTACAAATGCGATGTCGCCAACCAAGCCAATCAAGCGGGATGGCTTTTTGATAGCGCGACTGCAAGGTGTGGGCGTTTCGGGCATAGCGGAGCCGGTGCAATATCGTTCGTCAAGGGTGCAGTGTTGGTCTCGATCGACACTTGTGCGCTTGCATGAGCAAGGCTGGGCTAGAATGTGCAGCAGCTGAAGAAGCGGCCGGGGTGAGCGATAAGGTGGGGCTCTGGAGTCTCGAGAACCGTCACTGTGAAGTCTACGAGAACAACAATATTGACTCTGGAAGGATGTTGACAACGACGAGGATGAATGATGCGATGAAAGAACCCCAACGTTTCAATGTCCCACAATCACGGTACAAACATCCGTGCTTACCGTGCCTGACCCACATTAATCTCGATCGAGCGGGACGCAATGACGTTTTGACACCCCTCTCCATTCCATCCCAAGACGTTCGGAACGCGACCCTTCCACTCCTCCTAATCCGCAACCAGCACACCAAGCACCGCTCCCGTGTAATGGGACCCAATCCGATGCCAGGCTTTGTAGGCCAAAGTGCTGGGTATGCTTCGCTTATGTCTGCGCGCAGCACTTGGCTGATATGAGCGCCCCTGTGGAGAGCTAAATAAAGTCGCGACTCAGCCCACGAACGCCATGAGGAGCCCGGCTGAGTCGCGAGTGATCATTATCTTTGAAGTAGGCCTTTCCCCCAGAATTGCTGAAGCTGCTGCCTGCTTTTTCTTGACTTTCGTTCAACATTACACTTGCGTAACGGAAGTACAACATTGTGATACCAAAGGCATCCACCCAATCATACTCGAGACCCAGCAAGAGCAAGATGATCGCACTCGAGCATCCCAGTCCACCACCAACACCCAAGAAGTTCTCCCTCTTCCGCCGCTTCTCGCGCAAAACCAGTCCAAAGCCCGTTATCACACACCGCATTCAATTGGAACAAAGCAACCACGATGCCTACAACGCCGCCGTCCGCCCTCCAAGCCGCCTTCGCAAACGCTCCCTCTCCGTCTCCCACTCGCTCCCCACACCCCCAGTCAGCCCCGCCCGCTCCAAGAACGACAGCGTAATCGACATCAAACGGTCTCCATCGCCACACCTTACGAAAGACAAATCGCACCGCAAAGACGGCACGATAAGCCACATGCACCGCATCGACATCCCGCAAATCGTGCGCGACCGCCTATTCCGAGCCCCAAGCCGCTCTTCCACACCACCACACCGCGTCCAAGCAGATGCAATACCCACAACGCCCTTCCCCGCCCACCGCGCCGCCGTGGCCGTCGCCCCCTGGGACATCTACCTCCTGCCCGCACAAGTGCACGCGCTGTACATGGGCTATGCGCCCCGCGAAATGAGCGACAAGTGGTTTATATACAGCGAGGGCCCGGACGCGATGGGCAAGCTGAAAGTGCATTTCCATCGCAGCTGGACGGGGCAGAAGATTGCCGAGGTGTTTGTCGTCATGGATGTCAAGGGGGAAGGCGCGGGCAAGATTCTCGGTGTCAAGTGGAATGCCGGCGGGGATGTGGGCAGTGGGCGCATGACGGCCGATGAGGCGAAGTATCTTGTCAGGACGACGGTGAGGTGGGTTCTTGGGGTGGAGTTGGAGGAGGGGAAGGTATAGGCGGTCATGGTAAGGGAATGAAATGGGTATGGTGGCATGGTGAATGTTTGGTTCTTTTTCTTCTCTTTCGGGTTCGACTGTTCTGATGTTAGCGTTGCTAAAGCGTGTTCGTCTTCACTGTTCTTCACCACTGCAGGGATTGGTGTTGCTTTGGCGTGGTGTTCTTACTCATTAATGTGTGCTCATGATCACTGAGCTCTATTAGGTTATAGTCTGTAATGTCTAAGGAGTGTACTCGACTGTCGTCCTCCTATTGTACATCGCTGACTCCATGCATATGCTTCACCGCGATGTTCCAGCTTTCAACGCTCCTTGTCGCTGAGCAAGATCTTCTCCTGCCCGTTCTTCCCCGTCTGAATCAGAAGTGTTCCGATCATTGCGCCGGGCCAGCTGAACCAAGCCTCGTTGGTGCACCCCGCAGTCCACGGGTCGACGGTTCCGAAAACGGGCCGTCTCAATGCATGGTCGCTGCAATTGTTGTCCAAGCGGTGCGTGGATCGTTCTTCCGTCCGGCATAAGCGAGTTCCTGAAAGCAGCCAAGTGTCCAAGCTCCAGGAGAGTGTCCGCTCCCGAGCCCTCCATAAGGACCATCCTTGCAGTACTCTTTATTGTTAGCCGAGGTGAGGCTAAACTCCGCTGTCTTTGTCTAGATCACTACCTCGTTGGATGTCGCGACAAATCCCCACACATGCGCAAAAAGGGTGGGGATATCGTTGGTGCCGTGATAGAATGTGCATTGCCCTCATCTTTCGTCATGTATGCGAAAATATCTTGCCCTGACGCTGGGCGCTGGAATGCAAACGCGCGGAATGTGGTGTCTCTCAAGTCACGAGCCAGCACTTGTAGCCGTTGCAAATAACCGTTTGATGCCCCCAAGCGGTCGCAAACTGTTCGGAGGCGTATCAAGGTTTCCAAAGCAACACATGGCTTGAGGGATGGTATGGGTATATGCCCGCATCATCTCCAAACGTCTCATCCGCCGGCCATAGCCCTGTAACGTCATCCTGTTTCGGTTCGAGGAGAGTAAGGATGCCGTGAACGACTAGTGTGCCAGTGATGTTGCTGAAGAATCGAACCTCCTCGGCAAAATGCTCGAAATAGTCACATAACTCTAGGAGTGGGTAAGTCTATTGGTCGGGTGGAATATGGAGGGGTTTTTTGGGCTGGCCGTTGACGGGATACGACCCATGCTAGAACCCATAGGGTCGTTGTGATGTCTTGAAGACCCATTCGAGGTGTCCTTGAGCGGCAAATCTGATTTGCTCTTCGGCTGTGGACTAGTTGGGGATGAACGAGATCATTTGTGTGTGTAGGTCTTGAAAAGAAGGCGAATTTGCCAACTAGCTGCCCGATGAGCTTCGAAAGTCAATACTGCCTCCTATCCGCTACGAGTGAACAGAACAAGGGGCTCAAGTTATGAGCAGTCGTTGCTCGGGGCGAATCAGAATCCGATCTTGTAGCTTTACGGCGTACTCTTATTCGTTCGTCACTTTTTGCAATCCCTGTCATGTTCACTCGTAGCTGACAACAAGCAGTAGATGCGCGTTTACGAGATCACTTACAAATTGTCTCGGTTCCATCCACGTGGAGGAACGACATGGTTGGTGACGACGGGCTACGGCCGTTTCAAATACGGGTACGACGCAGGTGGCGAGTATGCAGTCGATGCTTCTCCTCGGGGCGTAGGTCGTCAGGAGATCGTCGCGCCTCCAGCACGCTTTTGTGAGGTCCAGAATCTGCTGTGAATCGGAGTGGAGCCGTTCCTGGCAGTCTGTATTACCATCATGCTGGAGCAACCGGGATCTAGTCATGAATACCGCAGTTTCGCCAGGTGGCATATGGACTCGACCGCTCATAGTGGTGTCCAGTGGTGCATCGAACGCCTCTTCGTCCTTGACATGCTGCAGGTCAACCGAATTGCCATTAAGGTCGAGACTCGCCACCAGCTGCGCGCCCAAACGCGGGTTGTAAATGGACAGGGTTGTCGTATCAACCTTGTGGATTATGTTGTGCGATGGCGGTAATGACAGCGGTCCACCTTCAGTGAGCCGTCCGAATGATGCTCGATTCAGGCTCACGTCCAGGCGCAACGTGTCAGACAGGAATAGGCAATCTGCACATATGTGCGTTGCTTTCGCGCGTTACAGGATGCTGCTTTCATCAGTGACCTGAATATGAATTACGATGCTGAAGCCGTTGAGTTGAAAGCGGAATGAGGCAGTATTGGCATGGACGAGGTGGGTCGACATAAGATCATCGAGTCTGCCATAGTCTAGGCCAAAGCCTGCCAAAGTCTAGACCAAAAGCCTGCACGATCCTCCTCAAGACATCGCGACATGCGCGTCCATACGCCCGCACATATGTTGCATCCTAGAATTTGGTGCCGTCAAACTGTTCGAATGGTACCGCTCCTGCGACGCCATGTTTTTGATGGAATGTGCTCGCGTTTGGCACCTTTTGTCATTATCAGCCTGAAATAGGTGGACGATACGGTAAACAGCAAACCCGGCCCTGCGCGTCTGACGATACAGCCATTCCACTACGTTTAATGCTGACTGTCTTGTTCGGTTTCTGTGTGGCGAGGTTGACGATACATGGGCGCGAGAAGTCGCAGTGCCCTTACCAATTGGGACGACGCCAACCCCCCTTCTTAAAGCAAAACTCCCCATGTTACCTGAGCTCTTCTCGTTGTGGGTTATGTTGTTATTGCCAGTCTGTCGACCTTTTTCTGCTTTACTTTTTCGCTTGCGGCGCGGTCGTCTGGTGGCTGACGGGCTGGTTCTCGCATGAGTGTTGTCAGGCTGCAATCCCATGCCTCACCAAGAAGGGAAGCCTCGCGTCATAGCTCCCGGTAGTATTCCCTTGGCAACCACGCACCCTCTTCCTCCAACCACCCACTCTGGTACTCCCGGCTCAACAAACGACGTCGGCGACGATGCAGTCGACTGGAGCCTCGACATCAAACAGCTCTGCTGCTCAACGTCAGCGGTTGCCCGTTAATCCAAGGCGCATAAAAGTGCCCCCAGCAGACCGCAAAAGAGTAGTTCGCGCGTAAGTAACACTACTGCACCCGCAACTTCACGGCACAATATCGCAAAGACGCGCTATGCACGGCCGCCATCTGGCAGTCGGTCCGAAGCAGAGTGGCATTGTATTCTAGCTCCGTTACGCCAGAAACTTCCTCATGGCCTGGCCTGATGGCCGCGTCTCGGCTTGTTGCGCGGTTTGATGCAAGGCCCGACACGACAATGACCATTATTTGCTAACGAGTTACTCGCAGATGCAATGCATGTAATGTCAGGCGTGTGAGATGCAGTGGGGGGCAGCCCTGTCACCGGTGTTATAATGTATCGCGCGAATGTACGATACATTCTCAATCTTCGATTTCCTCGATAAACGTACTTGAGTGGCGTTCTGATCATATCTAGGCGAGTATCCCGCGCCAGAGTCGGACAAGAGCGCTCTCAAGAACGAAGTGGAGAGGCTGCGAAAACGATGCGCAAAGCTCGAGGAAACTCTCCAATTGACCGCACCAGATCGCGCCACAGACGCTCTTCGTGAGCTCGAATGTGGCCACCTCGCAACGTGTTCGACCACTCCAGTCTTTCACCCTGCATCATCAGGCGCGAATAATGCCGAAGGTGAAGTTGGCCGCCTGCTCTGCGACCAGGACGGAACCTCCAGACACGTGGGCGAGACCTCCGGTGCTACCTTCCTAGATAACCTGAAGCACTTCATGATGACATTGATTCCACTGACGTGTCGACCCGACTCCGAAGATGGTTCCTCGTTTGTCAGGACTGTTGGAAAATATCAGACATTTGATTCTCGTCCGCTGCCAAATCCAGAAGGTAGGGCGTGCATACGACCGCGAAAAGACACTCACTGACGTGCTTGTTTGGCTCAGTGAACTCATTGTGGCTACCTTCACAAGCAGAGATGACCGCAATGCTTACAGAGCTACGGTACTACATCCAAGATGGCAACGGCGACTTTCCATCCGGCGGCATATACTGGTAACGATGACCTGAACAGCTGCAGAACGGCGCTGACTTTGTTCTACGTCCACAGGTGGGGCAACCTCAGCGATGTGCCTGCTCCTGAGGCCAGCTCAGCCTCGCTGATCGCAATGAAGACAGAGGATTCATTTCGACATCTCGCCTTCCATCACGTTTGCTTTGCCCTTGCCTCATCCGTGGGTCACAAGTCTTTCCGCCACTCAGAGCAACATACTAGCGAAGCATACGTAAATGCTCATTTTCCACGCACATATGAGACACTTGCTGACATGGTTTACCTGTCCTATAGTTTAAGCGCGCACGTGTGCTCATAGGAAATCCTCTGGATACTGTGCGCTTCACGCTGAGCGATGTGCCTGTGTTGACATTGATGGCATTCTACCTAATCGAAATCAACCGACGAGATTCCGCCTACATGTACGTAGGGTTGGCAATACGGTAAGCACACATGGCAGCCACTGAGGTAGACATACGCTGACTTTGGCACTTTTCGCTCTGTAGCATTGCGTTGATACATGGTGCTTTCCGCTCTTGCGCAAAGGAGGCGGACAGGCGGGCCTATTGGACCCTCTACATCCTCGAGAGATGGCTGTCTGTGCTTATGGGGCGACCCCCGACTATTGCGGATGAGGCTATCCGACTACCGCTTCCTAGAGATGTTCCGTAAGTGTACACTTGTATTCTACCAGACATCACTGACCATGCGCAGATCGATGCCTCCCTGTGCTGGACTTCGCGCACATGTGGAGTTGTCCAAGATATCTGGCTACATCCTTTGCGAAACATTCAAGATTGCGCCTCGCAATTGCAAGTCTGGCTATCCGGCAAACAACATTGATATTGCATTGGGGATGCTCCAGGCTTGGCAGGAGCAACTTCCCATCACATTACAGATGCCAACAGACTCGATACATAGCGATCCCGCATGTGGTCTCCTCCACATGGCACATAATCAGCTGATTGTACTGGTATGTGCAGTCGAGGTACAAAGCTCATTCTAGACAATTGCTAACATCATACACCACCGTGTAGACTACTCGTCCTGTTTTCATCGGCGTCGTCAAACAGGCTGTAGCTCAGCGCCTCGCCCAGGGTCGACTTCCTACCGAACAGCATTGCCAAGCCCGCCACGTTAATGCCTGTTCCGCCGCAGCGCATCGTAATTTACTCTTGGCGCAACAAATGATTCAGTCGGGCAGGAAGCTACTTCAGGCCGGGTTGCACTTCATTTTCAATGCTGCCGTGATACTCTTGCTCAATCGGCTCATGACCGAAAAGGACTGTTCTGAAGGTGATGTCATTCACGGCAGCCTCATAACGTCCCTGCCTGTTGACGGTCCCTATGCGTCTAGCGTTGAGTTTGCCATTCGGATCTTCGAGGAAGAAGCCCGAACAGGCACTAACTATCCTCGGGATTGCTCCAAAGTCCTCCAGGACCTGAAGACTCTGACCGACCGTTACTTGGCGACCACGGACCAGGACAAATTGCACCAAAGGAATTTCAACCACTACATCGACAACGCTCATCTTGCAAATATTGAGGGCGTCGTCACAACGGATTTGCAGCCTCCTCTTGTGCACTTTAGCCAAAGCGATGTCGTCCTCTACGGAGAAATAATGACCTGGATGCAGGTCGATGGCCTACAGCTGCACAACAGTTCCTTCATATGAACCCTGACCTACCGCAGGCGTCAGCATCTGCTTTACGGAGCAATGATCCTCCAGATAATCCTCTAGTCGACAGGGTAATTTTTAGGTTGCCTCGTGTGCTATGTTCATCTCGGGGCTGGGACGTCAGCTGATTAGACTCCGCGGAGGACTCTAGCTTGAAATATACACGAGGAGGTCAAAGACGACGGCCAACATAGTGCAGCTATGGTTTTCTACCGGCCTTAAGGTTATGCCATGTCGAAAACCTCTTTTGGCTGCTCACAGCCAATGGAGAGCGCTGGCATTCCTGGTTCGCTGTTGCACCGCCGCGTGACAATGCATTCTCCTGCATGATCCTGGAATAAATTAGCCAGTAATGGGGCTTCCAATGGCCTCGAGGCATGCGCCTGATTACTAACCCTCGCTACTGGAAACTGCGCTGCTCGGCTGCAGTTGGAGTGTTGGGGTTACGCGGCACTTGTTTAAGGATGCAAGCAAGGATGTCGGTAAGTTAATCATGCAAAATCGCCGATTGGCTGAGATGCACAAAGACGAAATCAAGTCACGGATATGGTTCTCTCCTGGTCGCCGGGCAGGTACGCAGCTCCACCCGGCAGGATGGCGAATACATAGCGCAGCCCGCCAGAAGGTTCAATTGCCAAACACAAACCCCCATCACACATACTACGCATACACAAGAAGCAAACATGACTTCCATCCTTTCGACTAGCGGTGAAGGTGTGCCTTGGCGAAGATGCCGTAAAGGCAGGCAGCGTCAGAACGAACATTTTGAACGTTTGCCGGATTGTCAGTCTACCTCACAGCAACAAGACCCGACCGATTCGTCCCAAGGCACAGGAATGAACACCGAAGACCGTTACTCGGAGGGCCAGCACGTAGAGCACACCGAAGACGAGATGAGCGCAATGTCAAGGCGAGTGAACCTGAAGATGGACATTGCGCTCTTGCCATTTCTAGCCCTCTTGTACCTTTTCAATGGCCTCGATCGATCAAACGTGGGAAATGCGGAAACTAATGGTAGACTACAAGTCCCAACATCCCAAAATTCAGATAGTAATCGTAGCACCAGGATTTACTCGGGATATTGGAGCAACTCCGGATGATCTCAATCTCGCTGTTTCGCTCTTTTTCGTCACCTTCGTCCTGCTTCAGCCGCCTTCGGCTGCGATGGGAAGGTGGCTTGGAGCCAAGCACTGGCTTCCGATCATTATGGAAAGCTGAATGCCCAGAGCCCCGACCTGCTACGAGCCTCAACTAATGTATCACAGATAGGGTGGGGTATGTTCACAATCGGACACGCGTTCATCCGTGGTCGAACAGCCCTCATCGCTATGAGATTGATGATAGGTGCCTTTGAAGCTGGTTTCTGTGAGTGGTGGTCCACCAACTGCATCTGAAGCAGCCGCTCACTCCAAGCCCTGTTACACGGTAGATCCTACAGCTGTCGCGTATCTCTCATCCTTCTACGGCCGATATGACTTGGGTGTACGACTTGCGCTCTTCTATGGTCAGTATGCTGTCGCCGGGGCTTTTTCTAGCTCCATTGGTATGTTCCAGTGATCTAGTCGTTGGATTATGCTGAAACAGCAAGCATACGGTGTCTTCCATCTCCACGGCATGGCCTTGCACAACTGGCAATATTTGTTCATTATCGAAGGATCACTGACCGTCTTCATTGCCATAGTCGCTTGGTTCTGGCTGCCATTGCATGTGTCTTCCGCCTGGTTTCTCAACGAAGAAGAACGAACGTTTGCGGCCACCCGGATCATCAACGACAACGCCAATTGGGTGGCGCACGAATACGGGAACAATGGCATGGAGAAAGACAAATTGACGAGGCGCGATTTCACCGAAACATGCAGAGATTGGAAGACGTGGTACCTCCTAGTCTTCAACATCTGCGCGAGCGTTCCCAGCCAAGCCTTTTCCGTTTTCCTTCCGCTGGTCGTTCAAGGACTCGGCTACTCCTCCATCGAAGCAAATCTGATGTCCGTTCCGCCCTACGTCTGCGGTGCAATCGGCCTGTACCTCCTTGCACTAAGCTCTGATCATCGCAAAGAACGCGGCCGTCACATCGTCGCTGGCATCTCGATCTCTCTCATCGGACTTGTCATCACAGTCACGACTGGAACGCTCGGCGTCAAATATGCAGGTTTGTGTATTCTGCTTTTCGGCAGCTATGTATCCGCACCACTTACAATGGCTTGGCTCAGCGGCAATACTCCAGGTACTACATTCAGTCCAACATGCCCAGCAGACACTAACCAGTTAACCAACGACTAGAACCCGGCAAACGCTACCTCGTACTCGGTGTCAACGGCTTCGGAAATCTAGCAGGCGTGATTGGCAGCCGACTCTATAAATCTGCCTACGCACCCAGATACTTGATACCCTTCTACGCGACGTTGGGTTTCGTGGCAGTCGCGCTGACGGGCTACGTCGCGTTCAGATACATCCTCATGGAAGTCAACAGACGCAAGCAGACGATTCTCGACAGCAAGACCCAAGAGGAAATTGAGGCGGAACGGACGGATGACACTCGGTACGCGGACCGCAAATGGACGTTCATGTACGGCCTGTAGACAACTCGTTCCGAGACATCCGACTCCCAATGGCACGACGATGCCATTGCCGACGACAAACCATGTCCTTACCTTGGCCAGACGACAGTAGGCATTCTGGCGACGACATTCTCGCAGGCCAAGCACATATACAGCATTAGCAAAAGCCGACATTGGCCTTACACTCGCCAGCCTTCGACCCGAACAAAGCAGTAACGATGAAGTGGTGTAACGAGGAGACTCGACCCGAATGCGAGGACGGGCGTAGTTGCGCGATATGCATGTATCGTACGACGCGCGTTCAGCCCGATGCACTGATGAGTTGGGCACAGAGATGGAATTACGCGAATGCATGCGCGCTGCCCTGCTTAGAAAGTCCGGGTCGATGAATATCCACGGTGCGTCTTAAACCCGTCAGAGCGTCCGCAGCACACATTTCTTCGACAAGACGGTCATTTTGAGTCAGTAAAAGAGGCTCGTCTATTTCGGTCATATTCTCACAGCGTAAAGGCACGCAGCTCTACTAAGAACGTAGTGAAGACGTGAACAAGAGGCCTGTTCTCACCCCCTGTCTGCTTAAGCGAGGGGTATCCGCTTTGGAGCTTCACATACTATACAGGACGTTGTACTGCTGTGTGCTCTTGTAGTTTGCAGGAGGCAGGAAGCGCCACGCTGCGTATGCGTATGCGTAGTGCCAAGACGGAGATCCGGGGATGTGCAGGGTATTTCAGCGGCATGCGGCTTGTATGGCTTGATGCGCTCGAATGGAGTAATGGGCGCGTGGGGTGTGGGGCTGGATGTGGTGAAGACGGAGGCGGGTTTGTGGAGTAGAGACGTAAAAGGCTTGTTGGGAATGATGGGGTAGGGGAGTCGCACGTGTGAGTGTTGCGAGGCAGGGGGCGTGGTTTGATGTACTGCAGGCTATCGGATAGTCTTCCAAGAGCCACTTGGGCGGGTGATGTTCACCTACCTCTAGGAAGTACCGTATAGTCTTGCGAAGCTAGTTCGAGATTTGAGAGACTGCTTCTGAGCACTTCACGTCTCAGAATGGATGCACGCTTCTCTTGCATGCCAGGTGGCTCATCGGAAGCCATCGCATGTAGTATGCTTCGAGGCTGCGAGTATGATGTATGACAGCACGTGAGTAGATATTGCCATACCTTCTCACTCACCATTTTCATCTGTATCAATCACCACCTACTCCTCTCCACTCCCGTCCACGCCCATGGTACTTCTATCGTCCTTCTCCTCATCGCGGAACAAATCCACAATTCTCCGCGGGGCACCAAAATCCTCAAGTTCCTTCCTGACATCACCTTTCCTCCTCCCCTTCAAAAACCTTCCAGCCGCCTTCCAAACCTCCTCACTCCCACCCAACTCCTCCCCCTCATACAGCTTCAATTCCGCCCTCCACTTCTCCACCCTTTCCGCCTCCCTCTCCATCTTCCAAAACGCCACCCCAGTCCGCACATAAATCATCGCCACATCCTGCCCACCAATGACCTCGCCAAGGAAGTCCTCGAAATCCGTATCCATAGCCTCGCGCATAATGTGGATGCTGCGCATGCCCCAGAACGCCGCGTCGTCCCACGCCCCCAGCTTCAAATACGCGAGCACGCACCGCGCAACCAGCTTGAGCCGCAGCACCACGCGCACCGTCATGCCCGTCTGGCCCGCAAACCGGCCGGCCTCGATGCTAGCGTGGAAAAACACGTCGGCGAGCACGCGCCGCGTGCGCCCGTGGATCAGGATGTGGATGGCGCGGAAAGCGCCGAAGTACAGTGCTAGGGCGGCGGCGGGGGCGGTGGGGAGGAGCGCGTCTGCGGAGGTCATGAGGTCGAGGGCGGATTCGCAGCAGGTTTGGAGCGAGGGGATTGGAATGGCCATGCGTTTCTCCAGCTCGAGTTTGATGTCCGGCGAGAAGCCGACTATCTCTTTGTGGTAGAGGCCCTTGACTTGGCCGAAGGGGAGGAGGAGGCACTTTTGTAAGGCGGTGCTGATCTTGGTGGCTGGGTCGGGAGGCGTGTGCGGACTGGCGTCGGGGTCGCGCAGGACGAAGGTTGTGCTGAGGCGGTCGTTGAGCATGGGGTACGAGAGTGCGCTGTAGTACCATGTTTGCGTGAAGAGGTGCAGGTCATCGACGAGGACGACGACGGTGTGTTCGGGGACTTGGTTGTGGAAGGGTGCGGTGATTTGCACGAGGGCGTGGTGCGAGGAGAAGGAGTCTGCGTGGTGCGAGGTGCAGACGATCGGGACGAGACCTTCTGAGGAGATATGGTTTACTGCGATTTAAGAGGTGGTCAGCTTGGTTTTGTTTTTAGGAAGATGGGGGAATGCGAATGTAGTGTAGACTGAGGAGCTCAGTATAACCTCGATCTCATAATATGCACACTCAATACGCATACCTCTCCTGTCCAAATCTTCACTCTCTCCACCCCTCACCCCATCCTCCGCCATCAAGTAAACTCGGTACATACCCGCACTAGGCCACGGCGTGGCAATCTTAACAAAGACATTCTCTCGCTTCCACACTCTTTTGGCTTCATTATATATCTGCTTATTCACCCTGTACAAGTCAAAGTCGAACTTGTACACGCCCCCAAAGAATCCCTGTTCTTCGAGGGAATGGTTACGTTGAAGCCGGTCTGCAGGCTTGAAGTACAAAGAATAAACGGTTTCACGGAGTTCGAGGGGCAGGGAAAGGAAAGGGAAGGGTGGGGTGGTCATGGTCGGTGTAGTGTGGAGTATGTGCGCCAGGCGCTTGGTGCGCGTCAATGCGCGGATAGCTTTCAAGACTCAATGAAGGATGGGACACTGCGGCCTGGACTTCTGGGGTTTGAGGCGGAACATGCGAAGCACGGGGAGATGCGCGTTGCGACCCCGCTGCGACTTAAGTCCGTGCTGACGCCGTGGCCGAGGCTCGCCTCAGTTAGCGTCACAGATAGTCGACAAGGATAGAAAATGCTGTCAAATGTGCTTTTATTCGTGATATAGTACACTCCAAACTTGCATGCGCCGTGCAGGATTGGTCGTCCTGCTCATGAACCGCCTCCCAAGTCCCAATCACATGCACCGAACGCTCGAAAATCCAAGAGTGGAAATGGTCCATTACGTCTATACCCAACAGATGCGTCCTATTTCACTTGGTCTGGCGGTACTCCGGTGTTGTGTGCGGTGACGGCATCAGGCGCTGACGCTGCCGATGGTACGGTCGCTGATTGAGGCGCTGCTCCTCCACCGAGCCATCCGAATGCGCCAGCCTTCATATCCTTCAGTTGTGCTTCTTGCATCTTCTTCTCTTCCTCTGCCATTTCCTTCAGCCACTGGTCTCCGTTTTCGCGAATCTGCTTATCTAGGTGCTCGTAATTTTGTTTGTTGAAGTCGCGGTACATGTCAATCATCATCTTGCCTTCGGACATGCCCTGCGAGATATTCTGGTCACCCAGAACCATGCCTGGCTTTTGTGAAGCGTCCAGTCCTAAGCTCTTCATAAACATGCCCCCCGCACTGCCCTTGGATTTGCGCTTCTGCTCGGCGAGATCGGCGTTAAATGCCTCTCGAAGCTTGGCTTCACGGCGTGCGTACTCGACGGGGATGTCTTTGCCTTCCATTGACTTCAGGACAGTTCGGACGTCCATCTGCGAGCCAGTCTGCGACATCATAGCTAGGTACTCGAGGAAGGGAATCATGGCCACGAGCCCTTTGTCGCCAGGCTCACCCTTCCACTTGGGCAGGATGATGGCGTTCTCGGGCTGGAGCTTCACGTGTGACGGGTCGGTGTCAATGATGATGACTTTAGAGAGGTCGCGGTTGAGATATGAGAGGTCCTAGTAGGGTTAGCAGTTGCCTGTATCATCGTTGGAGATTATTAACCTTGATGTACTCGCCCTTCTCGAAGCGTGTTGCTTCGCGGAAAAGCGGCCACATGACGAGTCGGAAGGGATCGAGTTTGCGGATGATGGGATCGGCGTCCATGGACTTCACCGAGGTGAAAATGACGAGCTCATACTGCGAGCTTAGGTATCGTAGAAAGTAGTCGAGCCCGGGGCGCTTGGCTAACCGGTAACCGTGTTTTGTGCTCCATTCTGAGTGCAACAGCAAGTCCTCCAAACTCAAGACCAGAGTCAATTCCGGTGCGCCTCCAGGAATCTTGTCCTTGTCTGGCAGCAGCTTCTGGAAGGTGGGTTCTGTGTAGTATGCCTTTTGTCCGTTGATGCGGGCGGCTGCACGCGCATACATCTGGCCTATGCCCCAGCCATTCGGCGCATCGACGTGTGCCTGTTCCTCCTCTTCAGTCTCCCAGTTCCTGCCCATGAAGACTGCGCCAGTGGTACCAAACAGCAGAATTGCGAGGTATGACCAGTTCGCGACACGGTTCCTCCGCCTGTCGGTACTCGTCTCGTATGCAGACTTTGGCAGCTCGCCGCCACCCTCGCGGCCGCCTGCGCCGCCGGGTATTGGCTCCTCGGGGATGCTGTTGGGGTCTTCGGGATCCCGCTTCGCCTTGGCCTCGGCCTCAGCAAACTCGGCGGCGAATGTCGACGGTATGCCTTGCCGTAGATCCGGCAGTGGCTTCTGAGGTTTCTGCTGGGCCTCAGGGCTCTCGGTGGTGGGGTCGGTGTTTTCGCTTGGTGTCTTTGGCCCAGAGAACTCTTCCTGCTCGCTGGCCTTGAAGTCCTTGCCTGCGCCTACTGAAGCTTTCGTCGCGCTTCCATTTGGCCTTGAGGGCCCGGTGGGCGTGGTGTTGCTTTCTGGCGATGACGCTGTGTCGAACTCAGGCTGCTCTGAGGGATTGACGGGATTTGGCCGCGCCTTGTTCTGGGCATCGAACTTGATCGGGTCTGTCTTCTTCCATGTGTTGTCCTTTCTCCGGTTGTTGCTTGCGTATAGGCGCGTCCATTGTGATGTCGAAGCTATGGGTGTGGTGCGCGGAGCTGTGAGTGCAGGGCGGAGGCGCAGCGCGCGAAACGCTGCTCGAGGCAGCATTGCGACAACTACGTGGTAAATGGGATGCCGTATGTAAAGGGCGTAGCTATAATACACCTAGACAGGTAGATATGTGCCCGTTGTCGGCAAAGGTGGAGGCAGGAACGATGCGGGCAATAATTTGGTGGTGCATCGGAAGACCGCAAAAGACTCCGCTGGGAATGACGCCAGTGCACGGCCACCTTGTCGGCCGGCTGTCATATGGCAAGGTGTCCAACTTCACCCACGCCACGAAGCCGCCATGCAGCTTCGCGCTTGCACCTGTTCTGCCTCGCTCCTTCCTCGTCGCCCATAGCATATCTCGTCTCATGTCGCGGCACCGAGACCACGGAGACTTCCTTGGGCATGCGACAGACTGGATGGCCTCTGCGGCGGAATGCGCCAATGCCCGGAGGCGTGCCCTTCCAGCTCCTATGGACTCTGCTGCTGGCCATATCGTGGTGGGCGATAGTCGCGCGTGGCATGACCGATGAGGGCATTGCACATCTGCGGTACAGAACTGAATATCAATAATCGTGCCCTAACCCCGCTGACAAACACAGGCAAGAGACACGCGACATCTTCTACCATGGATACGACAACTATATGAGACATGCCTTTCCCGAAGACGAACTACGGCCATTGACGTGTGGACCTCTGACGCGCGACCGCCAGAATCCGGCTCATATTGAAGTCAACGATGTGCTGGGCAACTACTCCTTGACGCTGATCGACAGCTTGTCCACGCTCGCCATACTCGCTTCGTCGCCCCCACTCAACCGGAAAGGGAAGAA
>TARA_R110002003_G_scaffold198_18_pt1 | contig 28034 bp, 15 predicted proteins | sample TARA_R110002003 | Tara Oceans TARA_R110002003 (sample SAMEA4396441) | marine metagenome | biome: Westerlies Biome; feature: [SRF] surface water layer (ENVO:00010504); material: water (ENVO:00002006), including particulate matter (ENVO:01000060) such as... | depth 5 m | reverse complement strand
ATGTGTAGCGGTAAATGCTTAGATCCGCCTCAATTTGCTACTGCAGGTCAAACGCCTATCCAGTGAGTCCCGACTTACCGTCGATACATTGCGGGCGCTATCTTTCATCCCCCTTCGGAGGCTAGTGAGTATGTATGGCCGGCGGAACTGGTCGCCCGCACCACTCCTTGATATGCGCTTCCCCTTGTCCTTGTGTCGGATGAGGCCCTTGCAAAGGGCCCCTCTCCAATATAGTGGGGCCCTGTAAGCAAGGTTGTATGCTTCCGGAGAGAGGAGTATGTGCAATTGGCCCAATCTAGGTCAAGTGATAGCCGCCGCGGGAGAGCAACCATCAACATGCTGTTCGCCACAGACATAGACGAAAAACATCTTACGGTCTAGAGCAGAAACTTGTGGAGAGAGTGTGACGTCTTGTGCGTCATCTTTCCACGTACGAGGATATATCGGTAGATATGATTTCGCTGGACTGTGGTGGATGCCTGTCTATGGTGGTTCAATCAGTTGCCCAGGAGCTCATGGTTCATCCTTTGATGGAATTTACGCTAGAGTGATTGGCTACATTCTTGCTGCAGCCACAAAATTGCGGAAGCCAGCTGCATGAGCAGACCAAGCTAGGGGACTCGTTGCGAAGTGTTGTAGGTTCACGCGTGATAGAAGGAGGTAAATTTCGGCTCGTGTGGCTACAGTAGTCGGAGATGCCTGGTGTACTCATATGCAGGGATCGACATGTCGCTTACGGTCCCCTTCGGCAAGTGCGTGGTGGTAAAACCAAGATCTACGACTTAGCATCGTCTCTCGGGTGCGATGAGGCTTGCGATGGCTACACCTGAGATTGAAAGAAAGGCCGATTGGTAGGAATGTCAACGTAAACTTCGACCGGACAAAGTAAGCCCGGCATAGCGTTAACAACCCGCTGCCCCTGATGAATACCGAATGCGAGATGAGTGCGGGACGCAATCGCGTAAAAGTAATGAGTGGCGTGAATGATAACGTGGATCGATACAGCACCACGGGTGGCTCGTGGAGACGGGAAATCGGAAGGACGTGCACTTCGTTCATGCAAGGTCGCATGGTCGACGGCTCACGCTGACAGTCAGCTTATGTGTAGTGGCTTCATCGTCTACCAAAGAAAGGTGAGCGCACTGCGATATTCTTTGCGGCGCATTCGTAATGGCGACCGAGCCTACGCGAGCAAGAATGAGTACTCCGTAGATCGCGTTGCATACCGTTCCAGGGAGCTTGGAGCATGTATGTGCTATCTCGCCTAAGAGCGCCTCGCGCGTAGCAGCGTAGACGGCGACTGGCGTGAATGATACGTAAGCCCCTCATACAAGCACGGCTTATTCGCTCCGAAGAACATCGGACAGTTGTGCTGCTCGGACAGTCCCATGATATTATGACGTACTGTCGAGTGTTAACAAACAGGGAAAGTAAACCGACGCCATATCGGGCTGCTATCGCATTTAGCCAAATGCCATGCTGTCGACCCCCTTTCGCATGACGGGAACTTCAACATTTGATAGACACACGCAGGGCACAAAAAGGGTGCAGAGCGTTGTAATGTGGGGTCTGCATCTGAGCGAGCAGCCTAAAAAAAGGAGTTTGTGATTTGACAGGCGACGGGTCCCAACTCATTGGGTTTCTGCAGGATGTCTGTGGTAAACAGGTGGCGGAGTAGCTCACCGTACCAATGACTTGACGACAGAAGTGACTCTTCAGCGAGAAAAGGGAGCGATTCGGGAGATAGGCATGGTGGAAGATGTGGATGTTCGGCAGTGCTGAGTTCACGATGTGTGATGTCATGCCTGCCGTACGACCAATGACCATAGACGATACTAGAGCCCCACAATAAGTTGTGTGGGAGGCAAATATGGACACTAGGCGCCCTGTAGCCAATCAAGTGATTGTGTCAAATGCTCTCAAACCAATCAGCAATCAGCACAGGCAATCAGATAGCAAATTAGGACCCGCAATTTGCCTCTTACAAAATTTCCGCCGGGAGGAGGGACGGAGGGGGACCACAGTATACTGGTGCGCATGGTCTCGTAGAACGAAATTTTCTTTTCGTTCAAGAAACTCTGACCTTCCTAGCAGAGGAACAACAACACATGGTGTGCGCGGCCGGTAAATGACTGGCCATGCGCAAAGGACCTCGCATCAAGCGGCCAATTGGCGGCAGTCCCAGAGCTGTTTCGAGAGAGAGTTTTAAGCTCTAATCCTAACAATCCCGCGGAGACGATCCAATCGATCTCATTGGACTACAACACTTCATACTATGCGCCGTTCCAAAAAGACAATTAGTTCCCATGTCTGTCAAATAACGTTCGAACGAGCGTTGCCAAGGCGCCGAACTTCATTATGCAGGAGCGGGAACAGAGGCACATATACACTTTGAGGAAACTGGGAGGCTTCGGTTCACTAGACATCTGCAGCCGTACCCGCTAGTTATCCCGTATTAAGCAGCTGTGCGTTGCGCTCTGCAGGTGCCGAAGTGTAAACATCATGGCTACGCGCCAATCGTGCGACAGGTTTGCTGTGTGAAAGTTCGCGCTAATGTGCTTGCGAAGTGGATAGAGCCGCCGATGCATTCAATAATGCGTATGGGTGTGCTCCGCAGATAGGTTTACCGTCTATCAAGCCGAGATGAGGAATAACTGAGCTACAGTATCCCGAAGACATCCTGGCTTTTGATAGGTCCGCAGAGCGAAGCGAAAGCGAGGGGAAAAGAAGCAGTGGGGATCTCCGTTGCTCTTACATGTGTGCATGGAGCTCTTCTCCATGACTATCTGGTGCCTGTTGCGAGTGTGCGATTGCGTCGATGCTTCAGCTTGAGGGGTTGTGACTTCCCTGAACACGAAGCATTGTACGATTTCAGGGTACCTTCAGGAGTCGCAGAGCCGCAATGTTGCCGGGTTCGCGGGCCAGTTATGAGTGTGGGTCCATCAGTGCTACCATATCGTCGGAACTTGCCCCAACGGCCAAGGCAGCTGGATGTATCTGAGCTGCGCAACGCACTGTCCTGGGCAGAGCGGACGTTGCACGTGTCTGGCACGCGATAGGTCGATCAACAAAGCCAATACACCTACGTTCAGCGCTTTTGGTTTCTGCAGGATGGGCTTCTGCTGGTGAGCAAAGTCCGCGGATCGCCATGGAGGATCTGCCGCGGACAGATCCCCCTCATACGTCGGCATGACAATCTCGCGCATCGTACAATTGGCCGAGGTGTAAGCTGTCCACGGCGCCACACTGGGTTTCAAAGTCGACTTTGGTGTCGAAGAGGCCTTGTGGCTTGCCGTCTGAGGAGTACCTCAAACCTATGCGGCCGCCACACCTCGCCTCTGATTCGCGCATCTCGGTGACATCATGAAGAGGTCTCCAAACGGGCGATGTGAAGCGTGTCCGGGTCACTCGGGTGGCAGATTAGGGACATCGGCGGCCCTGCATAAAATCCCAAGAGAAATTCAATCGCGATTCGAGTGCCTAGAGTGGGCAAAGCAGGCCCAAAGAGAAGGAAAATAACATCGATCATACAGGCAGATTTCGATAAAGAAGAGCGTAGAAGCCAGGTTCTGGCCGAAAGGTCTCTTGGGATCGAGAAGCATAGCGTTGCTGTGACGTCACTGGATCGCACTTTCTTCCGATGGCCTGCACTTTCCTCGATGCGCCCACTGAATGCATGGAGCGCGCTTGCCAGATGGGCATTAGACCCGCTCTTCCCTGTAGCGCACGGACGGGAAGCGCGACCCTGATATCACGCCGCAAAACGTTGCGCGCCAGTGCGTTTTGGAGCTGCCGCGCGCAGCCTCAGCGAGACCCTGAGGGCATGGCGCCGAAAGCCTCTTGGTGTCAGTCCGCTGTGGCTTCACAAAAGGCAAGCGCACTAGCTTCCCGTGCAACGCGATGCTGGAGCGAATATTGAGTTGCCGCCAAGGCGGATGTTGGACACTGAGTGCGCGCCATGCTGGCTCGTCAGGCGGGCTCGGGGGGACGGTGTGCTGGCACTGGCGATGGCAATAATGGCATTACTATTGGCGCCCTGCTGTCACAGACAAGTTTTCGGTCCTTGCGGTGTTGCGATCTCGATCTCCCCACCCCGAGTATTGATCAGGGCGGCATCTCTCCGGCGCGCAGCATTGGGCGCGTCGTCGGTCGTCTTCGGTGCTGGCACTCGCCGCCGCGAGCCGGCAGACAAAGAGGGAGCGTTTGCAGCGTGCGCCAGGTCGTCGTCCCCTCTCGCAGCACTCCCGGGCGGTACGCTGCTGCAGGCGCTCGACGAGGCCGTGCGCTGCGGCTGGTCGTGAGTCTTGGGCTCACTGTGCGAAAGCCAAAAGGCTGATCGGCGGGCCCCTGCAAAAGGCAAAGTGGCATGGGATTCCTGCATCGACTTCTCTGAACCCTGATCCCTGTACGAGCAGCCTACCCTACTAGCAGCCTAACTGCTACCAAGGGCGCGAGGTTCCCTGCCGGTTCCTGCTCTGCTCTGGGTATATTTGCTCCAAGTCCCGCAACTGTCGAGCGGCCCTTGGTCAGCTCATAAAGAGACCGCGCCTCACCCACCCTCCCAGACCATCGTGCACTTATCGACGGTGCCGAGCCTCCTCATTGTTGTGCCGCACCTATCACAGCTTGCACTCGCACTACACTGCACGCCGGTTGCCCTATCGCTCCCCAGTAACCACACACTCACGTGCATCACGTGCACCCGCGTCACTGCTTGACACAACCGGCCGCATTCCTTTAAAAAGCTTGAATTGCCGCCGCGAACTAAAATGGACGGAACAAACGCTGCGGGTCGTAAGGTTTCTTTGCTCAACGACAACGCGCCCTCTTCACACCACTTTGTGCGCGCATCCTCAAGGACGCCGTCCCTGCCCTCGCGCACCTCTAGCTACGTCGGCTCCCCCTGCTGCGCCACGCCTCCGCTCAGTCGCAGCAACTCCTCCGACTCCAACTCCATGCACAGCCCACCCCCAATTACCCCAGACGGCCTCTACAACCCGTACGAGGGCACAATGGACCGTGAAAATCTCAGCAACCAGGACCTGGACGAAGGCTCAGACGAGTTCGCAGCCTCATTTCTCCACGTCAAGCAGTCGAACGGCACATACCAGCCTGCGCATGCGCATCTGAACAGCGCATACCCTCCAATTCCACAGCGGAAGCACGCGAACGGGCCTTATCCGCCCATGGCAGCGCAAAAATTCTTCCAGCCCGTCCAACAGGCGGTGCAGTACCACGCTTCTCACCCAACCACATTGCCCTACTTCCAGCAACAGTCGTTGCCAGAAGAGCAGGCTGCGCCCTCTGCTGCAGTGTCGGCGAATGGCCGGCCGAAGAAGAACTCCTATCCCTGCCCGTTGGCGAAAACCTATGGCTGCGAAGACTTTTTTACCACGTCCGGCCACGCTGCGCGCCACGCCAAGAAGCACACTGGCAAGAAGGACGCCTTTTGTCCAGAATGCAACAAAGCCTTCACGCGCAAAGACAACATGGAGCAGCATCGCCGGACACACCTCAATGGACGCAGCTCTGCGAAGGGCGGTGACAGGGACGTGAGAAAGGCCAAGAGCCAGGCCAGAGCTTCGCGGCCAAAATCGACACCACTTGAGCCTATCCACTCAGAGATGAACTCCCCCATGTCACCTCTTCCTCCCAGCCCAGCCGCGTTCATGGTCTCAGCTGCGCAACACTCCGAGTCCTTCACCGAGTACAGCATGCCAGGTCATTACCCCGACCCAAGCCACTTCGCCATGGTCCAGCCTTATCCCCGAGAATCGGCTTCGGACGGGGCCCTCATGGAGCTCGCCAACACCGCGATCAAAGCACGCGAGTCTGATTCCTAGGAGTGTACTTTTCCTTTCTCACGTACGATCCAGGTTTCTGCCCTGCACTCTACTAGCGAGGCGCTGGAGGCTAAGAACCATCTTTCCGGCGTTCAAAATGCCGTGCGCGGAAAATAGACGCATGCCGTCAAGGCTACGATAACAACGAGAGTCAATGTGTTGAGGTCTTTCTGCCCAACCTGAGCACTTTTTTTCTTCTTCTTCTGTGTATGTTTACTCTACCGCGGCCGGTTCTACCTCGGTATTCTTCGGAGGCTTTTGGTTTCATACCTTGTATGGCCCAGCATAATTTCTGTCGTGCTGACGAGTTTTTTCACGGTCAGCTCAAGTGGTGCGAGGTGGACGCATCGCATGTCAGGGGCAACGGTGAGGATTACATGGATACCCCGCCCTACAACAGGTGCACCAGCGTTTGTTTCGGTTGCCATGCCGCAGCGAGACTCCATCAGGTGTAGCGAAATGGCTACACAACAATTGAACGAGTTCCGATTGATCCGCGACCTATCTCATCGTGCACGAGAAACCTTGCTTGCTTACATTGATCGCTATCTCCGATCCCTCATTCCAGCTCTCAACAGCATTTTCCCCGCAGCGTCGTCCATCCTCGGCAACTTCCGTGATTATTTCTCTTTAACGCCAGCTACATTGCATCCCGAACGCTCCCAACCCCCCAAATTCCAATGGCAATGACGCCACATGATTGCACAGCGGTTCAAGCTAATGTGCCCAGCCGCTGTCAACCGTGGTTCGCGCTAACTCAGCCATCGCCCGCTTTCGATCCTGGAACCACAGCGGGCAGACTATCGACTTGATTCTCCTTACCAGACTATTCAAAACCTAATTTCACATCTCCGCATGCGCAACAAATGATAAGAACGGGCCGCGTGAGGGGTCCCCCGGCATGATGCGGCCAAATGATGCCGTTGAGCGGCTCGTACTCTCAGCATGCAAAACTTACGTTACGAAAAGTCGCAGGCGCTAAATTTGCCTCGCTCAGTCCCTGCAGCGTTGCGCTTCAAAGCAGGCTCTGCAATGATCTGCATGTGAAGCAGTGGGTATCCCGAGGCGGAAGGAACTACATCCGCTCGTGTTCATTGGCTCGTTCGTGGCCAAGGGGGGCTCTATCCGAACTACACTCTAGCTGCGCCACGTAAGAGCTACCAGACGTTGAGAGTCTGCGATTACTGAACGTTGTTGGGGTCCGAAGTTGTTTTGATTTAGGCGAAATGGAGGAAGGCACGCTGTTTGTACCTTCCCCAGAAGTCACAATCCGTGACGTCAGGAAACGGTTCAATCCGCTCGGCTGACTTGGCCTCCTTATGTTTCTTCTTGCTTAACCTTCGACAAAGTCGATAAGGTTCTAATATTGTGGACTCTGTTGATGGACCTAACGACTCACCCCGCATGCGGTCGGATCCGCTTCTGCAAGGACACGGTAGCCCTCGATCACAACACCCACAAGCCTGCAGCCGTGGCCGCAGACTCAAAAGCTTGACCATGGATACAGGGTTCTACACTAACCTTCGAGACGGCAGGTCGTACCACATCCGCGGAGGCCTCGTCCCTGTCGCGGCACGCCGGAAGCACATCCTCGAGATGGCTATCAAACTGAGTTGTCGTTTTGCTCCAAACCATGCCGCTTGATCAGTACGAATACGAGCATCACACGGGGTACTGGCCGTGAATCTGACCGAGACGAGCTTCCTACCAGCCGATCGTCAAATCTGGGCCCCTCCATCGTCCCCTTCATATCACGAGCACACAATGGTCGTGGATAAGTCTGCCCGGTCAGTCCTGGGCGAAGTGGGCTGCATCAAGCCCACACCATGGTTCACTACCGTAGCGTCACGCGAGTACTGAGGTTTCGCGCATAGTACACGCAGCACAACGGCTCCCCGACACAACCTCGTGGCTTGAACAGGCGCTGTGACCCCAGCTGAGGGGATGGCTGCTGCAGCACGACATCTCCTACTCGTCTATCTGTTTGCAGATCTGTAAACAAATAAGACAGCAGGCTTGTGGCTGTTGCGGGGTAACGATCGGAGGGCCCCCTGCTACACAGCAGTCAAGAGAAGCATCTCACTGTTTCATGATCTCGTGGTGCCATTTGCCCGGGTCAGGGTCACAGACATTGCTCACTAAGGAGTTATGATAATTGACTCAACTTGCCCCATAACATGAGCGGCATGATGAGTGCATCGTCAAAGAGTCTGTCAATCCGAGGTCAGGACCCGCATGGAAGCAAATCAGGCGTTAAGAGATGAGACTGGCGAATTTGAAGTCGAGCCTCGAGCGTCACACGAGAACGCCATGTGCCTGCCTTGCACCAAATGCGGGTGTCAACTGTACAACGTCGTGCAGTCTTACGATACGAAAACCCCTTCTTCGCCTCCCGGATTCTGGTAGCGAAGGCCCTACTGTACGATGGCGATATGAGAGCATATGTTCAACTGCGTGGGTCGTAGCACTATTGAACTACTTCCATCAGAATGGAGTGAATATTCAAACACAGCCATTGTCCATACGAGAAATGCCCTTTCGTGACAAGCACACTTTCAAGGTAACAATGTGCAAGACAGTAACAAACCCAGAATCATCGACATTCAACACCACGCCCCTTCTTGGCCTCTCGAATCGATTAGTCGCCTCCATGTACGACACAACAACCCCACTTGCCACCCCACACGTCCTAAGCACCCTACATCTCAACAAGCACCACCGTGGCTACCTGTCATTTCCCGATCCGCACTCACACGCTGCAAGGTTCAACGCTGTCACCGGCGATAGGGTCGCTCGACGGCTTTGGCACCACCGTGGCTGATACAGCGCTTATGTCAAATCAACTCGAAGCGAGCGCGTCGACATCGGTGGCGGGGATGCGGGTTGTGGACTGCCGTGTTTGTGCAACGGATGCCCATTGCACTGCCGTGCTCGGATTTGGAAATGGGTGTGGAGTAAGGGCAGTGTAGTTCACTTCGAGATCATACACTCGGCGGTCTGGTGCATCGCGGACCCTTATCGAACCCCTGGCTTTGAACGGGCTCATTGGGTATTAATTTCACATGCAAGCACTGACACGTCTACAGTAGGACGATCATCGGGAATATTCAACAGCGACGACATGCGCAAGGCACGTGGCCACACAGATGCAGTACATCAACGCAAAGTTTCAAATCATGCAGCGACGTCGATTGCCTCAAGCTGACACCTGCCTTGTACCCTGGTTGCTATTCTCGTGCCGCTTCCCTTCTCCCTGCCCTGCAGCATGCGCACGGCCGTGTAACACACGCACCGCCCCAATTCGCCTGCGCCCGCCCGTCGCCGTGTCTAAGACACAATACCTAACGCGGGGAGACAAGACATTGCCACGGCGTAAACGACAGGTCTAGATGCTGACCACGCACCTGGGGACTACTCTTCCTGATACGCGGGGCATGGCAGCAGAAGGTGAAACGAAACACTGCCATGCAAGTATACGAGTCGTGTTTTTCGCCCAACAGCATGAACCTTACATATGCGAGATGCCCATATGCACATGCGGACCTGCATCTCTTTCCCGAGCGTGGCCAGGATTTCGGAGGCGAGCTGGCGACATCAGCTGCACTGCCCTGCGCTGCGCTGCACGAGAATTGACACTTCTCGTACAGTGGTGTCCTTGCATGTCAAATTCTTCATCCAAATTTCGCGGCCTGCACATATCGCGCGAAACTTGCGTCGTCGTCCTGGCCTGCGCCGCTATCCTTGAGTGCTTGTTGATAGCGCTGCTTCAGACTGTTGTCTGGGTCGTCCGAGTCATCTTCCTCGACATAATTGTCGTTTCCATCGTGCATTTCGTCGTCCTCGGAGTTTGCGTCTTCGACATCACTGACCGTCTCCGGCTCTTCTTTCTTAGGACGAGCTTTGGGTTTCGTACCCGCACCGCCGACTCTCATGTCTTTCATGAGCTTGTCGAGTTCGCGCTGGCGCGTTGCTTCCTTGTCCTTTTCCCGCTCTGCACGACGACGCTCGAGCTCCGGTTGGTAGTCACTTATGAATTCTTGTTTCTTTGCTTCCACGCCTTGAAAGAATTCGTCGACGCCGTCGCCCGTCATGGCGCTAACGCCAACAACACTGAGGTGCTTGTAGAATTCCTCGAGTACGAGGGACATGCTGTTGAGTAGACTGCCCATGTAGCCGCTTCCGCCGCCGATGCCGTCGCCGCCAAAGGTCCCGCCTTCTTCTTCGCCGCGGAGTGCGGCTTGAAAGGCTTCGAAGTCCGTCATCCATTTTTTGGCGAATTCGGCGTCTTGGGCATCGGTTTTGTTGAAGACCAGAATCATGGGGAGCTTGGTCTTGTAGAGGATGGAGCAGGCGTAGAGCATGTTGGACATGAATGTGCTTGTGCTTGTTGTACGTGGCGTGTCAATGATGTATGCGATGACTGTCGGGAATGTGCTTGCCAGACTTGAGAGCAGAATCTCTCCACTTGCTGACCAGACGAAAACCTCGATTTGTCCTGGTGTATCTACTAGAATGTGCTTTACTTGCGGTTGTTGGGCCGGTGCAGTAGGCTTGTCCTTGCCGCTGTTCGTCATAAACTCCACCGTCGTCTGTTCCGCCTCCTTGACCGGTGCTGGTGGCTGTGTCCGTTTCTCTAGCAGTCCAATGACCTGGTCGATCTTGGTGCTGAATAGGTTCAGGCTCGTCAAGATACCACCGTTGGGACCCAAATTAAACTGTTTCATAACCTCCTTGTAATTGACACTATCGCGGATGTCGATGTTCGGTGTGAAGGGCACATGGTGAACGGCCGGATCTAGGTTAATAATGTATGGCGGATTTGGTGAGGTCTTGGACACCGCAGGCTCGCTCTTGGTGGGATCAGGATGGGTGTAGATGTGCGAGACTAGGCGCTGCATGAAGGTTGTCTTTCCGCTGCCAGCCATGCCTACGCAGACTATTGCAACGGGCGAGTCTGACGTGCTCGGCGCGGGCGCGGAACCCTCGGGTGCCTTCGAAGCAGACATGGTGTTATGCTTTGCGACCGAGTGCAGATTCCGGTGGTACTATTGCACTTTGCGTTCGGTCTTCGGGTATGCTTCTATAAGCGCGTTCGCGGAAGGAGTCTGTGTGTTCGTTGGTGACCATGCGAATGAGCGTGGTAGTGGTTCTTCAGAGAAGAAAGCGCGTCGTAAATTCTTTGGCGGGGCGGCCGTTGCGCTAGTCCTGCGTCATGTTGAAGGTCATAGCTCCAGGACCCGAACTTTCGTCACTTTGCATCTCCTTTACTTTCACCTTCACCTACGCGCACACTCGACCATCTGACCGCCTCCATACTTCGGCGACAATGGGCTTAGAAGACTTTGAGAAAGAGCTAGCCGAGAGCAAGAAGAAGGACGACAAGACGAAGCGCGACAAACACCAATCCTCGCGCCACCACCGCGACCGCGAGGATCGAGACGACCGACACAGACACAAGCGATCGCGTCACCATCGCGAGACGTCGGAAGATCGTGCGCGGAGAAAGCGGCGGGAAAAGGATGGCGATGAGTGGTCACATCGAAGGCACAAAGACAGACGCAGTCGGTCACCGTCAAGTGACGACGAGGATCGCCTGACGAAGAAGCGCAAATCACGCCATTTTGAGGAAGACGAATCCTCCTCAGACGAATTTGCTCGTGAGAAGGAATACCCACCGGCGAACGATGACATACTGGACCACCAACTGCAGGAAGCAGCAGACGCTGATCTGCAGCGCGACGATTGGATGAAAGCACCCTCATCAATGGACGTTGATTATGTGCAGCGGAAGAAGAGAGAAGAGAAGACGACATATGTGAAGGCCTCAGTCGAAAAACAACATGCGCTGAAGGTCCATCACGCAGAACTGAACCACCATTTGGCGGATCTGGAGAAAGAGCAGGAAACAACAGCGGACGAGCCAGCACAAAGACAGGTCAACTACACTTTTGGCGACGCGGGGGCGCAGTGGCGTATGACAAAACTGAAGGGCATCTATCGTAACGCGGAAGAGAGTGGGCGCACCGTGGAGGATACAGCCATGGAAAAGTACGGAGACCTACGGGACTTTGACGAAGCACGGGAGGAAGAGATTGAGCTGGATCGCCGGAAAATGTATGGCAAAGACTATGTCGGGAAAGAGAAGCCGTCCGGCGAGCTGTATGAAGAGCGCAGGTTGAAGGCAGGCATACATCGAGCATCTCAGCCACAGCACGAAGAGGAGGAGCTACCACAAGGCGAAGTCGTACCGGACACAACACCCGCAATGGCACTGAGCCAGACCGAGCTCAACAGACTCAAGGCTCAGATGATGAAGGCCAAATTGAAGAAGGCTCCAAACGCTGCACAACTCGAGGCCGAGTACAATGCTGCAATAGCCGGCTCGACTAACGGTAACAACCGCGACGTAGTCGTGCTCAACGCCATGGACAACCGCATGCTAGCTGGCGGTCGACAGGGCGAGGTGATCGCACTTACAAACAAACGCGGTCAAGAGCGTGGTCTGGTGAAGGAGAACGAAGATATGAGTATCGACGACATGGTGCGACAAGAGCGCCGCACACGAGGTCAAGCAGGTGGTGAAGGCATGATTCTCGCCGAAAAGATTGCCAAGGATGGTAAATTCGACAACGATCTTGACTATATCGACGACAATGCCACCAAATTGGCTGCCAGAGCACCCAAGTCCTCTATCAATCTTCGCAACCAGGCCATCCAGGACTACCAAAAAATGAATCGCATCCTTGACTCCTGTCCTCTGTGCCACCACGAAGACAAATCACCTCCCCAACCCCCAGTCGCCCCCGTAGTTTCCCTCGGAACACGAACATTCCTTACCCTGCCGACCGAGCCCGAAATCAGTGACGGTGGCGCCGTCATTGTTCCAATCCAACACCGCACCAACCTTCTCGAATGCGATGACGATGAATGGGAAGAACTCCGCAACTTCATGAAATGCCTCACGCGCATGTACCACGCCCAAGGCCGGGACGTGGTTTTCTACGAAAATGCTGCCAATCCAGGACGCAAGCCGCACGCCGCTCTCAACGCCGTGCCCATACCTTTCGAACTTGGCGACACGGCACCGGCGTTCTTCCGCGAAGCGATACTCACATCTGACAATGAGTGGTCTCAGCACAAACCCATCATCGACACGTTAAAAGCGTCCCGATCGGGACTGGGCAAGCAGGCTTTCCGCCGCAGTTTGGCCAAGGAAATGCCATATTTCCACGTCTGGTTCGAACTCGATGGCGGCATGGGACATATCGTTGAAGACGAGCGCAGGTGGCCGAGAGGCGACTTGTTCGCGAGAGAAGTACTGGGTGGCATGTTGGATGTGGATATCGAGGTGCAGAAACGGCAGGGGAGATGGGTCAAGGGGGATCGGAGGGCGGAGAAGTGGAGGAAGGGGTGGAGAAAATTCGACTGGACGAGGGTGCTTGTTGAGGGGCAATAGGGAGTGACCCTCTGTCACTTAGTATCGGTGGTTTACACGTAACTCACTACCCTCGATGGATGCATTAGTGTGCAACCCCATGGCTGTGATGGTAACTGCTCGTGCTGTGGCCTTACCGCCAGAGGCGAAAGCGTCGAACGTTATCCGCTTTCGATATTATCGCTCCCCTTCTACGAAGAAGACGTACTCGACGCATCAAACCCCAGGCCGAGAGTCTCGCTGAACACAGCGCGCCGAAGCAGCGAAGGAACAGTGTCAGAAGGAAAGAGGTAGGAGATTGGGTCTATAGATGCGTATAGAACAGAGTGGGTTGGCTATAGCTATACGTAGAAGCACTCTTGGCTAGATTCATCACGCAAGCCTACTGTTCGCGAAGACTTCGGACCTAGGTCCAAGTATCCGCTTTGAATTACCCAATCATAAGAACTGACTAAGACACGTACCCTACTGTGCTCCTCTCTACTGTCCCAGCAGGATCTTCAGCGTCTCCACGCCCGACGCCATGGCCTCCTGTCTCCGACTCTCCTTCAGTACCAATTTCAGCGTATCCACCGCGCCCTTTTCTTTCAGCCTGTGCACTCCCTCCCTCGTCTCCGCCACACTCCGCACGCACACCACGCCCCTGTACTTGACATCCTCGTGGTCATCTCTGCACAAGCCAAGTAGGAACTCGACGCCCTTTTCCTGCCTCAGCAGCGCCGGCACCGCCTCCGGGACACCGAGCAACATGGCCAGTGCCCCGCCCGCGGCCGACCGCGTCGGCGTGTCGTCGACGTCCGTCATCGCCAGCAGGAGATGGAGACGCTGTTTCGCGCGGTGAGCAGCCGGGTCTGCGAACTGTGCGATGCACGTCGGCGATGCCATGAGATTGCAGATGAGCTCGGTGGCTGCGCGGCGGATCATGGTGTGGTTGCTGGGCAGCAGGTCGTCGATGATGATGTCGAAAGAGGACCGGATGATATGGTCCTGCGTCGCGAGGTCGAGGGACGCGAGGTTCGTCAGCGCGAGGAGCGCTTCGAACGCGTGCAGTTGCCATGTTGAGGACTCGGTGCGCGTGAGTTGGCTGATAAGTGGGCGGATTGCGGATGTAGATGGCAGGGAAGCGTTGAAGATATGTGAGGGGTTGATGCTAATCAGCAAGCGCGAAAGTGCTTGTGCGGTTGTAGGGAGCGCGGTCGGCGGGTTTGGTGTCGTGCCGGTTGTGGATGCTGCATTTGTGGCGGAGATGTGGTCCCAGATTTGGATGAGCAGTTTGATGGCGCCTTGTTGGGCCATCAGGCCTCTGCTTTTGGGTTCCTTGCTGAGACTGAGCAGGACTTGGCTACTTTGATTGAGAATTGTTGGCGAACCCTTTTTGCAAACTTGAACTAGGAGGGGAACGGTGCCTGCTTCGAGCATGCGCTTGCAGCGAATGGCGACGTTGGAGTCATTGAGGAGCTCGTCGGGTGCGGCGGGCTTTTGGACGTTGGCGTAGGCTTTCAACTGGGCCATGCGCTTCTCTTCTTCCGATTGTATAGGCAAATACTCGGTGATGTTAACGAAGATCGTAAGACCACCAAATAGGATGTTCGACGGGACGGATGGTTCGCTCATTGTTCCGATGAGGCGCTTAAGAAATTTGGGCGATTTGGACAAATCCTCGCGTACTTTGGGCTGAAGCGAGGCATACGCGAGGCCTTCAATCGAGTCCTGCTTCGACGACGTGTCGCCTCCAATGACCATGGACTTGAAGCTCGCGATGAGGTCGCTCTGATCGACCTTGCCTGGTACGATGATCTGTGGGCCGTCGCTTTGGGGCCTCTCTTCGCCGAGTTTGACAAGAACGAGTGCTGCAAGATTCGCGCGCTTCTTGTCCTGACTCTCTGCCACCAGCTCCTCGAGCCACTCTCTACAATGCTTGTTGATGGCGTCTCGACAGTTTTTGTCCACACATGCTGCGCTGACAAGCTCAAGCGTCACCTGCTCCAGCTTATGTGACTTCTTCTTTTGGACCATGGGCACGAGTGTGTTAACGAAGCCATCGGTCAAGAACAGCGCAGCAGCAGCAGTTACCGCGACCGGGAAAATAGCTGTCGCGGCAGAAAACGCGACGACCAGGTCGTTCGCATCTCCCTTCTTTACTCGATGTATGACAAATTTGGAAATGAGCTCTCCGGCCGTATCCGGCGCAAGCTCGAACAACTTGATGCTGGCGAGCGTGGCTTGGCTGCGCAAGCTCGCCGGTAGTCTGATATCGAGAGTTGTGAGAATAACATCGAAGCTGTCCGCATCGATGATACCCTTGAGATGTTCGGCGTAGTGTGCGAGGAGTTGCGCAATGCCCTTCATAGCACGTTCTGGGTGCTCAAGCGCTTCCTCCATCATCATCGCCAAGCTGAGCATGAACATATCTCTATGTCCATTCTTGAAAGCCTCATCATCCGGCCAGACACTCCGATTCAGCAGGACTTTGAGTAGTCCGTCGATCGAATCATCTCCTCGCTCGAACAGCTCGTAGTAGATTCGCGTCGGCTGCTCCCGGACCGCATTTGCGAGCCATCTCTGTGCGCCTATATTCTGCAAAAGCTCTCCGGTGACTTGGTCCAAGACGTCGTCTTCTCCTTTGAAGTCGAATAAGATCTCCATGGCCTGCTCCGCCTCCTTTGGCTTCAATCCCTGTTTCTGAACCACTTGTAGCGCTCGATCTCCGTCATCTTCATCTCTGCTTTTGACCCAAATTTTACAAAGTGTCAAAAGCTCGCTTTTGTCTTCTTCTTGCCGGAGCTTAGTCCATGCTTCCGTGATTTGAGGATTTTCTGGAGCAATAGTGCTCGCTTCACGTAAGTATCTTGCTGCTTCTGCCAAATCGCCGGCTTTGGTGCTCTCAGCCGCCCTTTGCGCGAGCTGCAATGCCCGCTGGTTTTCGGATGTTGTTGACATGGCTGTTGAGGTGGGTAAACAAGGTCATGTTGAGCTGGGAGAAAAGGTGGGCAGATCAAATGTTCAAAAGGTGACAGTCTAGTATGCAGGAGCTCGGACCCAGCCCCGTTTCATTGAGGCGCGGGGTTTCCAAGTCAGGTACAACAGACGCGTGGGACGATCCCCCAGCACATCTCCATCTTCTCATCTTTCACCCTTGCATCACCCCCATCGACTAGCTTGTGGATAGTTGGTAAAGGTATTCGTTACCAATATAGCTCATTAAATCGTGCAGAGGGTCGCACCCCCACCCCACGCTCTGCGTGCACATAGTTTGCGCCTAATAAATGCTCCAATACCAAATGCTCCTGCAAAAGCAACATGAACTCCATGTGATACCAATGCGCCGCCACGTCCAGCCCTATGCAAGACGCTAACCCAACCGAAGTCGCCTCAAAGTAACGTGGGCCTACTTTTGTTTCTTCTCGGCCGCTGCTCCATTATAATCGATTAATTGCTTTACCCAATTGGCCGCCATTGGTCCTCACGAACCGCCATTGCTGGTGTGCCCCGACTGCTTGCGCTGTATGACGCCGAGTAGGAGCATACGCTCCCAGATGTCGTCTTTGACAAGCACGCGCGCCTTGTCAAAACGAAGACCATCTAGCTCCCTCAGATTCCTGCACAGATTCGCCAGCATCATCTCGGTAACTCGTCGCCGGATTCGCGTCTCGAAGTCCAATCGTGTAAGATGTAGCTCATCGGATTCGATATCTCGGTCGGGTAACACGAACCGGTCGGTGAGCTGCTCATCAGACGGCTTCTGTCTCAGAGACATGACTCGATTCTCAGATGTTGATGCGTAAAAGCGGAGCGTGAGAGGATTGTCGCGCCAGTCCAACCTGGAAAGCGTCTCGAGTTTACCAAGAACCATCGCGTTGGCACGCAAGCGTTCGAGCTTGTTGCCTGCTAAGAGAAGCTCGTCAAGTCGCTTGATGTTGAGTAACGGTCGGAGATCCTTGATGGAGTTGAAGTTGAGATTAATTGACCGAATGTTCGGTGTCAACTGTCCGAAGTTGTCCGGCAATTCTTTCAGACCCATAGACGCGAGCTCTAACCGCTGAAGATTCAGCAAATGCTGCGAAATCTCTAGACCGTGGGTAGGGTTGAGAGACAGGTAGAGATTGCGCACATCACAATTCCTGACAAGGTTACTGACGCAGGTCTCAGCATCCGAATCGCTGCTCAGCATCTGATCACGTGCCGAGAAAGTGCGAAGTCGTCGGAGGTGCTCCAGACCAGGCACATTCATTAGACAGTTGCCATCTGCGTGTAGAGTTTCTAGTTTCGGGAAGTGACCATCGACATCTAGCAATGTCATTCCGTTCCGGCAAAGGCGCAAGGACCGTATTGACTTGCACCGTCCAGCTGAGCCATCGGAGAGAGGAAACTCATCGATCTCGTTGTCATCTTCAAATGTCAGCAAATGGGAAATGTATGTGAATAGTCGTCATAAAGCGTACCAAGATTGAGGTGTTCGAGTCGAGGAAGACAGTGAAGGTTGCGCACTTCGAGAATCTGGTTGTTTCGGAGGTCCAGGTCAGTGAGGGATTTGCTAGAAAGATTAGTATTCTGTTTCACTACTTCAGGACCCAAGAACTTACAGGTTAGATTGGGCAAAGTCTGCCATCTCAATTTGGTTGCCTCCAGCGCTCAACTCCATAAGGCCGTCCAGGTGCAGGATGCCATCAAGAGACTTGATCTTGTTGTTATTGACTGCAAGGACACGGAGGTGAACAAGCTCGGCGAGACCATCTAAGCTATCAACTTCGTTGTTGGAGATGTCGAGATGTTGCAGATTGAGGAGATTTGTCCATGAAGTGAGGCCGGTAAGACAATTCTTCTGTGCTTGTAAACGCCGCATAGAGTAAGGTATACCCTTGACCTGACTGATGCCGTTGTTTGACACGTCAAGCTCTTCAAGCTGATAACAAAGCTCGTCAAGGCGATGCAACGTGCTGAGGCCCTTCTCATGCAAATCGACTTTACGTAGATCTTCCCAATAAGGCTCATCTGGCTCGACATCCTGCAACGCTTTCACCAGATCGGCAGTTCCTTGTGCATATCGATCTTCAAGCGCTTTGGAAAAGCGAGAACCGTCATGCTTGACCACAACTCGATCTGGCAGCTCACACTCGTCAATTTGATCGAGAGTGAATTCGGGTAGGTCACTGAGCATGAATGTGACATCTCCTTTGGCTGGAGAAGATGGGGCAAGGAGCGCGTTATGGTCGCCTTGGCCAAGAACAGGCGCTGAAACACTCATCGAGAGTTGCATCCGATACCTGTTTGCGGGCAGTTCCTCGAGAAGGGATAAATCACCATCTCCAGTAAAAGTCGGCTTACGATGAGGCTGAGCACGGGGTAGTGTTTTCGATGGACCAATATGGGCGCGACCAGACTGTGTGGCGTGCGCCTCTCTCTGGTCGGACTGTAACCATTGAGCTGCCTCATTCTTTTGTGGACTAGTTGGAGGCTGCTTTGGAGCTCGGACACCTTGCTCAGCTATTGAGATTGTAATATCCCGAATGCGATGGTTGTGAGTGATTGAGTGCGTGTGTCCGCGCCCCTCGAAGTACTTGATCTCGTGCTCGATGTCCTCTTCATCGGACTCCGGTATGGCATAGGTCGTCTGTACTTGCGGGGCCTTTTGAGTACTCCAATTTCTCGGCGCTTGTGTGCTCCACGAGGTCGCTCTGGTTTCCGTCTTTGGGTAGCTCCACGCAAAATTCGACATTTTTGAGGGTACAGAGCTGGTATCGGTAAAGGCGGTACCTTTGCCTTCACGAGTTACAGGACGCCCGTCATCTTCTGGTTCAGCCTTCTCAGTGTCTTCTAGAATCGTCTCTGCCGTCGGTTGAGGGCGCACAGGGGAACCCGTCCTGACCTCGTCTTCTTTTGCATCATCGACGGTGAGGTCTGGAATATTGCCAAAAGGGTCATCCTCACTATCAAGCAAGGTGCTACGTTCCTCTTCATGATGGCGATGCTCCTTTGAAGGACTCTTCTGCCGCACCCATATGTTCTTCTCACGGTCGAAGCTCATTCCCGCAATCTCTTGTGGTATCAGGTGCGCTATGGCTTCGGGTGCCAGAGTAGCCACATGATCTGAGCGGCGGGATGCACTCGTGACTACGGTATGTCCTATTGAAGATCCTGTAGATTGCTGCGTTCGAGCCGTACGAGGCTGGGAACTGATTTTATCCTCCGGATTGTTGCTCTTCGCGTGTCGATTCGGATTGTCCGTGATTCTGATATCGTCCTGCTCAACTACCACACTTTCGTCCTCTGGCGTTACGGCGCCTCTCACGCGTGAAAACCGCAGAGAGTTAATCGAAGAATTTAGAAATGTGTCGGAGTCTTTTTCTTGGTACTTGCGCAAATGGCTCATCACATTTGGGTCTACCGGCTGCTTGTTGGGCTCTTTCCATGCTGACATACGACCTTCTCTGCTTGGGGGTCTCTCAAACGTAAGAGAACTGGAAGGGTGCGTCTCTGCATTTTCGATGAGCTCCGACTCAGCTTCAGTCTCTTCAAGACTGCCTAAGCCGCTGCTTGGTCGGCCCTTGGTGCGGATGAAGTTCATGATCTTGACCGCTTCGTCCAGAAAGTCTTGCGTTGTGACTGATCGCTTCCGGCTTTCATCTCGCATACCCATTTGCTTCTTCATGCTAAAGGCAGCAACTTCGCTGGCGATCGCCGCAGCTCGACTCTCTTCGGATCTAGACTCGGACGTGGCCGGGGGTGACAATTGCTCTCGAATCGTGTTTAGCTTTGGCGAGGACTGGATGAAGGCTTCTGTCGCCTCCATGATTTCTGCATGTAGTTCATCGCGCCTCCGTTGACTAGGTGTGGGGTTGCGAGGCCTCAAGATATGCCTGCGCGATAGGGTCTCGGGATCGGCAACATTGTTGTTGGAATCATGGCGCGCATCTTTTCGCTTCCGCCCGATGACAGATTGCATGGCGATATGAGATTCGTGCACGATTTTGATTGCACCATCACAGAGCATATCTCCTTCGCTCGTAACTTCATCATTGTCCACCGAGGGAATTGTCCTTCTACGTTTCGGTGTTGGGTTCTTGAATGGTGATGTTGGTCCTCTTTTACCCTCAGTATATTCCTGATGGACCTCCGAGTGTTCCTCAGTCCGCGTCGTAGACACACTCCGGTGCCTTTGAAACTTTGGTCTTGCGAAACTTCGAGACACGCTGCCTGACTGCGCAGAGAATTGTCTCCTACATTGTGAGGAGTTGCGCGAGACAGGTGAGCTCTCCACATGAAACTTGAAGGGTTGCCGGCTTCCAGGAGGAGCAACATCTATTGATGGCGACCCGTCGGGTGCGCTGTCGTCTGCGACGGAGCCTTCGAGGATCGACTCTGAAAAGTCACCAGAGAACTGATATTCATTTAGTTCACCTTCCCCAAATGCGCTGACTCTGCGATGAGCTCTCTTGTCGCCCATGGGAATCGGAGAGTTTCCTCTGTGTATACTGACCTCTTCTACTGAGGTTAGTGTTGAAGCCTTCTGGACTAGCTTAGTGGTGTCGGTTGGGGCGCCTTGGTCACTGCTCGTAGCAGTTTTTTCCGACTTGTACTCAAGCTGGCTCAGACGTCGTTGCAATCTATTGCTGGTGAAGGTGTCGTGTGCATCAAATAGCTTGAGTGGGCTCCCAGAATTCTTAGCTCGTTCCGGGCTCAAAAACTGATTTCCGTGCCGTCGAGGGGTCTTGGGATTGCTGCCCTCTTCTGCTGGTGAGGTGTGGCTATCAACAGGCCGAATAGCGTTCGACTTGGACGGCCGTGCAATCGTGCCACTCTCTGAAGACTGCGCCTTCTCCGGTGATGGGCTCAGTGGACGTCGACGGAAGGAGCCATCGCGTGAGTATCCGCCTCTTCGAAGCTCCACGAATCGACCAACGTCTGGTACATCTGGCGTGCCGGCAGGAAGATCCTCCGGTAGCGATTCGTCCTGCAGTCTAGCCAGTGACGAGTCCTCCTGGCTATGGCTGATGGCGCTCTCTTCCGCAATTGACTGGTACTGGCTCGGAGGAGGCGATCCGATCTGTCGTAGGCGGTTGGCAAGTTCAGATCCTCTGAAGTTTGGGGTTGGGAGGGATGGCTGGCTGATTTTGAGGTTCGTCGTCAGGTACACTGGACTGAAGTTTTCGTTTTCAAATTCAATTTGGCCGCTCACAGTTCGCGGTGCACCTTGCGTTGCTGCGCTTGGTCCGCGGATGATGGAGCCGTCCTCTTGTTCCTCTACAGAATCCTCATACAACGTATCTTGTTGATGCTGCTCATCAATGTCGTCTTCTGTCTTTCCATTGTGCTGTTTGGACTCCTCCTGCTCTTGCTGTGTGGGTGGCCACGGCGGCGGGCTGGAGGGCAAGACTGCCAGGCCGTTCAGAAGGCCAAGCTTGCGCTTTGGCTGCGGAGTGTTTTCCGAAGTGCCTTCGGCTGGCTTCTGAAAAATGTTCTGCAGGCCCGTGTTTCCAAAGAGATCGGTCTGGTCGCCGTAGCCCAGCTCGCCCTTGACAAGCCTGCGCCTCCACTCTGGCGTTCCCTGAGGCCCCTTCCCTTTTGCGGGTGACTTGGCGACCGTGTTGTGCGCCACGGTCCCATTGTACGCGATGGAGCCCTGCGACGCGGAGACGGTGTACGAGGGAGTGCGGGAGGGCGCAGTGTAGGATGATGCGTCGGGCGACGCTGGGGCGATGTTGTTGTCGCTGAGGCTGCGCTCGGCCAGAGCACTTCTCCTCTTGGGCGGATGGAGTCCCTTCGCGTTGAGCTGTATCTCCGAAAACGAGCCGGACGACTGTCGCATGCGTGGAAGGCGACTCCGCGGTTTCGGCGGGACGCTCTGCGATGTCTGTGCAGCTGCGGGACTCTCTGAGCCGCGCCCAAGCGACGGCGTGCCTTGCGGAATCCACTCCTCGGACAGGTCCTCGAGCCATGGCTGTGTTGTGTTGGCCATGGTGGTGTCGCGACTAGCCAGCGCAGTGGCAGATTTTGCTGGCTGGCGATGTTGTGGTGCGGACACGCGTCGAGGATCGCTATATGGGCGCACGCGGCATACCGTGAGCGCGCTGTACCTCAATGGCGAGAGGAGTGGCGATGAACGCGTCGTGAACTCGGCGATGTCGAATGTATCAATATGCAAGGATGTGTGCAGAGATCGACAGGGTTGTTCATCTGGAACCCCCGCGCGGACGCTACAGGGAACTGCCGATGGTTTCCCCAGCAACCACAACGGCCCGCCACCAACAGGCCATGTTCATCGTGACGATGGACCTTGAGGAAATCAGGACTCACCTTCAAAACCCACCGCCCGACCATGACGAGATAGACGGTGCACTAGACCCTGCACTCGGCGACTAGCTGCGCAACACGGAAGCCACGACCCGACATACGCAAACGACGATGCCACCTCGCCCCCCGGCCTCGCCACCTATTCGTACTCAACAGCGGCCACGATATCCCGCGCACAGCAGTAGTTCTTAGCATAGCATCACTCTCACTGAGTCCAATGAGGCATTGCAGGAGGACCCAACATGCCGCCGACCCTGCACCCACATCTCAAGCGCGGACTAGACTTCGACCATGTCCATGTCGATCCAGAGGACGTTATCGAGGACGTGCCTCGCAAGGTGCTCGACCCAGACGAGCAGGCAGCCAAGCGAAGGAGGATTGAGAAGATTGCAGCCCAGTATTTGCGTGGGAGACGGCCGGTGATACTCGCAGCGGGTCTGCGCGGCCCTTTCAACAATGGCTGGAGAAATCCTTGGGCGAAGACTACAAAGGACACGCGGAGGCTATCAGAGCAGGAGCGTCCGGTGAGCGATCACAAGACGGGGATCGAGCCCAAGAAAGGAAGCAATAAGCTCGGACCTGCAGAGGCGAGGAGGCGGTCCCGAAGCGCAGCCAGAAATATGGCGGAACAAGAACCAGTCGCGAGTCCCGAAACTTCCCGGGCAGTCGAGAACGATGTGGAGGGGATGAACGACTCGTACACGCTGGAAGTGATTGAAGTCCCACCGGCCACAGCTCCATCACCAGATGAACACGACACGTCTGGAGCAACCGAGTTCTTCAGCGTCGACACGGGACGTTGCGTCAGAAGGCGGTCCCCACTCACCAATCCGTTTTGGTTGCGACGACCAGAGTCCGAAGGAAGTTTCGACATCAAGCGCCGTACGACTGTTATCAAGGACGTCTCGCCGACACGCTCGCGAAACGTGCTTTCACATCCCAGAGCAACGGAAACGCTGCAGCTGGCCATGCCAAAAGTTCCCCTTGCAGCTCGAAATCCTCCAGCTAGGGTACCGTCGCACGATATCACTTCGAGTGCCTCAGCATCCATGGCTATATCCTCCCCGGTCAATCCAGCAGCTCCCACCTCAAATGACGTAGTCCGCTCGTCAGCTTTTCCGGTGCCAGGCGCTATACAGACAACGGAAGACACATCGAGTCCGCCTCCGCAGCAACCACCGCAAAGGATCCAGACCGCCGCATCGACCCAGACTGCTCGGCCGTCGCCCGTGGACCCTCATCGTCACTCTAATGAAAGTGCCCGTCCACGAGGTGCTTCAGTACACGAGCGGCCTTCAAGTGAGGATATTCAGCGCTCTGCAGAACGTCTCGTGGACATGCTGCCTCCATCGTCCAAAAGAAACAGCCCACCCAAACGACCGAGTCAAGGAAACAGGCACGTGGGTGGGCCACTACAACAGCCGCAGCACGAATTTTTAGCTTCGCCAGCGCCCAATTCGCCGACAAGATTTGCCTACAAGAAATTAGGAACAAAATGGAATATTGGCAACGCACCCAGATCGAAGCCGCGAGCCATGAACTTCAATTCGTCTCCTTCGGTGAAGAAGGGTGCAACATGCACAAAGCCTTCACCATATATTGAAACTGTCATCCAAGTCGGCAAGGACGAACAAACATCAGTCGGGGACATCCCAGCCGGCAGTCAAAACGACGAGCACGAGCGCGAACAACAAAGCGTGGAGTTCCGTCATTCTAGTGGCCAGTCTACAATGTCCACGCAGGCAGCCATGTTGCTTGCTCAGCTCGAGTTTCAAGAGAGCACATTTCCTACTTCGTCGTATGGGGCTTCCCGGCCGTGGTCGCAAATACACGAAGGGACGCCGCGTCCGATCATGCCCGAGGTTAGTCCTGCGAACACGCCTCTCTCGATATTCAGACCGCAATTGGAACAGCCAAATGCGTTGAACAGTGTACTCCGAGAAGCGCCAATCAGCACCCAGGATCTATTTGCAGCAGCCTCGCCGTTCGCTTTCAGTACTGTGAAGAAGAAGAAGCCCATTGCACCCCAGCGTAGCACCTTGAGGGTCACAATAACGCCTTTTGATGGAGTTGATGAGAGAGGAGGGAATGCTGTAGGAGGGAGCCCGCTGTCGTCTCCTGGCCGCCGTCCACTTCAAGAGAAAAACACTGGACCGAGCCCGTGGAAATTCACCTTTGAAAAGGACGTACGAGCCGCACAAGCTCCCCGTAAGAGCAAGGAGAGTGAATCTCATGATGACGTAGGGTCTCCGCAGCTTGACCTCCACGGATCCATGGATAACTACGGCCCTAGCGGATCGTTGCATTTCGCGGACCGCCTGATTCGCAATCTGAGTGGCACTTGAGTATTTGAAGGGGTCAAGATCATTGAAATTGACTTGCGTAATCACCATAGCCGAAGGACAACCCTGCCCGACACACCATCTGGTTGAATATCTAGAATCAAACATCCGTCACTTGGCACATGTCTGGTGCCAATGAGCTGTTATTCGGTATCGGCACACATTGTCGTGCAGCTGATAATTGGAACATGCCGCAGCCGGCGGTGAACGAAACACGTTCTCGGGCGATTGGACGACAAGGCCTTGCACTGTCCGGGTTGCATGTCGGCCAGCCGAGAGCTCGGGACCAGGAACTTGTCGTGAGACGAATAAGCTGATGGAGCACTGCAGCTGTGATAGCTTTGGGAAGGCATGGCCGAAGTTTGGATAAGGCCCTTTGGCGGCGGATAGAGGACGCGGAGACGGGTGGCACCAGATTAGCTTGTATAGCGTTCATCAAGATGGACATGTCCTTGCGCGGAAGCATAGAGTGGAAAGACTATCATCAAAGCTTAAAATACATGCGTTTCTTGCCCTATCGTGGAGGCATGTGTGATTGTTCGGTTGCGATTGTGGCACGTACGTAGTCCAGACGCCATATTAGGTAACGCACGGACGCTCCTCCGCCATCGCTCCCTTTGAAAGAACGGTCTTCACGGCAGGTGCCCCATTGCCCACCGAGTGCCTTGGAGGAAGGAGCAAAGCAATTGCGCCCCTGCTGTAGGAAGCATTCTCACCCATTACCACCAATACATAGAAACCACAGGCGCTGCAATTGCACCGCTTTGTGTCGGCGCCGTGTACGTCATCCGTCCCTCGCTTCTAATATCTGTGCACCCTTGGTTTGCTTCGCGCCCTGTCCACACATCGTCAACGTGCGCGTGCAGCAATCCTCACTCGCTGCCCTCAACAGCCCGCACCACGCAAAGCACGCACGCTGCCCGTTTCCCAACGCCGCCGGTCCTCGCACGCTAAGCCGCCCCTGCTGGCCGTCCGCTGTGTTCCCGCCGCGCCCAACGACGCGCATCCTGGCCATCGTTCCTGGTGCCACGGCAATATCTGCCAGACGTCCCGCCACGCTCTCGCAAGGACGCCTCTCAGACGGCCTGACCAATGTCGGCCCCATGTCGCAGCAGTCGGACGCCCAAAGAAATACCTCACCCCCCGCATCGGTGAGGTCAAACACGCCGCCGCGCCCGAGCCATGGAGCTTCCCACGCCGCTGCCGAGCACGAAGCGGTGACCCCAAAAACGCTCGCGCAGACAGGCCGCTCCAAAACCACGCCAAACGTCCAGGAGAGCACCCTCTGGAGGTCGTCGATTGACCGTCCACAGCTCTCCGAGAGGGACAGCATCTTCGCTACCACGTATCTGGCCGCCGACAGTCCCACGTCCTCCCCGCGGACCAGCGCACGCACGACAGACCTACACGACGATGCCCCAGAACACAGCTTATCAGAGATGGCTGCGCCGGCACCTCCTCAGCGTCGCCTGATTGACCCTCCTGTCTTTCGCCGGAAACAGTCCACCCACCCACCTGCTGCATTGGGGGATCACCACACCCTCCTGGCAACCCACTTTAAGTCGCAGAAGCCCAGCACAGTCGGCATGGGACCGGACGGGACGAGGCACAGTCCTCCGCCGTACATGAGTCCCGTCGACTCCCCCATCCAACGACCAACCTCGCCCCACCTTTCCGGCGTACACTCTGCGCTCGATGCGAAGCTTGAGGATAGCGAGGAAAGGAGGCGGAACATCGCCTGGCGGGAAGGGAAGCCTGTAGCTTTCAAGGGCACTGGTGCGCCTGACAATATCGAGGGTGATATCGAGAAGAAAATCGATGTTACCCTGGCAAAAGTCGAGCAGCCATCATCTGCACGAAGTCGGAAAGCGAGTCACTACCTCCGCGTGTTCAAAGACGTCGACAGTGCCGCTGAGCAGAAAAGGTGGGACAATCGTGCAAAGGATCGTCGTCCCGCTGAAAAGAAGCTGCCTGTACTCCCGGAGCACGGGCACACCAAAGCCGGCACCGGCGATACCAGTGCCCCCACTGAGCAATTGCAGCATCTGTCACGGCCGCCATCTGCGGTGCAGTCTCCGCAAGCAGGCCCCACCGAGCATTACTTCGAGAAGGTTTCGACGCCGCGTAGTGAGTTGGGCCCCAGTGCTCTGTCAGAACACAAAGACGACGTCCAAGCAGACCACGGTACTATCTACAAACAACCACTTCCACCACACGTCCTGGAGCAGATCAGGTCCATTGCAAATCTGACTCCCGGTTCCCAGCGCGGATCGTCATTTTCGAGAAGTTTGCCTACCTCGGCGGTAGAAAAGTTCCACGCGCATGTCTCCACATCAAGTGTCAGACAACAGCATGACGAGCCTACGGACTACTTCCAGTCGAAGGGCGAAGACAGCGCTGAGAGATCGCCGGCATCCGAAGAGGAGGACTCGGAGCGAGAACAGATATCTTCGGCTCTTTACTTCCCACATCGTCGGGTGAAAACAACTGAGCAGGTTCCCAATGAAGAGCACGATCGCACAACAGAGGTGGGACATATCCGGCAGAAGGTTGCGTTCAACACTGGAAGAGGTAGTAGAGGCCGGGCTGGAGGTGAAACACCTCGTACCCCGCAGGAGGTAGAAATCTCTCTACAGTCCCAAGATACCAATCAATGCCTGCATGGTGACATTCCCACGGCAGCTCCTACACAGCATGAGGACGAGGAACCTCTGAATGCCACAAGGATCGATGCGCTTTCAGCTGAATCCGAGTCTGAATCGCTTGCTGAGTCCACGCACTCACTGCTTGGCTATGAGTCTAGTGCTACTGATGATCTAGGCACAACGCCCACTGCAACAACCCGCGGTAAGGAGCAGAAGGCTGCACCTGCTCCACCTCCTCGGCCAGAGGCGCCAGTGGATGCTGTTGAGCTAAAACCTTACAACCACCAAGTTGGGGGTCATTCGACAGTGTATCGATTTTCTAAAAGAGCGGTTTGTAAGCAGCTCAATAATCGGGAGAACGAGTTCTACGAAACAGTGGAGAGACATCATCCGGAATTGTTGGATTTTCTGCCAAGGTACGACATCACCTACCAATGTTTGGTCGTTTGAAGCTGAGACCTCAGCAAAGATGCATTAC
>TARA_R110002003_G_scaffold111_4_pt1 | contig 28105 bp, 28 predicted proteins | sample TARA_R110002003 | Tara Oceans TARA_R110002003 (sample SAMEA4396441) | marine metagenome | biome: Westerlies Biome; feature: [SRF] surface water layer (ENVO:00010504); material: water (ENVO:00002006), including particulate matter (ENVO:01000060) such as... | depth 5 m | reverse complement strand
GAGATAGAGAGAAGGAGATTTCTTGATATAAATATGATCCTAAACCTCCCATTTGAAGAACATCATCCTCAGCTCATCAGTTCCATCTCCACAACCAGCTTACATCCAACACACTCTACCAAATTTTCGTCACTTCTTCAAAAACTACAACATGTACACCAAGACCGCCATCATCCTCATCATCAGCTCCCTGAGCGCTGCCATCGCGGCTCCTGCTCCCGTCGAGGGCAGTGCGTCCATTGTCGCTCGCGATGTACTCATCAAGCGCGCCGATGGCGATCATCTGTGCACTGGATGGTGCCAGGACAACATTGGCGGAGGATTTGTACGTGACAGAACCCGAAACCCGGATTCTTGGTCAGACTGCTAACAGCACTCAATAGTGCCAGTGGTACTGCAACGCGCAGGAGAAGTGCCTCGGAGCTAATGCTCGTGGTACTGGCTGGTATGTCTTCCTGGAACACGTTGCTCATCACCAGACGGCCGACTAACGATTTTGTGCTCGCAGTGGCCCTTTGTAAACCAACAGTATTTACGCTTAGGCTTGATGTCGGACAAGGTTTAGCGATGAACCAATGGTGGTGGAGTGTATTGTACGAGTAGTTCCTGTTTGAAAACTTGGCTGGCGAGTTGCGCTCGTTTGTAAGGATCTTAGATGCCGGACACTCTTCATGGTGTCCGAGCCACTGTCCAACACAGTGCCTTTAGCAAATGTTAACCAGCTTTACACCTTAATTGCCGCTTCCGGAGACCGAGTTTCAAATGCGATGTCAAGTTCTACATGCTAGGCGCTGACCTGATCTTGCGCGCACGATCGGCTCTGAACGCCATGGTGAAAGTTTGAGGCTAGTCTTGCCGCGATAGAACCTGACAATCATTGCAACATAGCCATATGAGTACACCACGTCGAGTGTTATGGCATGCCAATCATGTAGCGTCCAATGCAGCTAAGTGTCTTATGTCAATCGAATGAAGCTCAGTCTTTGGGTTTACCACAGCCATAATGAAAGTTGAGTTGGATACGGCCCCGAAAGTCTTTATTGTTCTACATAAACGAGTGACGAATAAAGTTGAAGTAGAAAATGTCCGTCGCATGTGCAGGCACCGGCGTGTTGGATCCAGGCACAACACCACCCCGCACTGGATAACTCCACTCTCCACAGACAGCAGGTACACCCACTATCTGCCAGAGAACCATTTCAACCATGTCTTACACGGTCCCATAGGACTTGATGCCATTTTGAAGATACTGGCAGCCTGTTGTTGTTGGAGTCACTTGAATATTCTGGCCCTCATTGTGCCTTCCACACGGCGTATTGTAGAACACGACTATGACACGAAATTAGCACATTTACATCTCAATTTACCAAAAGCATGAGCACTCACGGGTGCGAGTAAGCATGTTCTGGTAGAAGAATGTTTCTTCAGGGATGGTCGTCACGTTGCGGCAGCCGGCAGAACCGACCGTTGTTGATTGCTCGAACTTCATAGCAGTGCCATTAGGGCCCACGCTGCGGCCTTGGTGGAGGTTGTAAAAGCGACCGAAGACACTGGGTGGGCCACAGGGCTCAAGAGGAGAAGCGCTGGCTGCCAAGGCCACAGCAAGGGAGAGTCGTGATGGTGGTAAGTTGCAGGTTGAGGTGTGATCAAGTTTCTGTGAGGAAGTCGGAGGAGAGCAGTCAAAATTTGAAGTGGTGGCTGGCGTGGTGATTTGACCGCGATTGATGTGCTTCTTTATACGTGAGCTGCCTGGTTTAGCCTTCTTCTCATAGCGGCCCTACTATCACGTAGCTGGTGAGCAAGTTGCTGCTACCTTTTTGCATTCTTATTCTATACTGAGTGATATGAATCAACACGTGCGCAAATCAGCCTTCACCTGTACAAGTTCGAAATTACACCCACGCTATCCCGTTCCATTCTTCTTCTCAAAGACAACCCAACACGTTAGTAATTTCAAGCTGAATCATGCCGTATGTAACCTCCAAGTCCTTCCCGAATCATTCGAACGTCCGAGGTGACACAAACGTAGACCCGTTGCACCCCGAGAATATGTAGGTGTGCAGTTCGCCGAAGCGGTCATTGTCCAGATAACATCCAGCATGAGCACCTCGGGCTCCTTGGAACACTGCTATTCTTCCGAATCGTGTCTTTATATGGCCAGCCTGTCAAGCCCCGCGCATATGTCCTCAAACCTGCGCCGCATTTCCTCCAAACAATTGGCAAGATTTCTAACATGCTCGAGCACGTCTTCTGGGGATTCTTCTTGCTCTATCTGATCTTCTCCAGTCCTTTCCCCGTCAAATGGGATGGAAGACGCCGCTGAGCTGCAGGCGTCATCACCTTGGGTGAGTTCTTCACGTGAGGTCTCCCCACTCAATGTGTGTTGTGCCAATGGTGTTTCTCCAGAGTGTTCGGTTGATTGCTCGAGGGCTTGCCGGAGTTGTCGCAAAGCTACCTCTCGCTCAGCCCTGGCCGTTTGCAGTAGCTCTCTTTCGCGTAGTAGCTCGGTAAGCTTCCCTAATCTTTCTTCGATTTCGATCGTTTCTCTTTCGACTTCAAGCAAGCTTTCGATCAACTCCTCTGCACTTGGATTCGCCTCTAGAACAGACAAATTCGAGGAGACACTAGCTGGTCGGTTCTCATTGCCAGAAGCATCGTCTGTGTCAATGGCTGTTTCTGGGTGAATGACAGGCCCAGGAAGGTCGAACAGCGCTTTTCGGCACATGGGACAAGTATTGTGCTCGCTGAGCCACCTCGTGAGGCAGTAATAACCAAAGACGTGGTTGCAGCCCGTAACACTCCGTATTTGAACCGGGTGATCGTATTCTGCGTAGGGTATGAGGCAAATGTCACAGCCTGGTTCCGAGGGTGGGGAGGTGCTCAAATGCTTGAGCCCAGCAAGGAAGTCGGAAAGGGTGTGGGGGAGACTCATTATTGACACACCTCATGTAAGTAGACTTGAAGATGGAGAGAAGTGTGCAAGCGGAAAAGTTGATCAACGCATCGACTTATATATTTGTAGGCAAGTCCAATGAAAGAATAGTAGCTTCGCTACCAGTTATTTTCAAACGGCTACCATGGAGATATCTAATCCGAGCGTCAGATAGCCTCTCAACCACCCAACGGTCAGGATTGAAGTGTTACAAAATCCTACTGTCCATGGTTCGGGGACTTTGAACAGAGCGATTCCTGGTACCGAACTTGCGGAACCATGGTTTCTAATCGTTAGCGTATTCGACTCTACTCTGCACCACATCCCACTCAACAACCCTCAATCCATTCCGTAGCGGCCATCAAAATTTTAGGTCTCTTAACGCGCAGCAGAGATCTGACGCCGCAAAGCACTACACGAGCTACTCCTTTTGATGGGCCAGAATTCCTCACCAGAGCACAGCTGCGCTAGAAGTCGAGCACCACGCAAGCAGCAAACACAGACTCTCGAGCACTTCCGCACTGAGATGTTGAGCCTCGTACTTCCAAGAAAATAAACTTAGCCCTAACCGCAAGCAGGAGTAGAGTCTATATTATAGTCTTGCAACGTATGCAGCCACGCACAGCAAGAACAAGGACCACAGTCAGACTGAACATTTCCCTCAACATACCTCCATCTCTACCCCTTCGCTTCCAACTCATCTCAAATCCCCACCTCAAAACATCCCTCTCCTACGCCCAATTCTTCTCGCCCACTACCTTCCCAATCCACGCACCACACCTCTTCCCCCTCGGCGCCATCATCCTAGTCAAGCATCCGCAACTCTTCTTTTCTTTCCTCCCCTCTCGACCCTATCCCATTCCCGACGGTACATTACATAACAGGCACCCACGAAACCCTATTCCACAACCATCAAACCCGCTACCAAGAAGTTGCGCGGTTTTGAAAAAGTCATCGCAGAAGGAAACCATGCATTAAAAGCTGCTCATACTTCGAAGCCGTACACGCATCAACGTCTTTCCCCTCCCTTCTCCTCACCATCCTATTCTGCACCCTTTGAACGCACATCCCCACCCCCTCAGCCCATCTGCAACTAGACAACACTCACTGATTTTGACGAGTGTAGGGGAATCGGGCATAGCAGTATCTCCCAGCGTAATGTCGACGCCCACCACATTCCCTTCCACAACTCCGCCCCGCCCCGCCCCGCAAAGTCAATCATAAATGTGATTTCCAGACCGCTTTGAGCGCGGAAGCGTGTCTGGAATCAGTGCGAGGCTTCCAATCTCAGCATTTGAACATACGCATGTTAGTTGTCAATTCTCAATTCCGGGACGAACAATGCAGGAAGCAGGAAACTGTGTGGTTGCAAATCAGACGGGGTTAGGATTGAGGTTGTCGTGAGTGAAGTCGGAGAGGAGTGGTAGGTCAAACTAGATGCGGATGTCAGTGCTGGAAGAGATGGTAAGTGAGAAAAGTCGACGGAGTAGGGCTCGGAGGGGAGTGGGCAAAATTAATTGAGGAGCTTTTGTGATAGGCTGAGATGAGATGCTGGAGGAGAGGGCGTGCTAGAATGTAAGAGATCGATGAATCATGTGGTAGCCCCGCCGAGAGGAGTACAAGACGACTGGTAAAGCAGGCGAAGTTGTCGACTTAGATACGACAGAAAGGGAGTGGTGAGACAAAGCTGCTACAAAGGTTAGGAAGATGCTGGGCTAAAATTGGTCCATTGGCAAGCATCCACCAAGAAGAATGAGCATGAACATTAATGATTCCATTGACCTTGCGTATACGTACACCATCATCCCCTCCATCCTCGTCACGTCACCATGAGCTCACTCCCCCATAAGCGTGTCAAAGGTCCTGATCCATTCCCTGTGTACGCCATCATGCAACCAGCCCTATTGTTACTTAGACGAAGAACACCAGGGCAAGCAGCCACCAAGAAGATCTTTGAGAATACAATCCACCACCGAAAGGAAAGGAAGGCGCGAAGCCAAACTGAACATGGCAAGGAAAGAAGCTCTCGTCAAAAGGACAAGTAGGTGTATGAACGCCGCAACACCCGTAAATGTACCCACCACCTATGTACACGCCCACAAAACAAGTTACTGAAAAAATAGCCGGCGCGGTGACCGACCAGGGAAGTTCATGTTCGCGTGTTTTCCGTACCCGGCCCAATAGCGTAAGGTTAGGAGATGTATTTTGGGAGTCCGAGGAAGCGCGGTTCCCTGATGTGACGACGCCAGCATGACGTATGCCAAGCTCCGAAGACGCCGGCCCATGCATGGATTTGTGACGACGGTGCGTCCGGGAAAGAGAAGGTGTCAAGGAGCGGTGTATTACAAGATAGTAGTGTCGTGAATGCGGACGGGATGTGTCCGCACGTCATAGTCTAATGCCTGACCATGGCACTTGATTGTCTGTGAGCGCTCTGTTGCACTACCGACGGCAAGTTCACTCCCAGAATGCTTACCTGGAAGTGGGTGAGCAATGTTTTAATATTTCGGCGGCGGGTAGTGCGCATTCTCTTGTTCGCCTTCACTCGCCGTCGGGGGTGGGGGGTATACGAACCGGTTCATCATCTGGCCGGGCTGCATTGGCATCATGTGGACACCGTTCGGCTGCAGTTGCGCAATGCCGTATGGATTCTGGTGGTTGAGATCGCTACCGAGGAAATTATTCATGGCAGCACCATGCAGACCTTGAGCTTGAGACACTGGGCAGTCTTTATGTGCCAAAAGCAGTGTCTTGAGATTGACAATCTCTTCACGTAGCTGCGTGACGGTCGCAGAGAGGGCGTCGTTCTCAGTACTGAACAGCTCAACCTTAGCCTGAAGGTTGGCCAGCCATTGCTTCTTACGTTGTCGGCACTTGAGGGCAGCGACCCTATGCAGGTTAGTAACGTCGTGATGAAGACCGACAGTAACGTACCTATTCCGCTCGAGGAAGTTCTTGCGCTTCTCTTCGTCGGTCATCTTGCGGCCGTCCTTGTGGGTCTCCTCGTCCTTGATATCCATCTCGTCATCAGAGTCTTGGCCCATCATCTCATCTTCCATGGACTGTTGGGCCTTGCTCTTCTTCCTGCTGCCCTTGGGAGCGTCGTCGTTGTTGCGCTTGTTGCCTGCAGCTTGTTTGCCGTTAGCACCTCCTTTCTTTGCGCGCGACCGCGTGGCAGTTTTGGCCTGCTCACTCTGGCCGCTTTCTGAGAAGTCACCAGTCTCTGCGGAAGCCATGCTGTTGATGGAGCCCTTGGTGTCGCGACGGACATGGTTGTTCTGGCTGACAGGCTGTACAGGCATGTGGCCAGCGTGGACCGATTGCTGTTGAGGTGGCATAGAAAATTGAGGCTGATTGTTGCGCGTGCCTCCATTTTGGCTTGCAAATGACAAAAGGTCATTGGCCGCACTGCTGACGTCATGATTCGCGTATGGGTCGTTCTGGTTGCGCTGCTGCGACTGGGGCTGCTGAAAGTTGTTTTGGCGATCCATTCCTGCGGTTACTCCTTCGGGCTGGGAGGTAGGTGCACCTGTTGAAATGGCCTTGTTGTGATTAGCCTGGGCAGCTGCACGGAGAGCGGCAGCTTGGAAATCGCCAGTCCCAGGCGTGACGCCGGCACTCTGCAGGTTAAAAATGGCTTGAGTGTTGGGACTAGGCGCAGGGAACATAGACCCGCCTCCACCAGGCGTAAGACCAGTACGCAGAGACGACTCGTTGGGGGTAGGGAAGCCTCTAAATGACTCGCTGAAGTAATCGGTCTGTCCAGTCGGCCCACTAAGCATAGCAGGACTGAGAGGTCCCGCGCGCAACGACTGCCAGCCAGGTGTTATCCCAGGAAGCGGTGAAGGCGACGTGATATTCGCGACGGGTGGTAGGATCGTGCGACCACCGGGTGTCTCTACGCTGCCGTTTCCGCCGACAAAAGACTGCTCGAAAACGTTGGGCTCCAGCGAGAAGGGGTTGTGAACAGTGTTGAAGTAGTCTGGGGTGTCGCCGGTTGTCGATGGCGCGGGTTTTGGTGGAGGTGCCAACGGTAGCGCATTGGTTGTGGCGGGCTTCTCTGCTTCGGTGCTCGCAGCTGATGCATCGTTAGCATGGTGAATTGATGCAAAGGGTGCGCGACGACGTTGTGGCCGGTCGCGATCAAGGTGACTTACGCTGATCCTGACCAACGGCTTCGACCTTGAGAGGCTCTGCTGGCGACGCCATGGTTAGTCATGTTTGGTTTGCGACGACAGGAACAGGGCAATGATGCGCGCGGTGTGTTGCGCAGGCAATTGCAATGGACAGTGAGTGGGCGTGAAGCAGAGTGGATGCGCGTCATTGGGGGCAACGATGAGGGCATACACACCTTCGGTCTTAGTCACGACGGGGAGACTAGTTTTGTTGTCCTTGGGAGAGGACATCTTCGAGTTCTGGGGGGAGGTTCGCGCAGTTTGAGTTGCAGCAGCCATACTTTGGGGTGGTGACGTAGCGGTCGTGATCAAGGTCGATCGCTTGTGGTACTCGGGCCTAAAACTCTCGCGCTCACTCTCCGCACACAGCGAGTTTCTCTACACGACGCGCGCAAGCGTGTGCAATGTCGCAGATCACCTGTTGCAGCGAAACACTTGTCAGCGCACTCGAATTATCATTCACGGCGATGCAGCGACGACGCGACGGAATGGGTGCGGCAGCGTGGGCGCGAGGCCTAGTGAACGTGGCAAAAGTGCGAGACCGGCGACAGGAGCGACGACAGCGCAGCGACGTACCTTGTGCAAAAGATGGAGGCGCCAGATGCGGGGTAGGCGCTTTCAGTCGCAATATCGATGGTATCGAGCGCCGGCAGCGAGGTTGCAAGGCGCGGCGTGTGGTTGACGATGTTCGACAGTGACGTCAAGCCCCTGATGACGCTCGCAGCCGTTGCAGTGTCCTTCCAACGCAGTCGCGATGATTTACAGGACTCTGTGTGTTCCGATAATTCGGTCAAATAGCGCGCGCGTCCTGCTGGGTTGCAAATGAGGCTCCTATCCTGGGCGTGGGACGGGGATTGTGCTCGTGGTGACGATGTGAGGCGTCGGTCGATGAGGTCAGAGGCAGGAACAGCATTTTCTGGGTCTGGGAGAGAATTCGAGTGACGACAGCGCCAAGCCCAAATCACATAATCAATGCGACTGGTAATCAAAGCGGGCGGCCTGTCCAATCAGCGCCCTATCGACTTTCACCGCCTTCCGCATGGAGTCGATCGTTGCCCCTTTCGGTTCGCTTGCCACGAGTGCTCCCGTTTCTCTATGTGCCATCCTCCACACTCGACAGAATGCAATGTTTCATCAGCATCCTCACAAAGCGCGCGTGCAAATCCATCCAGCATCCGAACTTCTTTGCTATCAGCGCGCACCATCTCAACACTGCGCGCAACGCTTCGGCAAAAGTCTCACCGCGGACTTTGGTGCCGTCTGCCGGAACCGCCTCGTTCCAGCCCCAGCGTTCCGATCTCTGCTAAATTGCCGATCGATGCACGCTCCAGTGTGTCGCTTGGAACGGAGTGTTGACCCATGTTTTGCTAGATTAGACTGTCCACCTATTACCAAGCAGCATTTTGGTAAGCATTCTTTGTAGTGTTCTTAGCGTAGGTGGAGCGTAGGCTATTCTCCAGCCGAAGCTGTCAAGAGACTGTCCCGACCGGGACATCGACGATGTGGATGCAGCATGGCAATGTTTACATTGCGGTGTTCGGCAAATGTGTGAATGATATTTGAGATGGACATATCGATCGATATTCGACATGCGACGAGTACACAGGTCTTCCAAATCAGCATAACACTCCACACGAGACTTCGCAACGACCACAATGTTGGCTGTGAATGGTAGTGCAACATGCTACTTCCATCGAATCTGCTTGTGACCTCATAACGGCCTACTCGTCTGATAACGCACCCCCCTTCCAACTGCCTCGGCCACTTCCATTCATGAAGTCCAGCACGCATACTATACCCAAAACCATTCTCCAATGAAACCCATCCAACATGTCCAACTCCACCCCCCCTACGATCCTCGATACGTCGTATACCCAAACGGCCCCAACAACACCGGGACATGATAATGCTGACCTTTCCCTTCTCCCTCTTCCCTCACCACAAACTTGACCTCGACCTCCGGGAAAAACGTCCGCACGCCCCTCTGCCCAAAATACTCCTCCGTATTGAACGTCAGACTATACTTCTGGTCGCCCTGTGCATGAAACACTTCTTCCAGCGGTTGTGCCGTCGTAAAGGGCGCGGGCGAGCTGGGTCTCCAGGAAGTGACGCGGCCGTCGGCGTTGGTGGTGGAGGAGAAGGTCAGGGGTGTGGATGTGGGGATGGGGTTGGGGGTGGTGGTTGAGGGGGGATTGTGTCTGGGGGGAAGTTAGCTGGGGTTGTGTTTGGGGGGTGGTTGTTGGCTTTGGACTTTGGTAGCTCGATTGTGCGGAAAGGGTGGAGAGGACTGACTTACAGGGTAAGTGTAACCGGTATATTACTCGCTGGCTTCCCAATCGTCGTGTCCAGCACATGGCACGTAATCGGTTGTTTCTTCTCTGCCATTGTTTGCGCCGCAGATGCTGGGTTCGGTGATGTGGATAGTTGGTTCGATAGAGCTTCGATGCGTTTGCTTGCGTTCGAGGAGGGCATGCGACGCGGTTGCTGTCAAAAAGCTCGAGTCTCAGGCAAGATCGTGGGCTTAAAAGTTGCGCAAACGTGCAATTGTTTCGGGGTCGTGTATCGTGAAGCTCTAAGCTATCGAGGCCTTCGCAACGACAATGGCAATCGCAAATGGCTACGCGCTGGAAGTACACCTAGCACAGAGGAAATAGAGAGTAAAACTCAAAAATAACGGCTCAAGCACAAATTCTTCAATTGCAGGTCCGAAGGTAAACAAAAGCAAGCAACCCATAGCCCCTCTATCTCCAGATCGGCAGCCTCCGATACCCCTCCGCCGATCACCGCGTGCTCTCATCTTCCCCATCCACCACGATTGAGCACCACTAGGTATCCAGGGCACCGATCTTACAGACATCATGTCTGACGACTGCAGTGTGCATCGTATTGCAAGGAAGCCCGTGTTCCCTTGCGCAACTATGTATCTATACTTGGTACAGCATTAAAGCACAATTGTACTCGGACGCCAAACGAAGCTACTGGAGTGTTTCACAAAGGATACTTCAACCACTAGGTTGGACATGTCTGTGCAGGCGGGACGTCAAAGCCCGAATTAGCATCATGGCTGAAACGACTCGTTCAGTATCAGCATGTCATCACCGTAACGCATGGCAAGCTTTGTTAACACGCAATTGCAACGTCAAAATAATCTCGGGTGTTGATCAAATCATTCATTCCAATCCATCCATTTCGCTCAAGTACATACATATAAGATAAAACTTCCGTGCTGTCATCGCACGTGTCCACAAAGGGGTCTTGGGATATCAATAACGTCGCAGCATCTTCTCGATGACGTGCAGATCCGAGCCCAGCGTTTCCTAGCCTGGGTCTCTCTAGAAGTGAAGCAAATGAAAACATGCCGCGGTGGCTAGATCGCTGATAACAAAAAATGTGCTCGCCCAGTCTCATCGTGGAGCTGGGGGCATGCGCCCAAACGCCTTACACAATCACATGTTCCCTCAAAGGTCACTCCTGTTGCTGTCGGAGAATGGGCTCTGGTCCCGCCTCGACACTGTACTGCCTCGTTTGGACGGTGCCTCCTCGACAATGGGAGTCATTGGTGTGCGTAGACCGAGCGAGGTGTCGTACGATGTGATGCGCTGTGACATGGCCGGTCGTGGAGGCTCGAGCGCGGAACTGTCTGTGAACGGACTTCGGTGATGTGTGGGTGTGTCTTGGGTATCGGTGAAACCATCCGAGTCGCGGCTGCTGGCAGAATTGCGTAGGAGGGTTCGGTTTGCGCGGGCGTGCTCTTCGTCGGAATCTGAGTCTGAGTCTGTGTCCACGTCCCCAGCTCTCCTTGCGCGTGCATGTGCTACGCCATCGTCGGACGAAGTGACCGACAAGTCAGTAAGTGGTCGTGCTGCGGGTACAAGAACGTCGGGCATGTTGACTGCTGTCCTGTCATTGCTGAAAGATGACGAGTTGTCAGAGCTCTTGGGAGGGGTGCTTTGCAGGTCTGAGGACTTCTTCTTCGTGATGTTCAATGCGCGGACGGGCCCTAGCTGAGCAGTACTGCGGACAGAGTTCGCGGGGCTGAGACCCATAACACCGGGCATCTGGATGCGGATCTGTTTTCCAGAATGCTTGGGATCGATTTGAGGGACGGGTGGCGTCTCCAAGCCTGGGGTCTCTGCCGGGCTGGAGCCGTTGGACTTGACACTAACGACAGCAGCCTTGCCACGGACGATTGTCTGCGCCGGGAGGGGAGAGACGATGGCATTCTGGCGGTACATGGTCGAGGCGACACTTCCACGAGCAAGGCTGGGTGCAATGCTAGTTCGACCTGCCGTGCTTGTGGAAGCCATCGAGTCTCGGAAGTCTGGGAGGAAGAAGTGCTGGTCGGCAGTGGAGTACGGGCTGCTCACGCCAGACGAAGGAGACATGGCAGGAATCGGCGGGACGGGGGGAACGAGCAAGTCGGGCGAGCCGGGCCCTGAACGATTCGTGACACCGGGGATGTATGCGATCTGGATGATGTTGGAGGCGCGGGTGAGGACGGACGAGGCCATCGAGGCAACGGTGTGTGTGGATGCTCGTGCACTCCGCCGCGATGCGAAGTCGTTTTCGACCTTCTCCTGCTCCTGCATGTCCATCTCCTGGAAGTCGGCCTCGGAATATGGCCGCCTCTTTCCCTTCAGACAGTACTTCCACACGACGAATGTGAGAATGGCGATGAAGGCGACTCCTCCAATCACCCCACCTGCTATCGCACCAACGTTTGGCTTGGAGGGCGCATCGTCGACAGCTAGCGGGTTGGCTCCGCAGATGACTTGGGCGCATGCATCGCAGGTTTGGGTCGTTTGTATGCAGACCTGGTTCGAGGCGCACACCTTGCCTTCGCAGGTCAGCTCTTGCTTGTCGCACTGGACGCAGCGCTTCTCGAGGTGGAAGACATTCTCGATGTCTGCCATGTGTTAGCATATGCTCGTCGTAGTGCCGTGGTGGTGTGTACCTCTCAGCGCGCGAGCCGACATGATGGGGACAGCGGCGGGGACTCAGGGGATCGGCGGTCCAGGGTCTATTGGCAGGAGCGACCAGCTGTCATCGACTTTTACAACCACTAAGTGCGACGGCGTTCCCGTGAGCGTGTTCAGGTACGATGCAAGCTGTGTGCGACGCCGCGCTGTGCCTGGTGATCGAGGACAAAGACGGAGCGATCGAGGAAGTCCGGCGCTAAACGAGCAGAATCGGGAAGGCGGCGACGGCCAGACAGCGCCCGCGGCAGGCACGAACAATGAAGCGAAGGATAACGAGTGACAAGACGACAACAAGCCGTCAACGAAAAGGCGGAGAGTGGGCGAAGAGGTGGTGCGAGTGCCTGGCGGTGCGAGGCCTGGGGACGAAGCGGCGCAAGATGAGGGCTGTGGCTCCCGGGCTGACTGCTGGGGAGCGAGTGGGTCGGGCCCGGCTCGCACAGGGTAAAAAGCCGCGTGTGTTTCGTGTCTCCCGCTCTGGCCAGGCGCTGAATTGTGCACGCGGCGTGTGAGCGCAAGAATAGCGCACAAGAAAACGGCTCAAACGCTCTGCTGGTGGCTCGGGAATGGTGTTGCAGCGGCGTGCTTGCAGTCTTCAGCGCGGGAGGGGACAATATGTAGCTTGCACCCTTTCCGCAGCTGACTTACGACGCCGAACCGTTCCTGGCTGGTGGCGCTGCCCTGTGCAGGAACTCCAATCTATTTGCAGGCCTGCCAGAGGGTGCATCCCTTCAAGACCCTCATCTTACGTCTTTGTGCCACTCGACCGACCAAAATGCCCATTTGGAGTCTCTCCACATGCCCTGCAAACGTGTCGCACAGCTTGCGCTCTTCATCTACCGCTGCCGCTGACCGGGACCGAGAGAATAGAGATTGCGAATGCTTGCGTCGCTCACCTGCAAGAGGGACGCCTGATTGGCCATGATGCATTGGGTAAATGCTGCAATGCGCGTCCAGATTGATCGCCGCTGCCACCAACCCACATCAATATATCGATATCGCTCTTATCAAGCACCACGTGCAACCACCTTCACATTCTTGATGCTAGAATTTTCGTGCAGACACCTGCTTGCCTTGCTGATGGCAGAGAATGAAACAATCTCCGACTGTCCACTCGAGGCGATGAGCACAGCGGACTACAGTCAGCCCAGATCGAGGAGTATTGCCATCTACAGCAAAACGCCCGTTCCATGGATCCTTCCATCCAGCTTTCTCCAGCAACGTTCGCTGGTGTAACAACGCTCAGGCACGCTTTCGCGGATGATTCGCCAGTCCTGTAATCTCCGGTACTCCTTCAGCGAACCACACGTCTGTTTCATCAAAAGTGTGCCCTTTTTGCTGGGGTAGTACGCGCAATTTCCCCCTCTCAGCCAGTCAGACGAAAAATTGTGCGATAATGCGTGCAACGCAGACGGGACTCCCTTGCTCGGAGAATTATCGTCTGCGGATCGCGGCAGGTCGAGACTGCCTGAATTGTGGAGACCAGACGCAGTGCATCGACCTCAACGAATGCATGTGGGTGACGTGAAAAGATGGACTGCTTCGTCTCGTGTTCGAGTGGATGTCACCTCGATGACTTCGCTTGTTTACAGCCATGCTGGGCTGCCATCCTCAAATCTGTTCACATTATTGATGCTCCGTCATTGACAACAACTTGGACACTTCACATCAGATACATGGTATGAGCAGCCTTCCCCGCACTATCAACGCCAACTTCTTCGCCAATCTACGCACGAACGGCTGCAATCATGGAACGACCGAAATTTTCGATCTTTATGCGATGGTTGCTGATTAACCGTTACGACACAGCCGTCGATCTCGCACGGTCTGAAGAGGAGACGATTATGGTAATCAGCTTCCAGAACTTGAGGATGTCCCAGCTCAACCATGGTGGCCATACGCGACTGCCAGTAAGCTCGAGCGTGACGTTGCAAGGAGCTGTGCAAAATGCGTTGATATTTCGCCTGCCCCTGTCCTTACAATGAGGTCGAGAGGTCGAAGTCGACAACAATCTTCAAGGGAGTTGTCGATGTAACATCATCTTGGACTTTATGATATCCGCACATTGACGTTGTGTTGGCGTAAGAGTCAATCTTCCCGACCAAACGCTCGCTGTCCTGTCACGTGGTCAGTCTCCTCTGTCTACCGGTACTTCTTTCTCGACCACAATTCATTCTTTTCCTTGCTCTCGCGTTGCGAATACAGCATTCTTTCTAATCTGAACTTCCAAGTCGACTGTCTGTGGCACCGGACTTTGGGGGCGAACGGTTCGGCCCCATCACTGCACGCACCCGCACAACTGTACTTGGTCGCTTTCGTCATGCATTTTACTCCAAGTTATTCGATTCCTCTCCTCTATTCATGTAGTCCAGCCTCACCGGTCATGGTATACCTCCTGCTCATTGTGTATGGTGACATCTTAGGTTCTGGGTTTCCATGCGAGGTATTGTTCCTTCCATCGTCGTGTGCACCATGAATAGGCCTGGTATCGTTTTGACACATTTCCTAAAGATGGCTCAAAATAGGGTACGCCATTCCGTTGGCCTGCGTTAGCAAACGCGCCAGCACTCTCTATTATTGGGTCCCCAACGGCTATCGTCGCACTCGTGCGCCGCACCACAACCACGGATCCCGCACGTACAACACCGCGCCTCTGCAATAGCTGCATTTTCCCCTCACGTGCACCATGGAACACAACAGCGCGATTGCGCACCGGCAACCGCGGGGCTACGACCACCCATCCTGAATCTCCTATACACAACAAACACCGTAACAACAGCGCCAGCGCCAGCGACGACGCTCACGACATCTCAAATCCGCCACGAGGCCAAACATGGCATCCATTCCCCCGTCCAAAGACCACGCAGCGATGCCATCTCCTCTCCCAGCCAAAACCGATGCAGCGGGAGCATCTCCATCCCCCTCCAAATCCCACCCACCACCCGCGCCTCCCTCCTTCCATACCTACCCCGCAACCGCGCCTCCCTCCTTCCATACCTACCCCACCAACCCCCTCGCCCCTCCGTCCGCCTCCGCCCTGACAATCTACACCAACGACTTCCCGTACCTGCCATGGGGCCAGGAGTCCGCGGCCCGCGCCTTCGAGCCCGGCACGCCGCCGCGCTGGACCCTGCGCACGCATCTCTGGGCCGGCGTGCTCGCTGCGCTGCTCCTGAGCCTCGTGGTCGCCTTCTACGCCTCGTTCCCGCTCATCGTGCTGCTGACGCCCAAGCCGGAGACGCAGCGGTGGAGTCCGAGCGGGGTCCGGTGTGCGAGTTGCGAGGAGGTGGGGAGGCATAATGCGGTGTTGGCGGGGCGGGTTGGGTGTAGGATGATGGATTATGTGCCGGTAAGTAGTGTGGAGGATGGAAAGCGGTGCTGGGGGGAGTGTGAGGCTGACGTTTTGACAGTTTCGTGCGAAGCAGCATGGGGTTGTTCCGAGTGAGGTTACGATAAGGGGGATGACGAGGTGTTGGGCGCTGGAGGTGGGGAAGGATGAGTGGTTGAATCCGTTGTGATCACTGCATGGGCCGGGGATGGGGGCTGGTGAGGGAGTTGAGGGATATTGGAAATGGATACTGGGACACAGGCGTTGGGCGGATCAAGTACAAAGGTTATGGATATGGCGTCAATCTTGGGATCGAAGTATGGGACGAGCAGAAGGTTATGTAACGGTGCAAGCGAAATAATTTACTGTGTCGATTCCCTAAGGTCCGGCACAAACCCTCTGCATACTTCGTACGAAGCACATGATGCTGGGGAAGGCACGTCCCGCTAATGCGAATCGGAATAACGTTATGAGGCCTGCGGGTCTGTCTTCCTCAAGCATCGCACGACCTGGGAAGCTTTATCACATCTAAACCTTCGCCTCAGTGGAATTTCTTCAAGCTCACTCGCAAAACAGAGCGCTGGGGCTCTTTGAAATCTCTCTCCAGTCCTGAAGCATGTGCCCAGGTGGGCGCTTGCAGACTGGGCGCGGGATGCGTGCGGCTGAAGCGACAGATTTAGTCACTAGGCACTGCCAACACACCACCACCCTCACAATCCAGCCTTTGCGCGCCTCATGCGAGCCTATCCATTCGACTTTGAGAAACTTCCCCTGGTCATGTTCGCAGCATTTATATAGACGACCTGGTTCATGATAGCCTTGACGATCAAGTAGAACAAACGCCATGAATTTGCGTGAGATTCTCTCCAGACATCGAGGCACGTCGGCCCGTCACTTTTCATGCACACGACCTTACTCAAACCTCACAGTCGCGCGTGAAGGGCTGTCTTTGTACAGCGGGCTGATTGCAGAAGACGACCATATACGACTGCTCAGAATTTTACCAGGATACCAGTCCGACCAAATTTATTGCCGTTTGGAAACGCACTCGCTCAAGGACGTAACCCCTGCATACAAGACATTTGTCTCTTCGAACAACTACACCTCGCTCCGGGCTCCTACAGCCCTTGAGCGCTGGACTGAGCACCAACTGTCACCAGCATTAGCGAAGCTGAAACCTTTGGAGCGTATCAACAGTACGCAGCCTTCGGCGAAATTGCATCGCTTTGTATGGGGAGACTTCGCTGCTCTTTCGTACGTGTGGGGTGACAAGGACGATACTCGCGAAGTCTTCGTGAACATGCAACCAATCCATGTTACGGCCTCCCTTGAACGAGCCTTGCGCGGATTTCGCAGCGCGGGAGAGTTTGCGGGGCGCTTTATGCTCTGGGTCGACGCCCTAAGCATCAACCAAGAAGATCTAGAGGAACGAGCTGCCCAGATCCAGCGGATGCCTGACATCTATGGACTAGCGTGGAGTGTCATTGCGGACTTGGGTAAAGCGTCTACCCGAAGCACAGCAGCCATCGAGCTCGTGCGGGACTTTGCAACGTTCAAGGACCTTTCGTGCGAGGATGATATTGAAAGATTGCTGCGAGAAGATGCCCGAATTTTGGGCACGATGAGTTGGCTAGGCTTGCATGAACTAATGGAACGGCCGTATTGGTTCCGACTCTGGATCATACAAGAGGTGGTAATGGGAAGGAATCGCGTCTGGCTCAGATGCGGTGACGCTGTCCTGGATTGGCCAACCTTTTGCACCGGAATTGGTGGTGAGTAGCACCTTATTTCTCGGAAGTATTTACAAACACATTACTGACGACGAGAATAACTTTCAGTACTGCAGGAGCATCTGTGGCTTGTGAAAGACCAATGCCTACGCAACGAAATCACGGAAGCTGCAGCTAACGTCAAACCTGCATGGAGCACAGCGAGTTTACATCTCGTGTACCGAGATCTCTCATACCTGAGCGGCAATTCTTCATCAGCGAACGTTCGCGAGCTTAGCTTTGGGAGACTGCTAGACCTCGCCTGCAAGTCCGATGCTTCTGATCCAAGAGACCGGGTCTATGCTCTCATTGGCCTCATGCCATCCTCAGTAGCAAACTTGTTGCAGCCGGACTACACCGTGCCAACGACTGAAGTATATTATCGCGCAACGAAAGCATTCATGCAGGCTTTCAACAACCTGGATCCACTTCGGGAGGCTAATCCTTGGGGTGTGGTCGGTTGCCCTTCGTGGGTCACAGACTGGCTTTGGAGTGGACGGGCTCTGGCATGGTCGGCGCGAATTGACGCACCTGTCGCGGGTCCTCGCTCTATCTTTTCCCGGCCAAGTGACGACTCCAATTACGTGCCATACAGCGCTAGCCGGAGCAGCAGACCTGACGTTACTTTCCTGGCGGGCAGCCTTTTGAGGTGTCGAGGGTTCGTAGTCGATACCATCTCCGGTCTTTCCGCGCGCGAGGTCACGTATTTCTCGTGGGACAGGGAGTCTATGCACTCACCGGAACAATTCGAAAGCGTGTACGGCAGTCACGATGAAACTGCTGAGGCTATATTCCGCATCCTCATTGCGGACAGGGACGCGTATGGACAGAAGGCGAGCGCAAGACATGCAGCTATACTTCGACTGCCCTCGACTTTCGAGCTCGCAGAGCCACAATTTAGAGAACGAGGCTGGACTTGGCTTGCAGGACAGAGAGGGTACTATTTCCGGTGGGCAGGCTTCCGAAACTCCAACAGAGGCTTCCGCTTAGGCGACACTTTCTTCGAAGACTTCTTCAAGGAAGAAATTGATGCCAACGCTTCGGAGTACGATGTCAGCGATGTTTACGCATGTTTCGACCGCAGCTCGCAGAAAAGACGGTTCATGATGACTGTTGGTGGGTATCTGGGCTGGGCGCCAGATAACATACATGGAGGTCCGAGCGAACAAACTCGAGTCGGAGATCTCATTGTCATCCTATTTGGGTGTAGCACGCCGCTTGCGATCCGGCCTTGCGGCTACTATTATCAGGTCCTTGGCGAGGCTTACGTGCAGGGAATGATGGAGGGAGAAGCTATGCAGGATCTAGATCGAGGAAAGTACCAGGTTAAGACTTTTGTCTTCTGCTAGCCACACGCGATCTGTACTGTCCTCTTCGTACCAAGTCATTGGCACCCTTGTGAATCGACGGGCCCTTCCCGAAAATAAGGTTACCACGCACTGCGGTCGAAATTAGCCCCAAGGAAAGTACGTACCATGATCAGTTGGCTTTTACACTGGGGCGGTATACAAGAAGCACGGAGAGGGATAGCTGTCCTTGTAAATCGGATACGCATACCCATAATGCGGCCTGAAGCATACGATGTCTTTTTCTGAGTTCAGTATCTATGTTCCTGGGCTCGCCTCTATCTCTGCCTCGTTTGTAGGAGCCGTATACAGCCTCGATTTTGTTCTCTCAATCGTGCCAGATACGGTACTTGCGAGTGATTTGTTAGCTGGGGTGAGCTTGCCCGTACATGGCTAAGCATCGCTATCGCCTCAAAGACATTAGGCAAGATGTGTGGAAGTGTGTGGGAAGCCAAGACAAGAACTATACTGCAGGACTCCACTCGCAAGCTGTAGCACCGAGGAGGTGCCAAACAAGATGTAAGAACGCACAGAAGAGCAAAAAGAGAGGGAAAAGTCGACGTTGGTAGATCTGCTCCCGCGCTATACGACATACAAAAGCAAAAAGAGAATAGAACGAGGCGGGGGTGTTTCTCTCGGATGCACTTCGTTCAAATTCCCGGGGTTCAGCTCCATTAAGGCATGGTAGCGTCCGCCCAGGGATTCGAACTAACGACCGAGTCCGACAGAAACGGTTTGTGACCCATGTCACCAATGCCCCGTTTGAAAGCTTTGATGAAGGATTGCACAACAAAGTAATATATATCCACCAAGGCTTGTAACTTCTAACGTAGCAGCGACAGTCACTATAATTGGTATATTGGCGACGTGTAAGATCGTGTTGTGTGTGCTAAGCGAGACTTTCTCGACAGCATGCGGAGTGAAAGCGATCAGATGTCGGCTTGGCAGGCTGCTGGTGTTTGCAAGGTGAAAGAGTACAAGTCTGTGCGTCATCTGAAGTGAAATCAGCGACATGCCCACTCACGATCAGCTACATGTGTCTAGTAGCTCTGAATGTACGTGCTCAGCTTGAGCATGTCTAGCAAGTCTTTATATACACTTCCGGTGGCATAAACATGGAAGGCCACCTGTCCTTATCGACGAACACGGGAGCTTGGAGGTTTCCGGCTACTTATTGCCATCATGGTACGTAGTAACATGTACGTATTCAAGTTTGTTATACATGTACAGCTATCGCGAAACAAGACGTGAGGTTATGCAGGTTATGGTATTATCCTGAGGCTCATCTCAAACCTCTTTGCTAACACTATGTAGTCTCAAGTCGCCAGAGACGCGAACAGGTCGAACACCTCATCAGTCTCTTCCTCCACAGCCTCTAGGCCCAATTCCATGATCTCGAAGAAGGTAGGCATGTCAAGCCAAGGCTCCCGCAGCTGAGCCGGGCGCTGCCTACGGATCACGCTTGGATGTAGCGCGTTGCTGTCTACCGCACCTAAAAGCGCGTTTACGAGCCTGCTGTCCCACTTTACACGCCGACGTATATCATCATCCATGAGCCTCTGCCTATACTCGATCCTCCGTGCCATCTCCGCCTCTAGCTGATCAGCCTCCGTCTGTCTCTGATCCCGGTTCTGGTTCGACAGTTCGGACATCGAAAGGATGTATTCGAGGATCAGAGCCGGTCCATATTTCTTGAACTCTTCATCGGAAATCAAGCCCTGTCGACGCATCCGGATAATTTGCTCAGGTTGGCCATCGAACCTGTCACACAGGTTGGGCGGGAGCGACTGTTTCCGCAGCTTCTTGATCAACTTCGTAGTCTTCTCCTCCTGCGCCTTCGTGAACTCCATGAGATCGAAGGCGCTGTCCTCCCAGAGATCGATGAAGTCCTCCCGAGCTTGGAAGCTCTGCGTCCCCAATCTACCGGTATCGACCAGATCGCTCATCCACGCATCGACGAAAGCGAGGACAAAACGCTCGGTATCAGGATTGCAGATGCTGCGAGGGAAGTTGTTCGCCATGAGATAGGCCATCGCAATAAGGTTGGCGCGCGTTGTTCGCTTGTGGCGCGAGAATGAATGATGGTCGTCTACGCCGTAAAACCAGATGCCTCGCATGATCTTCTTGTCTTGACCTTCCTGTCGGGCTACGAAACCATGCTGCGCCATCTGTGATTTATACAATTAGCTGTCATGCGTTTTCACAGTCGGTCTGCGATACATACCGTTGTGTAGTTCTTCAGGAACCACTCCAACTGCAAATCAACAGGTACAGTCGGGAACAAGGTGCCTCGTTGATCGTAGTAGATGAAAAGAATGTTCGGCTTTCGGACCATTGAGTGCGGAACGAGGTGAAAGGCGATGTCCAAGTTCCTGCGCGCCTCCGAGTCGAGCCGCGCGATATCTGCGTCGGACGGCTTGCTGTCAGGTGTCGCGAGAGGTGGCGACCATGAGGCTCTGATGCCTTCTATAGTAGTCGCTGACATTGTGACCGAGTCTAGAAAGGCAGTGTTCGTGGGTTGGAGAATGCTGCGGGGTGAGTGAGGTGGAAGAAGAGAAAATGTGGACGCAACGACAGAAGCTTTCCGCCCTCACTCTCACCGCAATGCGGCGAAACCTTCTTCCTACGGTATAGCGTAATGACGTGATAGGCCACATGCTAACTTCTGCCTGTGGGCACGTGATATTGCCAAATTGCAGGTGACCTAGAAATCGTCCACCGCTTGTACCATATATTCTTCAACATCGCGACCCACTCTACTCTCGACAGCCGCATACCGAGCATGGTTTCGAAAGCACCAATGAAGCCAAAGGGTCTTCTGGATCTTCCTGGGGGTCAGTGGTATGACTTTTTGCGAGTGTCAATGGCTAACGGAAAATTCAGAGATTCGCAATCGCATCTACGCCGCCGCCGTCGAAGGGGAGAAGTCATTCTCTACCCTCAACCCTGCCGGATCCAATCGTGTAGACCCTTACCTAGATCCGTACCGCGACTGTCCTGAGAAGCGTCCCGTTGTCGAGAAGTTTTTCAAGCTCGGTCGCGAATGTCTGGGACTCACGCATACATGTCGCCAACTTCGTGTCGAGTTCCTACCCATCTACTATCGCAATCTTGAGATTTACATCAAATACTGGAATGTTTACGAATACCTGGCCACCTTCATCTTCCAAGGCAAGACGGACGAGGAGCCAAAGATCAAGGATTCTGAGCTTGAGCTCACTTGCTCCCGCGATGTGATGTCTGGTCGCGACCCAGATACTCCGAAGACCAACATCCTGCCCCTCCTCCGCCTATACAAGAAAAGCCCTGGTTTTGTGCTTGGCTTCGGCGAAGAACAGATCTACAGCCACGGCCTACAGAGCATGTTGGACAAGAAGAACGAGAAATGGTGGGAGTATATGCTCGAAGCAGTCTCCCGCATCCATTATGGTGGCGATACGTACATGACCTCATACCTGGAGATACTGGTCAAGCCGGAGTTCGGAGAAGGCTGGATGGACTTTGATCGCTCGCTGCTGGGCTCTGAAAGGTGGATGGACTGGAATGACTCGACCAGGAGTGCTCACCAAAGGTATCGGGATGAGCGCGTGCTGTGGGCGGAGAGGTATGGATTCGGTCATGATTGCCAGGAATTCGATGTTGGCGTGGACAGAGGCGGACACAATGATGAGGGACACTGGCTAATGTAGGGTAGCCGTGCATTACGGGTTTCAGTAACGAAACCTTTGTCTCTGTGGCTATCAGATCTATACCTTGCTGGCCCGGCCAATTTACTTGGAGAAACGTATGTAGAAGCTTCAAGGAATGTTCAAGAAGAAAATCTATATTTGAGCTACGTGGATGCAAGGGAGCCAACGAGCCTTAAGAAGGCGTTCAGCATGCCTCAGCCGTGTACCTCACCCAGCACTCGCCGCTCCCAAACCCAATCTGATGACACACGCTCTTTATACCATTGCGACAGAACTCGTTCCCATCAACCGCGCAGTCAGCCCCAAATACGCTGCACTTGTTGAACTCATCTCTCTTCTCCACCTTCACATCTGCCTCGCGCTTCGCAGCACAGGCATCCTGTGTATACCGAATCCAGCAGTCGCTGCCGAACTTGTGGCAGACAGAGATCTTGCCCGTGTCGGAGTCGCAGAAGCTTTGGTCCTGGGTTGCGCAGTTGCTGCCGAACTTGGTGCACTTGTCGAACTTGTCGCGCTTGTTGAGGAGCGTGTTGGGCGCGGCGAGGGAGAGAGTTAGGAGAGCAGGAAGAGCGAGAAGTGTGAGCTTCATTTTGCTTGATATGAGGGGTTAGGCTGGCGAGGATGGATGTTGAGATGTGGCTTATATGGGATTGATGTGCCGTGTGGTTGTGAGTGTGATGGATTAATGGTGAGAGATGATGTGCGCTTCATATACCACGCAAAACGCTTTGAGCTATGGCTTTACCGCAGTGCAGCAATATGCGACGGACCGTCGGCTTTTGCTGCACAGTGACTGAGCGTGAGCAAAGACGGTGTGTTGCTAGCCAATGGACGAGGATTGAGCACGTGCATCGTACAATTGGAAGGAAGAGCAAGGATTAGGCGTGGATCTCCGAAGTGCGCAGCGTCTACTTCGAAACACAGCTTTGACATTAGCATCCCACTCGCTTTAGCATTGCACGTGTATGCATTGATGATGGATGTGGCGGAGGTCGGGGATTACCTTTGCGCTAACCGTATCAAGTTAGGGTGATCGACATGTCCGATGAAGTAGCTGTGCGAGCCCCGAACGTGACCGATAAAGTGGTGAGAGGTTCTTCACAGTTCTACTTTGAGTTAGTACGAGCAGGTACGAACAGCTTCTATACAACAGTGAAGCTTGGAGATATTCAGGTTGTTTTGTGACTTCGATTCTCACAATACAAATTACGCGAAGATAGACAGGCGGTGATATGCCCTTAATTATTGGCTTCATACTAGGTGTTACAAGCTCGAACTGAGACTCTATCTTCAACCCCATCTGGTGCCGAGAGTCCTGCTAGTCACACTTCCATAGCGCTCACCATGTCGGCTGGTCGAGTAAACCACCCCAGTCATTCACGAACGCACGACGGCCCCCGGCATCTTGATACTGTCGTGGGAGTGCACTGCTCCTGCGCTCGCAGTTTTCCATAGCGGCTAATGTAGTGAGCAGGCCCGGCGACCTTGACGATGATCGGGTTCGCCGATTCTCGGAGAAAGAATTCCACGAGTGGGCAATACGTCCTAGGATTGATCTCCGAGGTCCATTTCGTGACGCCGAGTGATCGTGCTGCCGAGCTTGGTCCTGCTGGACGCGACGAAGTGCACTGACTGCGCCGCTGTCGACCGAGCTATCGTTGTGAACGGACACGTTCGAGCTGTTTTGTTGATGCGTAGTCAATGCTGAGCGTGGATATGGCGAGCCGTTTCGAGTGCGGGGTTGGCTCTGAGGCGTCCAGTATCCATGTACGTCAGGCTCTACAGTGTTGATATCATCTATCAGAGCTTCGACACTAAAATTTCCCGTGTGAGGTAATGCTAGGGTATTGCGCCCTCCCACTGTAGCATTTGACGACCTTACTGTGACACTTCTTCGACTCGGGACAGCACCTGGGCTTGCTTGGGAGGAAGAATCGAGACGAAGTGAACGTAGGCGCGCTTCAAGTTCGAGGAGCTCGTCCTGGGTGTCCCGTGGTAAACGGCTGGTGTTGAGCCGTTCTACGGAGTTTATCTGCTGACGAATCGTGTCTACATGTATCTGGACGGCCGAGTGGATTTGCCCTTGCCTCATTGGGAGGGTCTGTCGCTGTGTGTGCGATGTGGGTGCTGCTCGACTTGGACGTTGCGTGTACATCTGATTTTCTGGGTTGAAGCGACGCGGTACGCGGAAAGACCGAATTGCGTTCTGGAATAACAGCGCGGTATTTGTGTCTCTCGGATAGTCCAAGTCAGACCCGCGAGTGAACCAGATCGTTCTACAGAGTGGACACGAATTGCTTTGTGGTTGGCCGCATGATGCCCATTCGTGCAAACATGTCCTGCCAAACACATGCATACATCCGCGGACGCGCACACGGACTGCTTCATGACGGCCATTGTATGTGTCAAGGCAGATGCTACATGTTCCGTCTGGTGGGACTTCGATGTCGCTGACAAGACGTCCAAAGTAGAAGTTTGCGAAACTGCGAGCTGGGCTGGACATGCTTGGAAGGTGCGGACCTAACTATTCAAAGAATGAAATGTTAGCAACACAAAACGGTCATGCGCACGAGAGAAACTCACATGTCGGTAACCCTGGCGCTGAGTGAGGTGAAACTAGGCTTTCGAATGGCCAGGTTGAGTGAGAAGAAGTACAGGTGTAAGAGTGGAAGGACAGTGGCATTGCGAGCCATTTCAAGGCGGGCGGGCTCGCAGCTTAGCGGCTTTCCTCCAATCTCGTTGAGGGGTTTGTCAATACACCGTTGAGCATTCATGCTAAGGTCTCCTCCTCTTCGCAAGATTGGTATGGGTCGATTGGTTGAGATTCCGATATCCGTCGAAACGACGGAGTGGCCAGTACAAACGCACAGGGCGATACCGCAGCTAGCTGGCCTCCATTTGCGGACTTTAGCGGGGCCGATGATGCTAAACAGTGGGAGGATCCGAAGTTTAGATGTTCGAATGGACGTTGTTCTGTGAGCCCCGCTCGCAGTACCATGGTTCGTCACTTCCCCAACAGCCTCTAGTACAGCAGCTATTTCAACTACTCACAAGAGAGGACGGCACCCTGCTATAGCAGAATCGAAAGTCGGCTGGAGCACTTTTGCAACGTCGACACCCGATGTTTCGGTTCCGCGCACCATGCTTTGAGAATGCATGCATAAGGTATGTCTATAGCCCAGAGCGCGTCCACAACGATTCCACAGGTCCCGCACATCAATGAGTGCTCTTTCCGTCGTGCACGTGCGTTGGTCTATGAGCGATTAGTACTCCAAATAATATGTTGTGGTTGCGTACAACGATCGGCGCAATGCGCGGCCTTGACCTTCTTGCCTTTTGTAGGTCTGCAAAGCAAATCCCTCTCCTTCGAGCAGCGTGCTATTGTTCCCGAGGACTCCGAGTAGTTAATTGTGGTAGTCGAACTCGAGGCGATCCAATAATGTTGACAACGGACAGTATGCAATGGTGATTGGTAGAACCTGCTGATCACAGGTATGTTGCATCAACAAATTCGCTGGCTGGCAATACCGCTGAAGACTACGGTAAGCTGTACCGTTCCTGCGAAAATTATTCCTCCCATGCAGGCGCAACGTGTACCGCCTACCGATTGAAAATGACAGGGATCTTGGACGGAAGGCTGGAACGCGAAACGAGCCTTTTTTAGACAGAGTTCTGCAGTGTGCCAGACTAGACGTCGAGCTTGATCGGATTTCCAGCTTCTCACGTTGCCCGCGTGTCTCTATGACTTTTTGAAGCCGAGATTTTGGTGTTATAGCCCTCCGAGATGAGCTTTTTCGGTGTTGCAACGAGCTGGCAAAAACCTCAGCTGCAGCGCCAAGCTATTGTAGATGTGAGAAGTCGTCGCGACGAGCTCACGCTCCCGAGTCGGCGATGCGCGTTGTTAACCAATTTCTTAACTTAGTAACCTGCACCGGAACTTCCAAAACTACGCCAAGAAACGCCTCTGAAACACTGGATATAACATTTGAGGGAGGCGGTACATTGAGGGTGTTACTGCCAAGTCTGGTGGCGAACTCGCGGGAATCAACAACAACTGGATACTGCTACCCTCAAGAACGTGTGCTCCGACACAAGGGTCAAGTGCCAGATGTACAGTATACTGGCTGTGCAGGCGGCTGCGAGCCTGCGAAGGCCGGTTCGTGCTCTGGTTGAATTGGCTTTGCAGCTCACCTTGGCGTGTAGTCGCGCTAATTTGAGGGCCTTGTCTCGAGGTGCTTGCGATGTTCGAGGGTCGCGGCTCTCTTATCTCACAGGTCGCGTCCGTTTATAAATACTTTTGTTGCCCTTCGTTGTACATATACACTCTTTCGTAACCCTTAGTGGTTGTCCTTGTCCTCGTGACCATCCTAGGCGTTTTGATGAGTCGGTGAATCAAGGGGCATAATAACAAGATTCGTGTACCTCAGCCTGTACAACGATGTAGGCATCACGTTCAAGAGGCTTCGTTGTCGCGTGTGACGTGCAAAAGGAGACGTGGGGCGCTAGCAAACTTAGTCTAACTGGAAGCAGAAGCGCTAACTCGGCTTTCCGGTCATCCTGCCAATCTCGAGACGCGCTCTCGTCACCAGTCTCACGACAACCACTCGACCTTGCCCGTACTTCTTTGTCACTACCGTAATTGCTTGTTTATTTTCTCTGCGAATGGAGCCTTTACCAAGCTATCGAAGGATCAGTAGGCAGGGCACTTGCGCACGAGCAGGCTTGCTCGCCTAGCAAACATTCCCTGTATTGTTCTTGCGACACGAGACAAGCATTCCGACCGAGGGTTGCCTTCATAGACTGGCGAGCTTGAGGTTTTGCACACCACCACGAACATAGATTGTGCAGGAGACGTCAGTCCTTCCCATTCGACCAGAACGGACCACGGCGACATCGCCATAGTGGAGATTTCGAAACCGAAGAAGACATATCAATATGTCATGACCGAGGATGAGTGTCAGCTTTTCAATCTTCTGCGGCGATTGGAAGATGAAGGCATTGATCTCTTCGCTGTCAATGATGATCCCAGACTGTATGAGATACAATCGGTGTACGCATGCAAGAATGCCCTAACATGGAACCAGTAAGCAAAAGCTTGGGTTGTATCTAAATGCGGGCGGCCGGACGATTGGTAGCTACGAGGTCGATCCAGCGCAAATGATCCAGGAGTTCGCGCGTGCTGGTGCCGAAGGCCTTCGAAAGTTGCTAACTGAGAAGCCACCAAAGGACGAAATAAGCCAGGCGGTTGAACGGACGACGGTCAGCGAGCTCAATGGTGATGGTGTTGCGCAAGACATCGATGGTCAAGACTCTGTCCTTGACACCCAGAGCGTAATGGAAGGAGATGGCACCCAGCCGAACAGCCATCGAAGTTGGTCGTGGCCGTCGGTCCGGGAAGAGATCATTCCGTCCACGGTCAAGGATATCTTGTTCGTCGTCGATGAGAGTGTTCTGGGCTCCTCTGCTGAGCAACTGTTGCGAGACCAATCTCCAGGGGTAAGCATTTCCGGCACGCTACACGTACCACGAATGCCGACAAGGGATAAATCAGAGACCAAACCACGGCCTTTGGGTGTGATGAATATGAAAATTGAGTTAGATGGTACCGAGCTGACCAAGTATCCATTTCTGGAAAAGAGGATGCGCGAGCACTTCCCATGGGCCACTATCACGTCTAGGAGCAGTTCCAACGCTTCTAGCAAGCATGTCTCTCAAGCTACCCGTGGCAGCTCTGTGCATGCCATGGACAGCGACCCTTTCGAGCACTTGGGTGATCTCGCAGAGTTCGCGCACGAGCCGCCCGCAACCCAAGATTTTGAATATTACGACCCTCAGGTGCATAAAGGCTGGGACGCACTTGAACCAGGCCGAAAGATGGACATTGCGCACG
>TARA_R110002003_G_scaffold448_17_pt1 | contig 28122 bp, 28 predicted proteins | sample TARA_R110002003 | Tara Oceans TARA_R110002003 (sample SAMEA4396441) | marine metagenome | biome: Westerlies Biome; feature: [SRF] surface water layer (ENVO:00010504); material: water (ENVO:00002006), including particulate matter (ENVO:01000060) such as... | depth 5 m | reverse complement strand
GGGGTCAAGTCAACGGAATCTCAATTCAATTAAACCTCATATGCCCAAGATATACAAGCAAAAGGGTATCCCAAGTATCATGCCTAACGCAATTCCCAAACGCCAAACATGTCAACCAAGCTTCACCGCACACCCTTTTCAGCATCCCGATTCCACCTCCCAGCCTCAACAAGCACACTCGCCGTCCCTGCGCGCTCCTCGTACAGTTTCCTCAAGTCATCCACGCTCTGTTTCTTGAGATTGAGTTTCTTCGGCGTCAGCATCTTCCTGTCTAAACAGGGGTCGACAGGCGGATTCCGGGCCTCGAAGCTGGGCATGCGATGGAGGAGGCCTGGGCTCACGGCACGAGGCTTGGGGCCAGGAACTGGGAGCGACGTGGATTTTGAAGGGGGGCGATTTGTTATAGGATTGACGGGCGTGCTGGGGTAGACTGGTCGTGCGAGACCGGTAATGGTGGGCACGCGGTTAGCGGAGGCAGGAATGCTTGGGCGGCGGAATTCCACGGCTGATGCAGGTTTGGCGTCTAAGGTTGATGGTGAGGTCGTGCTAGTTGGCGATGCATGTTGGCTTCGTGCGAATGGCACTGGTGGTGGCGCTCTTTTTGGTGCAGATGGGCTTGTTACTCTGTCCCCTGTGGGCGAACTCGGTAAATCTACCAGACCCGGGAGGGCCATTGGGCCCTGTGGTAGGCTCACGCTTCTCGATTCAGCTCCATGTTTCTTCCACGTTGACTCTGATGATGGCACTGGCACAACGGCAGATTTCTCCACGTTATCAACCTGCGTTGCTGTCAGGGTCTTCCTTTTCGGAATGTGGAGTGTTGCAGCAAAAGTAGGCACAGGGTGGCTGTCCTTCTGTGCACTATGTGAAGCTGACGTGGAAGCAGGAACAGAACTGGAATTTCGCATACCAGACTTCTCATCCGAGCCCTGATTCGCCCGCGGAGGCAGTGGCGGTGCGCCATCGTCATCGTTCCTGCGTGGAGCAAAGCCGTCTGTAGTCGTAGCGTACGTGATAGGCGACTCAGCTACATCCCCTGGTGCATCTGAGATCACTGTCGAATACCGAGGAGGGGGGACTTGAAGCGGTGGCGCAGGCTTCCGCTTCGCGGAGTCGGATGACGACTTTGCTGATGCTACGCGAGATCGTGGTGGTAGAGGAGGCGGCATGTCATCGTGGGAGATTTCTGGATATGGCTTCGAGTATGCTTCGTGTGACTTCTCGTTGTCCTCCAGGGTAATGCCACTGGCCTGCTCTTCTAATGAGGCGCTGCCCTCGCCTGACGTGCGCTTTTCTTCCACGGGATCATCCCAGTCAGCTTCATCCATTGGCAACTTCAGTTCTGCAAAGAAAACGTCTGCTGACTGCTCGCACGCATCGCGCAGGCCATTCGACCACATATCGATTGCATGTGTGAAGATCCGTCTGATGATGGAGGACATCTTAGCATCCTCGATCTGATCCGGTCCACAGAGTAGTGCTGGTGCGAAACACACGGCCAGATTCTCAGCTGTCATCTTGTTTTGTTCCTGGCGTGCGGCCACTGCGTCAAGTAGCGGAAGGAGATGCCGAACGATAATCTCTCGTGAGATGCCAGGTAGGAGAGACCATTCCGAGCTCGGGGAAAAGAGGTCTTTAAGGCGGTCAAGGTCTGGGACATCCTGGGAGTCGCCATAAAGTCTCCGCAAGTCACCGTAGGATTCGGTGGGAAATATAGGCTGGCGTAATGAAGCATACCATGCCTTGATGAGCGCTGCGGCCATGAAGACAGAATACGCATCCTTGGGGTCCACCTCAGCAAGAATTTCATCCTGCAGCTCAGCATTTGGGTATGGTGGAACTGGCAGTGTGACTCCATTGTCCTTCCAGATGATGTATTTCTGGCCCCTGTCATACGCTTCTTTTAGCACGTCTCGTAGCTTGGAATGTGGAGGCACACGGAACAGGCCTTCTGATGTGATGTTCTGCTCGAGAAGGAGGAAGCTTGTCGTCTCCCGCAGTAATCTTGGGAACCGCGTTCGCCCGTTGCTGCCTGTGGGAAAAGGATTGCGCGCTCCGAATGCGCGGCGGCCCGTAGCATGCGGCACGAAAATGTCATCGGATACGCGGCGGTCGGTCAAGTAGGTCGAGGACGGGATGAGGAGGTTCTCGATCTGGATCTGTTGGGCGAGATTGGTCAAGCTGGAGACTGCTGGGGTCAGTATTCGCACCGGAGATGCGAGAGGAGTGCATACAATGGTAGATCTTCCTCCTGAACTTTGGGCTCACGATGGTGGAGAATATCTCGGTCAGGATGCGCACCCAAGCTTTCTCGTGCACGATGTACAGCTTCTGGAGTCGCTTGCGCATCGCCCGCGACAGGACATGGTACGCTTGCAGGAACCACCCCCAGCCAGGGCGGTGCTTCTTCGTCGTCGCGCCTGTGTCTCCGTCTCCCGCAAAGAAGACGACCTCGTACTCGTAGCCCTTCAGCAAGTCGTCCTCTTCGGGCAGGCGGGCGAGGACATAGGGCAGGAGCGAGTCGAAGTCCGTCTTGTGCGTGTCGGGCATGGCTGCCGCGTTCAGAACGAAGACGGGCCTGCCCTCCCTGGACGGCATCGGCGAGCGGTACAGAATGGAAGTCGCAGCCTTTGCCATGTCGGTCGAATAATCCGAGCTTTGTCGCGGCGGAGGGACGGCTGAGAGCGACGAGCTCCGCAGCCGGCTGGCTACTTTCGCACGCATGCCGCTCATGGCGACGGGCGGGGATGGTTGGGGAAGCCGAATTCAGCGAGTTCGTATAGCCAAGTGGGGTGAGAACGCGGTAATCTGACACGTGCGGAGCGAGGATGGAGGGGCTGATGGCTGTGTCAAAGCTGGCGGTGCATGGTAGGGTGTCACTGGGTGTGTATAAACAATGACGTTGCCGACAGCGGAAGGAGCCGAAACTAGCGTCTCAATGTGGCTGTCTGTGATTCGAACGCCCGGCCGATCAACGACTTTCAAGTTTCACACGCTTCCGCCTAGCTTACACAGACAGAGTCTACAGTACCTACATGGACAGGCACGACATTCTAATCAGTCCCCTCAGATTCGACTTCTAGCTCGTGCTGGTCTTGGCCGTCTTGGTCGAAGACAACTTCAACACCTGCGTCCTGCAGCCGCATACGCACAGTCTGGAAACGGTCCGAGTTCCTCCTAAACTCCTCCATGTCGCTGCCTGCGCCCTGCAGCGCACCAACAAGGTTCTGCTCAGTGATGCCCTCTCCAACGAGATTTTCGATATTGATGCCTTGGAAGTACCGGCGCAACTCTTCTAGAGTGGCAAGTAGCTGTGCTCGATTGGCAGGATCGCGCGGTCCACCAGCTACCCCAGCTCCGGACAGATCGTACGACTGAAGACTGTCGTCTGGCGGGAGAGGATCAGAGACCGACGTGTATCTTGACTTTACACGCGTGTCAAGTAGCGCCATCAAACTTTGATTGTCGGAAAGAATGACGTGCCTCGCAAGGTCAACCTCTGGTATTTGCACAAGCCAGTACGGATCCTCGCCCACGCCCAGCTCCTCCTCAAAAGTGTAGCAGACTTCGACCAACAGACTTGTAGCCTCGGTCGTATTCCAGAGATCCTTCGCCTTGGGTACGTAAAGCTGGCATAGAATCTCTTGATAGTCGCTGTTTGGTTCTTTGCCCCATACTGGTTTTGGAATGGGCGAGATGTCGAGTTCCTTGCACAACCGCGAGGCTATCCAGGGATATTCCTTGACCGCATTTCGCAATGTTGAGCGGGCCTTTTGCGGTTGCTTCAGCCGGTCATGGGCTAAGGCGACGCTGAATGCGAGGTTTGGCGGAACCTTCCAGAGCCGCTGCAAGTAGTCTGTCTCGACCAAGTCAACCACTGCTTGCGGATCTCGCCCACGCAATGCCAGCTGGTCGAAGAGAAGTCCGATGCAATATGGATCTTGTTCAGGATCCATGGACAGCATCAGCTTGGCCCATTCAAGCGCCGTCCGCCACGTGGCTCGAACGGTCAATGTTCCGATGTACCTCCAGATAGCCAGCCAGAACTCGCGGTTCTCTGGGCGACGGAAGTCGAGGCGTGCCTTGCCAGCAGCGAGGTTGCTGGAGAATGTCGAATGAACTGAACGGCCAAAGGTGAAGAGGGCGCGTTCGAGGAGATCAGAAGCGGTCGCATTATCTCTCTGTTGTTTCGCGATCTCTGAGACTTGTAAGAGCGTCGAGATGTGGTAAGCTGCATCACTTTAGCGATCAACGAGTGATGCATGGTGGCGGGTGCTTACGATTGAAATGCAGGAGTTGTATCATGCGCTCAGGGTCCATACTTCCCACACATACTTCGAACTGCTGCTGTACTTCCTGATACGCTCGGTTGTGAACAAATCTGTACTGAACTGTCCCGTCTGCTCGCTTCTCGACAATCTCCATTCCCAGCCCGCCAGATGTGGCTCGGGGCCATTCTTCTTTTCCTTGGACGAAAATGTTGCGTCGAAGGCCTAATGATGCTAGTCCACGAGCACCAGGTGCATTGCGACCTGCAACCGCTGCAGCAATACCGCCTTGCCCTCGCGGTCGTGCTTGTGCTTCGTCGTCGGTATTTTGAAGTGCAGCGCGACCAAAGAGCTTCTTCATCTCGTTTGCTGCATGCAAATGCTGTGTATCGACCCTCAACACAGAACAAAGCTGCTTCACTTCTTCGCTGATGGTGGAACTTTGGTCAGCTTCAGTGCTGGTCTGACCATTTGCTGTGAGGCTGAGAGCCAAAAGTGCCTGATCAATCTCGTCTAAGCCAGATGCTTCTGTTGAATTTGCAGTACTAGCTGACGCTCCCGCTGCTGCGTTCTTGGACTTTCCTTTCCTCTTTTTCTTTTTGCTCTTCTTCGCTTTTGATGATGGCGCCACATCAACGTCGGCTTTGCGTTCGGATGCTGGCTCTTGCTGATCCACATCCTCGTCGTCTTCTTCATCCTGATCATCTCCACCATCTCCAAGCATTGCAAAGAGGCTCGGTTTCGCTTTTGCCTTGGGCGCTACTTCCTCTTCTGACTCATCTTGCTCTTGTTCCTGCTCTTCCTGGGCGAGTTTTTCCTGCAGCTGCTTTTCTTCGAGCTCGCGCTGAGCGCGGCGCAATGCGCGTGAAGACATGCGATTTGTGCCCGATGTTGCTTTCAGTCCTTTCCTCTGGCAGCGCTGCTATGCCCACTCCACTCCAACAAATGTCGCAAGAGGAGTTCGGAGACCCAGTAATTTACAATCTCAATCCTCCACGGATGGTATGCCTATTAGCACGAATTCAAGGTTTTTGTTGTGGTTGAGACGAGTTGTGACGTCGTGTTCGTGGTGGAGGCAAGCTCTTTGCGGCCAAACGCTTGTGTACTGAGTGGCCGTCATTGGGTGATTGCTAGCGCCCCGGTTGCTCCTTCCAGGCTATGATTTCACCTTGGTGCGAGCCTGTCCGTCAACCGCACTGCACGTCAACCCCACACTCACGATTCCAGGAGATGCGTCGGGCAGCCTTTCAAGTCTTCCGCTCTGCCCGTCGCCCGTGTCTGCGCAAGTCTGCCCGCAGCCGCTCTGCTGTCTTCGCTCCCAGCAATGGCCTAGTCTTCCGCGCGCACCACCACCTCCGCCCGCGTGCCTCGCCCGTGATCCTCTCCTCGTCGATGCAGTTCCGGGCCATCACAGGAGCCCTGGTAGCTGCCGCCGTTGCCTCGGGCGCCTTTTATGCTTACAACGGCAACCAGTCTCCCGTCAACTCTACATCGCCCGCGGACCAGGCCAGGAACATCACAAACATCACCAACGGCGAGCCGACACGCAAGGCCCTGGTAGTGGGGCCCAGCGAGCTGTACACCGGTACCATCACGGGCCCTGGTCCGCTCGCGAAAGAGACGGACGACTACGGCAGAAAGGTGCTGGAGATGCTCGACCCAGATCAGACCACGGCGAAGCTGCGCAAGAACGAGGAGTCGTGGCTTGTGGGACGTGGACAAGGCGTTGTGCGATACGACGTTGTACAGATACCGAGCAACGACCCCATTGAAGACGACCACGCCGAGAAGATCATCGAAGTCCCCTCGAACCTGGCAGCTACCGATGGCGCGGCCGCAAGTGATTGGATGTTCTGGGGCGTGTTCGACGGACACAGGTAGGCTCATGTTCCGTACTTTACAAGTGCAATTGCTAAACTCTGCAGTGGCTGGGTCACCTCTGCCAAACTTCGCCAGACGCTCATCTCCTTCGTCGCGCGCGAGCTGAACACGACCTACAAGTCTGCGGTTGAGGATCCTTCGCTCCGCTTCCCGACTCCAGAAGCTATCGACAAGGCTATCAAGACCGGCTTCGTTCGCCTGGACAACGAAATTGTGCACGAGTCTGTCAAGAAGGTGCGCAAAGCACAATCGAAGGTCGCTGCAGCCGAACTACTTGCACCAGCTCTATCAGGATCCTGCGCTCTACTGTCCTTCTACGACAGCCGATCAAAGCTTCTCCGTGTCGCATGCACTGGCGACTCCCGCGCCGTACTGGGACGGAGAGGCGCCAATGGCAAGTGGACTGCAACTCCGCTATCCGAGGATCAGACTGGCGGCACTACGAGCGAGGCGGAGCGTCTACGCAAAGAACATCCTGGTGAACCCAATGTCGTCAGAAACGGTCGCGTTCTGGGCGGATTAGAGCCCTCTCGTGCCTTTGGTGACGCCTACTATAAATGGTCAATCCAAACAAACGAGGAGCTAAAGAAACTGTACTTTGCCCGAACACAGTCATCATCGCTCAAAACGCCCCCGTACGTCACGGCCGAGCCCATCATCACAACCACCAAAGTCGAGCCTGAAAAGGGCGACTTTGTCGTCATGGCGACCGACGGCCTGTGGGAGATGCTCACCAATGAAGAAGTCGTCGGCCTTGTTGGCCAGTGGCTCGATGCTCAAGGAAGCCCAAATAGCAAAGACTCGCAAACACAAACCTGGCTGAAGAGCTGGTGGTCGTCTGAAAAGCAACTGCCAGTCGAGCAAAAGGGCGGCGAGAGCGGCGAGGGCCAACGCGCACCCATCCGTCAGCAACAATGGGGCACCAAGACCAGCATGAACGAGCGATTCGTAGTCGAAGACAAGAACGCGGCGACGCATCTTGTTCGCAACGCGCTGGGCGGCAAGGACCAGGACCAATTGAGCGCTTTGCTCACCCTGCCGAGTCCCTTCTCAAGACGATACAGGTAAGTCTTTGCCTCTGACGATCTTTGCGCACTTTTGATCTGACTAACTCCCACAGGGACGATCTCACCGTCGAAGTCATCTTCTTCGGCGAAGGCAATTCCAACGGCAACGTCACGCTCAACAAGGAGGCTAGTGCCGCAGCGCCCGAGCCCAAGGCCAAGCTGTAGATCGCACTCGCACTCGTAGTCATCTGTTTCATCTCCCCAACATCTCGTCCAAAGCATGCATGTATATGGATGGATCTTCTCAGCATGGCGTTCCGGCGATTCTGGCGAAATGTGCTCGAATAGTAGTGCACATGTGGTTTTTACTTCAGATGAAAGAAGAGTGGCTTCCCGCGCTGCAGCGTGGAGCACACCTCGCGCGATAGTTTCTAGCCAATTCAAATTAAAAAAAAAGAAAACTTCATGATGACCTTTCGCTCTCCTATGACGACGTGACTGCCGCCGAAGACGACGACGTGCCTGGAACATACATAAATAAGGCTCTAGCAGCTCCGTGACTTACATACTCCTACACTTCATTCATCATCTGCGCAGCTCGTCAAGTTTTGTGCATGTGATGTGAGCTGAGACGTCAATACAAAAGCACCAGCACCAGCACCAAGTCAAGTCAAGTCAGAGTCCATGTCTCAAAACCAAATACCCATTTCATCGCCCCAGCGCTCGCTTGCTTATATAACGTTCAAAAGGGCGCTTTGCCATCCCCCCACCCCAATCCCTTCCCAGCCTATTCGATATCAAGCCCCGTCCTCTCCATCCACAAACGCCAATATGTGTCGTGGCAATGCGCAGACTCGAAGAGTAGGAAAAAAAATGCCACATGGAAGTGTCTCCCAATATACGACGTCGCGGCACCTCCAACTCACTCCGCCTTGTTTTGTACAGCGGCACGGGGAATGTTGTGCCTGTAGCTTCTTCTCGCGCCTCTTTCCTGCCTCCTTAAACAGATGACAGTTCACCGCGTCTACTCCTGTCCGAAACCAACGGTTTCCTCCACGGCGATAGTGAGTTTCTGGTTGAGTGCTTCGTAGGTCTTGTAGCCTGGTAGATCAAGACGATTGAAACTGCGTTATGGTTAGCCCACATCGTCATCTTCAAAGTGTGGATTTCTATAACATACCATGTATGTGACTTTGGCAACTGATTGGGCTCGCCCGCCTTTTCAATCGTGAACCTTCTGGGTCCGTCACTTCCCTGCAAATCCTTGAAGCCGTTGACAGGAATACGCGAGGTACCCGTCGCGAATTGCAGCAAACGCGACTTTTGCTCGGCATCCCAGCTGCGAATACACTTCCAGAAGTTCTGAATGACCTCGTCGTTTTCAGTGTATCCGCGGTAATCGGTGTGCTTTTTCCAGTCTTCGACGTCGATATCAGCGATACCACCAATGAGCAGTTCGAGTTCGCGCTCGTCGAACACGTTTACTAGATCGGCGGGGATGAGTTCATGGAAACCGGTAATGAAAGCCTGGAATTGCTCCTCGACTCGCTTTTGAATCCGCCACTCAGTGATCAGTCTAGAAGAGTCAGTGTGCTGCTCAATAACTGGACAAACCATACTTACTCGACGTATTCGTGCTTGTTCTCGTTCGTGACCTCGATGTCTTCGCCACCAGGCTTCAACTCAATGCTGACGGTCTCTCCGAAACGTTCGTCATCCGTTGCAAAGGTCAATTCGAGCGCGTCAGTTATGTCGTTGTTACTAGAGACAGGTTAGCTCGGATCTTCATCCAGTGGCGACCTTGTCCTTACAGCATCCATTCCAAATTACGATGGAAATCAGCGTCCACGCCCTCCATATCCTGCAATGAGACCTTCTTTCTCAAGATCATTTTGTAAAACGCTCCAATAAAAAATGCATCCAAGAAGCGGCGATGGAAAATAGCCAGACCAACAACACGGCCAATGAACTTGAAGTAGTTCAGATGCTCGGGATTGATGCCAGAATGTGGGTTGATCTGCAGCGTGTAGTTGTCGTGTGCGGAGTACTCGAACAGACAGTAAAAAGGATTGAACATCTCGTGGGAAAGGAGGAAGAAGAACTCTCGGGAGAGACCTCCATAGTCCAGACCGTCTTCTCCGTCGAACTTGATCATCAACCGCTTCTTCAAGTCCGCAGCACTCTGCCGCATGACCTCATGATATGAGTCCTCGAAGATGTGCGTTCGCCGGACCTTGACGTGGCATTGACCGCTGACAATACGCAATGCTGGTTGCGATCGGAAGTAAATCAACTTGCGACGGAAATCACGCTTGTACTGTGGCACATTTTGGTCGAGCGACGACGGTAATCTGGGGTCGTCCCAGGTGGTCGTCTTCGTGTTGTGGTCGACAAAGTAGACTCGTGCTGTGTTGGTGAGGCGCATTTCCCATCCTGAAGGTAATGGCCCAAGTTGAGAAACAGGTTGCTGTTGTATGGTGCTTCCGTTGGCTGTCTGACCGCCATACATTCTGATGTACTGCTGTCGTCGAGGATCCACCCAGGTGGTCGTTCGTGTGTTGTGATCGACAAAGTACGGTCGTCCTTCTGGCGTATGTCTCTGCTCCCAACCCGATGGAAGTTCACCGGTTCCCGCGGTTGTTGCGCCCGTAGCCATCATGCTGACTGCGCTGGCAGAGCCAGCTGGAGGTGAAGGTTGACGCTCGGTGAGTGTGGGCGAGTTGGCTCCAGTGCGGTCCTCAGGCAGCATACGATTCTGATGCCGCGTGCGTTCCTGCTGGGTCTGTGCAGCCATGGCATTTTGCGAATCTGTTTGGCTGAACCCAGCCCCTGGTCTGATCCATGTTGTTTGCCTGGTGTTGTGGTCGACGTAGTATGTTCGCCCAAGGTGGTCCTCACGTCTTTCCCATCCGTTTGGTAACCTCCCCTGAGCATCCTCGAAAGCACTGTATGCCCCATTTGTTCGATTCTGTGGCGGAGCGCCATTGGGTGCCTGAAGATGCGGCACAGACGCAGGCGGTGCGGCTGGGGGAGGCTGGCTGAGTCGCTGGGGTGCGGGCTGCGTGGGGCCTTGCGGTCGCTGCTGGCCAGGGAAGACGTCGGGGTGGAGGTTCGACGATGACTGGTGTGGTGTTGAAACACCGTTCGTCGAGGGTGCGGTCATGGAAGGGTGCGGGGACGCGGTGGGGCGAGTGGGATTGGCTGCGCCTTGGCTGATGGGAGCGGCGAGGTTAGTGGAGAGGTTGAGGATGAGCTTCCCATGTACGACCATGTTGTCGTTGGACTTTTTGAGGTCGCGTGTGAGCATTTCTGGTCTAGTTAGCGTGGATGCGTGAAGGCCGATCAAGCGACGTACCATCGCCGCCAGCGTCCAGGTCGATAACGGACCCTATGCGGACATTGATGACGCCGAGGAAGCCCTGGTCCTTCTTCTTGAACTTCTTCTGGTCGAAGATCTGGACCGCCAGAACGCTCTCTTCGGTGACTCGCCTGCTCCAGCGTTAGCGACGTCTGGGGGCGAGTATCGCGGAATGACGTACATGTCGAAGCTCTCGTTCCAGTAGGGGTTCAGCGTCTTCTTGATGACGCTCGTCGTCTTGGTCTGCTCGCCATTGATCGTGGCCACGGCGAACGGGTCCGGGAAGCCTGTGGAGCATGTGTGAGCTGTGTCTCAGCCTATCTGGAGCTTGGGAGCACCTACGGAAGACATCGCGCTTGTAGAGGCCGTCGGCGGCAATGACTGGACATGTCAGTACTTCTCCTGAGCGCAGCGGGCGGGCACGCGAGGGAAGACGCACTGGTGATGCGCAAGTTGGGCTGGCCAGCTCCGTCCATGATGCGCGGATGTGTTCAGGCAGCGTGAAGGAGCGGTGGGGTGCGGTGGGAGAGATGCGGCTCTCAGAGCTCGCCGTGGTAGAGCGCCCGTCACTCGTGAGGTGGTTCAAGGACACTTCTCGGGGCAGGCTCCGGCGGTGGTGGGCGAGGGCGCAGGGTGGAGGAGGCTGTGCGGATGGGACGAACCGTGCGCGGTCAACGTTACAAAGGCGGCGTGAGGTGCGGCGCTCGCGATGCTGTCCGAGGAAGAGCCGCCACCCAGGGACTCGCGCTGCTTATGCAATCCTTCGCAATCGCTAGGAGGAGAATGATGCGTCTTTTCTCTTCAAGCAGCCTCGGCGGCAGGACAAGCACGGCGCGGTAATGGGGAGCTGGTGAAGGCTGAGTCGGGGAAGCTGCACAGGTCCTCGCTGCCTTGGCGACGTGCCCCGCTGAACGGTGCGGCTTTTGGGCGAACTGCTTTGGGTCCTAGCTGCGACGCTTGGGACCAGGAGCCAGAGCGTAAGACGAGCAATGGGCGTCACGGGAGTAGCAGTGCAGTCGGAAGACTCTTCACCAGCGCCAGCAACCTTCGTTCTGAAAATAGCGCACGCGTCTTCGTGCTGCGAACGTTTGCGTGAGGCCATCGATGATGTCAAACCCAGGATACCCAGCAGTCCCTGTCGGCGCCAATCTCGAACCACAAATTAGAATCGCCCGGAGACCAGACGTCCTGCAGAAGGACACTGCACGTGGAAGCACATGATACTCGAAACGTTTCTGACAGTTCTTCGCTTCTCGCCCTGTCCTCTTCGCTTCCAGTCGTATCTGCTGCTACCTGCCCCTCGGGTCCCCTCCTGTCAGATCAGAGCGTCAAACGCTCTGTAAACGCCCTTCGAGGAACAAGGCGAACTGCCCGCTTCAGAGCGTCATACCAGGTCCTGGAGAGGCTTTTTGCATCTTGTCTAGTATGCTCTGCCACACGTCAAGCGCTACCCACCCGCTCACCCAGTCTTCCGGGTGATCCGCGTATCCGCCTTGGAGCAGATGCTCAGGCAGTCTGTCTGCGCGTCATTGTCCAGATTTGGAGTCTCCACCTTGAGTAGTCGTATACCAGCCGGCTCATCCTTCCGGGATTTGCATGTCTGTCTTACAATGTCCTTAGACGTCGGTTTCTCTCTATCCCTCCAGGTCAGGGACAGTCCTTCATGGGGCACTGCTTTGGCGCTGATAAGCATCAAGTCGCGACTCAGCCTCCAGTACGCGTAGAATTGATACTCCACAAGCACAGGACCCAATGCACGATCACACACAGCTGGACAGGGTACGTATCGCGCTCCAACCATCATGCACCGCCACAATCATACGTGGTCTATTTCTACTGCGGTCTATTGGTATCATCATGCTCTTACGCTTCCCTAAAGCTATTCCTTACTCCCTCCCCACCCATCGCCATCTGTTGCAAGCCTAGCATGGCTCTCAACTTTAGGTACGTTTCGTAGCTACTTAGTTGCAGCTCCACCCGCATGTGCCTGCTCCACGCACTCAACCAAGTGAAGAAATTCCGTGGCCACAGAATGCTGCCAGGTAGGTTGTCGAGTGACTCTTCGTAGACTGTTCGGGATGCATACCGCGCAAGAATAAGGAAAGTGCGCAATGGGCCCTGTCGCGTCTGGAGACCTTCGTCGAGCGAGCGAGCTGGTATCTGTTAGCAACGGAGTCTGCGTGCCAGCGTTCTAGTGACTTACTGAGGTCGTTCGTCTTCAGAATCAATAAAATGACCCTCGGCACTTGGCCCAGCAGCTGTATCAGGCTCTCCAACATGCCCTCACCTAACGCATCGCCGATGACTTTCTTCTCCTCGTTTGTCCTGCTCGTCATGACTCCTCCCGCGCCGCCTTCCTTCTTTGCTAGCACTGTGTAATCTCTGCCCGTGATCGCCGATGCGAACAAGGGGAAATGCTCCTCGCCAATGCCAGCGACTTCGTAGGCATACTTGCGCATCCCATCTTCATCGGCATCTAGAACTGCCAACCAGAGATGCGCGTACGAGCGTCTCAGGTCAAGTGGAATGTCGCGATATAGCCCGTGATCGTATAGCACGACATCGAAATTGGCTTTGCCCCGTCTTTTCGGGTTGTGCCTGATGGCAATATTGCCACCGTGCGGATCGCAATGCAAAGGCGCGTCCCTGCCAAAAATCATCTCGTTGAATATGCGTGCCAGCGCTGCCGAGACTTCATCTCTGTCGATTCCCTGTGCATCCAGCGTTTTGAGATCATCAGGTCGACACCCGGAGACATACTCCATGACTACTATCCGCCTCTTTGCCCAGAGGACCTTTGGAATGATTACAGGCGCATCGGGGACGTGCGAAAAGTACTCCCGTGCACGCATTGCATTCTTACCCTCAAGCGCAAAGTCGAGCTCCTGTGGCAGCGACTGTTCCATCTCATCGGAAAGCCACGTAAGATCGTATTCGGGGAACCAGTACTTCAATGAAGAGAATGTGAAGCTTGTCAATGCCAGGTCAAGCTTTGCCCATTCATCCAGTGCCGGATGCTGTACTTTGACCGCCACTTTCTCGCCCGTCTCACGGACAGTCGCGATATGGACCTGGGCAAGCGACGCAGCCCCAATCGGTTGTTCTTGGAACTCCGAGAAGAAGTCGAATATGTCGTGCCCTGTGTCTTTCAACACCATCTCCTGCACCGACTCGTAGGACGAGACCGGACACTTGTCTTGCAGTGGAATGAAGGTATCACACCACTCGTTGGGCAGCAGGTAGTTCATGCTGCTCAAATGCTGTCCTAGTTTTATGAATATGGATCCGTTCTTCTCGAGTGTGCGGAGCGTTCGTTTTGCGCATCGTAGGTGGCATGCTTTGAGAAGCTCGTCGTAATCTGGGTCGACGTCACGCTTAAGTGTGTCACGATAGCTATACACGGCCATCATTAGCTTGAAGCGAAGACCGGTCAGACGATCACGTACTCTTTGATGTTCGCAGCCAACGTCCCAAGCACTCTGTAGCTCCGCTGTGCTGCAACATATGCATGTCTCGCATCGTCGTTGATTGTGATCGCTGCCGCGCCAATTACGGTCAGAGTGCCTCCTGCCAGTGCTATTCGCCTCCGTCGCTTGTTCTTAGCCTTGGGTCCGGCATTCGGTGTGGCAGGCCTTCCTCCAGACCTTGCATTTGCTTCGGTGGCATTTGCAGTGGGGCCTGGGGCACTTCTCGCACCATTACCAGCTACATCATTTGCTGCACTTCTGCCCTCTGCTGTCCTTGTTGCAAAAGCTTGTCTTCCTGTTGTCCCACGGGCGAATGCACTCCGTTGCGCTATCGCCTGGCCTTGCGACTTTGAGCATGCTCGACACGTCCACGATGGAATTGTTCCACTCCGGCGAAGCAGAGGAGAGAAAGTGTATAACGCCGACATTATCGCATGATGACTTCAAGAAGCTGTGGAAGTGACGCTTAAACGCTGAAAACAGAAATTGGAGCAGCAGAAGCGAAGGGCACAGCGGTGAGGCGATCAACCGCCGCAGTGATGTCGTCGTCCGACATTTTCTCGAGCAAAGTCGCTAGCGCAGATCGCCTTTCCGCGTACCCCTGTCCATTTGCCGAAGGCGAGAATCGACCCCATTCACGCGTTGTCATATGCATTCAATAGGAGCATCGCAGAGCTGTGGTGGGTTGATTGGGCAACTGCAGTGTCTAATCATCATCATGCATTGGGTATTCGTAGACGGTGCCAGCAGGAATCTAGTCGTGTCTTGTGGTATCTATGCGGCTTTTACGCCTAAGCAGAACCACCTCCCATCCGGTCTTGCATGAAGCCCTGCCCCGTTCGTGAAGCGTCATTCGTTGCTGTATATGTGAACGCCTAGTTCTACCAGCTCTGCTGCGACCCTCCTAAACCTGGAACTCCTTCTCAAGATGCATTTCTAACTCGCCTTTATCGGAGCCAGCTTTGCGTGACTCCCTTGTCGATGTGCACATGCCTACATGTCGACCGTCTCATTGAAGCAGAGCACGCCATTTCCCCTCAGGTATCCATCCACGCCGTCAGGTGTTGCCTGCCGACGAGGCATTGCGATAGCTGGTCCGGAAGCCCCGCTGCCATCCTCAGGCGAATCTGTAATATCGGTGACGAGGACAAGGCCGGCCGTCTTGATGGACTCAATGAGTGCGGGCGCAAGAGTCTGTTGTATATATCAGCATAGCAAGGACAGACAGGTTCGTTGCTACAACTCACCAAAAGCCGCGAACTGCAGATTAATCCCATGAAGTTGTTGTCGCGAGCGATCTGGACGGCCTCCTTGACCGAAATTGTTGTGCGTCCGCTGCTCCGAACGACGTGTGTTGATCCCGACGGCGACCGTGTGGTGTCCGCACCAAGTTCGTTGCACAGAAGTACAGGATCTGTAGACTTGTCAGTGTTTTTCAATCTCGGAAACCAAGGGGACTTACAGTTTGGCTGTTTCCAGTTCAGAACAGTGCAGATATCCTGGTTGAATGAGCTGAACAATACACTCCTCAATGTACCATCGATTTCCCCAGCTCCTTGCTCCCTAAGCACTCGTGCGTGTTCGAAGACAATGGTCAAGATCCGGTCCGCAAATTCGTTCATGTCGTGCGTCGGGCCTAATTTGAGGTGTTCCTCCTCTAACCTCGACGGGAACAGGATATGTAATTCGACGTGAATGTACGCTGGAAGCAACGACAAAGCATCCTTCAGCGTAATGAATGACGAAGCCATGGCCTGATAGATGGCGGGAATGTCGGTCGACGTAGCGTTGCGGAGGTTGGCAGCAAGTTGAGCAGCGGTCGCGGCGTTCTGGTGTGCCCCGATTGCCGCAAATTGTTCGTACGTCAGGATGTTAACTGGCACCTCAAGCCCTTGGTGATTGATTTTCCATCGCGGGTGTAATACCGGTACACCATCAGCCGTCAGCTGCACAAACAACCGTACATATTCTCCCGATAGGCTAGACCCAGTTATGAGTGTGTGAGGTTGAGAATCAAGTTGACTGGTCGCTTTCCAGTATGTTGCGAAATGCGTGATTTCTAGTGGGATGCCGTGGAAGGGCTTGACGACCTGGAACTCAAAGGTAACCTGACCTACAGAACGAAGCCTGGGATCGAACAGCTCAAGGTGCCATCGCCCTGTACTTTTTGACCGATCAGTGAAGACCTTGGAGGATGCCACGCTGCGTGCAATGACCTTGGATCCTATTGTCGGGTAAACGTCAAAGTCAATGGAGAAAGTATCGATGTTCTCGATCTGAAAGGAGATAATCTTGAACTCGTCTTGTATCGGAAGGAGAATGTTTCGTGGTATCAGATCTGAACTCTTGGATGATATGGTGAGTCGCGCGGCCGGGTACTTTTGTGCGTCATAGAATCGAATGGCGTCTTTGCCAACTCTCTCAAAGCTAATGACGACGAAAGTCTTCGTGTCCAGAAAATTATGCCCGTATCTTCGAAAGGGTATGATTGGTGGTGGGAGAATGAACTCGGGGATGCCTTCCACGTCGTTCTCAATTTCCATGGGGGCGGGCATCGAACTTGACATACTGTGGGAGTTTAGTTGCGGAGACGTCTGATTCTGTGTCATCAATCCCACTCCACGTCCAACGGAGGCAAGCAGTCTCATGCACTCGAGATGGCCTTCCCACGTCGCATAGTACATTGCAGACAAGCCTTTTTCGTCTACAATGTCGACATCGACACCACACTGTAGCAACGTCTGAAGACATTCTACATGGCCTTCACTCGCCGAATGGAATATGGGGGTCCACTGGTAGAGCTTGTCTGGTTGGTCGAGATTTGCGCCATATTTTTGTAGCATGAGCAGCATCTGCGGACTCTTGCCTGACCTCGCGACGAGATGCTGCGGGTAGAGGCCCTCGGCATCTGGGAGCATCTCCGCAGATCGTTGAAGAAGTAGCTCGAGGACCTCGAGGGATGCATACTGACACGCAAGGTTCAGCGGGACATGCTCGCCTGGTCCCAAGCGACTTATATCGGCACCGCTCGCGAGGAGTAATTGGACGCAGGCGAGTTTCGAGTGTACGATGGCGTGGATGAGAGGAGTGAAGCTGTCCTGGTCACGAAAGTCTATCGTTTCCGGAGCTGTGTTGATGAGCTGTTGGACAAGCTCAACATGTCCGTGCATGCTTGCGTAGTGCAATGGTAATCGGCCATAAACGTCTGTTGAGTGAACATCAACACCGTTGGCCAGTCCAAGTTTGAGCACCTCTAGACGGCCCTTGATCGCCGCTTTGTGTAGGCAGTTCCGCTCGTTGATCTCATCTTCTTGTGCGAGATTTACCAGATTCGAATCAAGAAGAATTCTAAGGGCTACTTCTGGTGCGTCCGAGACAGTGCTTAGAAAGGCTCGGGACACCTGATCGCGCGCATCAGGAAGAGTTGACAGGCGTGCCAAGCATTCTTCTATCTTGCTGGAGTTTGCCGCATTGATCGCCTGTATGAACTGGTTATCGAGCTCGATCCGCGCCTCGAAGGCGGGCTCGGAGACCCGGGGCTCAGCCGCCGCGAGAGGCGCTTGAACTCCCTCGCCTTCTGCCCATCCGGAGAAGTCAAGGAGAGCTTGTGTTGCTTGGTCTGAGAGGGTGCTGATGACTTCACGGTTGAAGCATGGTTGGACCTCGACTGCTCTTGAGAGATAGAGCTGCTTTTCTCTTGACTGGTATCAAATTAGCCAGCGTCGACGGGCGACAGAGGTAGCAGCATACTTTTGATGTTTTATCCCACTGGTAATGTTAACAAGGACGGCCGCAAAACAATTAGGGTGATTTCAAACCTTCTTGAGGATCTTTGAGAATGCCGTTTCGTTCACTTCGACGAATTGCTGAGTAAGATTAGCGTCTAGCTACGCCTAGGTGCATGCGAGCCAATCACCTCCAGCTTGTTTAGATCCATGCTAAATTGCTTCAACCCCTCTTCAAGAGCAATATACCGTGACGATGTCTTGGAGACTGATTGAGGATGTTGCTGCATCACCCTCTTCTTGTCAAGCAAGGTGGCGAGTCGTAAACGCAACTGCGATCATGGTGAGCTTCTCCTTCAGAGACTCCAGCATGGACATCTAACCTCGGCCTCTTTCTGTAGATAAAAGGTGTTGACTTTCTCGAGTTCGCGTTCCTATTGATTGAATGAGAGATGATCGATTGGAAGCTTGAAGGGCTCATACCACTCGAAAGAAGAAGGTAGCCTTATTCGCCTGCAATGATGTCTGCGGATCCAATGCTTCACCTCCATGGTTGCTTTCGGCGAGTGGTGGTATGATTGGGGTAGCGCTCAACTTTTTGATAAGCTACGCTGTATCAGTAGTCGGTCCAGGTCGTGAGTAAATTGATAGTGCACCTTCTTGAGTGCCTTGTAGTCCACAAAGCTGGCGGCATATTCTGGGATTTCCAGTTGCCGTTTCTGGATATGCTTGCCAAACTTCCTGGAGAAGCGTGCTGAGTCAGTCGAATCGTCCTTAGATGTCAGGCTAGTTGATGAAGCAGTCTTCCTCAACACCACAAGTGGGCGAGGTTGAAGATGCTCCATCTGAGCGCAGGACGTACATTGTGCTAGCAATAGAAGCAGAAACTTCTGTGCTTTCTCTTAGGGTTCAAACGGCAACGCGCAGATGGTGCACAAGCCTCGAATCCTGGTACGCCTTGCTATGTCAGACTAACCATACAGGAGAAGCGATGACAGGTGTGCGCTCGTCAGTCGACGCCTATTCGCGGTGGATCGGAGAAAAAGTAATAAAAGACGTGAGGCTCCTCGGGGGCAGGTCTGGGTACGGACGTGCGTCGTTGGTAGGAGTGTCGATGAGTGAAGTCACCAAGGTTGCAGCAGGGACCTTCCTCAGAGTGGACAGCTCAACTCAGTGGCTCGCGCAGGCCTGCGCCAGACATGGGATTAGCAGAATTTTGCGAAGGGCCGAGTGAGGGGCCAGGCTGTGCTATGATGCCGAAGGCTCATTGCGAGAGGGCCACGAGATTATGCATACACTGGCTAGAGAGAGCTGTGCCCATGTCGTTGAGAAGTTGTAAACAATCCAGCGAATGAGGAGCCGTGGATCCACCACGGGGGTTGCCAGAGCTTCTCGCAGCTACGAATCGGTCCGGCGTTGACAGGGGACAGGGGCTGCGTCGTTTGTGGATGTTCTGCCGAACCTTAGGCAAGCGTTAGGGTCTGTGAAGGCTTGAACAGCCGCTACCGTAATCGACGAATGCGAGGTGCAGAGGTCGTTACGTAATCTCGCGAAGGAACGACACCATGGCAAGGCTGCATCAACACCCGCTTCAGGCGCAGGGTCCACTATATATACTACTGTTACATATGCGACGAGTCGTGCGTCTCCGGCATCGATCGAAGACATGACCCGGATGTCGACGGAGAGCAGAGCTGCTGAGATTGGGCTGAATCAGTGCCGGCAGGAAGCTCGTCATAGTGCAGCATTCGCTCCCACGCGCCCGTCTCGAGCAGACACGGTATGCATGATGTACGTGTGGAACGGGCCGGAGGGAGACAGATGCAGACATGCCGTCACGCTGGGTCAGGCAAGCATTCACGCCAAGCTCGGTGCCATCAAATGTACATGTGTTTTCTAGTCTTCGCCCAGAGGCGTTGCTGTCGCTTCGCCAATTATCTGCAACGTCCTATACTTTTTGGTCTGCAAACCGAGCCAGGCCGACTCCAAGCCAGCTCATGTGTCCATGCATCAAACCAGTTAAAAAGGTCTATGGGGTATGAGACCGCTCGAAAAAAACCAAGACCTATACTCTCATATCACTGTTGCGCAGCGAGTACAGTCCTCCAACCAGCGCGGCACTTGCACCGTCTCCTTCTCGCCTCATGTTAAAGACCATAGAGTTCCCAACCATCTAGGTCAGCCGAGCGTCTGCGGCAGGTTGTCTCGTATTCGGCAGGCTGAGTCTGAAGATCGAATGGTGTGCGCGTGGCAACTTTCGCATCCAGTTCAACGTTTAGTCACAATTCGTCGTCGTCCATCTCAGACGGCTTCAGCAGTCCGCCAACCTTCATGGCTCGCTCGCGTTCCTCCTCCTTGGCTTTGTTCGCGGCTTGCTCCCGCTCTTCCGCAAAGAGCTCCGCGTTGTCGCCAGAGAATTCTTTGAGTGAGATGAGGAAGTCACGCAAAATGACCTTGAAGCGGTTGAGGTCGGAGTTTGTCGCGAACAGTCCATCGATGAACGACGCAATTTGGGCACTGTTGCCTGTTAGCAGGGTCGTAAATCATATGTGGAGGTTCCTTACGTTTGGAGGTTGGGGAATGCAGTCGCTAGCAGGTTACCAACGAAGTTCCTGAGGAACTCACGGTTCGGCGTGCCCGCTGGCGCCATGTCTGGTGATGTGTAAATGGGGCCCCGAAGTTTGTCGGAGTCAACCAGCCAGAACATCTTGGCGAGCAGCATCGATTGGGACTTGAAGCCAGCCTTGTGGTCACTATCGGTGACAACGAAGAACACATCCTGCAGAATCGTGGTGAAGAACGTTTGGAAGAAGGCTTCGCAAGTCTGCGCATCGGTATCGGCCATGTTCGAGACCAATTCGAAGCACATTGAGAGACCTGCGCTCTCGACTTCACGGTTATCGTGCTTGCTAGCCCACATGCAAGAGTCGATGACAAACTTGAATGAGCGGGCATCAAGTCTCAATAGCGCCGGGAAGCACCGCAGGTTGATCGTGCGCAGGAGTTTGAAGAATTCGACGCGATGCTCGGGATACTCGGAGAAATCCTTGTTGATCATGTCCAGCGTGCATTCGAACACACTGTCCATAATGTTGATGATCTGATCCTCCATCATGCTCTGCTGATAGTTAGCACCTTATCCGGACATAGCTGAGCGAGCCCGACCATGTGTTTGCTCAGATTGGGTCTCCAACGTACATGTAGCTTGTTGATGATCGTTGTCATCACATTTAGTACTTCCGCCTCGCGAGCATCTGGAACGTTGTTCTTGTAGTCAATCAGTACCGCCTCCAGAAGTTTCGGTACAATGTTGTTGTGGATCATCTCCAGGTCATCAGCTTTCTCCACGTAAGTATTGATGAGCTTCAAGATCTCCTTCTTGATCGTTCGAAGCCCACGCACTTTGGGCATCTTCGTTGCGATGTTGCCCTCACGCTGCACAGCCTCGTCGATGAGCTGAGAGCTGGCTCGGTACATGGTCAGCATATCGAAATATATACGTCCGATCTGTGGATAGAAGTAGGATCCTATCGAGCCGCAAGCCGCAACGTTTGTCTTCATGATATTGCCCACGATCTTGATGACCTCTGAATCCTGCAAGCAGGCGGGATTCTGGTTTGCCTGGGCGATGATGTTGTCCCAAGCAGAATTTGGCAATGCCATCAAATCATGGATCAGTCGTTCCTGCATGCTCTTCTGTCCTTGCGCGCTGATCATGTAACCACATGCCTCGTAGAATGTATGTACCTGCTGCGGTGAGAGGTCTGCGGTGATCTTCCGAAGGTTTCGAACAATTTCGTCGATGAAAGGCTCCGTCTCGCCAGGCTGCAGGGCGACGAAATGACGCCGACATTTGTTGGCAATCTTGATGAAAGTGTCGCAAGCCATGTCCTGGACGCCCTCGTGGGTCTCGTGCATGAATTCGAACAACTTGTTGACCACAGTCTTGAGGAATTTCCAGTGCGCCTTCAAGAAGCGAGGATATTGGCCGACAATGTACATGATGTTACTGGCGACGACCGCCTTGTTGTCCTTTCCTCGCTTCATCTCGGTAAGGCCCAACAAATCCTTGATGACTGTGACCAAGAACCGCTTCTCCGTCTCTTCGTTCATAGCGCCGGAAATGGAGCCAATGGCCCAGCAGAGGGTGTTGCAGTTGGCCCAAGACCATTCCGTACCGTCAACCTGTCGTGCCAGCTTTTCCGACATGATCTGCTCGGTATCGTTTACGTCCAAATGGGTCAGGAAAACCAGGCACTCTCGGGTGGACTTGTAAAGCTGGATGGTGTCGCTTTCCTTGACAAATTCGCGGACGATCTCGCCTTCGTCATTCTCCACAATGAGGACTTCCTCGGGCCGCACCATCTTCTCGATCATGACTGTCCGTAGATTCGAGAGGATCTCGGTGTATTTGTTCTTGCGCAGTGGGTAATTCGCCATCATATTGGAATCGCGGTTACCGCTAGTCGTAATGCCCATGTTAAGGAGCGGGTTCATGTCGGTGATGGGGAGAGCTTGCATCTCGTCATATAACTCCGATACGAGCTTCGTCCAGTACTCCAGGCAAATCTTGAAGATCTCTCGGTCGTCGATCTGGCTTATCCGGATCAAATAGAAATGACCATGTGTGAGGAAATCCCGATTCATAAGGTTTTCGATGACGTTCAGGTGCATAGTGAAGAAGTTTGTTAGGAAGAGCGCAAGATTCAGCACAAATTCCTGGTCCCTGCTGTTGCTTGACGCATACGTGCTCTTCAGATCCAACGAAAGCGGTATGATCTTGGAGATGGCAGTCAGCGTCTCCGTAAACATGGAGACGAGCTTGTCGTCGTAGGCGGGCTCGGTGTGCAAGCCTGCGATTTCAGTCAAGCACTTCAGAGTGATGTTGCGGAAGTCTGGCACTTCGAGGAAGCGGCTTCGTAACGTCTCGATGAGGCTCTGGCCGCTGGGTGGCGTCTCGAAAATGTATCCCAGTGGAATCCAGTTGAGGAAGCGCAGCAGCGTCTCCAGGGTCGCCTTGATCAGCGATGCTTCCGTCGCCGTGCGCAGCACCTCCGAGCATAACTGGTAGATGGACGTGAACTCGTCGCACATGCTCTGCTTCAGCTCCCTTCGCTTGGAAGACGTCATCTGCTCCTCCGAGTAATCGAAGACCTCTTCGGATAAAAGCCGGAGGATGACCATGTTGTTCTCGCATATACCCAAGCTGCTGTGACACGAGGAGATGATTTCGTTGATGAAGGTGGGCCAGTTGTGAGGCCATTCTTGCTTGAGCACGGATACGAGGACGAGGTTCAGCTTGTTCAGGAGCGTGCGATCGGTGCGGCGGCTGTCGTCGTTGTTGGAGAGCTGGATGATGAAGTTTACGACAAAGTTGCGGATGCCTGTATTGTCAGCTGCCTGGGGGGAGCCAAGGGTGGTGCCGAGCATACCTTGACATTGGTCGCGAGGGAGGACCTTCCACCTCGTCATGATCACATTGTCGAGAACCTGGAGCCCGAGGTCTGCGCCCTGTTAGCGCCAAACAACACGGCCGTCACCACCGTTGCGACTCACATTTTGTCTGGGGGTATTGCGCTTCCTGAAGGATCTTGTCGACGAGAAGCCAGGCATCTGGGTTCTCTTTGAACTGTCTGAGCGTGAGCGGTCATGTTTCTGCGAGCATGGGGTTGGGCTGCGAACCTGGTTCAATGTAGCCTGGGCTGATTTTTGCTGTTGGCGAGCGTGTTAGCGAGGCCCATCCTCCCATGCCAACTGCACGGGGGCGCGTCTATACGTACAGTCTCGCCGCGGCCCTCATAGAAGGCTCGCACCGTGGCGTCGAGCTCATCGATGGATAGCGACATGGCGGGCGGCAGCGCGGCGGGATGAGCTCCCGATCAGCCTTTCTAGTATGCGTGTATGCCGGGGAGCTCAGTCCTGGTCTTTCAGCGCCGAGTTGATGTGTATACGCGCGGTGGGGGCGGTGGGAGACAGCGGGCGCGCCCAGAGGTGTTGCCTTGCAGAGGTATGCGAAGACGATAGTGGGGCAGGCGAGCGGCAGGAGCGCAGTGCGGGCACCTTCGACGGACGGGCCGGTGAGAAGGGAAGATTTGGCGGGCGGCGCACTCAATCCAAAGCTGTCTAGCAAGCTAATTGCCGTTTGTACGAGCTTCCAGGCTGGCGTCGTTGGAAGAGGCACGGCGGGCGTGAAGAAGCGCGTGTGCAAGCAGGCCGTGCCGAGACCGACTAGCGGCTAACTGCGAAGGGCAACGGGACCGTCAATCCCCACTCTCTGATCATACATGCACGGCGACAGACTTCCACGTCCACTTGAACTTTACTTGCATTACTAATCAACATATCTCGTGCGAACAAAGACCCTAACGAGAGCAGCGGACAGCTTATAATAGAGCACACGGCTAACAACCATATCGTATGTCAAACTCCCCCACAACGGTACAGTCTATATACAACCGATGCAATTCACCGCACAGCTGAGTTGGCTTCTATTGTTGTCTCTGTCTCTGAGCCTCCTCCATTTCCATCATATACTCCATGTGGTTGCTTGTTGGTTCACGTCTTGCGCTCTGGACAGGCCTATCATCTCCAGCAAATACAGGCTGCGCGTAGAATTGTGCCGGCGTGGTCATAGTACTGATGTTGGGTGTGTTCCCATGCTGCGTTTCGCCACTGTATTGTGTGCTGGTAGGACTCCCTCTATGAGCTGGAGAAGAAGGATGAGTGTGCTGTGCATGGTACTCGTGGTCTTGAGGCGGTGGGTAGTAAACTTGGCTCTGCGGAGGAGCATTGAGGTGTGCTTGTGGAGACGCGGGCGAGGGCTGAGAGTATTGTCGTTGTCTTGTTGTTGTTTGCGTGGGAGGGCTTGAGTGCTGGCTCCAAGACTCGTGTTGCTCATTGCTCGCCACGTGGCTGTTCGGGAGGAAGAGCTCCGCATGATGGTGGGGCGACCGGCGTGGCGATTGATATGGCTGGTTGTATACAGAATCCTGGGTCGAGTTGTACTGAGTAACTGGAGGATATGACGTGGTCTGATACTGCTGCGGTGGCATCGTATGGTGCGGCGGGGAATGATCGTAACTCGTCGTCCGTGATTGTCCCGGGGCGACGCCCGAATAAGCAGAATGGTCGTTGGATAGTGATCGTTCATGGGCTGCAACATACTTGCTAGTACCTGTTGTCGCCATTTCTTGTGGGAAAGGAGTGATGTCCAACTCCGCCGGCGGTGCAGACGGACGCTCAAGAGGCTGGGCCTTTTTGGTCTTTTTGCGACGGTGAAAACAGAACAAGATGAGACTCAGTATTGCGATCAGAACCGCGAGTCCCCCAATTGTTCCTCCTGCAATCGCACCAATGTTCGTCTTTTTCGGGCTAGATGTAGGGCTGCCCGTAGACGTTACGGGGAGTGCACGCGTCGCAGTCCGAGAAGCGAAAGAAGGCATAAGTTTGTAGTATACTCGAAGGTCGTTGTAGTCCCAGGTTGAAGGCGCAGTAACTGTTGCGTTGCCTGTTGCACTGCCTTTATGTTAGAAAGGAGTGGGGCGCGAGTTCGTGAAGTGTTACTCACCCCCCGCCTATAGCAGACACAACCAGAGTTGGGACCGCATAGGTTGATAGTTTCGGATCATATTTGTCCCACAGGCCATTTTCCACCTTATCCGTGTTGTTCCCCATGACCATATTGTGTTGGCCTTGCGCATCACGCGCATCGCAATCGCCAAAGGTGGTGTTGGGAAACCAGCCACCGATGACCATCATCTGATCTGGAGTAACGACATTCGCACTGCATCCACCGTGACCGAACTGATTGGTGTCGGCGCCTCCAAGAGGATATCCCTTGATCCATTGGAAGGAAGGTAGCGACAAGATGTAAACATCGTCGAATGCAGCAGGTGTGCCAAACCCGTAACCCCCGTACAGGTAACTACAATTTGAGAGTCAGCAGAGACCGGTTGCGTATCGTATCAGTGGTCACAAAGCGCAGTGGGCTAAACCGAAGGGCCACAGCGATATGATATGGCCGAGACGTAGCTTTGAGGAAAGACTTGAACACACATGTTGAACGAGGATCGATCTTCTGGCCAAGCTACACCTGCACAGAATTGCCTTCGCGCCAACGGTATGTCCCCCGTTGCCGTTTGCGAATACCATTTGCCAGAGTTGACGTCGTAGATATGAATTTTCTAGGCTCACGTCAGAACGATGATGGCCATCCATGTGTCTGCCATACATTCATGGGTGCCTATAATATACCATCAGTACTCGTCTCATATAGAGATCAGCGCAGTACTTACAGCGTTGTAGCTTCCATTGTGATACCGGTCTTCGATACCTCCAAAATAGATGAGGACTCCACCATCCGAGACGGGCAGAAAAACCATTTGCCCCTCGGCTCTTCCAATCCCGTCAGGATGCGTACTGTTCTTCAAGTTGCCGGTCGTGAAGTTGAATTGAACGATACTGCTGAGAGCCATCGGCGGTCCTTTCCACCCGGGAGTCGTTCTGTTGCTGACCCATCCGCCGTAGTAGAACCCCAGCCCACGACTCTCGGCTTGTGCTCCAGCACCATATGAAGACCGTTGCCAAATTTTCTCGCTAGTGACATAGTTTGTACTGTTCCACTGATTCAAAAGCACATCATATGTCCATATGCTGAAATCTTTGGGCGTGTCACCCTCTGCAAATTCACCGCCGAACTGGTAGAAGCATTTGTTTACTTCATCGGCCCATAGATATGCTCCAGACAGGCTTGGTATGTTCGCAGGTTTTGAGAGGTTCGCGTGTTGCATGGGGAAGCCAACATCGGATCGGGACTCCAGATCGCTGAAAAGAAGCCATTCGTCTGAGGAACTATTGTGAGCTTCTGCGTGCCAGACGCGCACATATTGTCCGCTACTTACTTGTGTAACTATTTTCTAGATTATTGTACGCTACGCGACCGCCGTCAATATAGAGCCGGCCATCGACCACAGCAGTTTGGTGGGCCCACCGTCGACAGCTATCGGGTGTAAGTTCGTTAATCACACAGTAGAGGCTGAGGCTACCTACAAGTCGAGAATGGGGTCTTGCTGTAACGACAGCGCAATGAAGGTAAGCACAATAAACAAAGAGGATTTCTTATCAGCCATCGTTCACAGTCATGACGGTGGGAGGATTAGTTGCAAGTCCCCGAGGTGCGGCGCGTCCCTGTGAGGGTGGAGAGAGGTAGCCTGCTCGAGCCTTGGGTGTCAGGCTGTAGCAAGCAAGCTTACCCGTCACAGGGCTGTAAGAATATTGAGGAGAAGGAACAGACGCATGACGGGTCTCTCTGCTGGTCGGTGGCGTAATATGTTGGGGGCACAGTCGAACCGCGACCGTTCTGCAACGCCTTAAAGGCCTGCTGGGTGACGCTCTTCTCAGCCATCGCTGGTTGTGAGACGCATGTACCAATAGCAATGCTCAAAGATAATAGGAATGGTTTTCAGGCCCGGGAGGCGCATCGACAAGGGTATCGCGATCCCGTCCGCTGAATGCGAGGTTGCTGCGGCTTCGCTACGGAAAGCCTGCTTGGAGGGAGCACTACTGTTGAGCATCAATTTCAGCAAATCATTATCGACACAACTTAGAGAAGGCTTGAAACACAGCGAATGGCAAGGCACAACAGCTGTGTCCTTAAAGAAGGCGTCTGCTCAGCCGCTTATCGCGTACTCGGAGCTGGCATCGCGCGTCCTGCTTCTTGTGGAGTGACACAACGCCGACAGCTGCGGGGGATATTGGGCAAATCGGACATGCTGATTCGATGGCCTGATGTGGTGGCCCCCAACGACAGAACCTTGCGCAACGAGAATGCACACTATGATTCATTCGTACAATGGTGGTTCAATCAATTCGTCCCACGGCCTTCACGTTGTGGGTAGGCTGAGGCTGAGTAGCGGAAGGATGCAGATCGTGGCCGTGGACGTGGCCGTGGACGCAGACAATCCGAAGTCTCCCAAGGCAATCCATAATCCTGGAAGTTGCCGTGTGTAGACATAGAAACGGGTTTCCACAGGACAAGGCTGAAGAGGCATGTTGGCCTAAAGCGAACCCGCAGCTCCAATGCCGACCGAAGTCAACGCGAGCGAACTGCAGGATTAGAATGGCTGTACATCGTTCTCGGTCTTCACTGGAAAAGGCGTATCCATGCAATCGGAATGGCCTTAGGGTTATCGAAGATCTTGACAATATGTGAAGAAGAGAAGAATGCGCGGGCGGAATTTCGAGAAAGACTCTGACCGCCAAGCCGCTTGCCCGATCAGTCTCGCGCGCACTTTCCGCTGAAGAGGTCTCATCGTCATACTTTCAGCTTTCAAAGCAATCGAAAACGTCTACATATCAACCGCATTTCTTCCAGCAGAAATTGCAACAATCATCGGTCCACCGACTATAGAATGAATT
>TARA_R110002003_G_scaffold41_4_pt1 | contig 28198 bp, 28 predicted proteins | sample TARA_R110002003 | Tara Oceans TARA_R110002003 (sample SAMEA4396441) | marine metagenome | biome: Westerlies Biome; feature: [SRF] surface water layer (ENVO:00010504); material: water (ENVO:00002006), including particulate matter (ENVO:01000060) such as... | depth 5 m | reverse complement strand
ACTGGGTCATCATGTCAGGCTGCTCACAACTCGTCGTAAAGCAACGTGAACTTACAAGCTGGGTCAAGTGTATCAATGTCGATGCTCAGATACACAGGCTTGGTCGTGCCAACCCTCTCCTTGATCTTCTTGATGATACCGTCGGTACCAATCTTGTCAATCTCTCTGGCCTCAACAATCTCGAAGCCGCAATAGCCGTCGTTCTCGTAGTCGGAGGGTCCAGACAGCGTCGTGCGGATGCCGGCGTGGATGTTTGAGTCGTTTGCGAGAAGACCCTCTTGCGCGGCGTGAAAGAAGTAAGTGCCATGGTTGATAGCAGCCTGCTCGCTAGGAGAGCCACCAAACACCTTAGGCTTCCAGGTATCACTTGAATCCACATTAGCTTTGGGCTTCAGCCAAATACATAATTCCGAGCTTACAGATGGCTGTCGAAGTGAATGACACTGACTGGTCCATATTCGCTATGGTGACTTGTTAGCAAATAAGCCAGTAACACTCTCGTGGCCATTTACCGATTGATCGAACGCAGCAGAGGAAGGGTGATGGTGTGATCACCTCCGAGTGTAATCAGGCGAGGGAGTGTCTTGCCCTTCTTGGATGGACCCGGTTTATCAGCATCGGTATGAGGAGCTCGGCTCAAGAGCAGGTTGTGGCCTTCTTCGATCTGCTGGAGCGCATAGGCATTGTCGTATCTTCCCAAACATGTCAGTAAACCTGATAGACACGTCCACAGTCATGATATGGAACACTTACGAGGTAACAGGGATGTCGCCACAGTCAATGACCTTGGCCCAGGAATTGAATGGGTTCGCCTTGAGGGGAACATTGTACCCGCCACTAAATCCAACCCTTCGTGAGCCTTTGTGCTCACGGGGAGCCAAAAGTAAGCATGCGACTGCAAGGAGACATACTAGAGATTGAGGCGGCGAGAACCTTGTCTGATGCCGCTGGGCCCGAAACGAGCTCCTGGGCGGTACGAAGTACCAGTGTCAAAGGGAGCACCTAATCTTGTCAGGCTGAGATCCGCCATGTATTTGACAAATCCTACCAATGAAGGCAATGTCGTATTTGGCGTGGGTGGACAAGCAAGGGCTGTACGGAAGGCGGCCGAATGTGGAGATGCCAGAAAATACTGAATCCGCCTGGTCAAGGTCAATTATTGTCTTCGTGCTACGGTATCCCGACTGAAAAGCTGACCTGAGTACCGCCATCACCAGGAAGAGTATTGTACCACAGTCCTTCGTGCGGACCAGCCAATGGCTCTTGGTCGTGGCCATGGTCGCCATGCGCAGCTACAGTAGCCGCAAAGCTGAGAACAGCTGAAGAAAGCTTCATAGTTGGTACAAACGAAGCTGCCGAAATGACAATGAAAGTGGTGCGATACAGGAAACTGTACAGAGGCGCGGGGCGCTGCGGTAAATAGTTGTCAAAAGCTCTAATCCATCTGTATCAGCCATCACCTTGACGAGCTCACGTTAGGTAAACGACTTTTAGGTAAACAGCTTGGAGCTACCCTTGTCAATTACGTCGTATGCAGGTGCAGAAGCATGTTGCCTCCAATCGGTTAGAGGCTCTGATGGGGGTCTAGACTCCGACATCGTATAGATGTTGCGCATCTCGAAATCGGTCCTTGTCGGAGTGAATAGTATGAGGCAGAGTGGAAGTTGTCGAAGAGAGTACAGCGCGGAAGCTCTTGAGGCTTTCTCGACTTTCTAGTATGGAGTGACGAAGCACCTTGATGGCTTCTAAAATGCAGCCCTCAAACGTGACTCCTGGACAGTGCCTAGTCGAAGCATACCTAGCTGTTACTGATCAGCTCACACTCAACCCCGCCTTGGGTCATGACGGCGCCATGATGAGCGGAGGCTGTTGATTCGGCCAATAGGACATGACACAGCAATGCCGTAACGTGGAAACTCAACGCCTTGTCTCTGGATCTTATCTGAAGCGGGACAAGACTCTAGTAGCTGAGGCATTGCGCAGGAAGCGAGCTTCCGATGCAAGTCTTACGTTTCGTCCAAAGATGGTCCTATAGCACAAGCTCTTTCGTTAATCCCCGGACGATAAACGTTCTCCCGCCTGTGCTAGGATCGGACGGCTTCCTCGAGAGGCGATTCGAATATGCACGATTCTCGCCAAACGTGCTGTCAGGAAGCGGACGTGCCGTCAGAGACGGCCTGTGCATGCGCGCGATAAGAAACACGGTTCGCTACCACAGCCTGCACCTGCAGAGAATGTCCTTGAACGGCCGACTCGGGGCGTGGGGATAGCGTGAGGCGGAGAAGGAAAGGTGAGGTTCAGATGCAAGACCAGGGTCCAGATACGGCACTGGTGGCGCTAACCCTCTCTAGGCAGTATTAAACAGCGGATGCATATCGCGTCCGGGTAGCTATCTATCTCTATTTGCCTCTTGGCTAAGCGTCTTTGCTAACAGCCTCAAAATCTCACCAGAAATTGCTTTGCCTAGTTATGGGGAATGCTCGGCACAGAGTCCTCCGAGACACCCAGCTCTGCCCTGTCGTCAGAGTCCATCCTCTCAAACGCCTTCTTGACTTGGTGGTCCCAGTTGCTCCAGGCCACAATGGCCCACTCGCCGAATCCGACCAGATATAGAGCAATACACTGGCCAACCCATAAGCCTCCCAGACCCCAGCCGTGGAAAGCAAGCCATATGCCCAATGGCAGAGCTCCACAGTAATAGCTGACGATGTTGACGGTTGCTCCAATGTGTTGTCGGCCCATGCCTCGCAGCGCTCCACCACAACTGCCGTTCAGTCCGTCAGCTATCTGGAACAAAGCGACATATGGCATGACTTCCGCGGTGAGCTTGATCACATTAACGTCATCGTTGAAGATCTTTGCGTAGAAATCCTTCACGCCCATCAGGACAGCCAATACAAGAGCTCCAAGCATCATGCTCAGCACCGCTGCTGTGTTAGCTGCTCTGGCTGCCCCCTTAGCGTTGCGCGCTCCAAGTAGATTACCGACTCTGGAGGATGTGGCGACGCCAACTCCAAACGGAATCGTGTTCATGACTTGGTCAGTCGTCATGATCACACTCTGCGCAGCCAATGGTATGGTTCCAAGTTTGCCAGCAACAAGGGCAACAATCTCAAAAGCCCACCATTCCGTACCCACGTGTATTACGCCGAGAAAAGCCAGTCGCGCAAATGTCCCCAAATTTTGTAGACACTTGCGGTCCCAGCCTCCCCAGCACTCCCACCCGTCTACAAATCGTGCATATGCGAGAAGTAGCAGGAAAGATGCCCAATAGGCTATACCGGTCGCCAAGGGTGCACCGAGTATGCCCATCTTGAAGGTGTAAACGAAAAGATAGTTTAAGCCAGCGCTCAGTGGGGAGGTTATCAGGAGAACATAGGTTCCGGGTCTCATGATTTCTGCACCTGTCAGCTTGCTGTTCATTTTTAGGAGCTATCAAAACGTGCCTTGAGCCTGGAGATACTTCTTCAATGCCTCGAACAAGATATAGCCGATTCCGCCAGGAGCAAGTACAGAAAGGAACTTGGCAGAGTCGCGCGCTATGTAGTCTTCTTGGCCGAGGAGCTTGAACAATGGCTCCGAGCAGAACCATAGAGCTGTAACCGGAATGTAGAACAGCAGAAGGACGACGAAGGATCGTTGAAGTATGATACCCAGGTCATGACGATTCTTGCTTCCTGTGAAGCTCGCTGAGGCCAGCGTGTCGATTGCCGTAGTTCCTCCAAGTGCGATAAGCCAACCGGTAGCCATTGCAAACATGTATGAGAAAGCAGCGGTCGCGAGAGCTTCCGGCGACAACCGTCCGACAATGAGGACTGAAATAGTTTGCAGCGAGTTTTGAAGAGCATATGCCACAATGACGGGCAGCGAGCCTTTCAAAAGAACCCAGAACTCTTGAGTGATAAGTTGGAGTTTCGAAGCGGTGCCATCTTCAAGTTCATATGTCTCGCCAGTAGACCATTCTTCATGCTGGGACGGGGGAAGCAGCGATGTCCTTTCATCGGGCGAAACCCCCGCCTCTGACGCTTTGGACTTTCGGAAGAAGTTCGGTAGCCACGACTTCGGCTTGCTGGTATCGAAAGCCATGGTGAAAGACTTCAAGGGATAGAGATGGCGTGAAATAGGAACAGGATGTTATTGCATGGCGCAAGTTGCCCCGATATAAGCATCTATCGAATAGGTGGCGACAAAGGCCATAAGATGCGAAAGGAAAGTAGATAACATACTGTACATGAGATTTGAACGGCCAATAAGTGGATGCTGATAGAGTGGGATGACAGTACTGTTGACAACACCACCGCCGCTGTCTATTACCGGTGTAATCGCGGACCTTTCGACCTACCATAAGGGAAGATTACATGCAAGGAATACCGATGAAGCACAACGCATGCTGCTCTAGTCTCGATTGACACCGGGGAGTTGAACGGATCAGTGACTGGATGCGTGTGCTGCGGTAGTCTTATCGAGTTGCATCCGCCTTGATTGACTAAGGCCGTTCGGTAAGTTTTACGTGACTCGAGCAAGTAGTTGAGATCGGAGGGGTCCAATCAGACGGGCGGGAGATGGCGTCCTTTGTACCGCAATCGTGCCCCTGGGATAAGGGCCGCGGCTACCGAGTTCCCCGTCTGCCAACGCCAGACCCACGCCATCGCGTGTATCGAGAGACAACTTATTGGGCGTTCAAGCCCGGTATTTTCGTCGTGGTGCAGTTGGACGTTTGATGAAGAGACTGAAAATTGAATGGCGATTTAGCGAGTGCGCGGCTCGCAACCTGGACAAGCTTTCCTCAACTCGGCAGAGGTTACACTTTTTACAACCATGAAGCTTCTCGGCCGTGTATCGAACATAAGATTGATGTTGAGAACACAAATCCCGTCTTTCGACCCTTCAAATCCTTGAGAAACTACTAGCCCACGATCGCACCTGCAATTGACCACCTGGGCAGGCCCGCACCCTGGCTCAGCATCCTCGGAGCATAAGTTGTCATCACCTGGGCAGGTACTCGAGTATCCTCTATGGGCTACTTTATCATGATGCTTTCGGATTTATGCACATATTTCTTGCGTGTCATGTTCATGACAGCGGTTACCTCGGAAAGTAGCTGAGGCAGGTTGCTTGGTGGCATACATTCCGAGGTTCTCTGCCACGCCTTCACTTTTCAAAAGCATTGACAAGCTCAAAGAACAACGACACCGAGTCTAGCGCAGTATGGGATTATACAGTAGATTGTCCACCTGTTCTGTGCTATATTACACCCTTCCAACGACAAATCACGGCTCCATTTGACGCAGCGATCAGCGACGTGAGCCGCAGCCCGAAATACCCAAGCTATGCCAGTGGGTTTTACTAGACTTGGACTAACGCTCGATAACCATGCAGCTATTGGGACCTTGCATCTCTACCACCGTTACTGGCCGCAATCCAGCCTTGCTAGTTTTCCACAAGGACTTGTCGATGTGGGGTGTCAATCTAAGAAGCAAGAGGAGTCGTAAATACACAGTTCGCTTGTCATGCCCATTGTAAGTAACGTGAGAGAGAATGATAAAATCAGTCGCAAACGCTAATCCGTCGGATCTCTCCCAAAACACCGCAATCTCGGTTCAAAGGGCAGGGCGAGACGTAAGTCATAAGGTCGTACACTCTCCACTCATCTCAATATTCCCAAGGCTGCGGAAGCTCCGAGTGCATCTACCGGACCGGTACACGTCGGTCGTGTCAACATCGTACATATCTTCGGCACGCTCCGCACCTGGAACCGGATCGACAATGCTCGACACCAACACTTAGCCGATCTCAATGCCCACATCAGCTCATACAGCCTGTGCAGCCGCAACAAGAACGTCAATAGCAGCCGCGTGGCTCGCAGTGTTCGCGTTTTTACTGCCACCTTGCCAGCGATCCACAATCACGCCACCATCCACCTTCTCTTGCCGCCATGCAGACTCCGCGTTCTTCATGAGGAAGTTAGTGAAACTTTGCTGACGCTCGTTCTCATTGAGTGTTGACAGCCCGCGGACGAAAGCACCTTTGAACTGTGAGCCTTGCTCATCTAAGGGCCCATTGACAGGTTCGGTCAGAATGCCATTCTCGCTGAGCTGAGACATCGCGGCAAGTGCGATGGTATTCGCATGTGTGATGAGTGCGCCATCGCCTTTTGCGCGGGCGAGTTCGCTAAGTCCAGCCAGGATCACGCCTTGGTTGTATGTGTACGTCGTCTTGCCATCGTTCTTGCAAGTCTTCTGGTCGATCCCGTCATTGACGAGACCATCACCGTTGATGATGCCAAAGCTCCAGAACCAGTCCCACTCCATCTGGGCCCAGTTCTGGTAATGTTCTTTCTCCTGAGCCGAGACGCGGTTGGCGAGGTGAGCGGCAATGGAGAGGAAGAGCTCGTTCGAGATTGCCGCGATGCTTTCTTTCTGCTTGTTCCACCATATGCCGCCATTGCAAGGGGTGGTCCAGCCGCCAGTCATGTCTTCAAAGATATCTTTAGCTGTATCGAGATATCTGGGGTCGCCTGTTAGGTCATATGACGCGACAAAGGCCGCGGCCCACCAGCCCTCGTCGTCGTAAAAATCGTTCTTCCAGTCTTTCGCACCAAGTTGGTTGCGCGACTTTTCGTATGTGTTGGAGACGATGTCTATGGCTAATTGCTTGAATGATGCATCTTGTTGACCGAATCTTGCAATGGTCTCAAGCATATTGCCAGACTGCCACCATAGGTTGTTCCTAGTGAGAGTCAGATAAGCAGATTACGAAGGAGCCCGTATTTTCTGATTTTTAGGTCGAGGAACACTGTGTTCTCAAACTACTACAACGCCACAACGATAGACCAGAAAAGTATCAAAATCCCGTCTACTACAACTCGATATAGAGAGCAATTAAGCAAAGTTACATAATCTGCTTTGAGCGCGATGGTATGTTATGTGGAATTGCGACAAGGACTTCTTTAGGCCCTATTACTTTAAAAAAATACGAGCTCCATCGTAGAGTTTGCCCGGAAAGTGCTCACCATAAGCCAGTGTTGGTGTCATACCACTTGTCCTGCAGGGTCTTGACAGCTGCATTCGCATCGTCGGCATAGTCGGCGTATACACGCGACAGGTATGAGAGAGCAAGCAGTGATGAAGAAGGACACTTCATTGAATTTACACTTACAATGGTCCAGATAAGTTTGCTGGTGCGGAGAAAACTTGTTTGGGAGTGTATACATGAGATTCAAGACAATGAACAGTGGACGCAAAGGAAATGTCGTTCGCTTTATGTTTCTGCTCAACGCCATGACTAGAACAAAATGAAGGAAACGCCAGGGTCCGGTGGTCAGGTCCACTACCGGTTCGTTGCCGATGATTGACGTGTGTGAGATGGCGAGCAGCATGTTGGCGGTGCACTAACGCCCGATAGCATTCGCGAGTACATTTTACAACCTGTTAGGATGAACCAGATTGCCTATCGCGACCACAAGCTGCACAAAGCTACCCCTGCTTCCGATCCTTACCAGTGTGACTTAGCAACCGTGGCACAGTCAGCGGGGTGGCCTCGCGCCTAGGGGATCATGGAGGACCATGGGAGTATTGGTCTCTGGCGAGTCGATGGAACCGTGTGGAGGCCTGTCCAGACATATGACGCTGGGTGTGCCGCTGCACCGCAGGAAACGAGGTCAGCGATGCCAGGGCGACACCAACGTGGACCCTATCGCTGGCGACCATGCAATTCGCGTCTAGGATAAGCCTCATGGCGGAGGTCGTTCTGAAACACTGGGATGATGGTCGAATTACTGGAGCGAAGTCCATTTGTGTAAGAAAGCTCCGATTGGGCGAGAGTGGCTCAAAAGCTGAGGAGTTGATTGGCTGCTTTTTTGAGTTTAGGCTACGTAAGGTTTAGCCTTTGAGCGTGGCTCATGAAGGAAACCCTTGCGCTTCCACGGCCTGGAAGAATGTGCCTGATGTCGACGTGGTGAGCAAGACTGCAGCCAAGTCGGCGAGTTGGCGTGAACCTGCCATGTCGGAGCAAACGCGTCGAAGTTGGAAGACCGTCTGTTGTTCGCAGAGCGCAGCTGTTCACATGCGCAGCGCAGTAGCAACATCGGTGAAGCCAATTTCGTGGATCATCGTCAATAGAGTCACGGACGGCCGGGTTCGTTATTCTGACTATGCGACAGCGAAAGATCTACTAGGTCGAAGCTCCGTGGTGTCGAGAGCATCGCGAAACATGCTTGGTTGCTGGACGAAGCATCATATGACTTGCCTAGGGTTGCTGAGACAGCAAAACGGAAAGGTCGCGAACTTGATGTGTCGAGGCTCATCGGACGTCGAATGCAACGGGCCAGTTGTTTGGGGGACTAGGACCTGAGACGCGCATTTGGGTGCCTTTCATGTCTGGCTTTCCAGCCTTGCAGTACGATGATGTTGAAGGCCAAAGTCTTGTTCACCGGAAGAGTTGACATGGAAAAGCGGCCTTCCGCGAAAGAAGGCGCTGTTTCGATCGACAGATGATAGAACGCCCATGGTCGATACGACGAAAAGCGGGCTGCCTGCCGTGATTGGCAAACTTGCTTTTGTCGAAGGCGAAGTGGATGGATGAGTTTACCGAGTGCTGATGACGAAATGCGCAGGCTCCTAGATGGCGAGCCTCGGCAGGTCGGCATGCACAAGAGTGATGCAACATGCGTTGGGCGAGCAGCAATTCGTGCGTGCTCCCGTGCGCGCATGCCATGTTGAGCCGTTGGACGAGTGTTGCCGCCGTCGACCGTTGGCCCGTCTGCGCACAATGACACTCGTCACGTGGGGCGCGACTTGGTCGTGCTTCCGCGCGCAGCAACGTCAGCGGGGTCTAGCGGGGCACAGCAGGAGTTGCATCTGTGTCTTCGATACGCCATGTGCCATAGTCGCCCGTTGGGATGACGCGATTGCCATGGCAAAGGCGCCAATTGCCATCAACCAAACCGACCTCATGCACTGATCTACCAATCGTGGCAGGCTGTGGCTGCTGCGAACAACCTCTACCCTGGCACATCCACCATGTGAAGGAGCCTGTCCAGACGTTGGGCTGTCGCAACACCGCAGCTGCCTTGTCCACATACAATGCTTGTATCCATGACGTGCCTGCGACGTAGGGACGTCACATGTAGCAGTCGTGACTCTCCACCACGTATATAAAACTGTTTCGATGCTCCATTTCCTCTGACCTTCATCACACAACTGCTGCACCCAATCCTACTACAAGACCAACTTTCACCCAAACCTTCAACCAAACACAAACACAGTCAACATGTCTGATCTTGGACGCAAGGGTCTCGGCGAGCAGGCCTCGGAGAAGAGTAAGCATGCCTCCAGCAATGGCCCTGCCAACCGCGATGCTAACGGCGCTACAGTCACTCCCGACTCGCAGAAGTCCACCACCGAGAAGGCTGGTGAGACTGTCTCCGGACTCGGTGACAAGGCTGCGTCTGCCGTCCAGCCGGGTCAGTCCCTCGTCTTCCAGCCATTCCATCTATCGTCCACTAACTCTTGGCAGAGGGCAACAAGTCTACCTCCCAGAAGCTCGGCGACTCGACCCGCTCAGGCGGCGACTCGGCGCAGAACGAGGGTGGCGGTATCCTCGACTCTGCTCAGCAAGGCCTTAGCAACGCCGGCCAGGCAGTCACCGACACCTTCAACAGCGCCACCGGCCAGAAGAAATAAACCTCTTCAAGCTTGTCGACGCTGAGAATGAACAATGTTTCATGTTGGGTGGTGTCATAGGACACACCGTTTGACTGGCCAGTCATATCCATATACCCTACAGCCTCACGAATGAATGAGATTCTGAACTGAACCTGCTCGTCCTTGCTGTGATCGATGTTGCTTGAGATGTCTTCCTACGGCGACGTCGACGAAGACGAACGCTGAATGGTCAACCCTTCTCTTGCCTTCCCATTGTACGCTTCTGCTATATTTGTGCCCTGCCGGTCAAGCTTTTGCAAGCAGTGGGTTAGGTCGATGGCGTCGGTCCGATGTTAATCACGCAGAGAATGACCAGTCTCATGCATAGTCACGAAGCAAGCTTGCGTGACCGAGTGTTCTGCGTATCTAAAGATCCTCATCTTCCACCTCTTCTATCTCAACGTGCCGCAGTTTGTCCTCGGCGACTGCAGCTTCCGATGCTACACCCTTGATGTGACCGGTCGCTTCGGCAGCCATCATTTCGTACTCGGCCTCTTGAACCGCAGCCTCTGCTGCTTGCTCAGCGTCGACTGCTGCGGACGTACTATGGCCTTTCAAGAAGGCGTCTAGCTCCTCATCCTTCTCTTGCGCCAGATGCTCCGCCGGCTTCTTCGCGTCCATGTACCCTTCTTCCTTCAGCTTGTCGAATTCCTCGGGCTCAAGAAGCCTGACCTCGCCCTTGGCCAGCTTTTTCTTGTTTGCGACTGCAGTAGGCACGAATCTCGTGGCTTCCTTGATGAAGTCGCGAACTTGCGGCGCAGCCTCGTAGACGATCTGGGCTTTCTTTGGCTCTTGGCCGCTGAGGGCGTCTTCAGCTTGTGCCTGGTGGCCGTTGCGTCGCGGCATGGGCGGCGGTGTGTCGCGCGGCATTGGAATGTTTCCGACGTCCGCATCCGTGTCGCTGCTGTCGTCCTCTTTCCTGTGTCCATCCCGTGTGCGCTTGCCTAGCACACCCCCTCTCCCGCCTCTATGGCCGCCTCTTCCGCCGCGGTCCCCGTCATCATGGTGCCTCCTCTCTGGCTTGAACTGCGGTGCTTTGTCGCCTAGTGCTTCCCGCGCCTTGTTGACCGCCGCAAGGTCCTTCTCGAGCTCGGTCAGCCGTTGCCGCTCGTGGGGGCGCAGTCGGCCGCTCTGCTCGGCTTCCTTGAGGCTGTCGATGTCGCGCTGTATACGACTGGGGTTGCGACGGGCCAGTTTCTCATTGCGCTGTGCCTGAAGCGTCGCCTTTTGCTTCTTTATCTGCTTCTGCTTCTCCTGCTTCTTGTGGTCCTGGACCGGATTGTAGTTCTTCTCCTTGGGCATAGTGAAGCGCGACTGGTACACTAGGACCAGTTTTGTGATGGATCCGAGTGTGAATTGGTAGAGTCAAAGTGGGCGGCGAGCGCTCGAAATTCTGTGGCCCGTGCTGGAGCTCGACGCGCCGCAACGTGCACGCGAAGTCTCGCGATATCGCCCTACTTGACTCGCGACACAACTACACAATTACCCTGCGCTCGGCTCGGCTCGTAGCTCTCCAGGCACTCTGCACTCCTCGCTGCAGCTGACAACCTCCCGGCATGTTTGTCCCGAGGGCGCTCCGGCTCAAAGGCATTCGGGAGCCGCAGAGGCCAAAGCCACGCGAGCCGCCCGCAGCAGCAGCAGCAGCCGAGACAGAGACCAACAAGGATGATGCACTTGTCAATGCCATGGAAGGGATAAGTACAAACTCACCACAACCCCAGAAGGAGCCACCTGACCCAAAAGCCATTACTCGTGGCCCCAGATTCACCGTCAAGCCAGCGACACCAGAATACCTTGCCCAGCTTGTCGCAGGAGTCGAGTTGATCTTCTCCGACTATGCCCATCAGGAAGAATCACGTGCGGCATGGTTACAACAGCGCTATAGGACCGTGGATGGAGAGGACAGGTGTATGTCGGCCTCTCAAAGGCCCCCAGAATTTCCCTCTGACTACAGAACAGTTGTCCACCTCACAGCCATCCTCGAGCATCCCAATATCTCAACATTGAAGCCTGAAGCCACGCAGGTGCTGCTTCAGCAAGCACTGCGTGAAAATCCATCAAACACAATCGAAGTCGCAAGCAATGGTTACCATGTCCGCCAAAGACCATCGGAATCTCCGCCCAAATTTGTCCCACACAACTCCTTCGAGCTTATCAACGATGACGGTCTGTCTTTCTGGGATGAACGTACAATATACGTCGAACCGCATTTGCGGAGTATCTGTCAGACTCCTGCAAAATTGGCATACTGGCTGAAAGCGCACGGCCATTTGCGATCGAAGTGGCTGCCAGTTCAGGCAGTCCATATGCTCTGGAACAGTTGCGCATTTGTCGTGCTCAGTGGCAACGTCATGCACGAAGATACCTGGGCAAAGTGGAGGGCGACCAACAAGCCGGACAATTGGAAGATCTTGACCAAGGTAGAACACACGAAGCGTACCGCCGAATATGTTGCATTGCTCGAGAAGCAAAATCCGAGAGGAATGCGTAAGGCCAAGATCGATGATGCTGAACTCCCACCGATTGCGAGACCAGCATCTCTCGCCCTCAACGTCGAGATCATTACTGTTTACGCTGAAGCCACCGACCAGCCAAAGACGAAACGGAAGCGCAACAGGCGCAAGGGTGACAAAGTAGGCCGCGAGACCGACCAAAACGACGCCGACCCCACCACGACTGAGACTGAGGTTGCAGATGCAGCTGAACTGAGCAAGAAACGACGCGTTTGAATGACTACTTACCACCAGCGCAACAAATGTTTGAACAATGCCAAAACCCCGTGAGATCATGATCTAACCTGCAATAATTTCACAGCATGCAGAATGGGGCAGACCCTTTCAAGCCGTCATGGTATGTGATCCTGAATTAAAGGGGCGTTGCCTCAGAATGGCCATGCCGCAAATCCTGAGCAATCAACAGGACTAGCTGGAGCGTCTTAGAGCGTTGACTTCAAAGCATTTGAGCCTCACGATCAGCACCCGTCTGGCGTGCTACAAGTTGCGCAGCTGTTAATTACCCCAGCTTACCCCACTTACTCGCCAGCGCTGACTATGAAAGTTACCGAAAGCTGCCGAAGAGGTACCACGTATAGCCTCAGCCTCAGTCCGGGCTAGATGATGCCGGCCGAGGATGGTGCCTATGCACGAGATGTACCGCGGCGTCGCGACAGCTTCCTGAACGCTTTAGTGATCAAATATTAAGCCATATCCCAGTTGAAGACTCTGAACGTGAACATCTTACTTCTTTTTTTCGGTTTCGGTTGTTCGGGTATCACATTGTATGATTTAGAGCTTACAGAATGACGACAATCGTTGAGAAGACGTCCGAAGGGATCATCTACCGCGCGGCAAAGTCGTACCCAGTGCCAGATGTTGACGTGTTGACACTGCTCTTTGGTAAGCTACGCCACTTAATCGCAATTGCTCTCGATAGAGAAAGCACAAAATCAGATTGAAGCGCCTGCATTCGAAGAAGCTCGGAGTTTTTTGGAGTTTTAGCGTCAGCACCAGGTGTGGCAAGAAGCTGTGTTCAATCGAGCTGGCCGCTCAGCCTACTACCAGCACTTTGGTTTACGAGAGCCTGGCTATCCTCATTAATTTTGTGGCCTCTCTTTACTGAGTACAAAAGTTGTTGAGGATATACAAGTTTCGCAAATACGATGAAGCTGCGGACCGATAACTCAAAAACTACGAGCTTCTTCGTACTGTCAATCCTCCTGACTGACATCTCCCAGACTCGAAGCACTCCCTCGCAAAGCCTGATACACCAATCCATATTTCAGCGGCTGACCCAAGTCTCGTTTTGACCACATCCCGAGCACGCGATCTGACACAAGCGACCTCGGCAGCTCTGCGGAAGCAGTTCAGCATCGGCGCTGCAGGAAGAGGGCAAGACATATGCTCTGTGATCTCGACCGGCCATTATCTACTACCAGTTCTATCCTATGGAATCATTGGCGCAGGTGGTGTATTCTCGGCTGCGTCTGCAGCAAGCACCGCAAGCGAACTGAGCAAACAGCTCCAAGGTGCGCAGTCAAAGATTTTGGTCACTGTTGAAGGCACAAGAGAAGTTGCCGTGAAGGCTGCGGAGGAGGCGGGATGGGGATCTAATGGTGGAGGTCGAGTCTTGTTGATGAGCGAGGGAAGAGAATGGGAACTCAAGGTCATTAGAAAGAACGGTCAGCTGAGCCCGAACATTATCGACCAATGTGACAAGCTTCCATGGCAGACGATCACAGACCCGCATGAACTAGAGAATAGTCTGGTTATATTGATCTACAGCTCGGGAACGACTGGCCTACCCAAGGGTAAGCTCATGGTACCTTCTCATCGTGTGGAATCACAGCTAAGTTAACAACTGTAGGCGTCAAACTCTCCCACCGAAATCTCGTCGCCGAAGCAGTCATTCCTGGTGACATGTTTAAAGCATGGATTTCTGAGAAGCGGCCAAATTTCTCGTATCGTACAATAGCTCATTTGCCCACGGCCCATATCGCTGGTATCCAAGGCTACCTGATAAACCCCTTCTACATGGGTGGACCTGTCTACTGGATGCCACGTTTCGACTTCGCGCAATTCCTCGAGTACAATGCAAAGTACAAGATCACATTCTTCTTCACCGTACCGCCAATCTACTTGCTCATCGCAAAGAGCCCCGCAGTGACAGACCAGTTCAAGACTCTTGAGATTGCTATCTCTGGCGCTGCACCGCTAGGTAAAGATCTCCAACATGCTGCGAGCCAGAAGCTGGGAGGCCCGGAATGCTTCATCAGTCAAACGTGGGGACTCTCGGAAACGACAGGATCCGCGACGATTATGCCGATGGGAATGAACGACGATACGGGCTCTGTGTCTCCGCTAATACCGAATATGCTGGCCAGAATCGTGGATGATGACGGCAAGGATGTTGAGCCTGGGAAGCCTGGGGAAGTGCTTGTCAAAGGCCCTGTAGTGTGCAAAGGATACTACCAAAATGAAGCCGCGAACAAGGAAGCCTTTACAGGGGACTGGTTTCAAACGGGCGACATTGCAGAGTTCCGGAATGGTTTGTTCTACATTGTCCGTGATTTCAGCCTGCAAAATGCTTCGCACCAATCACTGACTTCCTTAGGTTGATCGCAAAAAAGAACTCATAAAATACAAAGGCCTACAAGTCGCACCCGCGGAGCTCGAAGCCCTGCTCCTCAACCACCCGGATATCCTGGATGCAGCCGTTATTGGTATTGAGATTGAAGATGGAACAAACGAAGTCCCGAGGGCTTATGTTGTCGCAGACGCGAAGAAGATTAGCGGGCAGCAGATTGCCGAGTATGTCAAAAGCCATGTGGCGAACCACAAGCAGCTGAGAGGGGGAGTGGTGTTTCTGGATGCGATTCCGAAAAGCCCGAGTGGTAAGATTTTGAGGAAAGATTTGAGGACTTTGGTAAAGAAGGAGCAGGGTGCGAAGTTGTAAAGGACGAGAGCACACGTGAACCTGCACAAGGTGCTGCAATAATTCATGCGCGCTCGCTGCGGATCTGAGTTGAGAGCACTAGATGATGCCAACTCCCTAATACAGAGGCCTGGATATCCTCAGCATGTTTTGCTTTCAATACAGTGCATAGAGAAAAGTATCAGATATAATGTGCACGTTTGCCACCAGACTTCGTACTCGGCAGACTCTGACAACCACTCGTTCGTTATCGCTTCTTACTTTCTGAGCGAAGAGGTTCTATAGTGGTGTAAGCGTGAAAGACCATGATTAGGCTAGGTTATAGCTCCAAAGCCATGGAATGATTGTTAGTCGTCTTTATCTTCTGGAAGCTAACATGGATCCTGCAAGTTATTGTGAACGACTTCATGTCGCCTGAGAAACGATGGATGCAGTTGTCCCAAAATGGCAACCACTAGCGCAAGTCTCCAGGCAGACGCGTTGACGAGCACAGGGCTGCGCGAAAATCGCGACGCGATGACAAATGGCTTGCTTTCGATATGGCGAATAGAATGGCGGGAAGTTTTTAGGGTTGAGAAGGCAGGTAGTAGCGAAATTACGGGGCTGATGGAAGAGAAGCTGGGAGCACCAAGTTTACACATTATGCACTTGTGCTCTCACAGCACAGCATTCTTTCGGGGCGATAGACAGTCATGGTATGTTTTTGCCTCGAAGATTATTAGCTATATCGGAGCGAACACCCCCAATAGCATAAACCTCTAACGGGGTTTGACATGCCCATACACAGGGCAGCAACGCCGGACAATTTTCTCGAGAACGCCAAAGAACGGCATTTTACCCATAAATATCAACTTAAAATGGTACGAATCGAATTGGAAGCCAGGAGTCGAGAGAGACGCTTCAATGGGCATCTAGCTGGAAAGGACCACGATAGTGAAGGCAGATGCAGGACCCCGACGGCCGCTATTGAGACGAGAGAAAGCTAGGTAGAAGTCGAAGGGTGTCAGAGACGGCAAAATCAGGAGTGTCTCACCGTCCACACAGCGGCCACATGGTGTGTTGTCATTGCAAAATTCAGACACGTCGTGGCCCAGACGGTCGACTCACAGAGACATGTTGCCTTCGATGCCTGCGCTCGTCCCTCTCCCTCCTGCTACCTCGACCATTCGTCTCGACAAAGTTCCCGGGTGGTCTTTCCAAGTTGTGATTTCCACCGTTCAGCTCCTTCAAATCCTCGGTGTCGATCAACCGTTTCTTCCACAAATGCTGGAACAGGCCGAAATCTGGCCTTGAAGTCCTCAAAGTCTGCCCCAGCATCGTATGCGAGGTGGCCAGATGGTGCATCCTTGCGTTCCAGCTCGCTCGGCCGTCGTCGCATGTCGCCGCCCAATCACACAGTGGACACTGGACTGATTGTGGCGGTTCTTCGCCCTGGAAGTGGGACTCGCAGTGGACGCTCCATTCATCTCGATTGTGCGAGATGTATGGGCAGCTCAGGAACCAGAACGCACACTCATACAACGGGGTGCGTATCAGCGGTCTCGGCAACTCTAGCACCCCATTGTTGTCCTCCAGCAGCAGCACGCCGGTAAAGTGGCTCGCAAGCCCCGTACTGATGGACGTCTCGGTTGGCGTGGCCTCGGTCCAACATGAGTGCAGCGACGGCGGGTGTGCAGAGGGAGCAGACTGATGTATCAACGCGGGCGCCATGGAGGAACCACGCGATCTTGGGCCGTGTTCTCGCTGCGGCCTCGAAGGACCTGCGTCGTCGTCGGCCGGCGAGAGGTCAAAGTGCACGCCAGCGAGGCGCGCGTGGATGTCTGACGCGGAGTCGCGCACCCACGACTCGGTTTGCGGAGTAAAGTGCCTGTCGCTTTCTAGCCTTGCGGCCAGAGACATGGAGCTGGCGGGGTCGCCTGTGGCGCAGGCAGCATCAGCCTCATTGTGCGAGGGACAACAGCCTTGTGAGAGGTAGGGTGCTCTGCCAGTGGGCGTAGCGAATCAGGACTCACGGGTAGGTGATCGACTGCGTGATGGCGCCCGTTGCGAGCGCGGCATGGTCAGCCGTCGGGGTATCGATGCTAAGGCGAGGGTAGGGCTTAGCGGCCGATGGAAGCGGGCCGTCTCGTGTGCACCTTTGCTGACCTGGCCTGTCCAGAGTGGCTTCAGTTGGTTCGACGGGTCGACGCTTCTCGGATTCGAGGAAGCCCTCGCAGGAAGATGAAGTATGCATCAGATGGAGGCTCTGCGCCGATCGCGACACATCGTCCGGCGCTTCCAGCATCCATGGCCAGCCGCTTCACCCAGAACATCACCTCCCCGCGCCAACGCAACGTTGAATACCTCGTGCTTCATCGTCTTGATGCTCCAAAACCCGCCTTGTCAGCCAAGCTGGCCCTTGATTGGCTCGGCACTGTGCATATGACGAGGGCGGGGTGGGCGCGACGTATCTACCCGCCAACCAGACCCACGTAGAACGCTTTATCGCGGGCGCGCCGACCGCTCTTTCACTGAGGTGGATGAGATGCACATATGGACATCTGTCGGTGTGCGCGTGCCATTGAACCGGATCGACAGCGTCTGTCGTGTTTCTGTGCAGCATGCTACTGCAGGCGAAGCTAGATTGGTATTGCACGCGTGAAGCCGTCGGAAGCTCTTGTATATGGTCTTCTGTGGTTTTTTGTCCGTGCTTTGGACCTTCTACTGGTCCTTTTGTAAGTCGTCTACGCTCAAGACGTTTAGGAAGCTTGAAGCCGGTCACGCCATGTGCAGGTCAGATTCACCCACGGGTACTCGATGCCCCAGTCTTGAGGTCAAAAGTCTCAATGAGATAACCACAACACGGTACATGCCGGAGGATGAATTAGATATTGTAAGCCATTGATCATCATGTGAGCTTAGTATCCTGCTTGTGATGTTCATAGTATGCATTCGCATCTGTGCACGTCTTGGCCGATCTTTTACCGATTTTCCACCGACCCCTCCTCTTCACAAACTTTCTATGACTCGTCCATTGTTCTTCGATGGGACAAACCCCTCGCTTAGCCCATCAAACTCACGTAAGCAAGAGTTACTCATTATCCTGGTATCATCAAAAGAACATACCAATATAAGGGAGCTAAGTTGCAAATTGGTCAATAAATCCGCCCGGTTGGCACAGTGAGTTTATCTGCTCTCTCCAAGTTGTCCCTCACTAACAAACTCGCAGATTGGTTAGCGCGTGAGACTTTTAATCTCAAGGCTGTGGGTTCGAGTCCCACATCGGGCGATTAAACCTTTTTTTTTGCGATTGCGGTACAACCCTCACGATTTGGTCGTCTTTTAGGTGATTGATGATGGTCACGACCTCCTTTTTGGCTGCCGTGGCAGGTGCGGACTTGCGGAGGGGTCAACTGGTGAAGCGAAAGACACTTTTATGCCGTTGACAGGAATACGCAAGGGGAAAGTCTCATGGCGGGGTGAGTATGTTTTATTTGATCAAGTTACGGACACGCATCCGAACTCTGCATATGCTATACATCTCCCAGATACAAGTTATCCAACAAATGTATCTAGGATCTCTTTCACTCAGCCGATCAAATTTACGACTGTGGCGACGCTACTTTTCCTGCAACGAGCGCGATCAAGGCGGCACCGACACCCGACCCGTCCTTTGCAATACCAATGCGAATCCTCTTCTCGCCTTGCGTACCAATTTCCGGGACTTCGCGCAGAGCCTCGCGAATGTGCTCTTCAAAGTTAGGATAGAACTCGACAAGCGAGCCGTCGACGCCGACATCGATGACATTCTTCTCGTCGATCTCAACGTCACCGCGAGCAGGGTCGATGCCAGACTTTTGTTCCGTTGTTGCTGTGCCTGAGCCCGTGTCTAGACGACCGGTGTTGATAACGATAGCTGCTATGGCGACGGCCGATAGACGAGCTGCGCGACGCCCTATAGCTCCGGCAATCTCGCGCACCGCTTCTGCATCTTCAGCGCTGACAGCGGAGATGTCGTAGTCTTTGTCCAGAGTTTGTCTTAGCATACGGAATCCTGGACTGGTATCGCCAGCGCACACGCTCAGGAAGCTGGTGTCAATGCCCCATTGCTTGTAGATCGGACTGCTGTCATGTATCTGGGTAGTGCTATGCACGTCATTCGAGGCGGAGTTGTCGTCCGCAAAAAGCGGCACAGCCGGGTCATTGATGAGCTTGAGAAGGGCTAGGCGAAGCAGCTCACCCAAGAACATGCCGGAGACGCGCTTCTCGAACATCTGAATGCCAGGATTGACTGACTTTTCGTCCAGCTCGACGTCGTACGGTGTGTTCGGCAGCGTGCGGAGGGAGTTGTCGAACGAACCCCATTCGGTGTTGACGATCATCTCGCCGGTCGACTTGTCGTATTCGCCAGCGTCCTTGCTCTGTGTGAGCTTGGTGACCTTGTCCAGCTTCTCCACATAAGCACCGTTGGTACCAGTTCCAAAGATGGCGCCAAGCAGCGTCCCTGTCTTGCCGGGCGATGTATACGAGCGCGCCATGAGTGTTCCGACAGTGTCATTGACTAGCGCAGCCACCTTGACCGGAAGATGCAGTTCGTCGATCTCGGCTTGGAGCAGGGCGCAGACGTCCTTGCCAACCGCATCCTGAATGTCGAAGCCCTTGGTCCAGCGCATGAGCATACCCTTGTTGATCCCGATCTGGTTCACGGGGAATGAGAAGGTGAAGCCCAAGTTAAAAATCTCCTCTTCCGCAATGCTGCCTCCGCCCGTCTGTTGGCGTGTGAGAGTGCCAGCATAATGGTCCTCGTGGTGCAGCTTAAGGAACAGCTCGATCTGTTTGGCTAGAAAGGCGAAGAGTTGTTTCGATGTCTTTGCGACCATCAGCTCGCGGGGGATCGCGACTTTGCTCTGGGTGAGGGAGAAGGTGGTGTTGCCGTGCAGCTGTATCGAGCAGACGCGGAAGTTGGTGCCGCCCAGGTCCACGGCCATATAAAGACCCTTGTATGTCTCTGTTAGCCGCATTCTCCTATCGCCTCTCCCGTGGTTCTCTACCTTCTCCGTGCCGTTGGGTACTGCAGTGACGTATGTGGGAATCTGGCTCAGCTCGGTGCCCTCCTTCTGCAGGCCCTCGTCTGCGCGCCGTCAGCGACTTGCATGCCTAGCAAATGCTCCTGTTCGCACCCATTTCCCGTATGAACTCCTTGACGGCCTTGTTCACGGCATCCTTTTCGAACGCGAATTCGGCGGCGACCCGCTTTGCCTGGTCTGCGAGTGCCATGCTGCGCTCGGGTCTGGTGTTGAAGGTACCCTTGAACTCGACGTGCTGCTGAGGCTTCGGGCAGACTGGAGGCTGCTGGAAGACGACGGGATTGCGGAGGGTGATGCCCGGGGAGGAGACGCGCCAATGCTGGGTACTGGTGAAGAATTCGCGAAGCGGGTGAGGGAAGCGGGGCGCAAGGAGGGGGATGCAAAGCGCGGCTAGCACAACGACAATGGCTACAACAGAAGAGGCAGGGCAGGATGGAGCAGATGCACGCCTACGAGGACTCGACTGCGCGCTGGATGAGGGGTCATTGGGCTTGGGCACACGCGTGGCTTTAACTGGGCGCGGCCTGCTTCGCGTGTCCATGACCTGCCCCGCCTTTGTTTGGTACGACCTAAGCGGTGGAGGCGTGGTAAGCTCAAGCTCCGGGCTGCAGCAACAGTTAATTTACGAGTAACAGTATGCATGCCAACTCGTTGGGTACGGGATGAGATTAATGCCTCGCAATCGGAGCGGCCGTCGTCCTCCTTCGACGTGCTCGCGCCGCACTACCAACTACGCTAACCGAGGGGTTCGCACACCCAAGCAATGGCCCCGAGGACATCATGTCGCCATTACGTCGGCGGCTGAAAGGCTGGCTTCCCCAGAATCGGCACCACTATGCAGCAATGGTAGCGCCGCATCGCTACGACATCAGAGCGAAATGGCAGAAAGGAACGTTTGCTTTTGTTGCTCGCCCACTATGTATGCATCGCCAAGTGTCGCCTGCGCTCTCTGTTCATCGCTCTGCCTGTCGGGTCCAAGCCCGCTCTGCAGCTCCGCTCAAGGAATAGGTAGTAGTGTACACTCGGTCAGCAGATACAGCACCAAATGATGTGATGCCTCTCGGCCCGAGATAGATGCCCAAACCAAAAACATGTGCATGTATCGAAAGAAAAAAACTCCTATCGGAACATGATCCAGCCCCACCGCAGCAACCCATGCAAGATGTCCACAATTAGCGGGTGCCAGTGCGAAGAAAGGAAGCGCCGCCGCAGAGTGACGTTACAATATATACGATAGAGACAAAAGAAAACCTGAAGCAACAACCCATCTTACGGGTCGGTCTGTATACGTGCAAATGCCGTCCCATGCCCAATTCTAATATTCGTCATTAAGTGTCCGCCGCGAGCCGCCGTCCCAGCCCTTGGCCGTTCGTGATCACGCCCGGCCTGAGTTTCCGCGACCGAGCGAATGGTAAAAGATGCGAATGCGGTGAAAAGTGAAGAGCCGGATGGCGGGGCTGGATATCCTCGAGCTGCTTCGGATGAAGATGGACCGGAAAGAACCGATAGATAGAGCTCGTGAACTATCGCCGAATCAAGACGTTGTCCACGCAACCATTCAACATAGTCCAAGTCGATAGCCCCAAATGCACTTCGAATAGATCTTCTCTTTACCGGACACCAAGCGGAGGACGAGCCCCCTGGGGACCGAGGCTACTCTGGCTGCTGTGTGCAGAGTTCTCCGAATCTAATTGAGCACTGACGCTACCACTGCTGCCCGATGCACTCCCAGTTAGACTGCGAACTTGAGGACGAGACTTGGGCGGGTAAAGATTGCTCACCCCAGCGTGTTGTTCAACCTGTTGTGGTGCCACCGCATTCCCAAGCCCAGGAGGATGTCTGGGGACGGGCTGCCTCATGCCCGGTGGCGAGGGACGTCCATTGGGTGGCATTCCGTTCGGAGGCATGCCGTTGGGAGCGTAGCCGTTGGGAGGCGAGGGTCGGCCCATCGGCCGCGGGCCAGGGCTGAGAGGATTGCCAGGAGACTGGCTCGTGCGACGGCTGTTGGGAGGATACGGGCCGTAGCTTCCACCCATCTCATCTAGGCGAGCTGCTGTTAGTGAATTGGTTCTCGACTGGGCGCCCATAGTCCCACGGTCAACATCTCCATAGCGGTTGGATGAGTAGCCCATGAGAGGGTTGTTTAAGATGTTTTCGTGTAGCGAAGGCGCGTCACTCAAAAGCCTCGCACTGCTCCGATTCTTATTCATCCCAGGGCGTGCAAATGGGTTCCTTGACCGCCCGTTGTGCTGAGGCGCGAAGCCGCCTTCTGGGTTCTTTCGGATCTGACTTGCGCTCGGCATCTTGCGGTTGCGACGCGACGTGACGCTCATCATGTCGAAGTTGTCCGGATCGATTGAGGGTCCTGGAGCTCGGCCGCCCATGGGGTCGAAGAAGTCATCTTCATCGTCGTCGTCGTCAAAGCCAGCTATAGAAGCAGGCGGCGGTGGCCGACCTCGACCCATGCCCATACCTGGTCCAGGAGGACCACGACGCATGTGGAGTTCTTGCTCCCTCAGCTGAAGCTCTCTTTGCCTCAACATCAACTCTCTCTCGCGTAGTGACAAGTTGGTAGAAGAGTTGGCAGCGCTGTCATAGTTGCCGTTGGGAGCTCCATCATCGACTATGTTGTCATAGAGCATCAGGTGTGAGAATTCCTCGAGGTTGCTGCTGTCTTCAAATGAAGGTCGTCGTTGACCGTTCGGGCCGCCATTCATCCTTGGTGGGTAACCATTAGGCCCCGGTGGAGGGCCTCGACGCATTGGGGGAGCTCCATTGATAGACGGAGCACGGCTCCCAGGTCGAGGACCACCCTTCATGATTGGGCCATTGCCATTCATCATCGGTCCGTTGCCGTTCATCATGGGGCCTGGTCCTGGCGGTCCACGTGGCAATGGAGCCGAAGATAACCTGGGTGGAGGTGGCGGTTGCATGCCGTTCTGAGGGGATGGTGTAGGAGCGGCAGCTGGTCGATTTCGGTTGGTGATGTTGAGATGATGGAGGATGGCGTACAGACTCTCAATGCGTGGCACAGGGACATTGGATTCTTGAGCAAGTTTCAATGGAGATCCGAGATACGTCTCAATTTCCATGGGGCGCTTAGCTTCGAAGTCCAGCCACATGGTGCTGTTGTTTTCTTGCGGCTGTGTCATCTTCTGAAGAGTTGTTTCCCGGAAGTCGGCGGGAAATGCGCATTCCTGTGCTTTGGCAAGCGCGAGCAACTCATCCAGCACGCCAGTGATAAGAGCGCGGACGCCGACCTTCTCGATCAATTCGGCATGGTTTGGTGTTTCAAACAGTATACTGGCAGGGTGGAAGGAAATCGGACTGCTGTGCATTAGGAATTGTTTCAGGCAAGAAGCGGGAGGAACATACCCAATCATACGCTCATACTGTTGTTGTCGGATGTTCGGTGAGACTTTACAGTCCACTTGCCCTGAGCTCAATGTCATGGCAAGAGCCTCAGCCATGTCGGACTGGATCTGTGCCGGAATGGCCGCATTCTTGTTCGCAGGCCCAACCCAGATGTCTGTTGCGCCTTTATGCTCGAACTCGCTCGCTCCCAGTTGCACAATCTCTGCTCCGGATACCAATGAGAGGACTACGTTCGTTGGGAACCGCTGCTCGAGGTATGATTCGACGCCGATGCTATGAGTCGTGTTCATAAGGATGCAAGTGTGTTGTGGGGAAACGACCGACTCGATGATGTTGGCGATATCGTATACATCTGGTAGGGCTTTGACGCAAAGCAGAACATAGTCGAAGGGCTGTTTGGAAGAATGTGCGGCATCTTCGGGGGTTCGAACGACTGCCAGGTATTAGCGTGAGGTTACGCTAGGAACGGTCGGTGAGCTTACCGGCATAGGGCTTGAAGCGCTCATTGCCATACAGCGCGGATCTGGGCCAGTTGTCAGCAATGGAGCAAAGCAATTTGTGCTGATGACCTACTTGAACGAAATGCCGTACTGAGCCACGCTCTCGTATCCCGACTTCCAGACGAGCGTCACGTCGCAGGCATTCGTAGCCTGTAGCCGCCATGATAAGAAGGCTGACACGGCGTTGCCGCCCACTGCCTCAAGTCAGCACACAATTTTTCCTTGTCAGCGGCATTTAGATGGGTAGGTGAGATTGCGAGTGTGTAGCTGCTCGCTGCTGCTGCTGCTGGGGATTGGAATGCGAGACAATGAAAAGTGCCATCAATCGCAGCAAGACTGCGCCGGCGGATCCACGCACCTGACAAAATCCGCAATCTGGGTACTGCCGGAGCCATAGCGGGCGTGGTTCAGTGTGTTGTCCGTGGAGGGGAGAAGAGGCCGGTGGAGATGACGAGCCAAAAAGTTGGCGATTGGTGCCGCGCTACAAGCGGACGCGACTGGCCGGCGACTGGCGGCTGGGGGGAATTATCGATTAAGATAGAGACGGAAACGAGCGTGCGGGACCGGGAGAGGGTTTACTTGGGCGACATGAAACAAAAGTGATAGTGAGAGGCGCGGGTGAGAAGAAGGCACAGCTCCTAGTCGTGATGGTCGGGGAGACGGCGGCCAGGAAGCTGCCACGACGAATGGGCTGGGCGTGGGAAGGAACGCAGCAGCCGGGCGCAGGTTCCACGACAGCAGCGGGATCAATAGCGAGCGGACGCTGACAGCGCGAGGGGAATGCAGGCTGGGAGAGCAGGAGAGGGGGGGTGGATTAGGTGAAGCTGGACGGAGCAGAGGCGGAGGAGAGGGAGCACACTGGCGACGAGGGTGTGCGCTGCACTGCACGCCAGAGCTTGCTTGATATCCCGTTCCTCAACTCGCCGGGTGCGCCGCTAGAATGCATTAGGGAGACGCCTGCACTTATCGCAGCCAGACGGCAAACCCATCACTGATTATTAGGGACGGGGCCGTGCCCTTGCCCTGTGCAGCATGTTCGTCATTGGTTTTTGCTTCGCGTCCATCGGCGCCGGGCTGGGCTGGGGCTGTGGCTGCGACAGCACAGCACAGCACCGCACGCGCAAGAAGCCGAACACGACGCCGCTGGGGACAGGACAGCGACGGCCGGTGGCAGCGCCCATCCAGCTGTCGCGTCCAGATGCAAATGCCTTCCTTCGCTAGTGGTGGCGTGGGACGGGGCCGATGAAAATGCGTCCGGCTCTGACCTTGCTGGAGATCCGCTGCAGTTTCTGGCCGACCCACATGCAGCGAGCAGATCTGAGGCGTCGCCTATCACGAAAATTGCTGCCACTCTGACGGCTGTTGCCGCATGCCTGGCCTCGCAGCGTCGGCCTCGCTGCGCTCTTCTGCTCTGCTCTGCTCGCTCTGCTCTGCGCAGGGCGTCTGTCCGCGCCTCTCCTGAGTCCTGCTCGCGGTCAGCGAGAGCGCGAACCCAACAGTCTGCTAGCGGCCAATCAGCGCAGCAGCCACGGCCGCTCCACGCGTCTGACGTCGACGTTCGCGTATCCACCGCCAAGCCCGTCAACGCCATCCGTGCAACCGCTGTCAGTCCGCATCCTTGGACGTGTTCCCAACGGCAGCCTGAAAATCCTCCAAAAGGGGCTGGTCCTGGCCGCAACAGCGCCCGGCACAAGGCCATATTAATTTCGCGCCCTGGTACCTGCCCAGTACGGCGCCCGCTCTAGCAGCGCCTTGCGATAACGAGTCGTATTCTGTACTTGAACCGTCCTTTCTCCTGGCTCCTTTTGAGTCTGCGAGCCCACTGCACTGGAAGACGGCCTTCCGCACCGGGAACATGGCCAGCGAATCGTCCGAGGACGAAGCTGCACGGCGCGAGTCGCATGCCGCACCCGATCCGCCGTCTGCCCGCTAACAACATGAGACCATGGCGCCGACTTGTCTATCGGGCTCATCTATGAGCACGACATGTCCCACGGCGTTGCGCAGTCGCAGGTATCAGGTTGACAGGCCTATCACTTTGCCGCGTAATATTTGGAGCTGCTAGTGTTGCCACCATGGACATATCGCCCGTAAAAGCGACTCAGCAGCGGCCCTGATCTGCGCGCCAGCTGCTGCAAATAATCCCATCCTGCTGAAGCGGGAAATCATGCCAAGAGACGACTACTGTATTATCATTGCCAGGCAATCGCCGCTCCTGAGTCCTGAGATGCTCCCGAATATCGACATGCACATCTCCTTAGATGTGCTCAGTTGTGCGCCTGATTCTACTCTGCTAGCGAGAGATTCGCTCCTGCGCCGTCATCTCTGGGTCCACAGCGATCGAGATCTGACAGCGCTCGCGCCTTCCCTACCACCTGGTCGCACCTCACCGTGCCTTGCACTACCTCAGCACCTCACTATGCCTAAGAACATGGCATAACTGCCTCTCCAGAGTTTCAGCGCACTTGCGACTTGTTCTTGACTGAAACCCCTTAGCCCTGTGAACCACATGCATCCCAGGAGGAAGCATGAAAGACGCCATTTACGATGCAACTGCGCCCCTGGCAGAGAACCCTTTCACTTCCTCAGCAGAACGTGGAGTGCCTCGTCTGACCGTCACTAACACCTGCAAGCCTTGCAGACGCTGAATTTCAATACGCCTTGTAGTTGCGTGCGCGCCCGCTAACACCTCTCTATGTTGAATCCAGTGGGCAACATCGCAACCCTCATTGGAGCGCCTGTTCACCTAAGCAGCATTTCGATATTGGGAATCGTATGCATCCAGGGATCGAAGCTTGGGCGGTGTTTCAATCGCCTCTCCAGGCGTCGTGTGCACCAGTGAATCTGCGCGGGTTCCCATGGAGCACCGTGTCTGCATCATGGGAAATGGGAATCGCGGTCCTCCAGTCTGAGATCCAACACTTCGCTCAAGCCATGCGGTCTTTGTGCCGCATTGGGACGGAACCTACCAGGAGCATATTTCGCCGCCGACCAGAATAGCAACACTGCACATCTCTGCGACTCTTGCACATCTTTACCACAGGCACTCTTCGGTAGAGGCAACTGCAGAGAGGATTGCCACGTCGCCAACAACGCGCTCACCGACTTGTCCACAATCGTCGGCTTTTCCTTGTTTTCGATTCGGATCATAGCTTCATGTGGCTCAAGCCAGCCGAGCACATCGCGTCCCACTCTCGTTTTCGACACCTGCTAACCGCTTGAGGTCCTCACCTCGTGCTCAGGAGCGCCAGGCCCACTCAAGCGAAGCCCCCAATTCCTGTTCCTGACGTGTGGCGCTACTGCGGCCCGGCAGTGACTGGCTGCCGAACGCTGTCGCCGTCGATCCCACATCACCGTCGACTTACATTTCCCAAACCAAAGTATCGAAACTTTGACAGCGCAAAGCATCGTACTACAGACGGGCCGATAACTCGACTTCGAGAATATTTGTTCGGACTCGATTAGATACTTCTGAGGCGGGATGCAGATTGTTAGCTACGCTGACCGGATGCGCGCACACCCGTACCGACCAACGGCCGTGTTCTCCGGCTAAACCCAGAACGATATTTGCTCTGGGTTATTCGACGTCCACTACGAGCACCGGCATCTTAACAGCGCCAGATGCTCACCAATCGAGCCCTTAGATCCCCTCCGCGGACCAAACCGCGTGCTCAGGTTCCGCAATAAGCGAGCATGTTCTCCCTATTCTCCGCATGCTACGAATCGTAAGAGGCAGAATACTAAGGCTTATCCGCATCCCTTGGACACGGTCCTTGAGCTGCTGCTGCAGCTATCTCGCGCCTTTGTAGAGCCGCGCGACGCTGACGCCGAAGCGAGATTGATCTGTGGAGAGACGTTTCTCTCTAATGTCGCATCGTATATAGCTATCAACAGGCATGCTTCCAAGTTTCTGAAGTTGTTATCACGGCGCGGTCGACAACCAGCATCTCGCGTTTGCCAAGCGACGGATGAATTCATTGCGACTTCGAGCACGTGGGTGAGGCACAACTTAGAATGGTCACTTCTTTCGCATTCAGACGTATTTATCCTTTTGTACACGATAGGTGCACCCTTGTCAATTTCTTCACTCACACAATCAGCAGCATCAGTTTCCGGTCCCAAT